>Ga0268256_1000135_pt1 | contig 101750 bp, 97 predicted proteins | sample AgamicAtAmrz_FD_200247 | JGI IMG/M metagenome (GOLD analysis project Ga0268256, IMG submission 200247) | Agave microbial communities from Guanajuato, Mexico - At.Am.rz (v2) (version 3) | ecosystem: Host-associated > Plants > Roots > Rhizosphere | place: Guanajato, Mexico | collected 2012-06-07 | reverse complement strand
AAGAATCGACGCCGCCGGACATACCGACGATCACTTTTTTCTGGCTGTTGTCAGACATGACACGCTCGCATTACGATAAAAAAACAGGCGGCGCATTCTATCATGCAGAAGGCAGGCGCGCACCCTCATGAAACGGCCACTGGAACGGGCTGACCAGATGCAACGGATAACGGATACCCTGTTGCCACAGGCGTACGCTCTCGGCCACCAGCGGTGAACGCAGGTTAGAGGCCGTGAGAATCCGCGCTGGCGGCAGCCACCAGCAGCAATCGATGTCACTGTCGTGCGGCTGCGTGGGCGCTTTTTCCGCCAGATCGACACCAAACAGAAAACGCACAAAAGGTGTACTGTCCGGGGCGATCCACTGATGGATTCCGATGAAATAGTGCATCTGCGCGGCGATACCCGTCTCTTCATAAAGCTCGCGTGCGGCGGCTTCCTGAAGCGTTTCGTCGGCTTCGAGATGCCCGGCAGGCTGGTTCCAGGTGGCGCGACCGTTAATCGTCTCCTCCACCACCAGCAGTTCACCTTCTGCCTGAACCAGACAGGCGACAGTAACATGAGGTTTAAACATCCTTTCTCCGCAATTGTTAACCTGAGGTTATAAAAAAAGGCTTCAGCGCGGGCTGTCGCTGATGTCGCGCCACGCGCCGGGTGCCAGATCGTCGAGCGTGTAGCTTCCCATGGCAAAGCGAATCAACCGCAGCGTAGGAAAGCCGATATGGGCGGTCATCCGGCGAACCTGACGGTTACGGCCTTCATAAAGCGTGACTTTCAGCCACTGGGTCGGAATATTTTTGCGCTCGCGGATTGGCGGCTGACGTGGCCAGAGCCATGCCGGTTCGGCCACTTTTTCGATGCCGGCGGGCAGCGTCAGGCCATCTTTCAGATTAACCCCATCCCGCAGCGGCTGCAGATCCGCCTCCTGAGGTTCGCCCTCCACCTGCACATAATAGACCTTACCCGTGCGCTTACCGGGCTGTGTCAGCGCGGCCTGCAGGGCACCGTCGTTGGTCAGGACCATCAGTCCTTCGCTGTCACGGTCGAGGCGACCGGCGGCATAGACCGCTGTCACGCTGACAAAATCTTTCAGCGTGCGGCGGCCTGCTTCATCGGTGAACTGCGGGAGAACGTCGAAGGGTTTATTAAACAGAATGACACGGCGTGGGGCCGCCGGGCGGTCAGGCGCACGCCGCGTATCGCGTGTCGGGCGGCTGAATCGTTTATCCTGGTGAATTCGTTGAGAAGTTTTTCGCATGGGCTTTGCAGTCAGAAACATTCGGCGCATTATAACGTGAAATTGCGGTGATTGGCGTGGCGTAAATATTCAAGTAGTATTGACCCGCATCTTACAAATCATTAACAAACGCCCAGGAGAGGTTAATGGAAAGCAAAGTAGTTGTTCCGGCGGAAGGTCAAAAAATCACCCTGAATCAGGGCAAACTGACAGTGCCAGACAATCCGATCATTCCTTACATTGAGGGTGACGGTATCGGTGTTGACGTTTCCCCGGTCATGCTGAAAGTGGTCGACGCGGCGGTGAAGAAAGCCTACAACGGCGAGCGCAAGATCTCCTGGATGGAGATTTACACCGGTGAGAAATCAGTCGAACTCTACGGCCAGGACGTCTGGCTGCCACAGGAAACGCTGGATTTAATCAAAGAATATCGCGTGGCAATCAAAGGCCCACTGACTACCCCGGTCGGCGGCGGTATTCGTTCACTGAACGTGGCCCTGCGTCAGGAGCTTGACCTCTACGTCTGCCTGCGTCCGGTCCGTTACTACAAAGGCACCCCAAGCCCGGTAAAACGCCCTGAAGAGACCGACATGGTGATCTTCCGTGAGAACTCCGAAGATATCTATGCGGGTATCGAGTGGAAAGCGGGCTCTGCCGAAGCGGACAAAGTGATCAAGTTCCTGCGTGAAGAGATGGGTGTGAAGAAAATTCGCTTCCCTGAGCAGTGTGGTATCGGCGTTAAGCCGTGTTCAGAAGAGGGCACCAAGCGTCTGGTGCGCGCTGCAGTGGAATACACCATCACCAACGATCGTGATTCACTGACGCTGGTTCACAAAGGCAACATCATGAAGTTCACCGAAGGCTCTTTCAAAGACTGGGGATACCAGTTAGTGAAAGAAGAGTTCGGCGGCGAACTGATCGACGGCGGCCCGTGGATGAAGTTCAAAAACCCGAACACCGGCAAAGAGATCATTGTGAAAGATGTGATCGCGGATGCGTTCCTGCAGCAGATCCTGCTGCGTCCGGCTGAATATGACGTGATTGCCTGTATGAACCTGAACGGTGACTACATCTCTGACGCCCTGGCTGCGCAGGTTGGCGGTATCGGTATCGCACCTGGTGCGAACATCGGTGACGAATGTGCCCTGTTCGAAGCCACCCACGGCACCGCACCGAAGTATGCCGGTCAGGATAAAGTGAACCCAGGTTCCGTCATCCTGTCTGCAGAGATGATGCTGCGTCATCTGGAGTGGTTCGAAGCGGCTGACCTGATTGTGAAAGGTGTTGAAGGCGCTATCGCTAACAAGACCGTGACTTACGATTTCGAACGCCTGATGGATGGCGCTAAACTGCTGAAATGCTCAGAGTTTGGTGACGCGATCATCGAAAACATGTAATCGCTGCCTGAGCCAGCACAGCGTTAAATGCTGTGCTGGCTTTTAACGGCCCGCGCGTCAGATTCTGCCCTTCCTCTCATCCTTTCCAGCTATAAGACGCCAGTTCCGGCTGTCGATACACGATATAACCTGCGTTTTCCCGGAAGAACACTCTCCGTCCATAGCCGCAACAATAGCGTTCAGCGGCTGTTTTTTTACTGACACCAACACAGTAAAAACCCCAGCCGCACTCTCAACGAACAGAATCCTTGCTGTGAGATGCCGCGCCGGTATTTAACAAAGAATTACCTACGGAACCAATCTGACACTGCGCTGACTAATCTGCTGACTATTACCGTTACGTTATCGTTTCCAGAGCGTTAACCGGGCGAGTCTCACCTTATTCAGCCGGAATGGCTTAGCCTGTGCGCAGAGGATGTCAGATATGCGGGTTTTAATTATTTGTCGGGATAACATTGGCGACACCTTACTGACCACGCCGTTAATCAGTGCGCTGGCGCAGTCGGGTCAGCATCAGGTCGATGTGCTGACCAACCATTATGCCGCGCCCGTGTTAGAGCATAATCCCGACATCCGGCAGCTCTTCTGTTACACCAAGCTGCATCACCGAGAGGCGGGCCAGGGGCGGCTCGCCTGCCTGCTCCAGCGGCTGACGCTGATGCGGACCCTGAAAAAGCAGCGCTACGATGTGGTTATTCTGGCAAAAAGCCGCTGGGATCGTCATGGTCTGAAATGGGTGAAAACGGTGCGTCCCGGTCGGGTGATCGCGCTGGGCCAGCAGCCGCATCCGCTGATTACCGATCTGTTACCGCCTGATCCGTCGCCCGCTCATATCAGTGAAGTTCTGTTCCGCCTGGGAGGGCCGCTGCTGCCTGACGCCACGATGCCTGGCCGGCTGACGCTGCGGCCGGATGCGACCCTCGCGGCCCGTCTGCGGGATAAATATGCTATCGATTCCGCCATTCCGGTTTATGCGTTGCAGATCAGCGCACGTAAGCCGAGTCAGCAGTGGGACGTTACCCGCTTTGTCGGGCTGGCTGAAAAAATCGCCGCGCGTCAACGCTGCCAGATTATGCTGCTCTGGTCACCCGGCAGTCGCGATAATCCTCGGCATCCCGGTGATGATGAGAAGGCGCGCGACATCATGGCGCGCTGTCCCCATCTTCCGGTCAGAGCAGTGCCGACCACCACGCTGCCTGAGCTGATTGCGGCGATGTCATTGTGTCTGGGGCTGGTCAGCAGTGATGGCGGGGCAATGCACGTGGGCGCCGCGCTGGGATTACCGGTGGTGGCGCTGTTTGGTGACAGCGATCCTGCCTGCTGGCATCCATGGCAGGTAAATTATCAGGTGCTGCAACCCGCGTCCCGGGAGGTTAATGCGCTGACCAGCTGTGAGGTCTATGACGCGTTTATCCATACCATTCTTCACGCGTCCTCAGCGGGCCAGGCTCCCGTGCTGGCCGCTTCACATAACATGGCGACGGTCAGCGGATAGCCGGCTTTTGCGGCACCGGCTCTGAACCCGCGAGCCGGTGCGAAATGCCGCGTTTTTTCCGCCTGAAAATAGCGCGCTTCATCGTAGTGCTCTGAACTGACGCCGAAGGTAAAAAAGAAGTCGCTCATCAGAATCGCAAATTCCACCTCGTTCAGCGGCAGCTGCTGCAGATAAAACCCGGCCCGGTCGACTCTGCGGAATCGCCCCAGGGCGGTAGGCCGATTGTGATATTCAATCAGCGTGATGATAGCCTGAGAGAGTTCGCGCATTATCCCACCAGTTTCGCCACGGCCTGCTCCACCTCTTCGGCCTGGATTGCCGCCATCGGATGCGGCGATGCGGCGTTATCCGGACGATGAATAATGATGTGACGATCGCTGTCCTGGCAGGGGCCGGTGTAACGTGGGTTGGCGGTGGCGAAGAGGCTGACGGTCGGCGTCTGTGCCGCCACGGCAATGTGCAGAGGCCCGGTATCGCCGGTAACCAGCAGATCCAGCGTCCGAATCAGGCCAATCAGCCCGCTGAGGTTAGTTTTTCCCGCCATCGGCGTGATGTTGCTGCGGCAGTGCGGAGGCAGGCCTTCGATAAATGCCCGCTCCAGGGGCTGCTCAGCAGCGGTGCCGGTCACGATAATCTCCGCGTCAGGCCAGCGCGCAAGCAGTGCGGTCGCGAGCTGGCAGAACGATTTCAGCGGCCAGCGGCGAATATCTTTGGAGGCGCCGAGCTGGAACCCGATGCGGCGATGACCCGGCGTGGCGGCGGTGGGGAGATTCAGCTCAGGCAGATGCATCCGGGTCTGCCCGCTTTCTGCGCCCAGCGCCTCAATCAGTTTCAGCTTACGCTTAATCGTGTGGTCGTCGAAATAGCCGGAATAGTGATCGAGATATTTATTCAGCAACGGCGACTCGCTGCCGTAATGGTCGCGCACGATAGCCTTACTGCCGCTGAGCACCGAACTCATAATATCGTAGGGGAAATGGGCGTGTAATATCACCGACAGGTCGGGTTTATGACGACGCAATTTAAAAAACAGCGGCAGGTAATTGGCAATCTTGTTATCCCAGATATAAATCTTATCGAACCAGTTATACCGGCTGACCAGATCCTTATTTTTCTCGCTGGAAACCAGAACAAACCTGCTGGTAGGGAAACGATTTTTCAGACTCCAGATAGCTGGCGTATTCATCAGGAAATCACCCAGCGCGGTCGTAGAGTAGACGACGACCGTCTGTGGCGTCAGGGCCTGCAGAGGCTGAGAAACCTTTCTGCCGGAAAAACGGGAATAGGCAGTTAATAGTCGATCGATCAGATAAATCTTTTTTTTCTTCACGCCTGAATCTCTTAGCGGTGCCGTAACAGTTAACAAAAAGAGGTTGTGCGTGATTAGAGATTATCATTGTGGCTGAAGTTCATTGCGGGAGGATGTTTTTTTAGCTTCTAAAGGGTTCGTTTAAATTGTTTCCATGATTTTTATGTTGTTTATTTCTGGTATATATACAGGATCGTGTAAAGAGAGTAGGGCATTTTTAAAAGAACTTAGATAATTCTGACTTTAGTGAGGAAAAAGCCCTTTTTATAATTCCTGTCATAACTAATAGCAGGTTAATTATTAGTAAGGATATTTTTATCAGCAGGCAGAAATATTACGACGATGATAAACCCCGGCAAATCTGCCGGGGCAGGGGAATCAAGACTGTGGCTGGCCGACAGGGCCGGAACCCAGTGTACCGCCAGGTGAAGACTGACCACTTGGCGCATGCGGACGGCCATCGGCTTTAATCGCGTCACTTCTCTGGGAGCAGCCTGCAAGCGAGGCGAAGGTCGCTGCAACCAGCAGCAGGGCAGGGATCGTTTTCATAAGGTCACCTTGATGTTGTCAGAAAGAGTACAGAATGAACGTCATAACCGCTTCCCCCCGCCCCGGACACGTCTCTTTCAGAGACCGCTTAACCGGCAGGCGTGAAAGCCAAAAAAAACGGAAGCCTCAGGCCTCCGTTCCGTTGACGTCAGGACGTATTACTTGCGGCCCAGCAGGAAGCCGATAAACACGCCTACGCCAGCCGCAATGGCCAGACCGGCAGCAGGATTAGACTGAACCTGATCCTTGATGCACTCAGCCGCATCGCGTGCTGCATAGCTTGCCTGGTTGGTATAACGGCGTGCTGCGCCTTTTGCCTGATGTTCGGATGAACCGGTTGCTGCACCCCATTGTTCCTGAACTGCGCCAGCCGCTTCTTTTACTTTATCTTCGATTTTTCCTGACATTTATTGCTCCTTGGTTTTGAGTGAGACCTTAAAAGCGTAGCAAAGATAGTGAGTTCTGCTCTGGCTGAGGGGATCTGGAGCCTGAAAAATCGTTTCTGACTGTGTAGAGCAGCCTGTTTGCGGGCCAGAGATTGTCTGTCTGAGCGACGGTTCTGGCGGCGCCAGGGCGCTGAAAAAGGAGCACGGTAAGCGTGTAGGGATGGCAGTATCGACCCGGTGAAGAGGGAAGCTGAAGAGGGGGGCGGCGCAGGGCACCCCCTTACGACGCAGCAATCCCTGAATGAAACCGCCAGCGGCGAACGGAAAGCATCGCGCACGCTCGTCGCACTTGCCTCCTGACGGGCGACAGGGGGTTACTGCAGCAGGACACCCTGAATCAGACTGGCCTCAACAACGGTAACCTCATTGATCTTCAGCGCCTGCATATAACCTTCGACCAGCAGCAGATTGCTGACGTCAGTGGCCCGGTAGTCGCCCGACAGTTCACTGTCGCCTTTCCAGACCTGCTGCTGAGACAACTGCTGGAGGGCCGCCAGCGTATAGCGACCCGGTTTTCCCGGTAGCTGATTGCGGATGGAGAAACCGTGAACGCCGCCGATGCCGATTACCCGCCGGCCGGCCACATCCTGTCTGATCTGCGGGCTGACATCATTCGCCGCATAAAACTGCACAAAACGCAGCACCGGGGGCCGCCAGGAGCCGATGGGATTGGGTGACGGGGCATCCGGTTGATTCTTCAGCACCGTCAGAATAAAGTTTTTCAGCGTTACGGAGGCCAGTCTGCCCTGATAAATATCGGCAACTGGTTTGCCCACCTCCTGCCGCCAGGCGGTCATCTGCATCGAGCCGCCGCCGATATCCCAGACCAGTAACTGCTCATCGCGGATGCCGGGATCGCCCAGCGCCGCTTTTGCGGAGAGGAAACCGAGTTTCGCTTCCTGTTGCTGCGAAATGATGCTGATCGCCGCACCGGTCTGCTGCTGTAGCTGCGCGATCGCGGCTTCTCCGTTGCTGGCGTTACGGAACACTGCGGTGGCGACGCCGCTGATTCGCCTGGGGTGAAAACGCTGTGCACGGGTCAGCAGCTGGCGGAGCGCGGTCACCCCTTCCTGTATGATCGCCGGGCTAAGCTGATTATCGGACGAATGGGCCAGAGCGTCGTTCCAGGCCACAGCCCGCTGATCCTGATAGAGCATTTCCTCAATGCGCAGCTGGCAGACGTTAACGCGCGCGACCGCTATTTTAGTGGTGCCGGAACCGATATCCAGGCCGGCGCGGATCTGCTGGCAGCGATCGGCTTCAGCAGCCGTGGCAAACAGCAATGAGCAGAAGAGTATCACGGCAGACAGCGCAGCAGATCGCATGGCAACTCCAGGGGCAAAAGGGCTCAGCGTGATCGGGCAGCGACGCAGGCCGGGTAGACGCTGACCAGAAAATGACGCAGATGGTCGAAACACCATTCGGCATCCTCAGCCTGCGGACAGTAAAACTGGATGGTGATCTTCTCATAGTCGCGCTGACGCTGGCGCAGCGGTGACCAGCTCCAGTCGAGAACCGAACGGGCATAGTTCACCAGCGCGTCGGCGGGCATCTGATGCTGTTTCTCCTGTCCGGCCAGATAGCGGTTAAACCGGGCTTCAAGCTGTAGCGCCTCCTCATGACCGTGATGCGGTAAATCCGGGCGGAACGCGACATCAATAAACCCACAGACCGCATCGGTTTGCTGCTGCCAGTCGCAGGCCAGCGTCATAAACAGCCCCTCCTGCAGGTTGATCTCCTCAACCAGCCGCCGGAGATTCACCGAACGGTTAAGCACCGCAATCTCTTCAAGGCGGCCCGCTTCCAGCGTCAGATCGAACCCACAGGGATTAACGGAGCCATCCGCGTTACGGGTTGCGGGGAAGGGAAAGTCAATATAACCGTTGTTATCGAGACGTTTTTCCATCGGGGAGACCTGCAGCTTGACGTTTCCTGACAATAAACGATCTGGCAGCAGGATTCATCCGTTATGGGCAGGTCCAGGTGATTTGGGTGTCCTGCCAGGGGTTGATCAGGCGGAACTGCTTGTCTGACAGGCGCTGGGCATAATAGCCTTCGCGCGTTACGGCAGAAGGGACATATTTAAACCGATCCAGCGACTGCAGCGGGCCGCTCTCCACACTCACCTTGTCGCGGCTGACGGTAAAGGCGTTAACCAGGTCGAAAATCACCGCGCTGGTCTGTCCCATCGGCTGACCATAAATCGTGTAAACCTCACCCGGACACTCCACCCCTTTCGGGCCAGATGAACATCCAGTAAGCATCGCGATGAGGATTAACATGCTGAGTCGCATCATGAATTATTACCTGCTTCAATCCCTGGGAGTTTGCTGGCGCACTGTCACTCTTCTGCGCCCTTTTGACCTGATTATAGCATTTTCCGCTGTGCATCCTGTTTGTGATTTGTTTAATCGTTAAGCAGCAGGAATGTAAAAGGGTGACTTTTCCTGTTGATTAACGGTATTCTTGGCGTCTTTGCGCACCGCTTAGGCAAATCCAGGGATAAATGATGAAAGAAGAAGAAGCAAGTCTAATGATTATTCGGCAGGCGATTGATCAGTTAGAAGCCGATAAGAAGCAACAGGTGATTGCTTGTTCCGCCGATATCCGCGCAGCGATGCAGGCTTATGATGGCGAGAATGCCGGGCTGGCCCTGATGTTAGTGGCCGCAGAAGTGGCAGCTGAATAATCTTTATCCGGCCCGTGTGACAGCTTGTTACACGGGCCGGATATACTTTACCTTTTCTCAACTTTCAGCTTTTTCGCAGGCTGAGTCCACTTATCCGTGGTCTTAACAATCGCAGTCGCGCCGCTCACCCTTGTTCTCTGATGTGTTAAGCTAAAAATTCTGAATAAAATCAGCGGAGACACAGCATGAAGGCAGCACTGATTGCCCTGGGCCTGCTGGCCTGTCACATCGCCCCTGCCTGGAGCGAAACCGAATTTCAGCTTAACTGTCCCGGCCGGGCGACCATGATCGTTTCGCGCGCCGAATATGGCTTAACCACCCTGATGTGGCCGGAAAACCATTTCCAGATTGCGGCCGGCCAGCAGCGTACCCGGCTTGAGGCGGGCGACCGGGTGGCGATTACCCGTTTTCGCAATGGTGACCAGCTGATCGTGAATCAGCGCAGTCAGGCCACCTTCTTTGTCTATCACGACAGCGATAAACTGCTGCCCTGCAGCCGCAGCGAAAAACGCGATGTGGATGCGCTGAGCCTGGAACGCTACGACGACCGTCAGCGTTCCGATTCTTAACCGGGAGCCAGTATGCAACCTGAGATTACCGACACGGTCACCGCGCAGGATCTGGATGAGGTCAGGCTGGGCCTGAAAGCACATAACAGCCGCTTCTTCGACGCAGATGAAATTCGTTCAGTCGGCGTCTTTATCCGGGATGAGCAGGGCAGGAAACTGGCCGGGCTGACCGGCTCGACGGCCGGTAGCTGGCTGCGGATTGATATGCTCTGGGTCAGTGAAACGCTACGCGGTCAGGGCGTCGGCACCCAGCTGATGCGGGCGGCCGAACAGGAGGCGGTGCGGCGCGGATGCCGCTATGCGCAGGTGGATACGGCCAGTTTTCAGGCTCGCCCTTTTTACGAAAAGCTCGGCTACACGCTGCGGCTCACGCTGGGGAACTATATCCTGCATCACCAGCGACACTATCTGACCAGAGAACTCTGATCAGAATAGCGGTTGCTGACGCAGGTCCAGCGGGTGCTGCTCAGCTTCATCAATCGCCGCCAGCCAGCTCTGCAGCGTGACCGTTTTCCAGGAAAGATGCCCACGCGTGGTACTCATCAGTACGACATCAGGGCGCAGCGAGCGATAAAAATCCAGCGTCTTACTTAGTTCAGCCGGATTGCTGTCCGGCACCATGACGGTGATCCACTGGTCATGCGCACGCGTCACCGTATCGCCCACAAACAGATAGGTCATGCCCAGCGGTGAGGTGTAAAGATAGCTGGCGCTGCCCGGCGTATGGCCGGGTGTCGGCAGCAGATGAAAATCCCCGAAGTGTGTGTCCGGCTGAGTGAAGGTGTCGTCCGGCTCTGCAAAACGGCTGATCGGACCCAGCGACCGGCTGTGGCAGTAAAGTGCGCTGCTGAATCGCTGCTGGATCACGGCTGTTCCTGGTGCCGCCTCGTGCCAGTGGGTCAGATAGTGACGGATCACGCCGCCGCTATCGGCAATCACCTCGTGATCGAGCAGGTTTTCTACCCGGCCAATCAGCAGGTTGCCGCGCGGATGACGCAGCATAAAACCATGCATCATCAGATCGTTAACGGCATCTTCCACCGGAAATTCCGGGGTTGAGATCCACAAATCGTCATACAACGGCTTCAATGTCGATCTCCTGAAACGTTCGCTATTCCCGCAGAACGGGATGCCCGGTTGCCTGTAACTGCGCCTGCCCCTGACGTACAGCTAACCGCGCGCGGGCGCCCAGCGGCAGCGTCACGGTTTCCGTATCATGACCGAAATCGAGATCGGAGATGACCGGCAGGCCGGTGGTGTCGCGCAGCCGCTGCCAGACGGTGCTGAAGTCAAAGCCATTGTCATAGTCCGACAGCGCCGTGCTGGTAAAACTGCCGGTGATGACCGCCCGCTGTCGCGCCAGAATGCCGCTCTGCTCCAGCTGGATTAACATGCGTTCAATGCGAAATGGATGCTCATTGACGTCTTCGATCACCAGAATGCCATTGTTGATCTGCGGCATCCAGGGGGTGCCAATCAGGGAGCAGACCATGGCCAGATTCCCGCCCCAAAGCGTGCCCTGCCATTCACCCTGGTCCGGCGTTTCGCTTTGCCATTTCACCTCAACCGTCGGGGATGTCAATGCCTGCCAGAAGTGATGAAGGGTAAATTCAGATAAGGTCGCGGCCCCGAAATTACCGGCCAGCATCGGTGAACTGAAGGTAATCAGGCCAATCTGCGCCAGCAGCGCCAGCTGAATCGCGGTGAAATCGCTGTGACCGCACAACGCCAGCGGCTGATTCAGCAGACGACGTTGCAGACCTGTATAGTCGATCGACGACAGCAGCCGGCTGGCGCCGTAACCGCCGCGCACGGCCAGCACCACGTCGGGCAGGGTAGCCAGACCGGCGAGCTGGTTAATATCCGCCAGTCTCTCCGCATCCGTACCGGCAAAGCGCTGAAACCGGCGGGTAATCACCTGCTCGTTTTCAACCTGATGACCTGCCGCGCGCAGCCGTGCGATGCCCTGCAGCGCCGCAGGCTGATTGTGGCAGTAACCGGAGGGGGAAATAAGACGGACTGAACGTGAAATCATCATACTTTCCTGCTGTTAGCACCCTTTACCGCGATGATGGCGAAAAGCGCCACTGAAGTCACGGTACGCGCCAGATTTTAGCGCATTTAGGATAAACGGTAATTTTGCTCCCGGACTGTCTGGGTATGATAGCATTCGCCATCACAGCGAAGAGATGAAAAATTGCTGAAAATCCGACACCTTATACTCTCAGCGTTACTCCTGACCGGCTGTTCCAGCGAGCCACCGCATCAGATTGTGAAGCAGCGCAACACGCCGTTAACTCAGGCACCGCCGTCCAGCGTCAATGGAACCTGGGCCATGTTTACCGAAGATGCCGCCAGTCATTATGGCGTTGATGAGAAGTTAATCAGCGCCATTATCAGTGTCGAATCAGGTGGGAATCCGGGCGTTGTCAGCCGCTCCAACGCGGTAGGGCTGATGCAGATCAAAGCCTCAACCGCCGGACGCGAGGTCTATCGCACGCTGGGCCGCCGCGGACAACCCTCCAATGCCGAACTGCGCGATCCGGCAAAAAATATCGATATCGGCACCGCCTATATCCGCATCCTGCAGGACTCTGCGCTCTCGGGCATCCGCGATCCCCTGACGCTGCGCTACGCCACCATTGTCTCCTACGCCAATGGAGCCGGTGCGCTGCTGCGGACCTTTTCCCGCGACCGCGATCGGGCGATTGCGATGATCAATGCCATGTCACCCGATGAGTTCTATCAGCACGTACAGAACAAACATCCGGCGGCACAGGCACCGCGCTATCTGTGGAAAGTCACGACGGCTTACCGCACCATCTGAGCGCTCGTAATCAGATCTGCGGCGTGAGCAGCAGCCGTGCCGTAGGATAATCAACGATCAGCACGTTGATGTAACCGCCCAGCAGTGCCCCGCGAATGGCCTGGGCTTTTTCCCGCCCACCCGCCAGCCCGACAACCTGTGGACAGCGTTTCACCTGAGCCAGCTCCATTCCGATCACCGGATCTTCTTCGTCTTTCAGCACCGGCTGCCCACAGGCGTCGAAATAGTGCAGGCAGATATCGCCCACCGCGCCGCGCGCCGCCAGCGTCTGTAACATCCCGCCGTCGTAGTAGTTGCCTGAATTCCGCAGCAGGGCCGACGGCTCCAGATCGCCAATGCCGACAATCGCCAGATCAACCTGATCAAACTTGCTCAGCACCTCAGCCACCTCGGCATTGGCCGACAGCCGCTGGCGATCGCTGACCGAGTGCTCGATTGACTGCGAGGGCAGCAGCCAGGCAGGGCAGTTAAGCAGCGCCGCCAGATTCTGCGTCAGAATCGTCGCCTGCACGTTGCCGTTCGCGCCAACGCCACCCAGCAGCTGAATTACCCCCTTGCAGGCGCTATTCAGCGGATGCAGCGCATCCACCATCGCCCGGATCGTGCCGCTCCATGAGGAGATGCCAATCAGCTCGTCATGGCGCAGCCGGGTTTCAAGATAGTGAGCAGCGGCCGAACCAATCGCCTGCTTGATTTGCAGCGGAGAGGCCTGATCGGGCACATCCACTACGATCGCCTGCGGCAGGTTATAGGTCTGCTCAATCGCTTTTTCCAGCTCCGGATAGACATTGGCGGGCGGCACCACACTGATCTTGACCACCCCCTCTTTCACGCTGCGATTAAGAATGCGTGAGACAAACGACTGCGATAGGGTGAGTGACTGCGCAATCTCCGACTGCTTCAGCCCTTCGACATAGTAAAGGGTGGCAATCTTTACCATCAGTCGCTGTTCGTCCTGTTTTGCCATCGGTTTTTCCTTCTCTGACTCTGCCCGGTATTGTTAACCAGGATGTTCAAAATCACAATGCAGGCTGATTTGTGATCGTTTTCGCTTTTTAACGATTGTGGATTGGACGCCACCGTTGCGCAGGCGCATAGTTATTATGCATATAAAATCGAACCTGAATATATATTCATGAAGAGAATTGATGTGCTGTTGTCTGATGGGATCAACCCGTCGGTTTTACTTTTCGTTCAGCCGCTATAAAGGGATGACCTGCGGGCGATGCTCATCTCATAGCATTCCCGCAGGTTTTATGACGGGCTTAAGTGAAGCCTGACAAAGGAGTATCACAGACAATGTTGCGACGCTCAGATCCAAATCGGATGCCGCAGGAGGTGAGGCTGATGGAAAGAAAGCGTTAACTGAGAAAGCCATGGCAGCAACGTCCGGCACGCCGCTGACGGCTTAGCAGCAGACGCGTCTGAATACTGAAAGCGTGAGGTCGCCAGACCTGTCTGTCGCGACTGATTTTTTTAAGCGTCCTGAATATATATTCACAACCGACTCAAAATTCAGAGGTAGAGCATGAATCCTTTTAATCTCCCGGTGGCGGATCTGGAGCGCCGGGCACGCGCCATCCGCCGCCATATTATCCAGCTGAATGCAGGCAGCCCGGCGGGCGGTCACACGGGTGCCGATCTCTCTCAGGTTGAGATCCTCACCGCACTCTATTTCCGTATTCTGAACTGTGCAGCGGATCGTACAGAGGACGACCAGCGTGACATCTATATTCAGTCAAAAGGGCATGCGGTTGGCGGCTACTACTGCGTACTGGCTGAAGCGGGTTACTTTCCTGTCGACTGGCTGGCCACCTATCAGCATGCCGACTCGGCACTGCCGGGCCATCCGGTGCGGCAGAAAACCCCGGGCGTTGAACTGAACACCGGCGCGCTGGGACACGGCCTGCCGGTAGCCGTGGGCCTCGCTATCGCGGCAAAAAAAGATAACAGTTCGCGTCGCATCTTTGTCGTCACCGGCGACGGTGAGCTGGCTGAGGGCAGTAACTGGGAAGCGGCGCTGGTGGCCGCTCATTATGGCCTCGACAACCTGATCATCATTAATGACAAAAACAAGCTGCAGCTGGCCGGGCCGACCCGCGACATCATGAATACCGATCCGCTGCCGGAAAAATGGCGCGCCTTTGGTCTGGAGGTGACCGAGTGCAACGGTAACGACATGGCCGATGTGGTCACGACCCTTGAAAACCTGCCGCAGAACGGCAAACCCCAGGTGATCGTCGCGCATACCGAAAAAGGTTTTGGCGTCTCCTTTATCCAGAGCAAAGCCGAATGGCATCACCGGGTGCCGAAAGGCGAAGAAATTGCACTGGCACTGGAGGAACTGAAAGATGAGTAATGCACAACATTTAGCCAGCGTCATGGTCACGGCATTTATCGACGCTGTGAATCGCGGCGTCGACCTGGTGCCGGTGGTCGCGGACTCCACCTCCACCGCTAAAATCGCGCCCTTTATCAAAGCCTTTCCCGGTCGGCTGATTAACGTCGGTATCGCTGAGCAGACGCTGGTTGGCACCGCGGCGGGCCTGGCGCTGGGCGGCAAGATCGCGGTGACCTGTAATGCCGCGCCTTTTCTGGTTTCCCGCGCCAATGAGCAGGTGAAAGTGGACGTCTGCTACAACAACACCAACGTCAAACTGTTCGGGCTCAACGCCGGTGCCAGCTATGGTCCGCTGGCGAGCACCCACCACAGCATTGATGATATCGCAGTGATGCGCGGCTTTGGCAATATCGAGATCTATGCGCCGTCCTGTCCGCTGGAGTGTCGTCAGATTATTGATTATGCCCTGGATCATGTCGGCCCGGTCTACATCCGTCTGGATGGCAAAGAGCTGCCGCAGCTGCATGATGAAAACTACCGTTTCAGGCCGGGTGCTATCGATGAACTGCGCGAAGGTCGTGACATCGCACTGGTGGCAATGGGCTCGACGGTTAACGAGGTGGTTCACGCCGCTGAGCAACTGGCTGAAAAAGGGATTTCAGCCGGTGTGATCGCGGTTCCATCAATCCGACCCTGTGATACCCAACAGTTACGCAACCTGTTAAATCACTATCCAGCGGTGATCACTGTGGAAGAGCATAACGTCAATGGCGGTGTCGGCAGCCTGGTGGCTGAAGTGCTGGCAGAGGGCGGCGGCGGCATCCGGCTGTTACGGCTGGGCATCGCGGATGGCGAGTATGCGATTGCAGGCGATCGCGCCGCCACCCGCGCCCGTCATGGTATTGATGCCAGCAGCGTGGTGAATCATGCAGCGCGCATCTGCACAGGAGAAAAGTGATGGCGGGCCCTCTGATTCTGGCGATAGACGAAGGCACCACCAACGCCAAAGCGATTGCGGTTGATCGCGAGGGACGTGTAGTGGCTCGGGGCAGCCAGAGTTTAACCCTGCAGCATCCGCAGCCTGGACTGGCTGAGCAGGACCCGCTGGCGATCTGGCAGGCGGTCAGAGAGGCAATTACCCAATGTCTGGCGACCTGTGGCGGCGCGCCGGTGGCGGCGGTAGCGATCAGCAATCAGCGCGAATCGGTGCTGATCTGGCAGCGACGTGACGGTCAGCCGCTGACGCCGCTGGTGAGCTGGCAGGATCGGCGGTCTGAGGCTCGCTGTCGTGAGCTGCGTCAGGCAGGCAAAGCACCCCGCATCACCGGTCTGACCGGACTGGCGGTTGACCCGATGTTCCCGGCCGCCAAGCTGGGCGACATGCTGGCCACCATCCCTGACGGCCCGGCGCGGGCGGCGGCTGGTGAACTCTGCATCGGCACGGTGGATTGCTGGCTCGCCTGGCAGCTCAGCGCAGGTGACGTTTTTGTGACCGACCACGCCAATGCGTCACGTACCCAGCTCTACAGCCTGCATCTGAACGACTGGGATGACGAACTGCTGGCGCTGTTCCATCTGCCGCGTGCCGCGCTGCCGCATATTGTCGCGTCCGCCAGCCAGCAGGGTACTGTGGCGGTGAAGGATATTCCGGGCCTGGCGCCGGGAACGCCGATACTGGCACGCATTGGCGACTCCCATGCCGCACTCCATGCGCAGCGACGGGGAGAGGCTGAAGTGTTCAAGGCCACCTACGGCACCGGCTCGTCACTGATGATGTCGATGGCGACGCCGCTGCTGACCGAAAATGGCCTCAGCACCACCGTCGCCTGGCACGACGGCACGCTGCGCTACGCCTTCGAAGGTAATATCACTCATACCGGTTCGGGCGCGGCCTGGCTGGGGAGAATGCTGGGTGTGCAGGACCCGCGGGAACTGACCGCGATGGCACAACGCTGCGAGGAGAATCAGGGTATCTATTTCGTTCCGGCGCTGTCGGGGCTGGGCGCACCCTGGTGGGATTTACAGGCGCGCGGCATGGTGTGCGGTCTGACGGATGCCGCCACACCAGCAGTACTGGCGCGGGTGGCGCTGGAGTCTGTCGTCTGGCAGATCGCCGACGTCTTTTTTGCGATGGAGCAGGCCAGCGGCCAGCATCTGCCAGCGCTCTGCGTGGATGGCAGCGCCACCGAAAATCAGTGGCTGATGCAGCTACAGGCCGACGTATTGCAGCGGCCGCTGCAGCGGGTGCCGACCGCAGAGGTTTCCGCGCTGGGGGCGGCGCTGCTGGCAGGTAAAGTGCTGGGATGGTGGCAGCAGGGGAGTGATATGCAGGCGCTGCAGGGCGGCAGTGTAATTATACCGCGTGAGGACTATGCGCAGCCTATGCAGGAAGCCTATAAAGGCTGGATCGACGCCGTTGCGCGTTGCCGTTATCAGCCGCATTGATCTCCGTCCGGCGTGGGGCAGTGGCAACATGCCGTCAGCCCCGTAAGCAGTGCGGGCAGCCGTGACGCTTGCCAGGAAAGAGGTGAGATGTCAGGTGAACAGCCGGTGCGGGCACGCGCTGTGCCGCACCGGCTTCACTGCCTGCGTTGCCGGAGAGAGGTGCAGGGGATCAGCGCGCCATTCTGCGCACGTCGCCCTCGTCATTCTCCACCGCTACCAGATCCACCGGCGGCAGATTACCGCCGCTGAACTCCACCTGGCGAATCGGGAAGGCGAAGCGAATATCACGTTCCTCCAGGGCTGCCATCAGTTGCAGGTTAATCTCCTGCTGAATATCCATATATTTGTTGTAATCCGCATCCAGCACGAAGTAGACCACTTCAAAGGTCAGCTTTGAATCCTCGAACGCCAGGAAGTGGGCACGGTCAAAGCGGGTGGTTTCCACACCTTCGATAATCGATTTCACCAGCGGGCTAATCTCACGTACCCGCTCAGACGGCGTCGCGTAGCTGATGCCAAACTTAAAGACGATGCGGCGCTGCTGCATACGCTTGTAGTTGTGGATCGTCTGCTGTAACAGGATGGTGTTTGAGCAGACGATCTGCTCACCACTCAGGCTGCGCAGGCGGGTGGTTTTCAGACCAATATGTTCAATCGAACCGGCAATATCGCCAAAAACAATGAAGTCACCATGCTCAAACGGCTTATCAAACCCTATCGCCAGTGAGGCAAATACATCGCTCAGCACAGTCTGAATCGCCAGCGCAATTGCGATACCGCCCACGCCCAGACTGGCGACCAGCGCGGTAATGTCGATACCCATATTCGACAGAATGGCGAGGAGCATCATGACCCAGACCACCACCCGCAGCAGAATACCCAGGATCACCGTGGTGACCGGATTACGCACATGCAGCGGGTCGCGCAACAAACTCTTCAGCCAGAGCCGGATGCCGCAGTCAATCCACAGTGCGAGCTGCACAATCAGCGCCAGGAACCAGCCATGCGAGATCGTTACGCCCCAGGAGGCGGGCAGATCCACAAACTTCAGGGCGATCAGTAGTGAAAAAATCAGCAGCAGGGTCTGGCTGGTACTGCGCAGTATCTCCACCAGAATCGCCGTGGCGCGAACGTGACGATGTTCGCTGTAGAGAGCAATCCGGTTGGAGATAAAGCGAATCAGGGTACGCAGTACCCAGTAGATGACCAGAGTCGACACCACCACGATAGCGCTGTTGATCCAGAGGTTCTGATTAAAAAAGAGGGAGTGAAAACGACGTGAAGAGAGCCAGTTTTCCATTGGGGAGAGTCTCCTTGCTGGGTTCCGGTTTAAAAGAATCGAGCAAGAAGCATAGCCTGGAAACGCGCCATTCGCGGCGCGCATCACTGAAGCCGTTACTGAAAACGGGTCGATTTCTCGCGAGCAAGTCGCTCAAGGGCAAAGATAATCTGCTGCAGCTGCCGCTCCTGCGCGGGGTTCAGCGTAGCAAATTGAAAGCTCAGCCGGGGAGTGATGCGGGTTTCGTTTTTACGGGTCACCACGCAGCGTTCGCCTATGTGCAGCAGTTTTACCGGTACGTCAAAATGGCCATACTCGCCCAGCTCAACCCGGAACTGACTGAAGCTGTCGCCATTCTGCAGGTCTTCCGGCAGCGCTTCATCCACCAGTACGCCGATGCCGCCCAGCGACAGATCCTGCAATCGCAGTCGCGTTTTAGTTCCATCAGGCCAGACGGTATGACACCAGAATTGGGGTTCAAGCGGGGCAGTCACGCGGAAAAATTCCCGGCGCTGGATCTGCCATAGCAGCTCAGGCAGGGGTGCACTAAAAGCAGGCAGGCCATCAAATTCCACTTTTTCCAGCGCGGTAAGGCTGAACTCCACCTTTGCGCCGTAAGTTTCCGCGGTGATACTGAGATCCTCGCTGTTAAGGGCGTGGTCGTTGTCCAGATGATGACTGCCAAGGTCAAACATCAGGCGCGTTTCATCAGCCGCCAGCATCCGGCTGATAAACTGTCCGCGCGGAAAACTGACCAGTAGTGGCGTCTGCAGCCGTAGCAAATCTTTCATCACGCCCAGAACCGCCAGCGTGCCACGTTTGAGATATTGTTCCTGGTCGGTTTCTTTCACATCCTGCTCCACAAGCGGGTCACTGTTCTGGGGTATTGTCTGTTTCGTCACGGTTATCGGCTCGGTTAAAAAAAGCTTTAGTCAGGACATCCTGAAAAATGCGTGTGCGCAGTCAGGCATTTCCTGAAAAGCTGTCTATACTTATCGCAGTAAACCGCTTGATTAATCAGGCGTTCACGATTTAATCATAAAAAGGAAGGAGCAACAGATGGGTATTATTTCCTGGATCGTCTTTGGCTTAATCGCGGGTATTCTGGCGAAGTGGATTATGCCAGGTAAAGACGGTGGCGGTTTCATTCTGACAGTAGTGCTGGGTATTATCGGTGCTGTGGTCGGGGGCTGGATCAGTACGCTGTTTGGCTTCGGCCGCGTCGATGGGTTTAACTTCGGCAGCTTTGTGGTCGCCGTGATTGGTGCCATCGTGGTGCTGTTTATCTACCGCAAGGTACGCAGTTGACCGTAACGGTTTCAATAAAAAGGGGACGAAGCGATTCGTCCCCTTTTTTTAATGTGACCACCCGAACGGATTGCTTTTTATCGCACATGTCGTTTATGTCGTGAGCGTGTTTTACTGCGAACAGACTATCGTGGCGTGATCCCACCAGGCATTTTCATTAACGCTGATTGCCTCCACAGTAAAATGGGCACTCTCTACTTCACGTCTTAAATCAGGGAGCGGCTTCAGAGTCCGCCAGGGCTTGCCGGCTTTCCATAAATGATGTCTGCAAGGGTCATAGGCCGCAATATCAGCGGAATGGCGAGGCGTGCCGCACATCGAACCAATCACAAATCGCCCCTCCGGGCTGAGCAGCCTTCTGACCTCTGCAAAGAAGCGCGCCCTGTCATCGTCGATCAGGCAGTGTAGGCAGCTGCCGTCAATAATGAGCGCAAATGTTGCCTCCTGAAAATGAGCGAGATGACAGACATTGCCGACAAGAAAGGTCGCGGTGAGGCCGGCCTGTTGAAAACGCTTTTTGGCCCACGCTATTGCAGTCTCTGACCAGTCTACTCCCCAGACCGAATATCCCTGCTCAGCGAGAGACTGCGCGGCCATGGCACCATTCCCGCATCCCATCTCCAGTACCGGCGCGCCAGGCGCCGGTAAATAGTGGTGAGTGCGGAGCCACTGAAAGATCTCTTCCTGCTGTTTTTTGGCTCTGAGATAACCTTCTCCCGCCCAGGCGACCGCGCCGTTTGCCAGAAGTTGCCTGTAATAGTGTTCATAGGGGTTCATGTCAGAGACTCCTTTTTAACGCCAGACCCTCTGTTTTATACGTCAGGTTCGGCTGTGTGTCATCGCGACACTTTGGCCACAGGCCTCTGTGTGAGCGAAACAGCAGGGAAGAGCCGGGCGGATTCAGAAACCTTGGGGCGTGGAAAATCTGCAGGGACAGAAAAGATAACCTGGCGCAGGTTGTCTTCAGGTATGACCGGAGATGCTAAAAAAGCGTGCTGTCAGACGAGAAAACCCCCCGGCTGGCCGGAGGGTTTCATAACGGACGCGCTTATCAGAAGTCGTAACCCACGGTCGCCATTACGCTGCGTTCCGCACCCCGATAGCAGAAGCCTGTGCCATAGCAGCCCGCCACATAAGTGCGGTCAGTCAGGTTATTGGCGTTAACCTGCAGCCAGGCACCTTTCAGACTGCTGTTCCAGGCCCCCAGATCGGCCTTCACAGACGCATCAAACAGTGTCACCGAAGGAACACGGGTGGTATTTTCATTGTCCGCCCACTGTTTACCGATGTAGCGCACGCCTGCGCCTGCACTCAGGCCGTAATCAAACTGATAGTGGCCCCACAGAGATGCCATGCTGTTGGGCGTGATGTAAGGCGTGTGCCCATCATTACCATCCACCGAATCTTTGTAGCGCAGATGATTCAGCGTGTAACTCGCTACGGTGCTCAGGCGTGAGGTCAACTGATTACGAGCTTCCAGCTCTATGCCCTGGGAATGCACTTTGCCCGATGGCGTGAACGTCGACGTCAGCACGTCGCGGTTCGACACATCTTTCTGCGTCAGATCATAAATCGCAGCGGTATAGAGATCACGTGTGCCAACCGGCTGATATTTTACTCCGGCCTCATACTGCTCAGCGGTGGTCGGTTTCAGCAGGTTATTGCTGCGGTCAGTGAGCGCGGTGGGCGTAATTGCCTGACTCCAGCTGATATAGGGTGAGATGCCATTGTCGAAGGCATAGAGCAGGGCGGCGCGTCCACTGATATGATCATCCTGACGGCGATCGCTGCCGCTGTTATTCGCGACGATGCGATCGTACCGGCCAGAGAGATCCAGATGCCAGCGATCCAGCGTCATCTCATCCTGCAGATAGAGGCCGGTCTGGTAGTAGCGACGGGTTTTATCCGTCCACGTATAGGCTGGCATGTCACCGACCTGCTCGCCGGTCAGGGCATTCAGCTGTGAAGCCGAGCCGCCTGTGGTGGAGATCTCATTCTTGTAGCGGTGATATTCGGCACCCAGCGTCACGCGGTGCTCCAGTTCGCCGGTGTCGAACTCCGCCTGTAAGCGGTTATCGGTGGACCATGCAGAGAGCGACGAGCGCTCACCGGAGTAAGCGCGGTTCAGCAGGTCGGGATTATTTTCATCCCAGCCAGACTGATAGACCTGATCGAGATCGACATTTGAGTGGCTATAGCTGCCGGTCGAGGAGAAAGACCAGACGTCATTGAAGCGGTGGGCAAAATCAAAGCTGTAGATCTGCTCGCGGCGTTTAAACTGATCGAGGTCGCTGTTGCCCTCATAGAATCCTTTGCTCAGCTTGTAGCCGTTGTGTTCGGTGAGGCTGCCGTCACCGGGAACAGAACCGTGATAGCCGCCAGAGGGATCTTTCTGCAGATAGGCTTTCAGGATCAGATGGGTATCTTCATCCGGCTGCCACATCAGCTGCGGCATCAGCGCATATTTCTCTTCGCGGGTATGCGCATACTGGGTATCGCTGTTGTGGGTTATCCCGGTCAGCCGGTACGCCCACTGGTTGTTGATCGCATTGGTGTAGTCAAACATCGTGCCGGTGGTGGCGTTGCTGCCGGCCTGCAGCTGGATGTGGCCTTCCTCCGCGAACTGAGGGCGTTTGGTCACCAGATTGACCAGCCCGCCAGGCACCGTCTGGCCGTAAAGGGCCGATGAGGGGCCTTTGATCACGTCAATGCGCTCAAGGAAGGCATTATCCACCTGGAATATATTGTAACTGCCGCCGTCGCTCATCAGCCGCATACCGTCGAGGAAGGTATTATCGGTATCGCCGCCATGGAAACCGCGCAGCGAGATAGTGTCATAACGGGTGGCGGCACCGCCAAAGTTAGTAAAGACACCCGAGCTGTAGCCCAGCGCCTGATTCAGGGTCAGGGCACCCTGGTCCTGCATCTGCTGACGGGTAACAACCGAGATGGACTGCGGCGTGGTCACCAGCGGCCGATCGCTTTTGGTTGCGCCCGCGCTGGTGGTCGCCAGATAACCTTTGGTAGGGGAGGTCGAATCTTCCAGCGGCTGAGCCGTCACTACCATATCGGCAGCAAAACTCAAAGCAGGCGTGGCCAGCGCCAGAGTGCAGAGGGGAACATAACCTTTCAGCGGCAATGACAGTTTCATCGAAATTCCTTTCTTAGCAAAGCGATCATGCAGGTTGATAATATTCTTGATAGCTAATCTCATTATCATAATGAGAATTATTACCTTTTGTAAAAACGCTGCAATTTTGCCTGTGGATGAGAGAACGTCAAGTAAAATTCGCTGAAATGAGGTGAGAATACCTCCGGCCGGGCCAGAGGTATTCAGAGAGGATCAGGGCTGTGAGGCTGACGCCTGAGGAATATCGTGGGCGCTGTTACAGGTTTTCTCTTTCGGACAATATTTATCGAGCAGTTTCAGCGTGACACCGTTGGTCCAGCCAAAACCATCCTGCAGCGGATATTCGCCGCCGCCACCGCCGCCAAGATTTTTACCCTCAACGACATACTTCTCCACCAGCTTATGTTCGCGGTCGTAGGTGTTCTGGACATTCTGCAGGAAGCGGATGCCCACCTCTTTCGCCAGTTTTGGCTGGTTGTAATGCTCCAGACCTTCCACGGCAACCCACTGCAGCGGTGCCCAGCCATTCGGGGCATCCCATTGCTGGCCATTGTTAACGGTCGTGGTCACCAGTCCCCCCGGCTTCAGCAGCTGTTTTTCCACCGCGCGAGCGGTGCTTTCAGCCTGCTTATCGCTGGCGACCTGCAGATAGAGCGGGAAAAGCGCCGCGGCGGTCAGCTGTGGATGGACCTGCTTTTTCTGCCAGTCATAATCGGCATACCAGTTCTGTTTGCTGTCCCAGAGATAGCGGTTAATGGCGGCCTGGCGCTTCTCTGCCCGGTCGGCGAACTGCTTCGCCAGATCGGACTGCTTGTTCATCTGATAAGCTTTCGACAACGTCTGCTCCAGATGGAACAGCAGGCTGTTGAGATCGACAGGGGCCAGCTGTGTAGTCCGGATGGTGGAGAGATTATGCGCGTCGGTAAACCAGCGCGAACTGAAATCCCAGCCCGAGGCCGCACCGGAACGCAGATCCCGGTAGAGTTCTGCTTTATTGCGCTGAGGCGCTTTCTGCGCGGTGGCGATGTCATCCATCCAGGACTCGGTTCGCGGAACGTCACGCGCATCCCAGTAGCGGTTGAGCAGCGTACCGTCTGCCAGCTTGATCACCCGCTTGCTGGCCGCGCCAGCCGCCACGTTGTCGCTGTCCGCCATCCAGTAGTCATACTCTTTCTGCAGCTGAGGCAGATAACGGGTATAGGCCTGGCCGTTGTCGTGCGTTGCCAGCAGATCGACCATCAGGCTGAAGAACGGCGGCTGTGAACGGCTCAGGTAGTAACTCCGGTTGCCGTTAGGGATGTGGCCGTAGCGGTCGAGCAGGGAGGCGAAGTTATCCGTCATATCCTGCACTTTATCCCAGTGTCCGCTCTCGGCGAGGCCCAGCATGGTAAAGTAGCTGTCCCAGTAATAGATTTCGCGGAAGCGTCCGCCCGGCACCACATAAGGTTTGGGCAGCGGCAGCAGCGAGTCATACTGACCGGCGCTGCTGGCCGTGCGCGTCAGCACCGGCCACAGGCCATCAATGTGCTCACGCAGATTCTGACCGGCCGGTGGCACATATTTGTCACCCGCTGCGGGCAGGGTAAAGTTGGCATCGACAAAGCGTTTCAGGTCGAAATTGCGCTGTTTCTTCTGCATCTGCCAGTCAGCCAGAATCGAAGAAGGGTCAAATTTCGGCACCGCATCCGCAAAGGTTTTTTGATCCGGATAGAATTTTGCCTGCTGCACGGCATTGAACAGCGGGCCCAGGCGAATATCCGGCGGCTGCGGCTGATTATTCAGCATGCGGCTGCTGTCATCGGCCTGGACGGTGAAAGCGGGGACGCTCAGCAGCAACGTGAGCAGAAAAGGTGCATAACGCTGACGCCGTTCAGCGGCGTTTACCTCAGTTTTTATCATCGGTTTTTCTCCTTGTCCGAAATGCGGCCGCGCGTAACGCATTGACCACACGACCAACTTTAGACCTTATCTGGCCACTTCACCCTGAAGCGAGCAGGAAATGTGAAGCGGCAGGAATTATTTGCAGGGAAAAAACCATGCCCACCACCGGTTTTTTCTTGCTCTCATGCTGCTTTTCCTGGACGCTGAAAGAAAAAAGGAGAGCAGGATGGAGATCATCTGGTATCACCCGTCGCAGTCTGCCGCGGCCTGGATTAACGGTTTGCAGCAGCGTCTGCCTCAGGCAAAAGTACGAGCCTGGCAACCCGGCGACGATCGGCCAGCCGATTATGCGCTGGTCCGTTCGCCACCCGCTGAGATGCTGCGGGGCCGCGCTACCCTGCGCGGGGTCTTTGCGCTGGGCGCGGGCGTGGACGAAATCCTGAAACAACTGCAGCAGCAGCCAGAGATGTTGCCCGACAGCGTACCGCTCTATCGGCTGGAGGATACCGGCATGGCGCGGCAGATGCAGGAGTATGCGGTGCATAGCGTTCTGAACTGGTTCCGCCGGTTTGACGACTACCGTCTTCAGCAGCAGCAGGCGTGCTGGCAGCCGCTGCCGCCTTACAGGCGCGAGGCCTTTACCATTGGCATCATGGGCGCGGGTGTGCTGGGGCAGAGCGTGGCAGAAAGCCTGAAAGCCTGGGGATTTCCCCTGCGTGTCTGGAGCCGTTCAGCCAAAGTGATTGAGGGCGTCACCAGCTTTGCCGGCCGCGAGGCGTTGCCTGCGTTTCTGCAGGAGACGCGGGTGTTAATCAACCTGCTGCCGAGCACGCAGGAAACCGTGAATCTGGTCGATCACGCCTTTTTGCAGCAGCTTCCGCATGGCGCATTCTTCCTCAATATCGCGCGCGGTGCGCAGGTGGTGGAAGCCGATCTGCTGGCCGCGCTCGAGAGCGGACAGCTGAAAGCGGCGGCGCTGGATGTCTTTCAGGTTGAACCTCTGCCCGAGGCGCATCCGCTCTGGTCGCATCCGCGCGTCACCATCACGCCCCATAATGCGGCAGTAACCTTGATTGACGAAGCTATCGACTTTATTGCCTGCGCGATCCTGCAGGATCAGGCTGGCGAACAGCCGAAAGGCAGGGTGGATCGTCAGCGCGGCTATTAATTAACCGGCCCTGTCAGGGGCAATCAGCAGGAGAAGAGGATGTATCCGGTAGATCTGCACATGCACACCATCGCCAGTACGCATGCTTACAGCACGCTGCATGACTACGTGGCTCAGGCGAAGCAAAACGGCCTGAAACTGTTTGCCATTACCGATCACGGCCCGGACATGGCCGACGCGCCGCACTACTGGCACTTTATTAATATGCGCATCTGGCCGCGCGTGATTGACGGTGTGGCTATTCTGAGGGGTATCGAGGCCAATATTAAAAATCAGCAGGGCGAGATCGACTGTTCCGGGCCAATGCTTGATGCGCTGGATTTGATCGTCGCCGGTTTTCACGAGCCGGTCTATGCACCGCGCGACAGAAAGCATCACACCGACGCTATGATCGCGGCGATGGCGAGTGGGCTGGTTCATATCATCAGCCATCCGGGTAACCCGAAATTCCCGGTCGATATTCCGGCCATCGCTGAAGCCGCCGCCTGTTACAATGTGGCGCTGGAGCTGAATAACTCCTCCTTTACCCATTCGCGGCCGGGCAGTGAACCTAACTGCCGGGCTATCGCTGCCGCGGTTCGTGATGCCGGTGGACGGCTGGCGTTTGGCTCCGATTCCCACACGGCTTTCACGCTCGGCCATTTCGACCACTGCCTGCGCATTGCCCGCGAAGTGGATTTTCCGGAGGATAGGGTGTTAAATGTCACGCCGCGTCGCCTGCTCGACTTTCTGGAAATGCGTAGCGGCAAACATATTGCTGAACTGGCTGACTTTTAATTTACTTTGCCTCAAGGAAATCTGACTCATGAATGAGTTTTCCATTCTGTGCCGCGTAATCGGCTCACTGTTCAATCGTCAGCCGCAGGACCCGCTGCTGGTGCCGCTGTTCACGCTGCTGCGTGAAGGCAAACTGCAGTCACAGTGGCCGCTCGAGCAGGATGAGCTGCTCCAGCGTCTGCAACAGAACAGCGATCCGCAGGCGCTGGCCGCCGATTATAATGCGCTGTTTGTGGGCAGTGACTGCAATGTGCCGCCTTACGCCTCACAGTGGCCTGAAGGCAAAACCGAACCGGAAGTCCGTGCATTTTTAACCTCCCGCGGCATGCCACTGAGCGATGCGCCGGCTGACCATTTCGGTGTGCTGATGCTGGCGGCCTCCTGGCTGGAAGACCAGTCCGCAGAGGATGAGAGCGCCGCGCAACTGGCGCTGTTTGAAGCGTATCTGCTGCCGTGGTGCGGCGCGTTCCTGGGCAAAGTGGAGGCACACGCCAGTACCGCTTTTTACCGTACGCTGGCGATGCTGAGCCGCGAAGCGATTCAGGCGATGTACAACGAACTGCTGGAAAGCAGCGAATCGGGCGACGACGCCTGATTCACCACGCAGCCGGATGCGTGCCCGGCTGAGAGCCGGGAGTCGCACAGCACTGTGGCGTGCCGGGCAGGCGGGCAGCAGCTTTGAGCCTCACCCCGAATCCCCACGGCGTGAGTTCATAACAGGGCAGATTATCTTTCACCAGTGGCACAATCCTGCTGTCTGCGCGATGCGCCGTAGGATACTGCTGCAACAGCCAGGCGGTGCGCGCCAGCGACAGCCGCACCTGGCTGCCGTGACCGGTTGTCAGGCGTCGCCTCAATCCCTCCAGCACTGCGGCCGCCAGCAGATAGCCAGTGGCATGGTCAAGCGCCTGAACCGGCAGCGGGACGGGCCTGTCGCTCTGCTGCCACTGCATTCCCCGTTCGGCAATCCCGCAGCCCATCTGTACCAGACTGTCAAAGCCGCGACGATTGCGCCACGGCCCCTGCCAGCCCCAGGCATTCAGACCTGCATCGATCAGACCCGGCGAGAGTGCCTGCAGCGTTTCTGCGTCAAACCCGAGCCGCTCCAGCGCATCAGCCCGATAGCCATGTACCAGTACGTCGGCTTCGCGCAGCAGACGAACAAACTGCTCACGATCGCCTGACTGGGTCAGATCAAGTACCGCACGGCGTTTGCCACAGCTCATCTCCTCATCCAGCGTCGGCTCCTGCCAGCCGGGCGGATCAATGCGCAATACGCTGGCGCCCAGGCTGGCCAGAAAGCGGGTCGCAACGGGCCCGGCAATAATCCGTGTCAGATCCAGGATTCTGATGCCCAGCAATGGCCGGGCACGTGGCAGCAGCCATGCGGGTGCCGGTGCCGGAAGCGTGCGCTGCCAGCTGAACAGCGGTTCACGCTGTACCGCCTGACCTTGCGGATGTTGCTGCCACGCGGCGGCGCTGCGCATCTCTGCGGCGCAGCCGCCTGCATCGATAATCGCCTGCTCCAGTTCGCTGGCCTGCCACTGCTGAACCTGACGCGCCAGCGCGGAGCGATCGGCATGACGGCCCAGTACCCGCTCCATCGCCTGACGATGGTGCGCCGCATTGGTATGCAGGCGGATCCAGCCATCGTGACTTTGATAGTCACCCGCGAAAGCATCCCACATGGCAGGGGCAGCACGATTCAGTGGACAGAAGCTCTGCTGAAACCAGCGTGAAGCAAGCCGGACGTTAACGGTAACGGACGGGGGGACGACGTCAGGGCAGGCGGCGGCGAGCAGGTCGGCCACGGCCTGCGTTGCCAGACCGGTGCTGGTGGCCGCCAGCTCACTGACGGCAAAGGCTGATGAGAAGGTGGCGCGATCGGTAAAGGCGGGCAGCGGGCCGGGGGCGCTGTGGCCGCGCAATCCCTGCTGCATCTGCTGCCACAGCGCGCCAGCGAGCGTAAGATCCATGCTGAATGTCCTTAAAGGCGGATTTTTTTAAGCATAGCATGCGGTATCAGCGCCGCCGCAGACGCGGAAAGCGGGCGTGCATTCGCAGATTGCGCAGGTTCAGCACCGCGATAGCCGTACCCAGCACCACCAGCGATGCACCGATAATCTTAAAGCTGTTGAGGCTGTCGCCCAGTACCACAATGCCCATCAGTACGGACAGAACCGGTGTCAGCAGTGAGTAGGGCATGATCAGATTGACGTTGTACTTCTTCAGCAGCATATACCACAGCGTATAGGCGACAATCGAGGATGCGATGGCGCTATAGAGAATGGCGAACCAGCCGCGCCAGCCCGCATGTTGCAGGGCGTAAAGCTGATGAGATTCCATCACCAGACTCGATCCGCCGACAATCGGTATGGCCAGAAACGCAATCCATCCAGTCATGGTCAGGGGCTTAATCGGCGGTGACTTTTTTACAATCAGATTACTTACCGCCCAACCGGTGGCGCTGCACAGCAGCAGGCAGAGCACCCACCATGACGGAATCGTCGGGCTGCCGGATAACACCACCACACCACTCAGTGAAATCATGATGCCCATCAGCTGCACCAGTTTCAGCTTCTCTTTAAGCACCACCATCGCCAGCAGCATCGCGATTGGCGTGCCCAGCTGCACGACAATCGCACCAGTGCCGGCATCGGTATAGCGCAGGCCGACGAACAGCAGCGAGAAGTGCATAAAGCCGAACGTGAAGGCCAGCAGCAGCAGCCAGGGCAATTGCTGTCGGGTAATGCGGCAGAAGGGCAGCAGCACGATCGCGACCACCACAAAACGCATAAACGTCAGAAAAAGCGGCGGCAGCTCCAGCAGGCCCCATTTCACCGCGACGTTGTTGAAGGCCCAGATTGAAACCACCATCAGAATCAGAAAAAAATGCCGCACAGCCACGATAATATCCTTTCAATGTTTTTGCATAGCCTGCTAATGATGGCACGAACTCCGGCAAACCCGCTAATCGTCAGCGGAAATTTTCTGTGCCTGTACCGTCACCCGATAAGACATTTAACCCCGTTGATGGCAGACTGATTTCACACGACTTCTGAGAGGATCTGATCCGGTATGAACCCTGCGTCCGCCTTACCCCTTGCGTTAATTCAGCTTGAAGTCCCGCCCGCCGACGTCGTCGCGCAGATCGGCGAACAGCCACGCTGGTTCATCGATGCGCTGGATCTGCAGCCGGATGATTACCTGATTATCCGGCCCCATCTGGGCGAAGTCCTGCCCGATTTTGATCAGATTTCCGGCGCGATCCTCAGCGGCTCCTGGGCGATGGTGACCGATCACGCAGACTGGAGTGAACGCAGCGCCGCCTGGGTGCGGGCGGCTATCGACTATCGCCTGCCGCTGCTGGGCGTCTGTTACGGCCATCAGCTGATGGCTTATGCGCTGGGCGGCACAGTGGCGGACAATCCTCAGGGCTGGGAGCGCGGCCTGTTACCGATTCGCTGTACGGAACAGGCGCAGCGCGATCCGCTGCTGCAGACGCTGCCTGCCGGATTCAGCGTCTGGCTGTCGCATCGCCAGTCGGTGGTCATCGCGCCACCCCATGCTCAGGTGCTGGCCGCGTCTGAGCGCGATGGCTGTCAGATTCTGCGTTATTCGCCCCAGGCCTTATCGGTGCAGTTTCATCCCGAATTCTCCCGGCGGATTATGGACGCCTGTCTGCCGTCGGGCGCGGTTGAAGAGGGCAGCGGGTGTGGGATGGAGGGCAAAGACTGGGCGCGTGCGTTGCTGGTCTCCTTCTGGCAACAGACACGCCCGTCTTTCAGGCAGGTTCAGGGCGCGTAGTGACGCGTACAGCGGTAGACCCAGGCGGGAGGCACATTCTTCAGCACCCGCTGGCGTTCCCAGGTGAAGTAACGTGACAGATCCGGCTGGGTCAGTGATGTGTACTGGAACTGTACAAAAACGCCGTCCGGCCTCAGGGCGTTAAACACCGCACGCAGAATGGCTTCGCGCAGTTCGGGCGGTAAGGATAACAGCGGCAGGCCTGAGAGGATGGCATCGTACTCGCCATTCAGATACTCAGCTGAACAGGTGCGCACGGTCATGCGGGGATCGCCAAGGGCGGCGAGATTATCTGCCAGAGCAGTGCTGATCTCAAAGGCATCCAGCGTGGCATCAGAGGGCATCTGCGCGAGTATCTGCCGCGTCAGCACCCCATCGCCTGCGCCGAGTTCGGCAATACGTAACGTGTCAGACCATTGAACTGCCCCGGTCATTGTACGGCAGAGTGTCTCTGAAGACGGGGTGATACTGCCCATCATGCGCGGGTTACGAATAAACTGATGCACGAAAGTGGCTTTGGTGCGCATTAACGTCATAGCTGAAGCCAGCATACTCATCTCCGTAATCTGATCATCCTCACGTTGACCTCGCTCTGCCGCACGAGTTTCCCGCGCTGCCGCTTCGCAAAGAAAAGTCAGAGCATTCCTGGCATATTATGGAAACGCCTATTCCTTCGGGACGGTCACAGTTTCAGTGCAAAAGACCTGACACGCTCTTGATGTTGCATCATGTTAATAGCAAGTTTCATTCTTGTTGCATCAATCATCTTTCAGGAGAATGACCATGCGTTACGCCGCCCCCGGAGAACAGGGTTCTCTGATTACGCTACAAAAGAATTATGGCAACTTCATTAATGGTGAATTCGTCGCGCCGGTAGGGGGAAACTACTTTACCAATACTTCGCCAGTGAATGGATCAGTAGCCGGTGAGTTCCCGCGTTCGGACGCTGCCGATGTGGATAACGCCGTCGCCGCCGCCGCCGCTGCCGCTGACGCCTGGGGAAAAACCTCGCCGCAGCAGCGCTCATTGCTGCTGTTGAAAATTGCCGATCGGCTGGAGCAGCATCTGGAAACGATGGCGGTGTATGAAACCTGGGACAACGGCAAACCGGTACGCGAAACGCTGGCGGCAGATATGCCGCTGGCGGTCGATCATTTCCGCTACTTTGCTGGCTGTCTGCGGGCACAGGAGGGGAGTGCGGCAGAGATCGATGAGTTTACGGCGGCCTACCATTTCCATGAACCCCTGGGTGTGGTGGCGCAGATTATTCCATGGAACTTCCCACTACTAATGGCTGCCTGGAAGCTGGCACCGGCGCTGGGTGCGGGTAATTGCGTGGTGCTGAAACCTGCTGAACAGACGCCCCTGTCGATTACTGTCTTTGTGGATTTGATTAAAGATCTGCTGCCGCCTGGGGTGCTGAATGTCGTGCATGGGTTTGGTAAAGAGGCAGGTGAAGCGCTGGCTTCACATTCCGGCATCGCCAAGGTTGCCTTTACCGGCTCTACCGCCACCGGCGGCCATATTCTGGAGCTGGCTGCTAAAAACCTGATCCCGTCGACAGTCGAACTGGGCGGAAAATCGCCTAACATTTTCTTTGAAGACATAATGCAGGCGGAAGAGAGTTTTATCGAGAAGGCCGCTGAGGGGGTGGTGCTGGGCTTCCTGAATCAGGGCGAAGTCTGTACCTGTCCATCCCGTGCGCTGGTTCAGGAGTCGATTTACGAACCCTTTATGGCGGCCGTGATGAAACGGATTAAAACCATCAAACGCGGCGACCCGCTGGATACCGACACCATGGTCGGTGCGCAGGCTTCGCAACAGCAGTTTGACAAAATACTCTCTTATCTTGAGGTTGCGCGTCAGGAAGGGGCGGAAGTGCTGACCGGCGGGGGCGTCGAGAAGCTGGATGATACGCTCAACAGCGGCTACTACATTCAGCCGACGCTGCTGAAAGGCAACAACAGCATGCGGGTTTTCCAGGAAGAGATCTTCGGACCGGTCATCGGCATTACCACCTTCAAAGATGAAGCGGAAGCGATCAGTATCGCCAACGACTCCATTTATGGTCTGGGGGCGGGTGTCTGGACCCGCGATATCAACCGCGCCTACCGGGTCGGCAGGGCGATTAAAGCGGGGCGCGTCTGGACTAACTGCTATCACCTTTATCCGGCGCATGCCGCCTTCGGGGGTTATAAGAAATCGGGCATTGGCCGTGAAACCCATAAAATGATGCTGGACCACTATCAGCAGACGAAAAACCTGCTCATCAGCTATAGCATTGAACCGCTGGGTTTCTTCTGACCGGTTAACGTTGTCTGGCGTTATCTCACCACATGCGACACTGAACCACGCTCCGGCGTGGTTTTTTTAGCTGAAAGCGTGGCTGCTGGCATAAAACATCCGGGTTAAAACATTAATAATATTAATTAAAAATTGTGCATCTTAAGGCCATCTCTGCGCTTGCCTCTGGGGTAAGCAGATTCTTTGTGCTATTTAATTGCAAGTGGATTCCGGCATTGTGGCTGAACGTACTGATGAAGTTTACACCGGTACTGACTCACCGAAGTTAAGCCGACAGCGTGAGGTTTCTGATTTGCCATACTGTAAGAGCACTATCTGAGTTTTATTGTTTTCATAATGTAGATATTTTTCTTATTAAAATAACCTTTGGTTCTTTCGTGTATTTCACTATGGAAATTTTCAGGTCAAATGTACGAAAAAATCGGGAAGAAAGTTATTTTTAAGGAAAAGAAAGGATGTCGTTAACGCTATCTGTATCTGCTACGCTTTTATAAAAGCATTATGCTGATGAGAACGGAGACGCAGAGGTTATTGACAATAAAACGCGAGTCAGTCAGCAAAACGCATTTTACCAGAAGCCCGGCCGCGTTGAGAGGAAATGCTGATTGCTTTTATGTTAATGCTTACAGTGGCGTTAACAGGAAACAAGTGTACAAAAATTGGCATCTGAGCTTTTCCCTCTCTGCAAGGGGTGCTGTGATTCTGCAAGGCCGGGATGACACACGCAGTCGCCTCCGGCTGGCGGCATGATTTAAACAGAAGATTAACACTGAATCCTTTTTCGGACGGAAATGTTTTAATGTCAGCAGGCGCTATGTCTGTCATGCCAGAGGATAACTGCAGGCTGAGAAGATGATATACACCCTTTCCTGGACATGTTTGTAATACGGGTTCATCAGGCTGTTGTCCGGAAAGCGCGTATCCCGACACGACTACGCTTTCTGCTACAGAGAGTAGTCTGTTACCTGAATGACAGCGTTGCCTCTGTGCATGGAGGGAATGTTTATCCTGTCAGGAAGATGGTGTAACGCGCTTCAGGCATGGCCGCCGGCATGGCGCGTTGACAGGCGACTGAATGCAGAGGCTGAGAATGACATGGGCTCAGGCAGGTCATCAGTTCAGGCCAGAATATCTTACTGTCATGCAGGGACTTCAGGAGGGGGACTTTTACATTGAGAAATGATACAGAGAATATCAATGAAAATATTGCGATGTCTGGCATTATTTAAAGCAATTTTGTCATCAGATTTTAAATCAGTAGCTGATGCCTATTCCGCTCCGATCGTTAAATGAGCATCTGCGCCGAAGGGCTGCATTTATCTCTTCTCAGGTTTGAAAATCTATCTGGTCGTTAAACAGAATAGATATCCTGGTGATTTTTGGTGTTATCTCACTTAAACTGCCTCTGTTAAATTAAAGTCCTCTTCAGGCAGGTCTGAGGCACACTGGAAATGAACTTTCTGTATCCCGTCTGTTTTAGCATCAGGCGCGTGTTAAAAACGCTAGCTTTTATAGGTTATCAAAGACTGAGCGGGTTCTCCTGCAGACTGCGTTTCAATTATGCGCTTTGTTCCGTCCGGTTAATCAACTTACCGGCAGAACGCACTGTCGCAGATCTGCCAGCGTGACATAAAGCAGAGATGGCGGCGAATCTCATCCCGAGAGTAGCGCAGGCTGAATAACGGCGCATCAATGAGCTTCATTATCAGTGGTATCGGTCTTTGCCCGCTGCCGGAAAGTTCGTGAATTAAAAGCAGGTGGCGGCGGGGCAGGCGTTACGGTGTTCAATTGAGATAAAAATTATGCGGACAGTCATAATGGCGAATTTTAATCTGATATAGTATGGCTTTGTTACTCACCGTTATTAAGAAGTTTTTTTGATTGTCAGGAGCCCATAGTGCTTTTCGTTGCGCTTATGGGCCTCGGATTTTGCGGGTTTATCCTCATCTGTCTTCGGTAATCACTTAAATGAAAAAAATAAATTCATACGCGTCAAACCCGATTAGTCAGACTTTTTTTTCAACCTGCTTTCGGCGGCTTGCCTGGCTCAACATTGCTGTCCAGGCCAGTTTTCCTCTCGCGCTCGCCTTCACGCCTGCCATCGCCGCGACCACCGGACAGTCTGCTCTCCAGCCTCCTGCTTCTCTGTTTACCCAGCGCACGCGTGTCTATACGCTGAAAGAGAACGAGACGGCAGCCACTGTCGCCGCAAAGTATGGCCTTACGCTACAACAGCTTGGTGCACTTAATCAGTTTCGCACGTTTGCACGCGGTCTGAATGGCCTGAAGCCCGGCGATGATGTGGATGTGCCGGCAGTCACACCAGCGGATAAACCTTTATTTACAGCGCGTTCAGCGGGTGACACATCCGGATCGCCTGACCCTCACGGCTGGGCTTCTGCAGAGCATGACAGCAGCAATGAACAGGCGCGCAGAGTGGCAGGCTATGCTTCTCAGGCAGGGGGGTTCCTGGCTGGCAGTGCCAGAAGTGATACGGCCGCCTCCAGAGCGCGCGGCATGGCAACGAATGAGGCAGGTGGCGCACTTCAGGCGTGGCTCAGTCAGTTTGGTACCGCCCGCGTTCAGCTGGATGCGGACAAAAATCTCTCCCTGAAGAACTCTCAGTTTGATCTTTTAATGCCGCTGTATGACCAGGGAAGTGACCTGGTCTTCGCACAGGGCAGCCTTCACAGAACAGATGGCCGGACCCAGGCTAATCTCGGGACTGGCCTGCGTTATTTCACCCCCACCTACATGCTGGGCGGAAACCTGTTTGGTGACTATGACATTTCCCGGGACCATGCGCGCGCGGGCGCGGGTCTTGAGTACTGGCGTGACTTTCTGAAGCTGGGTTTCAATGGCTACAAGCGCCTGACCAACTGGAAGGACTCACCTGACCTGGCTGACTATCAGGAGCGACCGGCAAACGGCTGGGACGTGCGGGCACAGGCCTGGATGCCTGCACTGCCGCAACTGGGTATCAAGCTGACGTACGAGCAATATTACGGGCGGGAGGTCGCTTTGTTTGGCATTGACAACCGCCAGAAGGATCCGCATGCCATTACTGCAGGCATTAACTATACGCCGGTTCCGCTGATTACGCTCGGAGGAGAGCAGCGGCAGGGGCAGTCGGGTCAAAACGACACGCGATTTACTGTGAACATGAATTATCAGCTTGGTGTGCCGTGGCGTCGCCAGGTGGATCCGGCGGCCGTGGCCGCGATGCGCAGTCTGGCGGGCAGCCGGTATGACCTGGTTGAGCGCAACAACAATATTGTGCTGGAATATCGCAAGAAAGAGGTCATCAGGCTGCATACCGTGGATCTCATCACCGGTAAAGCGGGGGAACAGAAATCATTAGGGGTGTCTGTGACCTCAACCTACGGGCTGGCCCGGATTGACTGGGATGCCCCTGCGCTGATCGCTGCTGGCGGCAGGATTGTGCAGAATGGCTCCGATTATGCTGTGGTGCTCCCGCCCTATCAGCTCGCATCGCAGGCGGTGAACACCTATTCAATAAGCGGTATCGCTGTCGACGTTAAGGGAAACCGCTCTGACCGGAGTGAAACTCAGGTAACCGTTCAGGCGCCGGAGGTTAATAAACAGTACAGTACTTTTACACCCGCGAGCAGCGTGCTACAGGCGGGCGGAAAGGGTACGCAGGTGCTGACTCTGACGCTAAGAGATGAAAACAATCAGGTCGTGGATGTTGATGTACAGGCTATCAGCCTGACTAAAAACAGCTTAAAAAGCGCGCTGGTATCCGCAATCACTAAAAAATCGCCGGGCGTTTATACCGTGACAGTCACGGCGGGTAATGATATCGAGAATGTCACTCTGACGCCGATCGTCAGCGGCATCACGCTCTCTTCAGCCGTGGTGGCCATCAATGATGCTCTGCCTGATGCTGAGCGGTCCACATTTACAGCAAATCCGGCAAGTATTGCGGCCGATAACACGGTTACCTCAACGCTGACGCTGGTCGCGAAGGATGCCAGTGATAACGCCCTGACAGGCCTGAAGGATAACCTGACATTTCTGGTCACCGACAGTAATGGAAAAACACCTGCCAGTGGTGTGATTACAGAAAGCGCCATCACGGAAAGCAGCACCAGGGGAACCTACACTGCAACCCTGAAAGGCACGGTGCCGGGCAGATACAGCGTGACCCCGCTCTTTAAGGGTACGGCCCTGGGCAATCTGAGCGCGATAGTGACGCTTACCTCAGCTGCGCCAGATCAAGGGAAATCGGCCATAACCACTGACGCGACCTCCTACCTTTCTGGTGCAGAGATGGCGGTGACGGTGACGCTAAAAGATGCGCAGGATATTGCCGTCACGGGTGCCTCTTCACTTCTGACAACAGACACCGTGGTAGTGGCGAATGCGGTGCTCAAATCCGGCAGCGGCTGGAAGGATAACGGTAACGGGACCTATACGGCGATCTATATGGCCAGCACGGCGGGCGTTAATCTTCGGGCGACACTGAAACTGAACGGCTGGAGCGGAAGTGCGGAATCGGCACCCTATGCCATCACACTGGCCACGCCGGATCAGGCGAAGTCAGCTATCAGAACGGACGCGACCACCTATCTTGACGGCGCAGAGATGACGTTAACCGTCACGTTGAGAGATGCACAGGGAAATGCGGTGACCGGTGCCGCCGCCTCGCTGACGGCAGAGGCCGTAACAGTGGCGGATGCCACGCTGAAATCAGGCAGCAGCTGGCGGGACAACGGTGACGGCACCTATACGGCAATCTACAGGGCCAGCAGAGCCGGGGCAGGACTGAAGGCGCTGCTGAAGCTGAGTGGCTGGAGCGGTAGCGCGGAGTCACCGGCTTACACGATCACGCCAGCAACGCCGGAACAGACAAAATCCTCGATAGCTGTGAATAACGCGACCTACCTTGCCGGCGCCGACATGACGGTGACCGTGACGCTCAGGGATGAGCAAAATGTTGCTGTGACCGGCGCATCCTCGCTGCTGACATCAGAGGCGGTGACAGTTGCCAACGCTGTGCTGAAGTCAGGCAGCAGCTGGCGTGACAATGGTGATGGCACCTATACGGCGACCTATATTGCCACCACGACGGGCACGGGACTGAAGGCAACGGTGAAGCTGAGCAGCTGGAGCGCAGGCGCGGAGTCAGCCGCCTACAGCATCACGGCCGCTGCCCCGGATCAGGCGAAGTCGGCCATCAGAACGGATGCGACGACCTACAACGCAGGTGCAGACATGACGGTGACGGTGACGCTGAAAGATGCACAGGACAATGCGGTGACGGGGGCTGCGTCACTGCTGACGGGCGGCGCGGTCAGCGTGGCGAATGCGGTGCTGAAGTCAGGCAGCAGCTGGCGGGATAACGGTGACGGCACCTACACGGCGACCTATATTGCCACCACAGCGGGCACGGGGCTGAAGGCGACGGTGAAGCTGAGCAGCTGGAGCGCAGGCGCAGAGTCAGCAGTCTACAGCATCACGGCCGCTGCGCCGGATCAGACGAAGTCGTCGATTGCTGTGGACAATACCACCTATGTGTCCGGCACTGAGATGACGGTGACGGTGACGCTGAAAGATGCACAGGACAATGCGGTGACGGGGGCAGCATCACTGCTGTCGGGGGGCGCGGTCAGCGTGGCGAATGCGGTGCTGAAGTCCGGCAGCAGCTGGCGGGATAACGGTGACGGGACCTACACGGCGACCTATATTGCCACCACGACGGGCACGGGGCTGAAGGCAACAGTGAGGCTGAGCAGCTGGAGCGCAGGCGCAGAGTCAGCAGTCTACAGCATCACGGCCGCTGCGCCGGATCAGGCGAAGTCGGCCATCAGAACGGATGCGACGACCTATAACGCAGGTGTGGACATGACGGTGACGGTGACGCTGAAAGATGCACAGGACAACGCGGTGACGGGAGCAGCGTCACTGTTGACGGGCAGCACGGTCAGCGTGGCGAATGCGGTGCTGAAGTCCGGCAGCAGCTGGCGGGATAACGGTGACGGAAGCTATACCGCGACCTATACAGCGACTACGGCGGGCACCGGCTTGAGAGCGTCACTGAGGCTGAGCAGCTGGAGCGGAAGCGCGGAGTCAGCACCTTATGATATTGTGCAGCAAACAGAAGCGCCTGCCTCTATCAATACCCAGGCTGACGCGCACACCTTTACCATTAGTGGTGAGGAAGGCACTTTCCCTACAACCGGGTTCGCGGGGGCCACCTTTACGATTGTTCCTCAAAACAGCGTGGATGCTTCGGAATATAACTGGTCGTCAAATGTGAGCTGGGTCTCCGTCACCAATGGCGTTGTGACTTTCACAGGGACAGGGAATGGCGACAAGGTTGTTATTACCGGGTCACCCACCAACCCGCAAAATAAAACCATTCGTTATGCGTTCACGCTGAAAAGCTGGTACATCAATGACCAGTCAGTACAGATGACCTGGGACCAGGCGAATGCTTACTGCCAGAGCCAGAGTGGTTACAGCCTGCCAACGGTGGCGCAGATGTCGCTGAACTCAGGCTATGTCGCAACTCAGACGCGGGGCATCGGCGCGTTGTGGAATGAATGGGGAAATGTGACGCATTACAGTGGTGCAGGATTCTTCGGCAGTAACTACTGGTCATCAGAACCGGATAGCAGTGGTGGCCACTACTATATCGATTTAGGTGCAGGCTATATCCACAACGATGTTGGAAGCGTAACAGATATTGTCACCTGTAACCGGAGTCTTTAAGTGACGGCGTTACAGGGGTGACGCGGCCTGAGAACTGTGCTGCTGTCTGGGTCTGTCAGATTCAGGCCAGCAGCAACGGGCAATAACCGGCTTTCAGAGAAGGCTGTCGGGGGACCGGCCTCTCTGTGATCAACGGGCCGGTTTCGCCTAAGGAATGGGGCGCCAGCCAGAAGGGATTTACGATTGTGCGAGAGCCATGACGCGCAGAATCGTGGAGCATTACCCCCGGTGCAGGCATTAAGGTAATAAAAACGCCACGCGTACCGTGGCGTTTTTTTATTAACTGGCGAGGCGCGCTGAAAGATAAAACGTAACCGTCTGGTTGTCATGATTTCTGAAAGCACTGACAGAGCGTTTTTATAACCTCTGCGGGCTGGCGGAGCTTCAGTCTGTTTCCCCCGAACCTGTCATCCCATGGCGCCATGCCGGGGACGGAATAGCAGCGAAGTTTAATCTTCACTGGGTTGCTGGAGAGGGGCGAAAAAAATCCACGCGGGGGCGTGGATTATGTCAGGCAAGTCGGTCAGCTGAGATTCACTTGAATCTCATGAGTCAGCCAATCAGACGTTAAACAGGAAGTTCATCACATCGCCATCTTTCACGATGTACTCTTTTCCTTCTGAACGCATCTTACCGGCTTCTTTCGCACCCTGTTCGCCTTTGAAAGCGATAAAGTCTTCAAACGCGATGGTCTGGGCGCGGATAAAGCCTTTTTCGAAGTCGGTATGAATTTTACCGGCTGCCTGTGGCGCCGTCGCGCCGACCGGGATAGTCCATGCGCGAACTTCTTTCACACCTGCGGTGAAGTAGGTCTGCAGGTTCAGCAGGGCGTAACCGGCGCGGATCACGCGGTTCAGGCCCGGCTCTTCCAGACCCAGTTCAGCCATAAACTCGTCACGATCTTCATCTTCCAGCTCAGCAATGTCTGACTCAACCGCAGCGCACACCGGAACCACGACAGACCCTTCCGCTTCAGCGATAGCGCGAACCTGATCCAGGTACGGGTTATTCTCGAAACCATCTTCATTGACGTTGGCAATGTACATGGTCGGTTTCAGGGTCAGGAAGCTCAGGTAGCGGATGGCGGCTTTCTCATCCGCATCCAGATCCAGTGAACGCAGCATGCCCGCTTCAGAGAGGTGCGGCAGACACTTCTCCAGCGCAGCCAGTTCCGCCTTCGCATCTTTATCGCCACCTTTGGCTTTCTTCTGGACGCGCTGAATCGCACGCTCACAGGTGTCGAGATCGGACAGCGCCAGCTCGGTATTGATCACGTCAATATCTTCAGCCGGGTTCACTTTCCCTGCGACGTGGATAATGTTGTCGTTCTCAAAGCAGCGAACCACATGGCCGATCGCCTCGGTTTCCCGGATGTTGGTAAGGAACTGGTTGCCCAGACCTTCACCTTTTGACGCGCCTTTCACCAGACCAGCAATATCGACAAATTCCATGGTAGTCGGTACCACGCGCTGCGGTTTAACGATCTCAGAGAGCTGATCGAGACGCAGGTCAGGCATTGGCACAACGCCCGTGTTTGGCTCAATGGTGCAGAAGGGGAAGTTAGCCGCTTCAATACCCGCTTTGGTCAGCGCGTTAAACAGAGTGGATTTACCGACGTTCGGCAGGCCCACGATACCGCATTTGAATCCCATGGTTTAATACCCTTTATGACTGGATGGACAGTGCGCCAGACGACGAACTGTCGGAGACGAATTGAAAATTTCGCGCATTATACACGGAAACGCGATGTTTCGGGCGTTTAAGCCGGTTTGAAGGCGTGCAGCCGGTTCATCGCCTTGATGCGATCCTCTTTCAGCCACAGTTCAGTGCAGCGCGCCGCTTCATCTATCGCATCATCGATCAGTTTCTGCTCGCTGGCGGGCGGCTTGCCCAGCACAAATCCGGTCACCTTGTTGCGGTCGCCAGGATGGCCGATGCCGATACGCAGACGGTGAAAGTTGCTGTTGTTGCCCAGCTTGCTGATGATGTCTTTCAGCCCGTTATGGCCACCGTGGCCGCCGCCTTGTTTGAACTTTGCCACGCCAGGGGGCAGATCGAGTTCGTCGTGCGCCACCAGGATCTCCTCCGGGGCGATGCGATAAAAAGTCGCCATCGCCGCTACCGCCTTACCGCTCAGGTTCATGAAGGTGGTCGGCACCAGCAGGCGCACATCCTCTCCGGCTATCGCCAGGCGGGCGGTGTAGCCATAGAATTTGCTTTCCTCTTTCAGTGACTGATTGTGACGTTCAGCCAGTAAATCCAGATACCAGGCACCCGCGTTATGACGCGTGGCGGCATATTCAGCGCCCGGATTGGCAAGGCCTACAATCAGTTTAATGCTGCTCACAATGATTATCCTGCGGTTATTGCGAAAGGGCGTTAGTTTACTTCGCTCTGCGCGAGATGACAAAGCAGAAGCCGCGAAATGGTTCAGGAGGGTGATTAATCATTTTCTATCTGAATCAACAGGCTGCCGTCAGTACCACGCAATCCTTTATGGCTGATGTGTGATCCAGTACGCAACGTTCACGTCAGCCATTGCCTAAACTTATGGCACTTAACATTGTGTGCGGTTCTTAACCTGTATGGATGGAGGTTCAGCATGAAACATCAACACTGCCGTATGGCGGGTAACAGCCTGATGGTACTGGGATTAGTCACGATGGTTCTGGGCGTGGGTGTCTCCATTGCAAACCAGCTGCCCACCCTGAATATGCCGCAGATTCTGGCGCAGGGCGCGATTTTAAGCATTTTTATTGGTGCGCTATTATGGCTGGTGGGTGCACGTGTCAGTGGTCGTGAAAAAGTGGAAGATCGCTACTACTGGCTGCGTCACTATGACAAACGCTGCCGCCGGTCGCCCGATTCTCACCATTAATGTATAGCGACAGGATGCTGATGTTGTTCGGTGCGGTTCCGGCCGCTGGCCTTAGCCTGATAGAGCGCGGCATCTGCCAGTGCCAGTAAGTCTTCAAACCCCCGCTGCGCATGTGTGACCGTCGCAAACCCGATGCTGACCGAATAGGCGACCGTGTCGGGCCGCGACGCACAGACAGCCAGGCGAATCGCTTCACACCAGCGTTCTGTTTCTTCTGCCGCCGCGGGCAGTATCGCCGCAAACTCCTCACCGCCCATGCGCGCAAAGCGTCCTTCAGCGGGCAGCAACGTTCTGACAATCCCGCAAAAGTGGATTAAGACTTTATCACCCTGCTGGTGGCCATACTGATCGTTGATGCTTTTAAAATGATCCAGATCGAACAGAATGGCGCTATAGGGCCGGTTCTGACGCCTGCATCGCGCCACAATTTTCTCCGCTTCATTAAACAAGGCGCGTCGGTTCCACACGCTGGTGAGAGGATCGTGCAATGAAGTCTGTTTCAGGGTTATCTGCATCCGCTCATTAACCATGGCCAGAATGGTAAACGCCAGCCCGATAACAAACAGAATGGACTCCAGGATAACGTAAACCGAGAAGGCTGACCCGCCAATCGCGCCCGGCTTTGCGCTGGGGATCGCACTATCCACAAACAAACGCGCCAGATGAAACAGCAGATGGATCCAAAGCAACAACTGCGCGGGCCAGAAGGTGACTCTCAGCGTCTCGCGGGCCTGCCACATCAGCTGAATCAGGGCCGCGGTATAGAGGATGCAGGCGATGCAGAGTATGATCACCCGTCTGGGCAGGCTGTTGTAAAACGCCGGAAAACAGCAAAGAATCGCCCAGATCAGGGCACCCAGTAACCAGTGATGACCGATCGGTTTGCCGCAGAAGCGCCGGAAGGCATTCAGCAATGCGCCATAGGCGAGCATCACGACAACATTGCCAACCACAATCGGCAGGAAGTGCAAACCACTGCTGCGCAGGCTACTCAGTAACACGGAAATCAGGGTAAAAATCAGCGACAGGCTGGTAAAACCCAGCACGCGATCGCACTGCGAACCCAGCCAGGCAAAAACCATAATAATGCTCAGAAACCCCAGAACATAGAGCTCGCAGACAAACAGAGTATATATATCGAGACGCATGATGACGGGTTTCTGATGAGAAATGGCGCTGCAAATTACCATTTAATGCTACAGGGCAGAAGCGGGGAACACAGGGTTTTATAAAAAGAGTGAGAGGCGTCAAAAACCGGGGGTTTTAAGGGAATTTATCGCGCCAATATCCGAAAAGAGAGCGCGTTAATCCGGAGAGGGGAAAAAAAACCGGGCACAGGGCCCGGTTTAGCGAAGATTAGTGCTCGAACATGGCCGAGATAGACTCTTCGTTACTGATGCGGCGAATCGCTTCGGCCAGCATGCCGGACAGGGTCAGCGTGCGAACATTCGGCAGGGACCGGATCTCTTCAGAAAGCGGGATGGTATCGCAGACGATAACCTGGTCGAGGACTGACTTACGCAGATTTTCAACGGCGTTGCCGGAGAAGATTGGGTGAGTAGCGTAAGCAAACACGCGTTTCGCACCACGCTCTTTCAACGCTTCCGCCGCTTTACACAGCGTGCCGCCGGTGTCGATCATGTCGTCGACCAGCACGCAGTCGCGGCCAGCAACGTCACCAATGATATGCATCACCTGAGAAACGTTCGCGCGAGGGCGGCGTTTATCAATGATCGCCATATCGGTGTCGTTCAGCAGTTTGGCAATAGCACGGGCACGGACTACGCCACCAATATCAGGAGAAACAACAATCGGGTTTTCCAGACCGATCTGCATCATATCTTCCAGCAGGATCGGGCTGCCAAATACGTTATCAACCGGGACGTCGAAGAAGCCCTGGATCTGCTCGGCGTGCAGGTCAACCGTAAGAACACGGTCAACTCCGACGCTGGAAAGGAAGTCTGCCACTACCTTAGCGGTGATAGGCACACGCGCAGAACGCACGCGGCGATCCTGGCGGGCATAGCCAAAGTAGGGGATGACTGCGGTAATACGACCAGCAGAAGCACGACGCAGTGCGTCGACCATCACAACCAGTTCCATCAGATTATCGTTGGTGGGAGCACAGGTGGACTGGATGATGAAAATATCACCACCGCGTACATTTTCGTTAATCTGTACGCTCACTTCACCATCACTGAAACGACCGACAGCGGCGTCTCCCAGACTGGTGTAAAGGCGGTTGGCAATACGTTGTGCTAGTTCCGGGGTGGCGTTACCAGCAAATAGCTTCATATCAGGCACGAGAAGAACCTCAGGCTTTGCGTCCAGAGAATGAACGGCATGATTGTAACCGGCGCGTACAATCATGAGCGTTCACACGGGTGTGTTGATGCGAAAGGTGCAGCGTCCGGAACGTGGTGACGCTGTCACGCTTTCGCTAATCGCCCTGCAGGGTACGCTGTAGCGGCGAAACGTTTACGCCCCGGGCTACAAATCCGCGTACCCCCTGCGGGGCAAGCTCCAGCACCTGGCGGGCAGCAGACTCGGTGTCAAATTCAGCAAACACACAAGCGCCTGTGCCAGTCAGGCGTGACGGCGCGTATTCTAGCAGCCAGGAAACAAGCTCATCAACCTCACGAAAACGTTTTCTTACCACTGCTTCACAATCATTGGTGAAGGGTAAGGCTAAAAGCGTCGATAAACTGCGCGATGGCGTATCCCGTGTCAGTTCAGGATCGTTAAACACTTGCGGGGTACTGATATGCACGCCGGGATGGGCGACCAGATACCATTTCTCTTCCGGCCCGGCGGGCTGCAGCTCTTCGCCTACGCCCTGCGCAAAGGCCGCAAAACCCTGAACGAATACCGGGACATCCGCGCCCAGCGTCACACCGATGGCCGCCAGCTCATCCGGCGTAAAGCCGGTCTGCCACAGATGATTCAGCGCAACCAGTACAGTGGCCGCATCCGACGAACCGCCGCCCAGACCGCCGCCCATTGGCAGCTGCTTTTCGAGGGCAATCTGCGCACCCGCGCGGGCGGGCAGGCTGTTTTTCGCCTGCGCCGCCTGTTTCAGCCGGTTGGCTGCTCGCACAATCAGGTTGTCCGCATCAGCGACGCCGGGCAGCGGCGTCAACAGCGTAACGGTATCGCTGTCATCAACGGTGATCTGCAACCGGTCGCCATAATCAAGGAACTGAAACAGCGTCTGCAGGTTGTGATAGCCGTCAGGACGACGGCCGGTGATATAGAGAAAAAGATTCAGTTTCGCCGGAGCGGGCCAATGGGTGATCATTGTACGGTCCAGCCGTCCATACGCAGTTTGATGCGCTGGTCACCCTCTTTCAGCTCCAGACTGGAGGGCAGCGGCGGGGTGACTTTGCTGTCGTAACCGGCGATGGAAACCTGCCAGGTCTGACCGTCGCGGCTGTAGTTCAGGCTGCGCAGCTGATAGTTTTCGTTAAGCTGGTAGTCGGTGGCATCGCCCGGCAGACCCATCATCCACTGCCGCAGGTTCGTCAGCGGAATGTTCATGCCGGTGAGCTGCGAGATCATCTTCTGTGCATCGTTGCTGACGTAGCGTTTGCCCTTATTATCAACGATCTGCACGACAGAACCCTGCGCATCCAGTTGCAGTTCAGTGCTGCCGAGCGGATTGGTCAGCAAGAGGCGATAGCGATCGGGCGCGGTCTGCTGCCAGTTGAAGCGGGCATAGACCTTCTGTTTATCGGAGAGGTAAGCAAAGGCGCCGCGCGTCTGATAATGCGTGACCTTTGAGACCGCCTGCTGATGCTGTTGCCACTGTGGCGCGGTGACGCTGGGGCCGGGACCTTGCGGTTTGTTGACGCTACAGGCCGCCAGCAGGACGCTGGCAAGGGGCAAAAGGCGCAACAGATTGCGTGGTGAAGTAAGCATCAAGTGGTCATCTCCTCGGACACATTGATTATTCGTAACGGATAACGCTAACCGCCCTGGTTTTAACCGTCAATGCTGTTATGCAGCAAATTGCGGTTGATCAGGTTAATCTTATTACAGTCATAGCCTTTGTATGGCTTTTCTTGATCTGCCGCATCTTGTAGAATGCGCCTCACAAAACCCTGACATTATTGGGACATCCCAACCAAAACGACCATGACGCTGCTTGCTCTCGGAATCAACCACAAGACCGCCCCCATTGCTCTGCGCGAACGTGTTTCGTTCGGGCCGGAGACGCTTGAGCAGGCACTCAACAGCCTGTTATCACAGCCAATGGTGCAGAGCGGTGTGGTGCTGTCCACCTGTAACCGGACTGAGCTCTACCTGAGTGTAGAGCAGCAGGCCGATTTACAGGCGCGTCTGGTGAACTGGTTGTGCAATTACCATCAGCTGAATGAAGAGGATGTGCGTAACAGCCTCTACTGGCATCAGGATAACGAGGCGGTCAGCCACCTGATGCGCGTCGCCAGCGGGCTCGATTCACTGGTGCTCGGCGAACCGCAAATCCTGGGTCAGGTTAAGAAAGCCTTTGCGGACTCCTCGCGCGGTCAGGCGCTGAGCAGCGAACTGGAACGCATGTTCCAGAAAACCTTTTCGGTCGCCAAGCGCGTGCGCACGGAAACCGATATCGGTGCCAACGCGGTGTCAGTGGCGTTTGCCGCCTGTACCCTGGCGCGCCAGATCTTTGAATCCCTCTCTTCGGTCAATGTCCTGCTGGTGGGCGCGGGTGAAACCATTGAGCTGGTGGCGCGTCATCTGCGTGAACATCAGGTCAAAAATCTGATCATCGCCAACCGGACCCGCGAACGCGCCGAAACCCTGGCGTCGGAAGTGGGCGCTGAGGTGATCACGCTGGCGGAGATCGATGCCCGCCTGGCCGAAGCCGACATTATTATCTCTTCTACCGCTAGTCCATTGCCGATTATTGGCAAAGGAATGATGGAGCGCGCCCTGAAAGCGCGACGCAACAAACCGATGCTGCTGGTCGATATTGCCGTGCCGCGCGATGTGGAGCCGGAAGTGGGCGACCTGCCTAACGCCTATCTCTACAGCGTGGACGATCTGCAGGCGATCATCGAGCAGAACCTGGCGCAGCGTAAAGCGGCGGCGGTGCAGGCCGAAAACATCGTCGTTCAGGAAAGCAGTGAATTTATGGCGTGGCTGCGCTCGCAGGGCGCCGTCAACACCATTCGTGAATACCGCTCTCAGGCGGATGAGATCCGTGCTGAGCTGGAAGGCCGCGCGCTGCAGGCCCTGCAACAGGGCGGCGATCCGCAGAAAATTATGCAGGAACTGGCGCACAAGCTGACTAACCGTTTAATTCATGCTCCAACCAAATCACTTCAGCAGGCCGCCCGCGACGGCGATAATGAACGCCTGCAGATTTTACGCGACAGCCTGGGTCTCGATTAGGCGCACCGCTGTCGCCACCTGTTACGGGAATCCCACATTTAAATGAAAACCTCGATAGTTGCCAAACTGGAAGCGCTGCAGGAGCGCCACGAAGAAGTGGAGGCGATGCTGGGCGATGCTGGCGTGATCGCCGATCAGGAACGTTTCCGTGCGCTGTCACGCGAATATGCGCAGCTGACCGACGTGAGCCGTTGTTTCCGCGACTGGCAGCAGGTGCAGGACGATATCGACACCGCGCAGCAGATGCTTGATGATCCGGAAATGCGCGACATGGCGCAGGAAGAGTTACAGGAAGCGCGTGAGAAAAGCGAAGCCCTTGCGCAGCAGTTGCAGGTTCTGCTGCTGCCCAAAGATCCCGATGACGAGCGTGCCTGTTTCGTCGAAGTGCGCGCCGGAACCGGCGGCGACGAGGCGGCGATCTTTGCAGGCGACCTGTTCCGGATGTACAGCCGCTATGCGGAAGCGCGGCGCTGGCGTGTGGAAATCGTCAGCGCCAATGAGGGCGAGCACGGCGGTTATAAAGAAGTCATTGCCCGTATCACTGGCGACGGTGCTTATGGCCGCATGAAATTTGAATCAGGCGGACACCGCGTGCAGCGTGTGCCGGAAACCGAATCTCAGGGTCGTATCCACACCTCTGCCTGTACCGTCGCTGTCATGCCAGAGATTCCGGAAGCGGAACTGCCAGAAATTAACGCCGGGGATCTGAAAATCGATACCTTCCGCTCATCCGGCGCAGGCGGTCAGCACGTTAACACCACCGATTCCGCAATCCGTATCACCCACCTGCCAACCGGTATTGTGGTGGAGTGCCAGGACGAACGTTCCCAGCATAAGAACAAAGCCAAAGCGCTGGCAGTGCTGGGTTCGCGGATCCACGCTGCGGAGATGGCCCGTCGTCAGGCCGCCGAAGCCAGTACCCGCCGCAATCTGTTAGGCAGCGGCGATCGTTCCGACCGTATCCGTACCTATAACTTCCCGCAGGGCCGCGTCACTGACCACCGCATCAACCTGACCATCTACCGTCTGGATGAAGTGATGGAAGGCAGGATTGACAGCCTCATTGAGCCGATCGTGCAGGAGTACCAGGCGGATCAGCTGGCGGCGCTGGCTGGTCAGGAGTGATGGATATTCGTCACTGGCTGAAACAGGCTGTCGCCACGCTCTGCGGCGGCGACAGTCCTAAGCGTGACGCTGAGATCCTGTTAGGTTTCGTGACCGGTAAATCCCGCAGCTGGTTAATTGCCTTTGATGAAACGGTGCTCAGTGCCGACCAGCTCGCGCAACTGGAGCGCCTGCTGGCGCGTCGTGCACGGGGTGAACCGGTGGCGCATCTGGTCGGCGAGCGCGAGTTCTGGTCGCTGCCCCTGCGGGTCAATGACGCCACGCTGATTCCGCGTCCCGATACTGAGCTGCTGGTGGAACAGGCGCTGCTGCACCTGCCCGCGACCCCGTCGACGATTCTGGATATGGGCACCGGCACCGGGGCGATTGCGCTGGCGCTGGCCAGCGAGCGGCCTGACTGTCAGGTCACTGGCCTTGACCGAATCGCCGCCGCCGTTGAGCTGGCAAACAGCAACGCGCAGCATCTCAGCCTGAGCAATACCACCTTTCTGCTCAGCCACTGGTTTCAGGCGCTGACGCCACAGCGGTTTACCCTCATTGCCAGTAACCCTCCCTATATCGACGCCAGTGATGTTCATCTGGAGCAGGGCGATGTGCGTTTTGAACCACGCAGTGCGCTGGTGGCGGATGAGGCGGGACTGGCGGATCTGCGCACGCTGATCGAAGAGGCGCCCGAATGGCTGCTGCCGGGCGGCTGGCTGCTGCTGGAGCACGGCTGGCAGCAGGGCGAGGCGGTAGCTGCGCTGATGCGACAGACCGGTTATCGCGACGTTGAAACCGTTACGGATTACGGCGGCAATCCGCGCGTGACCTTAGGACAGTTCTCTCTTTAAATGCATGCTGAAAAGGATTCCTGATGGCTGCTTTTTATCCCCTGATTAAAAATCTGCATCTGGCCACGGTGTGGATTACCGTAACGCTGTTTCTGCTGCGCTTTTACTGGCAGCGGCAGGGATCGGCGATGCTGACCCGCCGCTGGGTGCGTATTCTGCCGCACATTAACGACACGCTGCTGCTGGTGAGCGGCGTCTCGCTGATGATGATAGCCCGCTTCTATCCCTTCACACCGCAAGGAAGCTGGCTGACGGAGAAGCTTTTAGCGGTTATCATCTACATCGCCTTAGGATTTGTGGCATTGAGTCGCCGTCCACGTACTGATCGCACCCGATGGATCGCTTTTCTGATCGCGTTAATCGCTCTGGTGGCCATCATTACGCTGGCGCTGACCAAAATGCCGTTATGGGGATAGCATGACCTCGACCGAACAACTAGATTTCAGCCAGACACCGCTATGTGAAGCAGTCATTGGCGCAACGCTTGCCATCCGGGCCGATTTCCCGGCGCTGTCGGTGGAAGCACAACTTGCGGCATTAGTCGCCGAAGCCCGTGACTATGTCAGCCCTGTACAGGATGCCGACCTGCAGCTCGAAACGTTGCTGGATCTGTTTTATCGTCAGTGGGGATTTGGCGGCGCCAGCGGCGTCTACAATCTCTCTGATGCACTCTGGATCGACAATGTCCTGAAGACCCGTCAGGGCACTGCGGTGTCACTCGGTGTTATCCTGCTGCACATTGCTGCTGAACTGGAACTGCCCCTGATGCCGGTGATCTTCCCGACGCAGCTGATTCTGCGCGCCGACTGGATCGATGGCGATAAGTGGATGATCAATCCGTTTAATGGCGAAACGCTCGATCGCCATACGCTGGAAGTGTGGCTCAAAGGTAACATCAGTCCGACAGCGCGCCTCTATGACGACGACCTCGACGAAGCCAAAACCGTCACCGTGATGCGTAAAATGCTCGACACGCTGAAAGCGGCGCTGATGGAAGAGAAGAAGATGGAGCTGGCGCTGAACGTCAGTCAGGTGCTGTTGCGCATCGATCCGGACGATCCTTACGAAATTCGCGATCGCGGTTTGATCTACGCGCAGCTGGAGTGTGAGCATATCGCCCTGAATGATTTAAACTACTTCGTTGAGCAGTGTCCTGAAGACCCGGTCAGCGAGATGATTAAAGTTCAGATTCACGCAATCGAACAAAAACAGGTCACGCTGCACTAAGCGGACCCTCAGAAAAGGAAAGGGCATGACACAGAAAGTCGTGAGTATTGGCGAGATCAACGTAGCAAACGATCTGCCATTTGTGCTGTTTGGCGGAATGAACGTGCTGGAGTCGCGCGACCTGGCGATGCGCATCTGCGAGCATTACGTCAGCGTCACCAATAAACTCGGTATTCCTTACGTTTTTAAAGCCTCTTTTGACAAGGCAAACCGCTCCTCTATTCACTCTTACCGCGGTCCGGGCCTGGAAGAGGGAATGAAGATTTTCCAGGAGCTGAAGCAGACCTTCGGCGTAAAAATTATCACCGACGTGCACGAAGCCGCTCAGGCGCAGCCGGTTTCTGAGGTGGTGGATGTGATCCAGCTGCCCGCCTTCCTGGCGCGTCAGACCGATCTGGTGGAAGCGATGGCGAAAACCGGTGCGGTCATCAACGTCAAGAAGCCGCAGTTTGTCAGCCCTGGCCAGATGGGTAACATCGTGGACAAGTTCGCTGAAGGCGGCAACGAGAAAGTCATCCTGTGCGACCGCGGCAGCAACTTCGGTTACGACAATCTGGTTGTTGATATGCTCGGCTTTAACGTGATGAAGAAAGTCACCCACAACAGCCCGGTGATTTTTGACGTGACCCACGCGCTGCAGACCCGTGATCCCTTTGGTGCGGCATCCGGTGGTCGTCGCGCGCAGGTGGCTGAACTGGCACGCGCCGGTATGGCCGTCGGCATCGCCGGCCTGTTTATCGAAGCGCATCCGGACCCGGACCATGCCCTGTGTGACGGCCCATCCGCGCTGCCGCTGGATAAGCTGGAGCCGTTCCTGGTGCAGATGAAAGCGATTGACGATCTGGTCAAAAGCTTCGCAGAAATCGATACCAGCAAATAAACGTTGCGATAAAAAAAAGAGCGAATCCTCGCTCTTTTTTTTCGTCTGTTAGCTGAAGATTTACAGCATGATAGTCATCAGATAGCCAATAAAGAGTGCCAGATGCGCGGCACCGTTCAGCACATTAGTACGTCCCGTGGAGAAGGCGATCTGACAGAGAAGCAGCGAGGCCATCATAATCACCATCTGCGGCGGCTCCAGCCCAAAGATGAGCTCCTGACCGGTCAGGGTTGCAATAATGGTCACCGCGGGGACGGTTAACGAGATAGTCGCCAGTACCGACCCGAAAAACAGGTTCATCGCCCGCTGTACCTGATTCATCAGCACGGCTTTGATCGCGCCCAGCCCCTCTGGTGAGAGGATCAGCAGGGCCACCAGGAAACCGGTAAACTGCGCCGGGGCATTCATTTCTGTCAGCAGGTTTTCCAGCGTGTTGGCATTCATTTTGGTCACGGTAATGACCGCAATCAGGTGAACGATCAGCCAGACGGTGTGCCAGACGCTGCTGTGGGCGGAAGGCTTGCCATGATGCGGGTCGCCATCGTCGCTCTCATCTTCATGCTCATAGACAAACAGGCTCTGGTGGGTTTTTGTCTGGATCAGCAGGAAAACGCCATACATGGCTGCAGAAATGGCAGCAATCAGTAAAGCCTGAGTGGTGGAGAAGTTGCCGCCCGGCAGCGCATTGGGAAACACCAGCACCAGAATTGCCAGCGGAAAGATCGCAATCAGATATTGCTTTACGCCTGCAAGATTCACGTACTGGGTCGCAAATTTATTGCCGCCCAGCAGCAGCGCAAAGCCCACCAGCCCGCCAGTAACAATCATTACGATCGAATAAAGCGTATCGCGCATCAGTCCGGGTGCGGCATCGCCGGTTGCCATCAGCGCCGAGATCAGGCTGACTTCCAGAATCACTACCGAGAGGCTCAGGATCAGGGAGCCGTAGGGTTCGCCAAGCCGGTGCGCCAGAACATCTGCGTGACGCACCACACTGAACGCGCTGCTCAGAATAGCGATCAGCGCCACGATATTGATGCCAACCACGACAGGGAATGACGTATCAGCACCAAAGAAATAGAGGATTCCCAGCGTGATAAGAGGAAATATCAGCGAGAACTCCTTGTGTCGGGTTTTTTCATGTACAGGCATTCACCATCCTCTCTGGTTAATGGTTATCCGGGAACAGCGGATGCTGTTGTTAAAAATATAATCAGTTTCAGGGTAGTTCGCAGTTTATCTTTTCACCGGCCTGAACAGGAGAAATTTACTACTTTTTACTTAAACAGCATAATAACGCGAAGCAGGGCTAACCAGCGGTTATGTGAAATATTGCATTCAGAATCAGCAAAAAAGCGCTTTCACTTATTCAGCTATCTGACAATTTACTGCCAGTAAACGCCATTCTAAACAGGGTTTGTCAGGGTTAAAGGCTGCTTTTTATCTTAACCGGCAATAAATTACAGTTTGTAATCTGCCAGGTCTGCGCCAGGCTTAAAAGGAATCCATCACACAGGAGCCGTTATGCCTTACTCAACCCGCACCGACCTACCCGATAACGTTAAACACGTTCTGCCCGCGCATGCTCAGGAGATCTATCAGCAGGCATTTAACAGTGCCTGGGAGCAGTATAAAGAGGCGGAAGATCGTCGCGGCGATGACTCACGGGAGGAGGTCGCTCACAAGGTGGCCTGGTCAGCCGTAAAAAAAGAGTATGAAAAAGGGGATGATGATAAGTGGCATCGCAAAAAATGATCGGCTGCTAGCTGCTTTAACATAAAGGGCCAGGTGTTTCTGGCCCTTTTTTGTTTCTGCGCTATCAGTTTTATCTGTTATTTTTTAATCTGCGACCAGAATCACGCTTGAAACCCTGCAGAGAAATAGATTACTGTCGATTAATGAACCAGACGCAGTGCCGTTTTGGCCATCATGTTACAGGAGCTTTTCGCAGGACGCCGTTGACGTTGAGGAGGTCGCATTGCTTACCCGGGAATTTCTACTAAAAGCGGATTGTAAAACGTCGTTCGGGGACATCGAAGAGACGCTGCTATGGAGTTGTGAGCAGCGTGCGGCCTCGCTGGCAGCCACGCTGGCCTGTCGTCCCGATCGCAGCCCGGTGTGGATCTTTGGCTACGGCTCACTGATGTGGAATCCGATTTTTGAGGCGGATGAAGTCGCCTCCGGCTCGCTGGAGGGCTGGCATCGCGCGTTCTGCCTGCGGCTGACTGCCGGACGCGGTACCGCCGCGCATCCCGGCCGGATGCTGGCGCTGAAGCAGGGCGGACGGACGTCGGGTCTGGCGTTCCGGCTGCCGGAAGCACGGTTGCAGGAAGAACTGATGCTGCTGTGGAAGCGTGAAATGATTACCGGCTGCTATCTGCCGACATGGTGTGAGCTGCAGCTGGAGGATGGACGCAGCGTGACGGCACTGACCTTTATTATGGACCCGCGCCATCCGCTCTATGAATCGGACTCCTGCCCGGAGGCAATAGCGCCCCTGATCGCGGCGGCCAGTGGTCCGCTGGGTACGAATGCGCAGTATCTGTTTGCCCTGGAAGAGGAGCTGAGCCGGCGCGGTATGCAGGAGGAGAATCTGAGCCGGCTGGCGCAGCAGGTGCGGATGCTACAGCAAGCCTGGCCGAAGCAGGCCTGAGCAGGATCAGAGCAGAAGGGTGCGACAGGGTCGCGCCCTTTTTTGATCCGGCGGTCAGTTACCCGGGTTAATCAGCCAGGTGCCGGGCTTATCGATCGTCAGGGACTGGCTATGGGTCTGGCTGCCATTGCTGACATCAATTTTATACTCTCCTGCGGCCAGGTTCAGCGCTGCAAATCCGCTGCTGCCGGGTTTCACCTCCACCGGCTGTCCGTTCAGCATCACGCTCTCGCCGCTCATAAGTTTAAGGTAGACCGTGGCCAGCGCCGCCGGCGTAGCCGCCTCAGGCGTTACGGGCGTTGCCTGCGGCGCAGCCGCACGCGTGTCCACCTGCTTTGGTGCGGCGTCGGGACGATTAGTCAGCCAGACGGTGACCCCCACCGCCAGTAAAGCCACGGCGGCCAGGGCCAGCAATCCCGGCGACAGCCGCCGCACCGCGCGCGGCGTCACAGGCTCAGCCGAAGCGGAGGCCGGATTCATCGCCATCACCACCGGCGCTGTCGCCTCAATGGGTTCCTCAACCGGCAATGCGGGCGGTTCGCCCGGCTTCGGGAAACTGTTTACTACCGCCTCGACATCGCTGACGGGCAGGTCGATGAGCGCGGCAAAAGCATCAATGGTCTGCGGGCGATCGCCGGGTTTCATTGCCAGCGCACAGTCGATGGCATGCAGCAGAGGCAGTGAATAGCCCTCTGGCTGGCGTTCTGTCAGAGGCTGATAATTATCTTCGATGCAGCGTACCACGCTGACCGGTGGCGGGTTGCCGGTAATCAGACTATGCAGCACCGCGCCCAGCGCGTAGATGTCCGTCCACGGCCCCTGTTCGATTTCACCCTCTTCGCTGTACTGCTCAATCGGCGCAAAGCCGGGTTTAAGCATGATTTCCGTTTCGTCGGAGAGGTTACCAATTTCCTTACGCGCTGAGCCAAAATCGAGCAGCACCGGCAGCTGGTTTTCCTGAATCTGAATATTGTCGAGCGAGATATCGCGATGCAGATACCCGGCCTGATGGATGGTACTGATAGCACCCAGCAGGGGCGGTAGCAGGCGACGGATCCAGGTCTCAGAGATCGACGCCGGGCTGGTAAGCTGCCACTCTTTCAGCGTCATACCGCTGTAATAGAGCGTGCCCATATATGCGGTGCCGTTCTGCTCCCAGAAACGCAGCACATGCAGCAAGCCGGGATGATTGAAACGGGCCAGCAGCCGGGCCTCCTGAATAAAACTGTTCAGTCCGGCATTGAACAGCTTCTGGAAACGCTCACCGCGCAGTTCCAGCGTTAAGTCGGCGGTACGGACCGCCAGCGAAACCGGCATGTACTCTTTGATGGCAATCGTGCGTTCAAGCTGGTGATCCCAGGCACGGTAGACGATGCCAAAGCCGCCGCCGCCGATCACTTCTTTAATCTCAAACTCATTGAAGCGGTATCCGTCAGGCAGGGCATTTGGAACGGTTTTCGGATTATCATTTGCCGACATAGTGAACTCTCTGTACACGGCCTGCTCGCCAGGCTGCGCGGTAATTAATTGATGTTACGCCAGGCACCGATGGCGGGATCGGCCAGATCCGCATGCAGGGTGTCGATAAGCAACACATTCACTTTTTGCTGTGGCATGAAATAGGGCGCCCACTGACTGCGCAACGTATCGACTCGCGATTTCACGGCGTCAGCATCCTGCTGCGCAGCATTCTTATCCATTTTAATCAACAGGGCACCATTGAAACGCCAGACATGCTGGCGGGTATCAAAGGGCAGCACCAGCCAGCTGTCCGCGGCGTCTGCGCGCGTGACGATCATGCGCTGGTTGTTCGCAGCAATGACCTCCAGCTTGCTGTCCGGAATGGTCAGGTTGGCGACAGGATAGCCCTGGTAGAACGTGACAGCCACTGGCGTCGTCTGATCCGGCGTGGCCAGCATCAGCTCGCTTTTACCCTCTGCCCAGCCATCCGGCGAGCAGTGCTGTTTACTGACGTCCGGAATAAACAGGGTCCGGGCATTTTCACTCCAGGCGGTGCGGAAATGGCAGCCGCTGGGGAGATCAAAATGTTGCAGCGGCGTGCTGTCAGCGGGTCGTGACAGATCAAGCGGTGCGGCGTTCGTTTCGCTGGCGCTGGCTGTGGCATCGGCCATCACGATAGGCCGCCAGTTCTGCAGTTTACTGGCGCTCCCGCTGGCCAGCACGCCGCCCTCTTTATTGGTCATCTGCCAGGGCAGCTCATCCAGTAAGCCGCACTGATTCGCGAGCAGAGTGCCGACACGGGGTAAAAAGGTGGTCAGCACCGCTGAATCCTTGCTTTTGCCGGAGACAATGCGCAGCGGCAGCGTCTCTTTACACCAGTCATCAGGCGCTTTGCTCACCACATTGTCGATGTAGACCTCCAGCGCCAGGCTGGGGGAGTAGACAACACGATAATTTTCAGCCTGGGCGTGAAAGGCAATCAGCAGAGTCATGATGCCGGGCAACCACAGTTTCATAAGAATCCTTGGAATCAAAATCGAGGCGGCAGGAAGCGCGCCGAATCAGCCAGTGAATAGAGCAGCGTTGCCTCTTCCGGCTCACCAATCCAGACCGCCAGGGCGCTGAGATTGTCTTTCTTAACATTGCGGCTTACCGCCTGTTCCATCAGGGCCAGCCACTCTTCGCAGGCATTGACCATGCGCAGCGCCTGTTCCATTTCACCGCTGGTCAGGTTCAGCCAGAAACCGTCGGTGCAGACCAGAAACGCATCGCCATCCTCCAGAGCAATCTCCTGCGAGAAGCTCACTAAGCGAGGCGGCTCAGCGCCGAGCGCATTATAAAGTAAATTACTGTTAATGCCGGTATTTTCATAGCCTGCTTCTTTGAGTTGCTGCGCCAGGCTGTGGTCACGGGTGACCTCATGCAGCACGCCACGCCGGAAGTGATAAACCCGGCTATCACCGGCATGCGCCCACCATGCGCGCTGTTTTTCGCGGTCGATAAACAGGGCCGCCAGTGTGGTGCTCATACGGGAATATTTCGGATTTTTACCCTGTGCCTCGTGAAGTACGGCGCGGCACTGTTCAACCGCCTCACGGGTACGTTCCGGCGTAAAGGTGTCATATATCTGTAGCTGGCTTAGCAGGGTGTCACGTACCAGCTGCGCCGCCACCTCACCGCCAGGCAGACCGGCCACCCCATCACAGACCACGAAACAGGCTTTGCGCTCATCCAGCTCTGCGCCAGTGCGATCCTGATTCTCATCACGCAGGCCCTGCTGACAGCGGCTGGCAAAAACGATCTTCATGCTTCATCTACCCGCGTTTGAGAATCTTTATACTGATTGACCTCCATGTCGTAGGCATGAAGGAAAGCTTCACCAAACAGTGTATGGAAATCATCATCGATCTCACCCGCTGTTCTCTGGTAGTTACGAATAAAGTAGTCCCACAGCGCCGCCTTTTTCACTGTAGAGAAGGGCAGTTTTGACAATACGCCATCGGCGCGCGCCTGCTCCTCCAGCCGCTGCGGATTAAAGGATTGCAGCATCGCCGCGATAATCGCGCGGATACCGGCAATCATGCCCAGCTGGTGGGCCTGCAGATCGACCAGCGCATCGCGCACAGCCTGTTCCGGCGGCATAAAGCCAGGCATCTGACTCTGGTACATCTGCATCAGTACGGTTTTGCCGGATGGCAGGATCTTAAACGGATTGTTGGCCTCGTTGAGGATCATCGTCATGTCCGCTTTGACGCCGCGCTTGAGGATAGATCGTGATGAGAGCAGCGCCACGGTACCCTGCGAAAAGAGGCTTAACATCCGGCCCGTAATGCGCATCTGCTCTTCATCCACTGGCGTAGCGTGGCCGTTGCTCAGCCCCATTCCCTCAAGCAACGCCGCGACAAGCCTGTCCTGATCGACCGGCTGCGCCATCAGCGCCCGGCGCGGCTCACTGGCCTGCGGATCAATCGCCAGCCGTGCGTCGGTGTGGCGCTCATGGCGTGAAGGTGTCGCCTCGCTGACCAGCAGCGCGGCCTCCACGTCGGGAGGGTCCTGAATACCCAGCGGATTGGCAGGGTCGTCATTGTCGCCGGCAAACAGCGCCAGGGGGTCGCTCGGTATACTCTGGCAGGCGGGATCGCGCACCTCCAGCGTATAGTCGCCGATCCGCAGCGCATCACCATGCTTCAGCAGCACCTGCATGCCGCGTCCCAGCGTCAGGCCGTTATGTTCGACCGGCGTGACGCTGCCCTGATTGGTCAGGCGGCACTCGCCGTCATGCGACAGGTGAACCAGCGCCTGCAGCCGTGAAATCGCGCGTGTCTCATCCGGCAGCACCAGATCGTTGTCCTGACTGCGGCCAATGGTGCCGCCAGGTGGCTGAAACGCGACGCTTCTGACCGGAACATCCGTAGTGCATTGCACAATGGTAAATTGCATGAGTTATCCCAGATTAGACGGCAAACGCATCCGGCCTCATTCGAACATCGGAGGATAGAGGCCATTACGCCCCGGCTGTGAACCTGCAGCCGGGTTAAACAGTAACGAAAACAGTTGCGCCGTGAGGTTGCCGCTATGCTTGTGAGTCGCATGGGTAAAACCATCACTGCGGTTACTCCACCAGTAGCTTATGTGCTGCTGTGGATCGAAACGTTCAGCCACTTCACGCCAGCTCAGCGTACAGGGCAGATCCTGAAAACCAATCACGTCCATGATTTCCGACGGCTTTCTCGCAGGCACCATCAGCGGCGGCAGGGCCTGAATATGCTGTTCAAGTTGCTCACCGTTCAGCGGTGTCTGAACCGCCTGCAACAGCGTTGTACCCAGATCCTGAAACCAGTCCCCGGAGATGGCGAGCTGGGCAGAATGCCACTGCGCCAGCGAAAAACTGTGCAGCGCCAGCAGCGGCCAGGCGCGCCCGACACGGTCGCAGGAGGGCAGCAAGCAGCCCATCTGAATCTGCGGCCGGGTTGCGGTGACGGGCAGAACAAAGTTCCACACCGGCGCGTTAAGAAAGTTCGCGCTTAACGACCAGGCCTGCTGATGCCAGTGCAATAATCCCTGCTGGAACCAGTGGTTCCATGGGCCGATCTGTTGTTCGCTCAGCCGGCGATGCAAAAAGTCCCCGGTCGACGGCAGCTTGCCATACCAGCCGGGAGCCGTGTGAGCCGCCATATTCACCTCACCATGACCCGCTATGCGGGTTCGCCTGCGGTGCCGGATGCGCTGGCGTCACGGCCAGCATAGCCCCGGACTGACCCGCTATGTTCAGATTCTCAGCCAGCTTGCGCATCATCAGGGCATTATCCCGCGCATAAGGCGACGACTGTATCTGTTGATCCAGCAGCTGACTCAGATGCCAGTCCAGCTGTTGCAAATCGCGGGCGCTGACTGTATCAGGCAGACTTCGCTGTAAATTCTGCAGCAGCCAGGCTCGCAAAAATTCGCCATCATAATTTCGCGGCTGATAGAGCATCTGATAAGCGCGAAGCGCATTGCGGCTATAGGCGTTGTCATCGCCCGGATCGTTGCGCAGGATATTGGTAATCTGCTGGGCGACCCGGGGCAGCAACAGAGACTTAAGCGCATTTTGATAAAGCACCCAGGCGGCATCGCTGACCTGACTGCCGCGATATAAGCCAGCCCGCATAGTAAGCGGCGGATTATCGAGAGAAAAATGTGCTGACAGCGGCAGCTTTACCAGATTATTCAGAAAGGGTAGCAGATCAAAAATATTATCAGCAGGCTGATGAATCACCTGCTGACTTTGTGTGCGAATAGCCGGTATCCGCGCAGCAATCTGCTGAAGATAGTGCTGGTTCTGATAGTAGCTGAGGCTCCAGAGGCCGCTGGCAATCAGTAGCGCGCCTGCCAGCACACCGTAGCCTATCCAGTGGAAAAGCTGATTACGATATTCCCAGCGACGGTTGCTGCCCGCCAGGCCACTCTCTTTGAAAATCAGATCGCTCAACAGGTCACGAATAAAGAAGCTCTGGCCTTTGTTGCCAGGAATCGGGCTGTTACGGTTCACGCTATCCCAGGCGGCGATAGAGTGTTCACCTGCCTGACGAAGCTGCAGTTTGCGGCTCAGTTCACCCATGACCCGATCAAATGGCAGGCCTTCCTGGGTACCACTGGTAAAGAAGAGGCCACGCGGGCTCCAGGCGACGGCATCCTGATGTTCAGAAAAGACAATATCCAGATATTCATTCAGCAGTGAACGCAGTGAGGCGAACTCCTGCGGAAAGAGGAAGCACTCAGCGCGCTCGTTGAGGTCGCGTTCCTGTGCCATCTGCTCCGCCAGCTGCTCTTGCAGTTGCTCTTCAAGCCGTCTGAACTGCTGATTAAAATGGTTATGCCAGTCATCTCTGTGAGGCTTAGCCGGTTCCCGGTTAAAGGTAAAACCCCAGATCGCGTCACGTCGTGCTTTATCGATTGTGCCGAAATAGCTCATGAAGCCTTTGAGCAGATCGGTTTTGGTCACCATCACATAGACCGGGAAATGAATGCCGGTCTGCTGATGCAGCTCCGCCATGCGTTCACGCAGCGCGCTGGCCTGAGCGAAACGCGCTTCGGCAGAGTCACTCAGCAGGTCGGCCACGCTGATGGTCATGATGACACCGTTGATCGGCTGGCGGGTGCGATAACGTTTAAGCAGATTAATAAAGGTGTGCCACTCCGCCGCATCGCGCACGCGCTGGCTCTCCTGAAGCGCATAGCGACCGGCTGTGTCGATCAACACTGCACTATCGGTAAACCACCAGTCGCAGTTGCGGGTCCCGCCGACGCCACGAACGGCGGTTTTCCCCAGCGTGTCGGTTAGTGGAAAATCGAGACCAGCGTTAAACAGCGCGGTGGTCTTGCCGGCGCCCGGCGCGCCCATCACCAGGTACCAGGGTAACTGATAGAGATAACTGGCGTTGACACGCGAAAGCAGGCTGCCGCTGTGGCGACGGCCAAACTGGGTGCGCTTGAGCTGCATTACCGCTTCGCTGAAGCGATGATTAAGCCGTTCCTCTGTGATCTGGCGCTCTGCCGGATCGTCGTGGCTGCTCACCTGAAGCTGCGTCAGCAGGCGGCTGTTAAACCAGGCACGGTAAAGTGCCGGAATCAGCTGAAACAGGATCCAGAGAAAGTAGAGAACGCCTACGGTGAGCTGGCGAGGCAGCACGGATTCCAGCGGGCGGGATTCATCCCATGACCAGAAGGGCCCGAGCATCCAGACCAGGCAACTGAGCGCCGTGACGCCAATAAAGCTCCACAGCAGGCGATGCGTTAGCAGCAGGCGAAGGGAAGCGCGCATTTATTGTGCTCCTTGATGATTACTGAGCGTTTCTGGCGCGGCAAACAACGTGATTTCAACGCGGCGGTTGCGGGTACGGTTTTCGCTGCTGTCGTTGGGCAGAAGCGGATCGCTGTCGCCACGGCCTTCAGATCGCACCGTATGGCCGTCAGCCAGCTGTAGCTGGAGCAACTGGGTAATGGCGCGTGCACGGGCAAAGGAGAATTCGTAGCTGGAGGCAAAGCGGCTGTTATCCACCGGGCGATCGTCCGTAAAGACCGAAACCAGAATGGTGCCTTTTACATCTTTCATCGCGGCGGAGACACGGGCGATGAGGGCGCGGCCCACGGGGTTGATGACCGTGCCCTGTTCGGCGAAGAGTTTGTCCGCCGGAATAATCACTTTGCTGCCGAATGCGCCGTCGCTGACTTCAAGCTGTCCGGCGGCAATGACATCGTTCAGGCGCTGGCGCAGGTCGAGCAGCGCCTGCGGAGAAGAGGGACGGCGGCCTGCCGTGATCTGCGGAAGCGGCATCTGATAGATGGTGCGCAGCAGCGGTTCGGCAGCATTACCGAGCCGCCAGTTCAGACCGCTGTAGATCAGACAGCCGATCAGTGCGACCAGCATGGCACAGGCCCAGAGCGGCACCATCGGGCGGGCCAGGGTGCTGACCAGCGGGTGCACCTCTACCAGCGGCGGTTGCGGCGTCTGACGCTGCGCGCGCGTCTCATCAATCAGGGTCTTGAGGCGCTTACGGATGCCTTCGCACTGGATGCGGCCGTTTTCACTGCCGCGATAGCGGCCTTCATAGCCCAGCAGCAGGCAGTATTGCACGACCTCCAGCAGCCAGAGGTGCTGTTGCGGACTCTGTGAGATGCGTGACAGGAGCTGGAAGAATTTTTCGCCGCCCCAGCTTTCGTTATGAAAGGTGACCAGCATACCGTTGCCTGACCACACGCCGCGCGTGCCCCAGGGGGTTTGTGCCGCCGCTTCATCCAGGGCGCTACAGATGCAGTAACGTGCACCGATAATCATCTCGAAGGGGAGTCCTGCCTGTTTGCAGCGTTGTTCAAACTGGCGGATTTCATCAATCAGTGACTGGCGCAGCCCTGCAGGGTCGTCATGAGTCGCTGCCTGGCGGATTTGCACCACGGCGTTCAGCAGTGGCGCGGCAGCCTGCAGCAACAGATTCTCATTGCCTGAGGGAGGCGCTTCACGCGCCGGGGATTCCACAGTCATTAATTTGTGATCTTCCAGCCAATGGCAAAACCCTGTCCCCGCAGAGCGGGACAGTGCTGCGGGCAATATGCGCCGGATTTCATAATCAGTCTAAGATCCAGGTCGCGGTATCGTTAGTCCGACAGGCTTTACTGGCACCGCCAACGGCCACACAAACTTGTTTCGCTTTGCGCGGACGGGGACGATCGCTCTGCAGGGTGGCATCGTAACGGCTGCTTTCCACGCCTGCCTTCAGGGGGACATAACCAATTAACGGGCCATCAGCCTGATCGGCAATTGCCAGCCAGTTATGTTCGACGTTACCCAGGACTTCAAAGGGTTTGCCTGTTTCAAGATAGCGGACCACTTTGCCACCGTAGTCAGGCGAGGTCATAACGGAGGCACTATAGAGCGCCCGCCAGGTCTGGTTAACCGGTTCGAATTCAGTCGGTGCCGCGACAGCATGTCGATGGACCAGTTTGACGCCGTTAATTTCGCTGGTCACCAGCGTATCGTCTGTAACGGGCGGCGGCGGGGCCTTACAGCCTGCCAGGGTAAGCACCGCCAGCAGCGTTAACGCAAGACTCTTTTTCACCATGTTCCTCGTGATCTCATCAAAGTATCTGCATATTGCCAGGCCCAATGCAGGAGGCGCTGTGTATCGCGCCGCATCGTGCCGAAATTCTGTTAAAGAAATAAGGTCAGATTACATCAGGATAGTAACGCGATTAGTCTACCTAAGACTTTTGAGAATTCAAACCATTGCGCCTGCTGACGATGCGTGTTACCGGACACTTTGGACGCGGGTTTCGGTGCAGGAAAAGCGCCAGCGAAAGCGATAGTTTAACCGAACTGAATGATCGCAGGGTAAAAGTTATTCTGACTGATGTTATGCATTCTGGCACGCAATGAATTCAACTGGAAACTATTAATTTTTTCTAATGCCTTTTAGGCGAAAAATTTTATCGATTTGCGTTATGAAACGCATAAAAATCAGAATTTACGCGCCTGTTCTGGCCCCCTTTTTTCCAGATAACGGCACGCCTTTTGCTTCAGCGGTGTTTTAATGAGGAGAGGCGGTTTCGGGGAGCGCGGTGTCTCGTGCAGGAAAGGCCTGTCCAGTCGCAAAGGGAACCCGCTTTCCTGCAGATCGGGTTCGCCATCCCTGGCTCGCACACTTTGCGCGTCAGGCAGGTCTTTCCTGCCCGCTTCACTGTGGTGCGTAGTTTAACGGATGGGGTTTTCGCTGCCGCCCCGATAGCCGGTTACATCGCCCGCTTCAGTGGCAAGGGGGCCACCAGCACTTTTACGCCCAGTGCTTCAAACGCGCTAACCTGCGCGGCACTGATACCGCTGTCGGTGATCAGGTAATGGATGTTGCTCCAGTCGCACGGCAGCGCAAACATCGATACCTTGTCGATTTTGCTGGAGTCCGCGACCACATAAACCGTGCTGGCGGAGTTAATCATCGCCAGTTTGACCTTGATGTCGGTTTCACTTGGAAAGCTCAGCCCCAGTCGTGGTGATATGCAGGCCGTCGCCAGGAAGAGTTTTTCGGCCAGCACGTTTTCAAAGAAGCTGGCGGCTTTTTCACCGGAGGTGGAGAGCGTCGGAAATTTAAAGGTGCCGCCGGTCAGCAGGATATTAATCCCTGGCTCACCGCCGAGTTTCAGCGCGATATTGACCGCTGTCGTGACCACAGAGAGACGACGAATATGGCTGATGGCATCCGTAATCGCCGTCGTGGTGGTACCGGAGTCAAAAATCACGGTATCACCATTTTCGATATGCTGTGCGGCAAGCCGGCCAATCGCTTCTTTCTCTTCCAGATGCGTCTGACGTTCCAGCAGCATTGCGCCGGTGTTCTGTTTACCCGTCATCAGCGTTGCACCACCGTGGTAGCGCTGCACAAAACCCTGTTTTTGCAGCATACGCAGGTCACTGCGTAACGTCGCTTCGGTCAGCCCAAACGTCTCTGTCAGCGCTTTGACCGTCACCGTGCCATCTTCACGGATCATTTCCAGAATTTTCTCGCGGCGTTGCTGCATGTCAGCGAGCTGCTCACTTTTGCTTTTCAATCGAAATGCTCCCTTTTCCAATCATCTGTCGGTTCGGGCAAATAACGTTCCAGGGCTGAGTTTACCGCGCCATTTTTATGAATGCGAGATAGCCAGTGAGGGGTTTCGTTTTCGAACGAAAATAAAAAACAGACAGGCTGTTGAATCGTTCACGCTTTTCTGATTGCCTGCAACAAAGTTTATTTGCTTACTGCAAGCGAGATCACGCCTTTTCAACCAGATAAGCCAGGCCGGATGGCAAATGGTCGAAATTTGATCTGCTCCACATAACGTTTCTTTTCGATAGCATATATTTTTGTTCGAAAATGAATGCGTCACTGGCGGCAGCAAAAATCTGAGGGAGAGAGTGGGATGAGTGGTGAATATGACGTAAACCTGCGCTACGGCGTGGATACCGCACTGAATCTGGCTGACAAAGTGGCGGTCGTGACCGGCGGACTGGGCGGCATCGCCATGGCAACGAATGAGATGTTGCTGGAGAAAGGCGCACGTCTGGCACTGCTTTATCCACCGTTTGAGGCGGAAAAGGTCGCCAGCCTGCAGGCGGATTTCGACGCCGGACAGGTGCAATTTATCTGTTGTGATGTGACGGATCCTGCGTCGGTGGACGCGGCGTTTGAGGCGGTGGTTTCCCACTATGGCCGGATCGACATACTGGTGAACTGTGCGGGCTACGTCATGCTGCAGCCGGTCATTGAAACGGATTTTGCCGAGTGGCAGAAGCAGATTGCGGTGAACCTCACCGGACCGTTTCTCTGTTCGCAGGCGGCAGCCCGGCTGATGATCCGGGCGGGCACGGGCGGAAAAATTATTAATATCGCCTCTCAGGCGGCCTCTATCGCAATTGATAACCATGTTGCTTACACCTCAGCCAAAGCCGGTCTGCTGGGCATGACCAAAGTGATGGCTAAAGAGTTTGCGCCGCACCGGATTAACGTCAATACCCTGTCACCCACTGTTGTCCTGACACCGATGGGCGAGAAAGCCTGGCGCGGCGAAAAGGGGGAACAGATGAAAAAACTGATCCCGCTGGGTCGCTTTGCCTACACCGATGAGATCGCCGCCGCCGTACTGTTTTTCGCCAGCAACGGCAGCGACATGATCACCGGCGCAGATTTAATGATCGATGGCGGCTTTACCATCTGGTAAGACCGACTCAACACCCGGGCCCCGATACCCTGCCATAACGATAAGAGAGAACATCATGAAAAACCGTACCCTGCTGTGTAGTGCCGTGGCTGCCTGTCTGCTGTCGCAGGCGGCGTTTGCCGCTGAAAAGGGCACCATTATGATTCTGGTTAACTCCCTCGATAACCCTTATTACGCCTCTGAAGCGAAAGGTGCCAATCTCAAGGCGCAGGCGCTCGGCTACAAAACCACGGTGTTGTCGCATGGTGAAGATGTAAAAAAACAGAGTGAACTGATCGACGCGGCCATCGGTAAGAAAGTACAGGGTATCGTGCTGGATAACGCCGACTCCACTGCCAGCGTTGCAGCGATTAAGAAAGCGAAGGATGCCGGTATTCCGGTGGTGCTGATCAACCGCGAAATCCCGGTAGATGATGTGGCACTGGTGCAGATCACCCATAACAACTTCCAGGCGGGCTCCGATGTCGCCAACGTTTTTGTTGAGAAGATGGGTGAAAAGGGTAAATACGCTGAACTCGCCTGCAATCTTGCAGACAACAACTGCGTGACCCGCTCGAAATCGTTCCACCAGGTACTGGATCAATATCCTGATATGCAGAGCGTGGCGCGCCAGGATGCGAAGGGCACGCTGATCGACGGCAAGCGCATCATGGACAGCATCCTGCAGGCACATCCGGACGTCAAAGGGGTGATCTGCGGCAATGGCCCGGTGGCGCTGGGCGCGATTGCGGCGCTGAAAGCCGCTGGCCGTAATGATGTCATCGTAGTGGGCATTGATGGCAGCAACGATGAACGCGATGCAGTGAAAGCGGGCACGCTGAAAGCGACGGTCATGCTGCAGGCGCAGGCCATCGCGGCTGAAGGGGTGACCGATCTGGATAACTATATCCAGAAGGGCGTGAAGCCGGAAAAACAGCGGGTGATGTTCCGCGGCATTCTGATTACCCCGGAAAACGCCAAAGGTGTTCAGGACTTTAACTATAAGTCGTAATTAACCGCTGTCGCGCCTGCGCAGGCAGGCGCCAGGGAGAAGATGATGTCCCGAAGAGTCTGGCTGTCGCTGCTGGTCATGCTGTTAAGCGGCTGCAAAATTGTGTCGCAGCAGGAGCTGGCCGATTTAAAAAATCCCCCTAATCCGAAAATGGCAAATATCGATCAGCTCTGGCAGCAGAAACTGGTACCGCAGATTCAGGCGGAGGCCCGGCCGCTGGCGACGCTGATGAAATCGCTGCAGTCTGCCAAAGATTTTGACAGCGCCTGTCAGCAGTTTGGTTATCGCAGCCAGGCGGAAAATCCCTGCGTGTTCACTGTTTCGGTGCAGGGTGACGTGACGGCGCTTAATACGACGTCGCGCAGCGGAAAGATGACCGTAAAGGATGAATCAGGTGACAGTGTCACTATTCAGGCCGGGCCGATCATCCGCGGCACTGCGCTTCGGGATGCTTACCGGGGCGCAAGCTATCAGGACTTTAACGATCAGGTACTGTTTGGCGACTATGGCAAGGCCATTAACCAGCACGCCTCCGGGCTGATGAAGCAGTTCGCGCCCAAAGTGGGCGATAAGGTGAAGGTCACGGGCGTGTTCAGCAGCTGGGACATTCCGCCGTCGCTGCCGGATATCACCCCGGCCGCGATTACCCGGCAGTAAGGAGCGGCAGATGCAGAGTTCTCAACCGCAGCAATCCGATGATGTGATCATCGAAACGCGCAATGTGTCGCGTCTCTATCCCGGCGTTACGGCGCTGGATCAGGTCAATTACCGTGTCTACCGCAACAAAGTCAATGTCCTGATCGGGGAGAACGGCGCGGGTAAATCCACCATGATGAAGATGCTGGCCGGGGTAGAAACGCCGTCGTCCGGCAAGATCCTGCTGGATGGCAGGGAGGTGGCGCTGAACTCCACCCATCAGGCGGAGAAGCACGGAATCAGCATTATTTTTCAGGAGCTGAATCTGTTCCCCAACATGAATGTGATGGACAACATCTTTATCGCCAACGAATTCTTTCAGCGCGGCGTGATTAACGAAAAGTATCAGTACGCGCTGGCGAAGTCGCTGCTGGAGCGGCTGCAGCTGGATGTCGATCCCTATGCGCCGCTGGGCGAGCTGGGTATCGGTCATCAGCAACTGGTGGAGATTGCCCGGGCGCTGTCGAAGGATACGCGGGTGCTAATCATGGATGAGCCCACCAGTGCGCTGAGTCAGTCAGAAGTCAAAGTGCTGTTCAGCGTCATCGACCAGCTGAAACGGCGCGGGGTCACCATTATCTACATCTCTCACCGGCTGGAAGAGCTGATGGAAATTGGCGATCACATCACTATTTTTCGCGATGGCCGCTTTATCAGCGAGCGCGAAGTGCGCGACGCCAGCGTGCCGTGGATTATTACCCAGATGGTGGGCGACAAGAAAAAGCAGTTCGACTATCAGCCTGCGCCGCAGGGCGAAACGGTGCTGGAGGTGGAGGGGCTGACCGCACTGCATCAGAACGGGGGTTACAAACTCAACGATGTCACCTTTACGCTGCGCAAGGGCGAGGTGATCGGCATCTATGGTCTGCTGGGGGCCGGACGCACCGAGCTGTTTAAGGGGTTGATTGGGCTGATGCCCTGTCAGTCGGGGCAGGTCCGGCTGGCGGGCAGCAATCTGGCAAAACGTAGCTTCCAGCAGCGCCTGAAAAGCGGGCTTGCGCTGGTGCCCGAAGATCGCAAGGGCGAAGGGGTCATTGAGCTGATGTCGATCACCGCCAACATGACGCTTTCCGACTTCAGTCTGCGCGGGTTTCGCCGGGCGCTGGGGCGGCTGCATCCGGGCCGGGAGCAGCAGCGGGTCAGCGAAATGATTGGTCATCTGGCGATTAAGGTCAGCAACCCTGAACTGCCCGTAACGTCGCTGAGCGGCGGCAATCAGCAGAAGGTGGTGCTGGGTAAGGCGCTGATGACCGGGCCACAGGTGGTTCTGCTGGATGAGCCTACGCGCGGCATTGATGTCGGCGCGAAAACCGATGTGTATCACCTGATTGGCAATCTGGCTCAGCAGGGGCTGGCAGTGATGTTTTCCTCCTCCGAACTCGATGAGGTGATGGCGCTGGCGGACCGTATTCTGGTCATGGCCGATGGCCGCATTACGGCTGACCTGCCACGCGCAGCGGTGACGCGGGAACAGCTGATTGCCGCATCAACCCCGCAGGATTAAAAGCCTGTCAGGGCTATTTTATTTGTCAGTCAGAACGCGAGCCGTGCTCACCATCCTTCTGTATTGCGTGTACGTCGGGTTGTTATGCACTGTCCGTGCCCGGACTGTCAGCAACCCTTTTGCCTGGTGGGCCAGGCGCTAAGCTGGCCGGAGAATGTCATGAATCAACACTATCTGCTCTATATGTATCTGCTCAAGGCACGCACCTTTATTGCATTGCTGATTGTGATCGCTTTTTTCAGCGTGATGGTGCCGAACTTTCTGACCCCCTCAAACCTGCTGATCATGACGCAGCATGTGGCCATCACTGGCCTGCTGGCGATTGGTATGACGCTGGTAATTCTGACCGGCGGGATCGATCTCTCGGTCGGCGCAGTCGCCGGCATCTGCGGCATGGTCGCGGGTGCGCTGCTGACCAATGGTATTCCACTGTGGGGGGGGAACACGCTGTTTCTCAATGTGCCCGAAGTGATTCTGGTGGTCGCGATCTTTGGCGTGCTGGTGGGGCTGATTAACGGCACCGTAATTACCCGACTGGGTGTGGCGCCCTTTATCTGTACGCTGGGCATGATGTATGTGGCGCGCGGTGCGGCCCTGCTGTTCAATGACGGCGGCACTTATGCCAACCTGGTCGGGCTACCGGCGCTGGGCAACACGGGATTTGCCGTGCTGGGTGCCGGCACCGTGCTGGGCGTTTATCTGCCGATCTGGCTGATGATCGGCTTCCTGCTGCTGGGTCTCTATCTGACGCGAAAAACACCACTGGGACGCTATATCTATGCCATTGGTGGCAATGAGTCCGCCGCGCGACTGGCGGGCGTGCCGATTATCAAGGTGAAGATCTTTGTTTACGCCTTTTCCGGCCTCTGTGCCGGCCTGGTCGGGCTGGTGGTGGCCTCTCAGCTACAGACCGCACATCCGATGACCGGCAATATGTTTGAGATGGACGCCATTGGCGCTACCGTTCTGGGCGGCACGGCCCTGGCGGGTGGACGCGGACGGGTGTCGGGCTCGATCATCGGCGCGTTTGTCATCGTCTTCCTGGCGGATGGCATGGTGATGATGGGGGTCAGCGACTTCTGGCAGATGGTGATCAAAGGTCTGGTGATCGTGACAGCGGTGGTGATCGACCAGTTCCAGCAACGTCTGCAAAGCAAAGTGGTGTTGTTGCGTCGCCATGAAAAAAAGCAGCAGGCGGTTCCCCTTACTGATGTCCGTCACAGTTAACAGGAGCGATTATGAGCCACGAACAACCTGGAAAAATCGTCGTGATTACCGGTGCCTGCCGGGGTATCGGTGCCGGTATTGCGGCGCGCTTTGCCCGCGATGGGGCGAAGCTGGTAATGGTGTCGAATGATGAGCGGGTCTTCAGCACCGCCAGCCAGCTTCAGCAGCATTATGGCAGTGAGATACTGGCCCTGCAGGCCGATATCACGGATGAAGCCGCCGTGCAGCAGCTCTATCAGCAGGCCTTTGCACGCTTTGGCCGCATCGACGTGTCGATACAGAATGCTGGCGTTATCACTATTGATCGTTTTGACACGATGCCGAAAAGCGATTTTGAACGCATCCTGGCGGTGAATACTACCGGCGTCTGGCTCTGCTGCCGTGAGGCGGCGAAGTATATGGTGCAGCAGCGCAGCGGCAGCCTGATCAACACCTCATCCGGTCAGGGGCGGCAGGGCTTTATCTACACGCCGCACTACGCCGCCAGCAAAATGGGGGTGATCGGCATTACCCAGAGTCTGGCGCTGGAGCTGGCGCCGTGGAGCATCACGGTCAACGCTTTCTGTCCGGGCATCATTGAGAGCGAGATGTGGGACTATAACGATCGCGTCTGGGGTGAGATCCTCAGTAGCGCGGAGAAAACCTATGGCAAAGGTGAGCTAATGGCGGAATGGGTCAATACTATTCCGCTGAAGCGGGCCGGTCAGCCGGAGGATGTCGCCGGGCTGGTTGCGTTTCTGGCCTCTGATGACGCTCGCTACATCACCGGACAGACAATCAACGTGGATGGCGGATTGATTTTCTCCTGATCCGCAGTGTGAATAGCAGGTCTGCCCACAGGCAGGCCTTTTTTTCTGCCAGACTTTTCTGGTATATGCACAAATAGCTGCTGCTGTCCTGCATCTTCGTCACAATATGTTAAGGTAATAGTCACTATTTCTGACTTTATCTCAGCAACGAACAGAGCAATGTGCCGGGTGACATGATACAGAAAACAGGGGTTTACGCTTTTATTGCGCTGTCGCTGGCTGCTACGCAAAGCGTCTGCGCGATGCAGACTGAAACGCAGGTGTCAGAGACACCTTTTGATGATCCTGCGCGCTACAGTGCGTCGCTGCCAACGCTGGGTAGCGTGAGTGACCAGAATGAAGAGTGGAGCAAAAAGCTGGCCGCCATTGCCAAAAGTATCGGAGAGGCAAGTAACAACAGCGATAAAGATGTCACTTTTGGCCAGCAGGCGGGTGTCTGGGCCTTTAATCACCTGCGTGATGAAGTAGCCGAGCGGGTTGAGAACGAAGGGCAGTCGCTGCTTTCGCCCTACGGAACCGCGCAGCTGGATCTGAAAGTGGATATGGAGGGTAATTTCACCGGCACCGGCGGGGATCTTTTCAGCGCCCTGGCTGATGAGGAGAGCCTGTTAACGTTCAGCCAGCTGGGGCTGCACGATACCAGTAACGGGCTTGTCGGCAGTGCGGGTCTGGGGCAACGCTGGGAAGCCGGGAACTGGCTGCTGGGCTACAACGGGTTTGTGGATCGGATCTTCAGCAGTGGCCTGCAGCGCGCTTCTGTGGGCACAGAAGCCTGGAGCGATTCGGTGCGGCTCTCTGCTAACTACTATCAGCCACTCTCCGGCTGGAAAAACCTTAGCCGTTCACAGCAGCAGCGCATGGCGCGCGGCTATGACATTACCAGCCAGAGCTATCTGCCTTTTTATCGTCAGCTGGGCGTGTCAGTCAGCTATCAGCAATATCTGGGTGAAAATGTCGATCTGTTTAACAGCGGCAATCGCTATCATAACCCTTCCGCCATGTCCTTTGGCCTCTCTTACACGCCTGTGCCGCTGGTGACGCTCTCCGCGAGCCACAAAACCAGCAGCGCCGGCGAAAGTCAGGACCAGCTGGGGCTGAAACTTAACTACCGGTTCGGCGTGGCGCTGAGCCGTCAGCTTGATGCCGGTAACGTCGCCGAAGCCCACTCGCTGCGCGGCAGCCGCTACGATACCGTGACCCGCAATAATACGCCGGTGCTCGCTTTCCGCCAGCGCAAAACGCTATCGGTCTTTCTGGCGACGCCGCCCTGGCAGTTAAGCAGCGGCGAGAGCCTGCCGCTGAAGCTGCAGGTGCGCGCCAGCAACGCTATCAGAGCGGTCAGCTGGCAGGGCGACACTCAGGTGCTGAGCCTGACGCCACCAGCCAACAACGCTGACCCGCAGGGCTGGAGCGTCATCCTGCCGCAATGGGATCCGTCGCCGGACGCCAGCAACGAATATCGCCTGTCGGTGACCCTGGAGGACAGTAAGCAGCAGCGGGTGACCTCTAACTGGATCACGCTTAAGGTTGAGCCACCGATGGCAATGGGTGACGCGCTGCAGAACGATCGCTTTAATCTGATGGCTCCCACCGGAACCGCGCTGTAGGCGCGGACTTGGCGCGGAGAGGCACAAAAGTAAGCAGGGTGCCGAGGGAGATGGGCGTAATGACAGAAACGAGCAGCCGGGCCGGATGAGCATTCCGCCGCGCGGCTTTGCAGGTGCGCCAAGGCTGCCCGCCCGCCGGGAATCAGTTTACCAGGCTTTTCACAATATGAATGGCTCTGGCGTAAAGCTCCCTCTGGCCATTAACGGACTGCGCTTCCTTATTTTTCAGAAAGGCGATGATATCCTGTATGCCTGCTGTCTGACCTGACTTCAGCAGGCTGGAGACCGCGTGTCCGACAACCGCATGGATATCATCCATATCTACCGGTTTATGGGTACTCAAAAGAAACTCCAGGGCAAAGGTTCTGCTGAACAGTCTCTGAACAGAGTCGCCTCAGGCGATTCGGCCCGACCAGATCATCAGCCATTCTCATGGCAACGCCTTAAGCAGCTTTTCGCGCAGTACAGCGACCCGGGCTGTCAGTTCACCCAGCTCACTGCAGGCGGTATCCATCACGGAAACCATATCTGCCGGTACACCCGCCGCCGCGACACGGAGCTGGTGGCCCTGTTCCGTCAGCGAGATGATCACCCGGCGTTCATCCTTTCCGGTGTCACGCTGACGGCAGAGAGTACCGGCGCGCTCAAGCCGTCTCAGAAGCTGACTGAGTGTGCCGGAATCGAGCCTGACGCGGGCGCCAATTTCTGACACTGTCAGGTGGTCTTTCTCCCAGAGCACCAGCAGTACCAGATACTGCGGATAGGTCAGCCCCAGCGGCTTCAGTCGCGACTGATAAAGCTTTGTCATCGCGTGTGAGGCGGAATAGAGGGCAAAACAGAGAAACTGGTCGATAGTTTCCGGCGCCGCACCGGCGGAGGGTGTATCAGCGATCCCCACGGTTGCATTATTCATATCATTACTCAATTGAGTCAGGGGCAGAACGGCCAGATTATAAACACTCTTCAGCCGTGAAGTTGTATGCATGTTCCGGGCAGGATTAAGGGTAACCGTATCTCTTTGAAGAGAGAAGATACAAGGCTTTCAGACGCTGAGCTGGCGGCGGGAAATGCCTGCGACGCTGAAACCGACAATAAGAGCGGACAGTATTGAATCAAATTAAATTGATGTCAACCTGACTGGCAGCACCCCCCTGCGCGCAGTCAGCACAATCTGTAAGGCCGCTTCGATTCCCGCTACATTTCAGCCGCTTACCCAGCCGGTTCTGCAAGGCTGACCGTGCAGGATATCCACTGCTTAACGGCAGAGCCCGCGCTTCTCTGTCTGAACTGGCGCCAGAAAGCCTTAGCAGTGCACAAATTTTAGCAGACAGGCCTGTTAATCCGGCCGCCGCTGCCGATAGAACACTCATCGTTACGATTGCAGTACGCCGTACGCGCCAGGCAGCAGAGGATGCTGTCCTGCGCATCGGGACGGGTAAGAACGCATAAATTCTGACAGCAGAATGCGTGAAGGGGTGATTATCGTCGGCCGTTGAGCAGACAATCTATAAAAAAACGCCCCCGGTTTTTACTGAAAAATCAACACAGAATTCTGACACTTTCTGACACCGGGAATGAACGCATGCGCCTGAAACTTTTCTGGCTCGTAGTGCTGAATATTGCGACCATCATTTTGCTCTCCACGCTGTGGGAGTTCGGGCTTGAGGGGTGGCTTTGCAGACTGCTGGGGCTGGGCTATGACACAAATTTTGAAACCAGCGAACGGGTGCGCTTTATCCTGACCTCTTCCAGCTTTGCTCTGCTGGCGATGATTATTCCGGCGCTGCTGATCGCCAGTCTGCTGCGCAACACGCTGAGGGCAAAACAAAATGCGCTCAGGCTGGCTGGCACTGATTCCCTGACAGGATTGATGAACCGCCGTGCGTTCAGTGCGCATCTCGCCGCGCTTGACGCCAGTGGTACGCCTTATACCCTGACACTGCTTAACATCAATGAATTCAAGACAATTAACGAGCTTAACGGCCATCTTCAGGGAGATACCACGCTCATCGAACTGGCGAATCTGCTGACCGCATTCGCCGGCATGGAAAGCCAGGTTTTCCGCATCGGCGGGGATGAGTTTGCTCTTGTCACGGCCAATGCTGCGCCTGAACAGGCGTCTGCGGCCGCCGCAAAGCTTTGTCAGCGTGCGAGCGCGATCCGGACCAGCGCGCACACCTGCCTCAGTCTCTCTGCGGGTATTGCCAGCTCAGCCTGCACAGAACAGGCTGATGTGGTCCGGGCTGCCGATCTGGCACTGTACGAGGCCAGGCGCGATAAGCACACTCACCTGGCGCAATTTTCACCGGACATGGAGCAGCGATTTCTTCAGCGGGAGAGGATGGAGCAGGAGGTCGTGGCCGCCATCAGAGGTCAGGCCATAGTTCCCTTTCTGCAACCGCTGGTGTCGTTGCGCACCGGCAACATTACCGGCTTTGAGATCCTGGCGCGCTGGATCACCGCATCAGGTCAGTCGGTCTCTCCCGCTGAGTTTCTGCCGGTAGTAGAACGGCTGGGGCTGATGGACAGCCTGACCGTGGCGCTGCTGCAGAATGCGGTCAGTGCCACCCGGTCATGGCCAGCCGGGCTTTGTCTGTCGCTGAATATCACGCCGGAGCAGTTGCTAAGACCGGCGCTGACCGCCTGCCTTTCCCGCATTATGCAGCACGCCGGGCCGGTCATGCTCGAACTGGAGATCACCGAACAGAATGTCATGGCGATCTCCGACGATGCCCGTCAGGCGATTCGCCTGCTGAAGGAGGATGGCATCGGGGTTGTTCTGGATGATTTTGGTACGGGTTACTCAAACCTCTCTGTTCTGCTGGGGCTGGGCATTACCAAAATCAAGATTGACCAGTCGTTTATCGCGGGCATCGTGACCGGGGTCGAGCAGCGAAAAGTGGTTGAGATGCTGCTGGGGCTCTGTCAGGGGCTGAATGTGATCATAACAGCCGAAGGTATTGAGGATGTGGCGACGCTGAGGTGGCTGAGAAAGCGCGGCTGTAACTACGGTCAGGGCTACCTCTTCAGCCGCCCGGTGCCTGCCGGACAGGCCACCACGCTGCTGGCCTCCGCGAATATGGAGGAGCTGATGCAGGAGTCTGTCACCGTGAGTTTAGTCAGGTCGGCGGGCGAAAGGCCACCTGCTGCGTAACCCCTGCATCAGACAGGCCCGGTAAACAGAACCGGACCCGCTTTTCACATCAGAACTGATAAATCAGGCCCAGTGCGGTGATGTCGTCGGTCGCCAGACCGAGCGGGTTACTCTTTTTCAGCAGGTTAATGCGGTATTCACCATACACCGACATATTCTTGTTGAAGTAGTAAGTTGCCCCGACCGCGGTGTATTTAATGATGTCAGCGTCGCCGATATTTTCGATCTCTTTGCCTTTCGATGAGACATAGCCGACCGAAGGGCGGAAACCGTTCAGGAACTGATATTGCGCCACCGCTTCGAAATTCTGCGCTTTATTCGCGAAGCCGCCAGTCACCGGCGTGGCGTTCAGGGTTTCACCGTACATTGCCGCCAGGTAGATCTGGTTCGCATCATATTTCGCCGAGGTCGCCCAGTGCTGCGCTTTTTCGCCTTCACCGCGCGCAGCACGGTTCTGCGTTGTGGTGCGATCCAGGCTGGCAAACGCGCCAGCAAAACTCAGGCCGAAATCGAAATCGTAAGAGGCGGAGAGGGCAAAGCCATCGCCGTTGGAGCGACGGACACCATCCACGTTGCTGCTGCGATCGTTTTTGCCCTGATACTGCGCGGCCAGATTTAAGCCCTGCACCAGACCAAAGAAGTCGCTGTTACGCCAGGTCAGCACACCGGTCGAGCGGCCAGAGAGAAACGCATCGGTATAACCGGAGTCGCCGCCGAAGAACGGCAGCATATCGGTGTAGCTCAGCACGTCATAAACCAGGCCGTAGTTACGACCGTAGTCCAGTGAGCCCGCTTCGCCGAACTTCAGGCCCGCATAGCCCAGACGGGTACGGTTGCCGGTCTGCGCGTCACTGCCTTCAGAGTTGCGCAGGCTGTACTGGTACTGCCAGAAGCCATACCCGGTCAGCTGCTCGCTGATTTTCGTTTCACCCTTGAAACCCAGGCGGGAATAGGAGGAGGTATCACCGTCATTTTTAACATCGTCAGAAAAGAGGTGGGAGACGTTGATTTTACCGACCAGATCCAGCTTATTGCCATCCTTGTTATAAATCTCTGCTGCCTGAGCGGAGGCGAGCCCGAGCAGTAACGGCATCACAGCCGCCAGTAAAGTGCGCTTCATCATTTTATTACCCTGTTCTGAATCATTATTATTATCCCCTGATAGGGGCGCAGTGAAAATGACATAGAACCGGTAAATTACAAAGCGTAATATGCGTAACAAAATGTGATTTCTATATTCATTGTGCAGATAAGACTGAGGGAAAAAAGATAACCTGCGCCGGAGATAAGCTTTTCTTCTGGCTGGATTTTTTTAATGATTGATATATATTGCTAAAAATTCAGTGAGTTAACTTGATTTATCAAAAAGAAAGCGATTGGGTTTGTGTGTTTTTAAACCACTTAATTCGCCTGTCAGATTAAATTTTATTTATGATGGGGAATAAAAATTTATGGCTTTTATTCTAATCATTAGCCTGCATATTAATATCTGTTCATCTTTTACGGTTAATGATGCCTGCCTGAATAATGACGCTGGAAATAATGGCTATTCATTCTGCCACTCTATTTACGGTCGCATGAAAAACAGTCTTAAATTGTCTCTTAATTAAACAGTGATTGCCGCGTTAGGTGAAAACGGTCTGTTGAATTTTACCGGATCACTGAGTTCAGCCTGCTGAACAGGCGCGATCGCCGCTGCACCATCGCGAAGCAAAACGCGCCAGAACAGGGCGAAAAATGAGTTTTTATGGAGAGATAGTTTATCAGCGATCACAAAAGCGATATTTCATCCCGTATTTGCATAATTCCGCTATTTAAAAACCGGCCGTGGCGCTGCGGTAGGACAATTATTCACTATATATGCAAATTTAGTGAATAGTGACACTGTGTAACTTATTGATATTGCGTTTGCGCTTTATTTTTATGCACAAATTCTCTGGCTGGCACGGTAAGTGCAAATTACAGTAGGACAGCATTTCAACATCCCTTAACAATTTTAAAACAAAAGCTTTACCAGACCGGTAAGGCCAGGCAGGAGAATGGGTTATGGCACTGCACGTTTCACGTCACGATTTCGACCAATGGATGATGCCGGTTTATGCGCCTGCGACTTTTATACCGGTTCGCGCAGAAGGCTCGACCGTCTGGGATCAGAACGGCAAAGACTACATCGATTTTGCGGGTGGCATTGCGGTCAATGCGTTAGGACATGCGCATCCGGCACTACAACAGGCGTTGCAGGAGCAGGCAGCACGTCTGTGGCATACCGGTAACGGTTACACCAATGAACCCATTCTCCGTCTGGCGAAACAGCTGATTGATGCCACCTTTGCAGACCGGGTTTTCTTCTGCAACTCCGGCGCGGAAGCGAACGAAGCGGCGCTTAAGCTGGCGCGTAAAGTGGCCCACGACCGTGTCGGCCCGCATAAAAGCGGCATTGTGGCGTTCAAAAACGCGTTTCATGGCCGCACCCTGTTTACCGTCTCAGCGGGCGGTCAGCCTGCCTATTCAAAAGATTTTGCGCCACTGCCGCCTGAGATCCAGCATGCGCCGTTCAACGATCTGGCCGCCGCGGCCGAGCTAATCAATGATCATACCTGTGCCGTGATTGTGGAACCGATTCAGGGTGAAGGGGGCGTACTGCCTGCCGATCCGGCGTTCCTGCGTGGCCTGCGCGAACTCTGTGACAGACATCAGGCCGTACTGATTTTTGATGAGGTGCAGAGTGGTGTCGGTCGCACCGGTTCGCTCTATGCCTACATGCACTATGGCGTCACGCCGGATGTGCTTACCAGCGCCAAGGCCCTGGGCGGTGGCTTCCCGATTGGTGCAATGCTGACACGCGAAGATCTGGCGAGCGTCATGGGTGTTGGCACACACGGCACGACTTACGGCGGCAACCCGCTGGCCGGTGCGGTGGCCGGAAAAGTAATGGAGCTGATTAACCAGCCAGACGTGATGGCGGGCGTTACGCAGCGTCATCAGTGGATTGTCTCGGCACTGAACGAGATCAACCAGCGTCTGAACCTGTTTAAAGAGGTGCGCGGCCTGGGTCTGTTGATCGGTGCCGTTCTGAGTGACGATTTTGCCGGTAAAGCCAAAACGATCAACCTTGCCGCCGCTGAAATGGGCGTGATGGTGCTGATTGCGGGTGCCAGCGTAGTGCGCTTTGCGCCGGCACTGAATATCAGCGAGCAGGAAGTGAAACTGGGCATGGCCCGCTTTGCGGAAACCTGTGAGCGTCTGGTGCGGGAATCCTCATCATGATGGTAATCCGTCCGGTTGAACGCGATGACCTGAGCCAGCTGATGGCACTGGCCGGTAAAACGGGGGGAGGGCTGACCTCGCTGCCCGCTGACAGCGCTACCTTACAGGCGCGTATCGAGCGGTCGCTGCAGACCTGGGAGGGCACGCTGCCACGTGCAGAGCAGGGTTATGTCTTTGTACTGGCCGACAGCGAAGATAACCGCGCCATCGGCATCTGCGCCATTGAGGTGGCGGTCGGCCTGCAGGATCCCTGGTATAACTTCCGGGTCGGCACCCAGGTTCACGCCTCGAAAGAGCTGAATGTCTATGCGGCGCTGCCTACGTTGTCGCTGAGTAACGATCACACCGGCAGCAGTGAGCTTTGCACACTGTTTCTCGATCCCGACTACCGTGACGGCAAAAACGGCTATCTGCTGTCAAAGTCCCGCTTTCTCTTTATGGCCAGCTTCCGTGAACGCTTTACCGACCGCGTGGTGGCCGAAATGCGCGGCGTCAGTGATGAGCATGGCCATTCGCCGTTCTGGGAAAGTGTTGGCAGCCGCTTCTTCTCGATGGAGTTCAGTAAGGCCGATTTCCTGAGCGGCACCGGACAGAAAGCCTTTATCGCCGAGCTGATGCCAAAGCATCCGCTCTACATTGACTACCTGACGCCGGACGCACAGGCGGTCATCGGACAGGTTCATCCGCAGACCGCGCCGGCCCGGGCGGTGCTGGAAGCGGAAGGTTTCCGCTACCTCAACTATGTCGATATCTTTGATGGCGGCCCGACGCTGGAGTGCGATATCGATCATATCCGCGCCGTGCGTAAAAGCCGTCTGCGCCGCGCCGAACGCGGTGAAAACCCGGTGGATGCGCCGCTCTGTCTGGTGGCTAACCAGCATTACCATCAGTTCCGTGTGGCGCTGATTGCGGCAAAGGCCGACGGCAACAGCGTATCTCTGACGGATGAACAGATGCGGGCGCTGCACTGCCAGCCGGGCGACAGCCTGCGCGTGGTCACGCTCTGCAAAGAGGAGAAAACAGCATGACGCACCTGATTAAAGGAGAGTGGCTGGGCGGCGACGCTGAGCTGATGACAAAAGCAGATCCGGTCAGCGGCGAAATGCTGTGGCAGGGCCATGCGGCATCGGCCAGCCAGGTCAGCGTCGCCTGTGAGGCGGCACGTGCCGCCTTTCCGGCGTGGGCCAGACGGCCCCTGGCGGAGCGGCAGGCGATCATCGAACGGTTTGCGGCCGGGCTTGAAGCGCATAAAACGGAGATGGCAGAAACCATTGCCCGTGAAACCGGCAAGCCGCACTGGGAAGCCCTGACGGAAGTGGGCGCGATGATCAACAAAATCGGCTTTTCGGTGAAGGCGTACCATAGCCGCACCGGTGAGCACCACGAAGGCGAAAGCTCGCTGCGGCATCGCCCCCATGGCGTGCTGGCGGTGTTTGGCCCCTATAACTTTCCCGGACATCTGCCTAATGGTCATATTGTCCCGGCGCTGCTGGCGGGTAACTGCGTGGTGTTTAAACCCAGTGAGCTCACGCCGCTGACGGCCGAAAAAACCGCAGAACTCTGGCTGGCCGCGGGCCTGCCTGCGGGTGTGCTGGCGCTGTTACAGGGGGGACGGGAAACCGGTCAGGCGCTCGCGACCTGTGACCAGATCGACGGTCTGCTGTTTACCGGTAGCGCGCATACCGGCTATCAGCTGCATCGCCAGTTTGCCGGTCAGCCTGAAAAGATGCTGGCGCTGGAGATGGGCGGCAACAACGCCCTGATCGTGGAGGATCCGGCCGATGTGGATGCGGCGGTCAACATTACGCTGCAGTCCGCCTTTATTACCGCCGGGCAGCGCTGCACCTGCGCGCGTCGTCTGCTGGTGAAACGGGGCGCGGCGGGTGACGCCTTCCTGCAGCGGCTGGTCGAAGTCGCAGGCCGGCTGCAACCGGCCGCCTGGAACGCCGAGCCGCAGCCGTTTATGGGCAGCGTCATCTCCACCGGCGCGGCAGAGAAGATTATGGCTGAGTGGCAGCGGCGGGTGGCGGCGGGGGGCAACGTGTTGCTGGCGATGCGCTGGCCGGATCGTCACAGCGCCATTCTGACGCCAGGCATCATCGACTTAACCGGCGTGCAGGGCATTCCGGATGAAGAGGTCTTTGGTCCGCTGCTTGGCGTGGTGCGCTATGACACCTTCGACGAGGCAATCGCACTGGCAAACCAGACCCGCTACGGGCTTTCGTGCGGATTGATCTCTCCTGAGCGCGCGCAGTTTGACCGGCTGCTGCTTGAAGCTCGTGCCGGGATCGTTAACTGGAACAAACCGCTGACCGGGGCCGCCAGTACCGCGCCGTTTGGCGGGATAGGCGCCTCGGGTAACCATCGCGCCAGCGCCTGGTACGCGGCGGACTACTGCGCCTGGCCGATGGCCTCGCTGGAGACCCCGGATCTGACGCTGCCTGCCACGCTGTCACCGGGACTGGACTTCTCTGCAGAGGGCGACGCATGAAGGCGACTGAAGCCAACTTCGATGGGCTGGTGGGCCTGACTCACCACTATGCCGGGCTGTCATTTGGTAATGAAGCCTCGACCCGCAATCAGTTGCAGCCGTCGAATCCCCGTCTGGCCGCGAAGCAGGGATTGCTGAAGATGAAGGCGCTGGCCGATATGGGTTTTGTGCAGGGAGTGATCCCGCCGCATGAGCGGCCCAATATCGCGGCACTGCGCCAGCTTGGCTTCGGGGGCAGCGATGAGCAGGTGCTGGCCGCAGCCGGAAAGACCGCACCCGGCTTACTCTCTGCGGCCAGCTCGGCCTCCGCGATGTGGGTGGCCAATGCGGCCACGGTATCTCCCTCAGCAGACAGTCTTGATGGCCGTGTTCATTTCACGGTGGCGAATCTCAACAACAAGTTTCACCGTGCGATAGAAGCGCCGGAAACAGCCTCTCTGCTGCGGTCCATTTTCCGCGACGACCGCTACTTCAGCGTGCATGATGCGCTGCCGCAGGTCGCGATGTTTGGCGATGAAGGAGCAGCGAACCACAACCGGCTGGGTGGTGACTACGGTGAGCGCGGCGTTCAGCTGTTCGTCTACGGACGCGACGGCAGCCATGAGGGCAAGGCGCCGCAGCGTTATCCGGCCCGACAGACCCGGGAGGCCAGCGAAGCGGTCACCCGGCTGCATCAGCTCTCACCCGACAGCGTGCTGTTTGCGCAGCAGAATCCGGCGGTAATCGATCAGGGCGTCTTCCATAACGACGTGATTGCGGTCAGTAACCAGCAGATGCTCTTCTGTCACCAGCACGCCTTTGTGGATCAGCCCGCGCTGCTGGCCCGGCTTCAGGCGCGCGTACCGGGTTTTGTCGCCATGGAGGTGCCGGACAACCGGGTATCGGTGAAAGCGGCGGTGGAAACCTATCTGTTTAACAGTCAGCTTCTGACACATCCCGACGGCAGCATGATGCTGGTGCTGCCAGAAGAGTCCCGTCAGCATGCGGGGGTCTGGCGCTACCTGTGTGAACAGGTTGAGGGGGATACGCCACTCAAAACCCTGAAGGTGTTTGATCTGCGAGAGAGCATGTATAACGGCGGTGGCCCGGCCTGCCTGCGGCTGCGTGTCGTGCTGACCCCCGAGGAGCAGCAGGCGGTAAATCCGGCAGTGCTGATGAACGATCGGCTTTTTACCACGCTGAATGAGTGGGTGGACCGCTACTATCGCGATCGCCTGACCCAGGCTGACCTGAGTGACCCGCAGCTGCTGCGCGAGGGACGTGATGCGCTGGATTCGCTGACGAAACTGCTAGACTTAGGAAATGTGTATGCATTTCAGCAGTGAAGGCAGTGGCGGCAGCGGCCGCCACCCGCTCATCGCGAACAGGAGGAATAATGCAGGACTTTTTACAGCAGACGCTCTCCGGCGAAGCGCCGCATCAGTGCAGTGGCGAAACGGCGCATCTTCGCTGGCAGTGGTTATATCATGGCATCCTGATACTGGAGCCAGCCGAGCCGGTCAGTCAGGCGCTGGTGATCTCTGCCGGTATTCACGGTAACGAAACCGCACCGGTTGAGATCGTTAATCAGCTGGTCAATGCGCTGCTGCGGGGCGAGAAGCCCCTGCGGCAGCGTCTGCTGGTGATTCTGGGCAATCCTTCTGCACTGCGCACCGGGAAACGCTACGTGCGTTATGACATTAACCGGCTGTTCGGCGGACGCTGGCAGCAGGTCGATGACTGCGATGAGGCGCGGCGCGTATTGCGGCTGGAGCAGACGATGGAGACGTTCTGGCAGCAGGGGGCCTGTGATGAAACGCGCTGGCATCTCGATATGCACACGGCGATTCGCGGCTCCTGGCACACGCAGTTTGGCGTCATGCCGCACAGCGAACGGCCCTGGCCGCCCGAATTTCTTGACTGGCTGGCCGCCGCTGGTCTTGAGGCGCTGGTCTTTCATCGTGCACCTGGCGGCACCTTTACCCATTTCAGCAGTGAACACTTTGGCGCGGCCAGTTGCACGCTGGAGCTGGGTAAGGCACTGCCGTTCGGCGAGAATGACCTCAGTCAGTTCCGTGCGGCTCAGCAGGCGCTGGCAGCCTTAGTTTATGGCGAGCCGATGCCTGTCGTCCCGGCCAGCCCACGCCACTATCGGGTCGTACAACAAATTACCCGGTTAAGCGAACAGTTCACGCTGCACATGTCGCCGGAAACGCTCAACTTCACCGCCTTTCCGCAGGGCACCCTGCTGGCAGAGGATGGCGAAAAACGCTATTACGTGCAGCAGGCGCGAGAGTATGTGCTGTTCCCGAACCCCAGCGTGGCCGCTGGACTGCGGGCCGGGCTGATGCTGATTGAGGAGGGCGAACAGACGCAGGCGCTGCCGCTCTGAGGCCAGATTGCCCTGAATCAGGTGGATCAGCCTGAAAAAAACCGGCAGGAAAGCGCCAGATCCTCTTCCGCTTTCCTGTCAGAACCCTTACACTCCTCCACGATTTCTGCGAAATTCACCGTAAATTCATACTCTTTTTCAATTACTCGCCGCTTTCTTCTCATTCTCTTCATGATTGCCGGTTTTTTGTCTTTTATGCTTTCATGGCTTTACTCAGGTTCTGAGTAGTTGACGTTCAGCGTCGTATGCTTGTTTCCGAAGACGCGACAGAGTGCTGTCGTCATTATCATGAAATAAAAGGACACGATTATGCGCAAACTGACTTCCCTTTTACTGGCTTCTTCGCTGGCGTTTGGTGCAGCCAGCGCCGTCCATGCTGCTGCTGACAATCTGACGCCACCCCCGGCTGGCAGCGAAAAAGCGATGCACAAACCGCCAATGCACCACGGTATGGATCGGATGTTCAGAGGGCTGAACCTGACCGAAGCGCAGCAGACTCAGATGCGCGACATCCTGAAAGAGAGCCGTAAAGAGATGACGCGCCCGTCACTGGATGAGCGCCGTGCAGCCCACAGCATTATCGCGGCTGACAGCTTCGATAAGAGCAAAGCAGAAGCGCAGGCAGAGAAGATGTCCGCCGATGCGAAAGCACATGCGCTGAAGATGCTGGAAACCCAGAACAAGCTCTACAACGTGCTGACGCCGGAGCAGAAGAAACAGTACAACGCTGACTTTGAAAAGCGTCTGACAGAGAAAGGCCCGCGTGAAGGCCAGATGGCACCGCCAGCCGAACCGGCTGAATAAGCCCTGAGCTAACGGTCTGAGACCGCCGGCGCTGTCCACTGGAGGTGAGTGGGCAGCGTCGGCGGTTTTTTTATAGCGGCAGGATAGGGTAAGCACCTGAGAGAATCGGACGGCAGAGGATTTTATAGCCGTCGTGATCAAAACCGCCTTCAGGCCGCTGCAGTTTTCGCGCTTCCTCCACGCTGTCGACCGAGCCGAGATAGAACCAGTGATCGATAACATGGATCTGGGTCATCTCTTTTCCCTCTTCGACCAGGCCAACTGCTCCCTGCCACGGCCAGCAGAAGACCCGCACGTTTTCCAGTGCTTCAAGCAGCCGATCCTGGTGGTCGCTGACCGGCTCTTTGCCGCAACAGGCGCCGGCGCAGCGCCGCAGCGCCGAGCGGAAACAGCCCCGGCCTGCGCTTAGTGCTTCCAGCCCCAGCAGACCGTGACAGAGCTGATACTCGTCCGCGAGCTGCTTGAGGCGTTCAATGGCAGCAAAGCGGCTGCGGTAAAGTCCGAACAGATTGGGCGACTGGCTGAAATCAAGATCCTTTGCGTAGACCACCTGCGGTTTAGTGTCGGTGATCTGCAGCGAACAGAGCTGCCGGTTCTTGCGTAATCGCTTATTGAACAGCGGCTGCTGGGTTTTGATCATCTGTGCTTCCAGCAGCAGCGCGCCCAGATCGCCAGCGGTCGGGATCCAGCTGACACGCCGTGACTGACGCAGCATCTTCGCCTCGTCAGGGGTGCGGAAGTGAGACATGACCCGCGAACGCAGATTCACGCTTTTGCCGATATAGAGCGGCAGCGACTCGCTTTCTCCGTGGAAGGTGTAGACGCCGGGACGATTCGGCAGGCCTTCCAGCCATTCACGCAGGTGTTCGGGATATTGATAAATTGCATTCGCATCGGGTTCGGGGCGAAGCATAGCAGCACGTCTGACCAAAATGGACTCCATTTACTGGTTGTCCATACAGCATAACAGCCTGATGAAATGATCGCCAGTGGTCTGATTACTGTCCGCGCGTCGCCAGCCAGCAGATCAGCGACCCCAGCGTAATCATTGCGACACCCTGCCAGAAGGCCAGCGGCGGGGTCAGGCCAAGCCACAGCGATCCCAGCAGTGCCGACAGCACGGGCGTAAAGTAGGAGGCGGTGGCCAGCAGCGTCAGGTTGCCCTGCTGGATACCGTGATTCCAGGCGGAATAGGCGACGGCGGTAGAGAGCCCGACAAACCCCACCTCCAGCAGCGGGATCGGCGCAAAGGCCATCGGCTGCGGCTGCGGACTGAGAGCAAACTTCAGCCACAGCGCCAGGGCGGTCAGGATAAAAAAGAGCGTGACGCCGTTCGCCCCGCGGGCAACGCGCCGGGTAAGGTTGTTGTAGATTGCCCACGTCAGGGCGGCGATAAAAGCAAGGCTATAGGCGGCGGGATTACGCAGCATATTCTGCCACAGCAGAGAGGGCGAACCGCTGCCGCTGCCTTTCATCACCCAGACAATCCCCAGCAGCGACAGCAGCAGACCCGGCCAGAGCCAGAGACGGAACCGCTGCTGATTAAAGGGGATGGCCAGCACAATCGTCAGGCAGGGCCAGAGGTAGTTAATCATTCCCAGCTCCAGCGACTGGCTGCGATCGCTGGCCAGGCCGATCGCCAGTGCCAGACAGATTTCGTAGCCGACGAACAGCGCACCGCCCAGCCACAGATAGATCGCGGGCAGCGCGCCGGGACGCGGCAGGCCACGGGTCAGACAGAGCAGCAGCGCCGTCGTGCTATAGATCAGCGCCGCGCCTCCGGTGGCGCCAAAGGCTTCGCTGACGCTGCGCAGCAGGCCAACGGTGGTACTCCAGAGCAGAATGGCGACAAGGCCGATAAGGGTGGCGCGCGAAACGGTGGCAGACATGCAGCAATCAACAGGGTCAGTGGGAAAAACCTCCTTTGCCGGCGCAAAGGAGGCGGGACATTACTTCCAGAAGTCGTCAAATACCGTGATCGGCGGGCGACGTTTGTGCTCGGTTTTCAGATACCAGCCTTCGATAATGCGGGCATTTTCCGGATCGATGCTTTTGCCTTCCAGGTAATCATCAATCATCTCGTAGGTGACACCCAGCGCCACCTCATCCTGCAGGCCGGGTCGATCATCTTCCAGGTCGGCAGTGGGTTTCTTCAGGTAGAGATGCTCCGGGCAGCCCAGATGTTTCAGCAGCTGCTTGCCCTGACGCTTGTTCAGACGGAACAGGGGATTGATGTCGGTACCGCCATCGCCATATTTGGTGAAGAAACCGGTAACCGCCTCGGCGGCGTGGTCAGTGCCGACCACCACACCCCGGGTCATGCCCGCGATGCTGTATTGCGCTTTCATTCGCTCACGCGCTTTTTCGTTGCCGCGAACGAAGTCGGACAGCGTGATGCCCGCCTCTTTCAGGGCGCGCTCGCTGGCCAGCACAGACTCTTTGATGTTGACCACCAGCGAACGGTCGGGCTGGATAAAGGCCAGGGCATCCTGGCAATCCTGCTCATCGGCCTGCACGCCGTAAGGCAGACGCACCGCAATAAAGGTGTAGTCGTTGTCCCCGCTCTCCTGACGCAGCTCCGCGATCGCCATCTGCGCCAGCTTACCCGCCAGGGTCGAATCCTGACCGCCGCTGATCCCCAGCACCAGCGTTTTCAGTCCGCTGTGACGTTTCAGATAGGCTTTAAGGAAATCGACGCTGACCCGCACTTCCTGGCTGGCGTCGATAGTGGGCTTCACACCCAGTGCTTCAATAATTTCCTGCTGCAGTGACATGAACTTCTCCTCAGGTCAGTGGCTGTCGGCTCGATGCGAACGTGTTATTAAAGCTAACGTGCCTTGGCGAAAACAACAAGCCAAAGCGGCAAAGGATTTCAGCTAAACGTTGCGAAATCAGTGAGTTTTCAGCGACTGCTGTGGTTTTTTTGCCAGCACGCTGAACATCAGAATCGCCATCATGAAGCAGCCAAAGAGGGTGGCACACATGCTCACCACCGAGGTGCCACCGATGCCGGTGATCGGCACGCTAATCGCCCCCAGCGTGAACATCGTCACGCCGATCACGGCGGACGCGCTGCCCGCCCGATGCCCCTGACTCTGCATCGCCAGCGAGGAGGCGGTGGTGGCGATCACGCCGTTACTGGCGATGGAAAAGAACAGCGCCACCAGCAGCAGAGCCAGCGGCGCCTGACACAGCGCGGCCAGCAGCAGCAGGCCGGAGGCCACAAAGGCCAGCGTCAGTCCGCCTTTCAGCACCCGGTATTCGCCCCAGAGCGGGCAGAGGCGGGCACTGGTCTGGGAGGCAATGACCAGACCGATGCCGTTGGCGGCAAAGCAGAAGCTGAACGCCTGCGGCGAGAGACCATAAAGCTGCTGCAGCACAAAGGGCGAGGCACCGATATAGGCAAACATGCCAGACATCATAAAGCCCTGAGTCAGGCAGAATCCCATAAAGGGACGATGGGTCACGACCTGCCCGAGTGCCGCATAGGCGGAAAAGATCGACCCCTGACTGCGTCGCGCCTCAGGCAGCGTTTCATGCAGTTTCCAGCGTGCCAGCAGAATCAGCAGGATGGCTATCCCGCCCAGCACCATAAAGATGCCTCGCCAGTCTAAAATCGTCATCAGTGCGCCGCCCAGCACCGGCGCACCGATCGGGGCCAGGCCATTCACCAGCATCAGCAGCGCGAAAAAGCGCGTCAGCTCGTGGCCGCTGTACATATCACGGGCAATGGCCCTTGAGAGCACCGCGCCGCCCGCGCCTGCTAACCCCTGGAACAGGCGCGCCAGCAGCAGCTGGTGGATATCCTGCGCCAGCGCGCAGCCCAGTGAGGCGATAAACAGCAGAATCAGGGAGAGCGTCAGCGGGCGCAGACGGCCCGCCTTATCGCTCATCGGGCCAAACAGCAACTGGCCGAAGCCCAGCCCCAGCAGACCGGCGGTCAGGCTCAGCTGCGCGGTCGCGGTTTCGGTGTGGAGATCCTGCGCCAGCTGCGGCAGTGCAGGCAGATAAAGATCGATACAGAGCGGGCCCAGAGCGGCCAGCAGGCCAAGTGTGATGGCATAGGCCAGGCGGTTTGCATGTACAGGGGTCATTGATCCTCAGCGTTGTCAGCAATGGCGTAAACAAAAATCGGGCAGGCCAGCAGAGCGGCTCCTTGCCGCATCATGTCGAAATTGAGGCGTGCAGCCGCACGCAAAAGGGGGCTGGCCGCTGTCCTTATGGCCGGGAAGTATACGTGCGCGCTGACCGTAACACAGCTTCCTTTACGGAATCCTGACAGTCACGCCGCCACGAATTGTTCTTCATAAACTTGATATATCAGGATTTCTGTTCCAGGCTTGATTCCACATGGACAATCAATGAGGAACAACAAGATGAATAAAGTGATGGGATGTATCGCTGCGGCGCTGACGCTGGCTGCACTGTCTGGTTGTACGACTTACGATCGTGCGGAAAGCTACGTGACTAAGCCAGTGGTTAAGGATGTTAAAAAGGGCATGACCCGCGATCAGGTTCGTCAGATTGCCGGTGCGCCATCTACTGAAATCACCATGGTTCACGCGCGTGGCACCTGCCAGACCTACGTTCTGGGCCAGCGCGACGGTAAAGCGCAGACTTACTTCGTAAGCTACAACGATACCGGCCGTGTGATGAACTACGGCTTCCAGAGCTGTGCGGAGTACGACACCGATCCGCAGGCGCAGCAGTAAGCCTCTTGCTGAATAGCAAACGGCCCGTCATCATGGCGGGCCGTTTTTCATTGGCGCAGCGTTACAATCCTGCCGGACGCGGCACCTCAACATAGTCACCATCGATCTGCCGCTGATAGTAGTGGCCTGCCTGCACGTAAAAGCGTTTACCATTAAAATCCAGTACCCGCATTTCATTGCTGACCCGCGACTCCTCCGGGGGCTCGACCACCACATACTCATCGCCGTGACGCTGATAATAGCTGCCGTTCAGCAGGTAGTAGGTGAGCCCGCCGATCAGCACCGCCGTTGCGGCATCGGGTAAGAAGCGCACCGGCCCTCCCCAGTGGGGGCCAGGGCCGCCCCAGTGCGGACCGGCTCCACCATGGCGTCCCCAGCCACCCGGCGGGCCCCAGGGATGAGCCAGCGCCAGCGCAGGCGTCAGCAGCGTCAGCGTCAGAAGCGAGGCGATAATTTTTTTCATCGGACGTTCTCCTCATAAGCCTGAGGGCAGAATTCGCCTTTTCACGGGCAAAGACAAGCACTAAAACGGCAGATTTTCGCCTGTTTACCACGCTTAACGCTTTCTTAACGGCGTCGCCATTAACGGGGAGGATTATGGAGAAGAGAGGAGAACCTGGCGCGGATGCGCCAGGTGTAAAGCCATTAGCGGTGCGCCAGTTCTGCGTTGTCGTCGCTGTCCAGCACGCGCTTGTCGGTGAGGCCTAACCAGCGGCTGGTCAGGGAACCGGCGGTCATGGAACCGTTGACGTTCAGCGCCGTCCGGCCCATATCGATCAGCGGCTCGATGGAGATCAGCAGCGCCACCAGCGTCACCGGCAGGCCCATCGCCGGCAGCACAATCAGGGCCGCAAAGGTGGCACCGCCGCCGACGCCCGCTACGCCTGCCGAACTCAGCGTGACCATACCAACCAGTGTGGCGATCCACAGCGGGTCAAACGGGTTGATGCCGACCGTCGGCGCGACCATCACCGCCAGCATGGTCGGATAGAGACCGGCACAGCCGTTCTGACCGATAGTGGCACCAAAGGAGGCGGAGAAGCTGGCAATTGATTCAGGCACGCCAAGACGACGGGTCTGGGTTTCAACACTCAGCGGAATAGTGGCCGCGCTGGAACGGCTGGTAAAGGCGAAGGTGATCACCGGCCACACTTTGCGGAAGAAGCGCAGCGGATTGATGCCGTTGATTGACAGCAGCAGCGCATGGACACCAAACATGATGGCCAGGCCGAGATAAGAGGCGACGACAAAGCTCCCCAGCTTAATAATGTCCTGCAGGTTAGAACCGGCGACCACTTTGGTCATCAGCGCCAGCACACCGTAAGGGGTGAGCTTCATCACTAAACGCACCAGCTTCATGACCCACGACTGCAGGGTATCAATAGCCACCAGCACACGCTGACCTTTAGCCTCATCATCTTTCAGCAACTGCAGGGCAGCCACACCCAGGAAGGCAGCAAAAATCACTACGCTGATAATCGAGGTCGGGTTGGCGCCGGTCAGATCGGCGAACGGGTTTTTCGGGATAAAAGAGAGCACCAGCTGTGGAACGGTAAGATCGGCGACCTTACCGACATAGTTGCTCTGAATCGCACTGAGACGTGCGGTTTCCTGTACGCCCTGAACCAGACCTTCCGCGCTCAGCCCAAACAGCCCGGTGACAAAGACGCCCACCAGTGCCGAGATGGCGGTGGTAAACAGCAGAACGCCAATCGTCAGAACGCTGATTTTTCCCAGCGACGAGGCGTTATGCAGACGCGCTACCGCACTGAGAATAGAGACGAACACCAGCGGCATCACAACCATCTGCAGCAGCTGAACATAGCCATTACCGACGATGTTGAACCAGCTGATAGACGCTTTAACCACTGCGCTGTTTTCGCCGTAGATCAGCTGTAAAACCAGGCCGAACAGTACGCCGATCACCAGACCGGTCAGGACTTTTTTCGACAGGCTCCAGTTCTGACGGCTGAAGCGGGAGAGTAATACCAGCAGCACCACAAAGGCCACGATATTAAGCGTAAGAGGAAGGTCCATACTGAAACTCCAGAGTAATGCGGCCTTCCGGGTCGGGAAGGCCGCATAATGTTAATCACGAATTAAGACAGCAGGAATGGTAACAGCAGGCAGAGAGGGTGCCTTATATCCAAATGGCATGGGTTATAACTTAATGGCGTTTTGTGCTGATTTATTGCGCATGATGTGTGGAAAGTAAGCGACCCACGCCATTCTGCAACGTGTCAAACAGCTGAGTCGGCCAGCCATTTGCACCAAAAGATGGCATCCCGACCGGGAACCAGAGCGCATAGCCTACCAGACCCAGACAGAGCGCGCGCTCCAGTTGATTCCCTTTCTGACTGCGCAGAATCGGCAGGCGGAAGCGCCAGCGGCAGGGCCACAGCAGCGGCACCCCGGCGGGCGTCAGCATGTCGGCCACGATATGGCTGAGGTAGCCCAGCGTCAGCCCCTGCAGCACGTCTGGCGGTATCGGCGACGACTGGGGCAGGTTTATCTGAAAAAGCCACAAGCCGGCGGCCACCGCCAGCAGACTGTGGGTAAAGCCGCGATGTCCGAACGCCCGCGCAATGGGGTGAGAGAGCCAGCGCAGCCGCTGTCCCAGCAAAGATTTAGGGTGGTCAATGTCAGGCAGCAGGCAGGTCAGCAGTGCTGAGGGAACAAGATGCCACCAGTCGGCCTGTGCCAGCACGGGTGTCAGCTCAGCACGCTTTGCGAAAATAGCGCTGGCAATGGCAAAAATGATGTGGCCTTCGCCCGTCATGATAGAACCTGGTTGCAAAGAAAACTGTCGATGCATCCAGTATAGGGATTTGTCCAGTAAATGAGAACATGTGACGCTGTAACGAAGCATGAATTTTTTCAACAGCGGACAGCAGTGAAACACTGTCCGTGTAAAAGATTAACGCGCCAGCCAGCCACCATCGACCGCCAGTGTATAGCCATTGACGTAATCCGAGGCAGAGGAAGCCAGAAACACCACCGGGCCCATCATATCCCCGGGCGTGCCCCAGCGGCCTGCCGGAATACGGCCCAGAATCTCTTCACTGCGCACCGCGTCGTTACGCAACTGTTCGGTATTATCGGTTGCCATGTAGCCTGGTGCGATAGCGTTGACATTGATGCCATGCTTCGCCCACTCGTTTGCCATCAGGCGCGTGAGCCCCATCACTGCACTTTTCGAGGCGGTATAAGAGGGCACACGGATGCCGCCCTGAAACGACAGCATCGACGCGATATTGATTATTTTGCCGCCGCCGCCCTGTGCAATAAACTGGCGCGCTGCCTGCTGCGCCAGGAAAAACACCGACTTGCTGTTGATGTTCATGACATCATCCCAGTCCTGCACGCTGAAGTTAAGGGCATCTTCGCGGCGGATGATCCCGGCGTTATTGACCAGAATGTCGATTCTGCCCGTCGCGGCGACAGCCTGTTCCACGACCTTTGTAGCCAGCTCGCTATGCATCAGGTCGGCCGTCACCGGCCAGAAACGGCGGCCCAGCGCTTCAACCTGACGCTGCGTTTCATCCGCCGCTGAACGGTTGACGCCCACAATGTCGCAGCCCGCCTGCGCCAGTCCGCGTGCCATCCCCTGGCCCAGACCGGTGTTGCAGCCGGTCACGATGGCCACTTTGCCGGTTAAATCAAAACTGTTCAGTATCACAGGTGATTCTCCTCTGCTCAGCGCAGTGCGCTGACGTTGACGGGGTCCATATCATCAAAGACCTGATTCTCGCCCACCATGCCCCAGATAAAGGCGTAATTCTGCGTGCCGACCCCGGCATGAACAGACCAGCTGGGTGAGATCACCGCCTGTTCGTTATGCACCAGCAGATGCCGGGTCTGCTGCGGCTCTCCCATCATGTGGAAGACCGCGCTCTCTTCCGGCAGGTCGAAGTAGAAATAGACTTCCATACGGCGGTCATGGGTGTGACAGGGCATGGTGTTCCACAGGCTGCCTTCCTCCAGTCTGGTCAGGCCCATGGTGAGCTGACAGGTGGGCAGGACCTCCGGCACGATAAACCTGTGGATGGTGCGGCGATTGGCAGTAGCGGCAGCGCCCAGCGTGGTGCTGGCCGCTTCGGAAAGGGTGATCTTTTTGTTCGGGAAGGTGCAGTGCGCCGGCGCGCTGTTGAAATAGAAGCGGGCGGGTCGTGCCGGATCCAGGCTACGGAACTGCAGAGTGCGCGCGCCTTTGCCGATATAGAGCGCCTCTTCATGGCCAATCTCCCAGGTTTTACCGTCAACGTCTGCCTGACCCGGTCCGCCGATGTTAATCACGCCCAGCTCACGACGTTCGAGGAAATAGCTGACGCCCAGCGACGTTCCCATCTCATCGCCGATCGTGACCGGCCGGTTCACCGGCATCACGCCGCCAATGATGATGCGGTCGATATGGCTGTAGGTCAGGGTGTAATCATCCGCAGTGAAAATTTTCTCAATCAGGAATGCGCGCCGCAGCGCCTCGGTGTCGAGCTGTTTTGCGTGATCGCTGTGAATGCTTTGACGAATCTCCATCTCACTCCTCTCTGCAGGTCAGGGTGTGCACGCCCCGGACGGGGAATAAATGCATCTTAGGAAGAGTGAATCAGCAATTCAATAAAAATGAAACTATGTTTTATTTTTTTTGCGGAGCGGATCATGAAGAGGTGAGAGAAGGCAAAAAAAAGCCCGCACAGGCGGGCTGATGATTATCTCTGCAGATGGTGCAGGCTAAGCTCGCTGAGACTCGTCAGCCGCACATCGGCCAGCGCCCAGCGAGGATCGTCACGGTGTTCAGCGGCGGGCACCACAATTGATCGCATACGCGCGGCTTTGGTGGCGATCATGCCGTTAAACGAATCTTCCAGCGTCACGCAGTTGAGCGGATCGATCGCCAGGCTGTCGGCGGCGTTGAGATAGACCTGCGGATGCGGCTTGCTGTAAGGCAGGGATTCTGCGGAAGAGAGTACGTCGAAATAGTGGCGCAGGTTAAACATCTCCAGCACCTGCTCCAGCATCCTGAGCGGTGAGGCGGAGGCCAGGCCGATCTTCAGTCCCTGGTCGCGACAGAGCTGCAGGGCCGTTTCCACGCCCGGCAGCAACGGCCGGTTCTGCTCCACCAGTGTCATGGCGCGCGCAATAATGCGTTCCGTCACCTCCTGCTGCGAGGGACCCTGCCACGGCAGTGTTTCGTACCACATGCGCACCGTCTGGTCGATGCGCAGACCCAGCGTATCGGGCAGTTCGTTGCGACGTGTCAGGTCGACATCCAGCGTTGAAAAGATATCCAGTTCGGCCTGATCCCACAGCGGTTCAGAGTCGATCAGTAAACCATCCATATCAAACAGGGCGGCGTGGACAGGGCGGTGCCAGGGCATCAGAAGTCTCCTTATAAAGTTGGTTTTACTTTACCACTATTATCCGCAGGCTTGCTCTCTGCCTGTTCGGCCACGCTTTTTTTGGGAAATTTCGCCATTGGCAGGTAGACTTACGGCAAACCGGAATCCGGGCAAAGGAGAAAATATGACCTATCAACAGGCTGGCCGCATCGCCATCCTCAAGCGTGTGGCGGGCTGGCTGCTGTTTTTAGTGGCGCTGCTGTCGACCATTATTTCAGTTCTGAGCTTTATGTTTAAGCACAGCGAGAAGCAACCGGGCATCGACGCAGTGATGCTCGATTTTGTTCATGTGATTGTGGATATGCTTCGCTTCAATACGCCGTTCCTGAACGTCTTCTGGCATAATTCGCCGGTTCCGGAGTTTAATGGTCAGATGAATCTGGGCTTCTGGCTGATCTATATCCTGATTTTTGTCGGGCTGGCACTGGAGTCCTCTGGCGCGCGGATGGCACGTCAGGCGCGTCATGTGAAAGAGGGCATTGAGGACCAGATGATTCTGGAACAGGCTAAGGGTAGCGAAGGACGCAGCCGTCAGCAGCTTGAGGAGAAGGTGCGCGTTCCCCGCCACACCATTTTCCTGCAGATCTTCCCGCTGTACGTTCTGCCTGTGGTGATTGCGATAGCCGGTTATTTTGTGCTGTCACTGCTGGGCTTTATCTGACCGTGATTGCCGTCAGGCCGGTCTGGCCTGACGGGTGCTGTATGCCTCTTCTTCCAGCAACTGGTCAATGGCGAACTGCGCATCGTCGGGCCAGTGCCCGCCAAATACGTTGGCCCGGTTAAGCAGATAGTAAAGCTGGTAAACCGGCAGACGCTGCGAAAACCCATCCGGCAGCGGCCACACCGCCTGATAGCCCTCATAAATCTGGCGGGGCAGCTCGGGAAAACAGCTCAGCATGGCCAGATCGCACTCCCGGTCGCCCCAGTAGCAGGCAGGATCAAACAGCCAGGGCCCGCTGGCGCTATTAGCGCAGTTTGCAGGCCAGAGATCGCCATGCAGCAGGGACGGCTGTGGATGGTGTGATGCCAGCATCCGCTGAACGGAGGCAATGATCCGTTCGGTGTCACCATAGTGAAAGCCTTTTTCAGCCGCCAGCTGCAGCTGCCAGCCGATACGCTGTTCAGCAAAGAAGACCGACCAGCGCCGCAGCCAGCTGTTGGGCTGTGGCGTCGTCGTAATGTTATTATCAAAATCGAGGCCAAACTGGGTCTGCTCGCTCCACTGATGAAGGTGCGCCAGCTGCTGACCCAGCTGCCAGCCACTCTGCTCATCTAGCGGCTGCGGCTGGATATACTCCATCAGCAGAAAACTCTCTTCACGGTGATGCCCCACGCCATAGACCTGCGGCACCCGCACCGTGCCGGTGCGTGCCAGCAACGCCAGCTGATCGGCTTCCCACATAAAGAGTGAGAGCATCTCGCGGCTGTTGCTTTTGACGAAGACGTCGTGGTCTCCATAACGAATGTGCCAGGTGGGATGGATATCACCACCCGCAAGAGCGTGGCGTTGTGTGATTTCGGCGTTGCCTAACTGCTCGCTTAACAGACGACTAATGGCTGACCACATAGGGTTGTCCTCTTTATTCGCTGCGTAAGTCCGATGGTATGCTTAAATATTCACCAAAACCGGCACGATTGCACCTCTTAATTCTGCGTCCGGGTCGCAAAACGCGACTGTGGCGCATCGCGCAGATAGGCCTCAAGGGTCATTACGGTCACCTCAGGCTTCTGACCCAGCACGCTTTCACCGGCCGCTGTCACCTGCTGACGCAAATCCTCCTCCGCCAGCGTCGAGACAATGCCATAACTGTTGGTGCCCAGTTCATGGGGATGGCCGTCATCATCCATCAGCGTGGTGCTGAAGCCTGCGGCAGTCATTGCGCTGGTCAGTTCCAGGATGTCACTTAATCCTGACTCCTGATAATGAAAGGTTACGATATAGCGGGTCAGGTCACTGTTGCTCATAAGGCACCTCCGGGGAAAGGAAACTGAACTGAGCGTAGACCATGGTGAAAAAACAGGCGAACAGCAGAGGAGGGCGGCGCTTCTGAGATCGCGTCCAGCGTAAAGCTCTGTCAGTGGCCCGCAGAGCGGGTCGTAAAATCTTCTGTTACAACGGCTATCTTTTCGGTCGGACAGCACTATAATGCGCGACGTTAATCAGATGAGTCCCAATTAACACGGGTTGCCAGCGTGAATATCGGCGTTTTTTGTAAGTTAATAATTTTTTACAAAACTTACCGTAAATTGCATTGAATGACTGGCAAAACGCTTCAGACTCTCCGTTTTTTAAACCGTCGCTCGGATCATATTTAATGAAAGCCTATAACAAGCTGTCTGCTGTTCTTTTGCTCTCCGCTGGAGCTTTTTGTCACCAGGCACTGGCCGATAACGCCGTCTTCACCTCAATGGATGACCCTTCTACGGCGAAAAAGCCGTTTGAAGGTTCTGCATCAGCGGGCTATCTGGCGCAAACCGGTAATACCACCAGTTCTTCCCTGACCGCCCAGACCAATATGACCTGGTATCAGTCATCGATGGCGTACAGCTTGTGGGGCAACGCAGCCAACACCTCATCCAACGATGAGCGCTCTTCTGAGACCTACAACATTGGTGGTCGTTCACGTTATAACGTCAGCGCCTATGACTATCTGTTTGGCCAGGCGAGCTGGCTGAGCGACCGTTTTAACGGTTATGACTCACGCGACGTCCTGACCGCCGGTTACGGTCGTCAGATTCTGAACGGCCCGGTGCACTCGCTGCGCGCGGAATTCGGTCCGGGCGTGCGTTATGACGATTACCATGCAGGTGGCCATCAGACAAAAGCGCTGGGCTACGGCGCTGTCAGCTACCAGTGGCAGCTGACTGACACCACCAAATTTATTCAGGGTGTCTCCGTGCTGAGCAGTTTTGGCGAAGATACGACGGTCAACTCCGAAACCGGTCTGCAGGTTGCCATCAACAGCCACTTCGCGCTGAAGCTGGCGTACAACGTGACCTGGAACAACCATCCGGCGGAGTCTGCGCCAGATCGCACCGATACCAAAACCTCAATCATGCTCTCGTACGCGATGTAAGCGCATTTTTGCGGCAACGTTCCCTGCGGCCTGACCTTGCGTCAGGCCGTTTTTTTTTGTTCGCGCCACGGCTTAGCAAAGGGGGGATGGTTTTTCTCGCCGGGGAAAACTGCTATTATCTGCCTGCACTCTGAGCCTGGCGACATTCCGACAATGTGGGTCTGATATCACGCCAGGCCACTACTCTCATGACATTGCATGTAGGCTTTCGTGTGGCTTACCACTGCAAATAAGGATATGAAATGCCTGTAATTACGCTTCCTGATGGCAGCCAGCGCGTATTTGACCGCCCTGTCAGTGTGATGGACATTGCGCTGGACATCGGTCCGGGTCTGGCTAAAGCCTGTATCGCGGGTCGGGTTAACGGAGAACTGGTTGACGCTGTCGATCCCATCACCGAAGACGCTGCTGTCGCGATCATTACCGCTAAAGATGAAGCGGGTCTGGAAATCATCCGTCACTCCTGCGCGCACCTGTTAGGGCATGCGATCAAACAGCTGTGGCCCGATACCAAAATGGCGATTGGCCCGGTCATTGATAACGGCTTCTATTATGATGTCGACATCGACCGCACGCTGACTCAGGAAGATATCGACCTGCTGGAAAAACGCATGCATCAGCTGGCTGAGACCAACTACGATGTGGTGAAGAAAAAAGTCAGCTGGCAGGAAGCCCGTGACGTCTTTGCGGCGCGCGGCGAAATTTATAAAACCACCATTCTTGATGAAAACATCAGCCATGACGATCAGCCTGGCCTCTATCATCACGAAGAATATATCGACATGTGCCGCGGTCCGCACGTGCCGAATATGCGGTTCTGTCACCATTTCAAGCTGCAGAAAATTTCCGGCGCCTACTGGCGCGGCGACAGCAGCAATAAAATGCTGCAGCGTATTTATGGCACTGCCTGGGCAGACAAAAAGCAGCTGGCGGCCTATCTGCAGCGTCTGGAAGAGGCGGCGAAGCGTGACCATCGTAAGATTGGTAAACAGCTGGACCTCTACCACATGCAGGAAGAAGCGCCGGGCATGGTCTTCTGGCACAACGACGGCTGGACCATCTTCCGCGAACTGGAAGTGTTTGTCCGCAGTAAGCTGAAAGAGTATCAGTATCAGGAAGTGAAAGGTCCGTTCATGATGGACCGCGTCCTGTGGGAAAAAACCGGCCACTGGGAAAACTACAAAGAGGCAATGTTCACCACCTCTTCCGAGAACCGTGAATATTGCATCAAACCGATGAACTGCCCGGGGCACGTTCAGATCTTTAATCAGGGTCTGAAATCGTACCGCGACCTGCCGCTGCGTATGGCGGAGTTCGGTAGCTGTCACCGTAATGAGCCATCGGGTGCACTGCACGGTCTGATGCGCGTTCGTGGCTTTACCCAGGACGATGCACACGTCTTCTGTACCGAAGAGCAGGTTCGCGACGAAGTGAACAGCTGTATCCGCATGGTCTATGACATGTACAGCACCTTCGGCTTCGAAAAGATCGTGGTTAAACTGTCTACCCGTCCTGAGAAGCGTATCGGCACCGACGAAATGTGGGATCGTGCCGAGGAAGATCTGGCGGCGGCCCTGAACGAAAATAACATTGAGTTTGAGTATCAGCCGGGTGAAGGGGCGTTCTACGGGCCTAAAATTGAGTTCACTTTGTATGATTGTCTCGATCGCGCCTGGCAGTGTGGCACAGTTCAGCTAGACTTCTCCCTGCCAAAACGCCTTGAAGCAACCTATGTGGGTGAAAACAACGACCGTCAGACGCCAGTGATGATTCACCGTGCGATTCTGGGGTCGATGGAGCGCTTCATCGGGATTCTGACCGAAGAGTTTGCTGGTTTCTTCCCAACCTGGCTGGCACCGCTGCAGGTCGTGGTTATGAATATTACCGACGGACAGGCAGAATATGTTGAGTCTTTGACACGTAAATTGCAGAATGCGGGCATTCGTGTGAAGGCGGACTTGAGAAATGAGAAGATAGGCTTTAAAATCCGCGAGCACACATTACGTCGCGTCCCTTATATGCTGGTCTGTGGTGATAAAGAGGTGGAAGCTGGCAAAGTGGCCGTTCGCACCCGCCGTGGTAAAGACCTGGGGTCGCTGGATGTTGATCTGTTTGTTGAGAAGCTGCAACAAGAGATTCGCAGCCGCAATCTTCACCAATTGGAGGAATAAAGTATTAAAGGCGGAAAACGAGTACTACCGACGCGTCCGAACAAAATTAACAGTGAAATCCGCGCAACAGAAGTGCGCTTAACGGGCATGGATGGCGAGCCGATTGGCATTGTCACATTACGCGAAGCATTGGAAAAAGCCGAGGAATCGGGTGCCGATCTCGTAGAGATCAGTCCGAATGCCGAACCGCCGGTTTGCCGCATCATGGATTACGGCAAGTTCCTCTATGAAAAAAGCAAATCTTCTAAGGAACAGAAGAAGAAGCAAAAAGTTATTCAGGTTAAGGAAATTAAATTCCGTCCTGGAACCGATGATGGCGACTATCAGGTCAAACTACGCAACCTGATTCGCTTTCTGGAAGATGGCGATAAAGCCAAGATCACGCTCCGCTTCCGCGGTCGTGAGATGGCGCACCAGCAGATCGGTATGGAAGTGCTTAACCGCGTCCGTAAAGATCTGTGTGAAGATCTGGATTTGGCCATTGTCGAATCCTTCCCTTCGAAGATCGAAGGCCGCCAGATGATCATGGTGCTCGCTCCTAAGAAGAAACAGTAGGCTTTCAAGTGACGTTTACCGTGCAGCGTTCGCGCTGTGCGGTGATGCGTTCGCCTGTCTGGGTCATGTTATTAACAATGCGAAGTGGATATTTTTAAAATGCCAAAGATTAAAACTGTACGTGGCGCGGCTAAGCGCTTCAAGAAGACCGCTTCTGGCGGCTTCAAGCGTAAACACGCAAACCTGCGTCATATTCTGACGAAGAAATCTACTAAGCGTAAACGTCACCTGCGCCCTAAAGGCATGGTGTCTAAAGGCGATCTGGGTCTGGTTGTTGCCTGCCTGCCGTACGCATAAGTAAGTTTTTTTTATCAATTCAGAATATTAAACAGGAGAGCTAAATGGCTCGTGTAAAACGTGGTGTAGTTGCTCGCGCACGTCACAAAAAAATCTTAAAACAAGCTAAAGGCTATTACGGTGCACGTTCACGTGTTTACCGTGTTGCTTTCCAGGCTGTTATCAAAGCTGGTCAGTATGCTTACCGTGACCGTCGTCAGCGTAAGCGTCAGTTCCGTCAGCTGTGGATCGCGCGTATCAACGCAGCGGC
>Ga0268256_1000134_pt1 | contig 102725 bp, 97 predicted proteins | sample AgamicAtAmrz_FD_200247 | JGI IMG/M metagenome (GOLD analysis project Ga0268256, IMG submission 200247) | Agave microbial communities from Guanajuato, Mexico - At.Am.rz (v2) (version 3) | ecosystem: Host-associated > Plants > Roots > Rhizosphere | place: Guanajato, Mexico | collected 2012-06-07 | reverse complement strand
CAGGTAGCCCAGCACTGCCGTCAACAGGAACGCCAGGCCTGCGGCCAGGTAGATGCGCTGGCGGAAGGCTTCGAGCATGGCCATTTCCTTGGTCATGATGTGCGCCGCCGTAAGCCTTACCTCACGACCGCCGGAGATCGTCATCACGCTGGCTGCACGCAACGGCACGCCAGCGGCGGTGGTGCCGTCGCGCAGGTCGTTCACCTTCAACGGCGTGTCGGGGCCGACCTCGTCCAGTTGCGGCAGCACGGCCTTCAGCGGATTGACCTTGATCAGCGGTGCCTGCCCGGGCTCTTCGATGATGAAGATGTCCTCTTCATTGTTGAGCATGTTCTCCAGGATCTGCGGGTTGACCCGCAACCGGTCCAGCTCCAGGTCATAGCGCAGCAGCTTGCGAAAATGATCCAGACGCCCGAGCACCGAGTAGTCGGTGCTCTTCATCACCGAGACGCGCATCGAGTCGTACAGGTACAGGCCGGCCCCGGCCACTACCAGCATTGCCACCAGCGCAAACGCCAGGGTCGAGCGCAGGGTCAGGGACGGGGCGCGTCGTCGGCGCATGGCCGTACCTCGCAGACATAGCCGATGCCGCGCACGGTATGGATCAGCTTCAGCGGATAGGGCAGGTCGATCTTGTTGCGCAGCCGCTTCACCGCCACGTCGACCACATTGGTGTCGCTGTCGAAATTCATGTCCCAGACCTCCGAGGCGATCTGCGCCCGCGACAGCACATCGCCTTCGCGACGCAGGAACAGGTGCAGCAGGGCGAATTCCTTGTTGGTCAGCGCGATCACCTGCTGCTGGCGCGTGACCCGTCGGCGGATCAGGTCCAGTTCCAGGTCGGCGAGGTGGAAATGATCGGCCTCGCGCACCACGCCCCGGCGCAGGATGGTGCGGATGCGCAGCAGCAGTTCGGTGAAGGAGAACGGCTTGACCAGGTAGTCGTCGGCGCCGAGCTCCAGGCCACGGATGCGGTCCTGCAACTGGTCGCGCGCAGTGAGAAACAGCACCGGCACGTCCTGCCTTGCGCGCAGCAGCTCGATGATCTGGAAGCCGTCGATGCCTGGCAGCATCACATCCAGCACGATCAGGTCGTAGGGCGTCTCCAGCGCCTGGTGCAGGCCATCGGCGCCGTGCTGGGTCCAGTCGACGTTGAAGCCGGATTCGCCGAGGCCCTTTTTCAGGTACTCGCCGGTCTTGGTGTCGTCTTCGATCAACAGGATATGCATGGGGGCAGGGCTCGGGCCTCGGGTGGCGGGCAGGCGAAGAGGCAGTGTAACCAGCACGGCAAGCTGCTGTCGGTTACATTTCTGTCATTTGGCGGTGCCGAGGACGAATGACAGAAATGTAATCGGCCGGTCATTCTGAGGTCCCGAGGCGACACCAAAGATAGCGGCACTTCAAACCGCTGAGGATGTGTCGCAATGAAGACCAAGACTGCCCTGTCCACCGCGTTCGGCCTGTTGATGGCCGGCGCCACCGTGCTTGCAAGCGCCGCCGACATGCCTGTGATCAAGCCACTGCGTGGCGTGATCGAAGATTTCAGCAGCAACACCCTGACCTTCAAGACCCGCACCGGCGCGCAGCAGACCATCGGCCTGACCGACAAGACCGGCGTAGTCCGTGCCTCCAAGGCCGACCTCGCCTCGATCAAGACCGACAGCTTTGTCGGTTCTGCCGCCATTCCCCAGGCCAACGGCACCCTCAAGGCCCTGGAAGTGACCGTGTTCGACGCCAGGCTCAAGGGCAGCGGCGAAGGCCATTACGGCTGGGAGAACGCCGACGGCAGCACCGGCACCATGACCAACGGCACCGTGGGCAAGCTCTCCAGCGCCAATGGCCGCACGCTGACCGTCAACTACAAGGGCGGTGAGAAACAGCTGGTGGTGCCGGATGACGTGCCGATCGCCTTCGTCGAGCCAGGCAGCGCTGCCGAGCTGGTCAAGGGCGCCAAGGTCGTGGTGTTCCCGGCTGAAGACGGCAAGAACGCACGCGGCATCGCCGTCGGCAAGGACGGCTTCCAGCCGCCGATGTAACCACCTCGGCCGCCCAGAGGCAGCGCCACGACCGCTGTCGCTGGGCGGCTGCCGTGGCCTTCGCGAAGGGGGCAGTATGAAGAATACCCGTATTCATTCCTGGCCGATCCGCCTGATGCACTGGCTCAATGCCCTGTGCATGGTGTGCATGTTCATGAGCGGCTGGGCGATCTACAACGCCTCGCCGCTGTTCGGTTTCAGGTTTCCCGCCGAACTGACCGTCGGCGGCTGGCTCGGCGGCTCGCTCGCCTGGCATTTCGCATTCATGTGGCTGCTGGCGATCAACGGCCTGGCTTATGTGCTCCATGGCCTGCTCAGCCGGCACTTCCAGCGCGATCTGCTACCGGTTTCGCCCCGTGCCGTGGCGCGTGACATGAGCGCTGCGTTGCGCCTGAAGCTGGTACACGAAAAGGGCGTCTACAACGCGGTGCAGCGCCTGATGTACTGGTTGGTGCTGGCGGCCGGTGTGTTGATCGTGCTGTCGGGGCTGGCGATCTGGAAGCCGATCCAGCTCCAGCAATTGACCGCCATGTTCGGCGGCTACGATGCCGCGCGCTACGTTCACTTCGCCGCGATGGCGGCCATCGGCGCCTTCGTCGTGGTGCATCTGGTGCTGGTGTTGCTGGTGCCCAAGACCCTGTTGCCGATGATCACTGGCGGCACGCGGCCGATTCGAATAGGAGACCGCCAGGCATGAGCGCTTCGAAAAAAGGCCCGCGCATCCAGCTCGACCCCGCCCAACGCCTGCAACTGGAGAACATCCAGCGTCGCAACTTCCTGCGTGGCGGGCTCACGGTCGGCGCGATGGCGATGCTCAGTGGTTGCAATCTGCAGGATGGCGATCAGGTCGACCGTGTGCTGTGGGCCATGTCGCGCTGGAACGATCGAGTCCAGGCCTGGCTGTTCAGCGGCCAGCGGCTCGCCCCGACGTTCAGCAAGGCGCAGATGACCCAGCCTTTCCCTTTCAACGCCTACTACGGCCAGGACGACATTCCCGAAGTGGACCTGTCCGACTACGCCCTGAGCGTCTCGGGCCGTGTGCGCGACAAGTCGCCCTGGACCCTCGACGGCCTGCGCAAGCTGCCCCAGCGCACCGACATCACCCGGCTGGTCTGCGTGGAGGGCTGGAGCGCGATCGGGCAGTGGGGCGGCGTGCCGCTGCGCATCTTCCTCGAACATATCGGGGCAGACACCACGGCCAAGTACGTCGGCTTCAAATGTGCCGATCGCTATTACTCCAGCCTGGACATGGCCACGGCGCTGCATCCCCAGACCCTGCTGGCGCTGGATTATGGTGAAGTGGCACTGCCGCCGGAGTATGGCTATCCGCTGCGGCTGCGGGTGCCGACCAAGCTGGGGTTCAAGAACCCCAAGCACATCGTCGAGATCTACGTCAGCAACGATAATCCTGGCGGGTATTGGGAAGATCAGGGGTACAACTGGTTCAGCGGGATCTGATCCAGGCCTCGATGCTGGTCCGCCCGCAGCATCTCGATGTAGCGCTGCACCGCCGGCGCCTTTTCGAAGCGGCGATGCAGCAGGGCCAGGCACGAGCGCGGTTGGCAATCTTCGATCGGGCGGTAGTTGACCTGCGGCAGGCTGACCCGGCGCACCATCGACTCCGGCACCACCGCGATGCCCTGGCCCAGCGACACCAGGGCGACCACCGCCACCAGGCTGCCGGGCTGCGGTCCCAGATGGGGGGTGAAGCCGCCCTGCGCGGCGACCGCCAAGGTGCCGGAGATCTGCTCGGGCAGGATGAAGGTTTCCCCGGCCAGCCGTGCGGCGTTGATCTGCGGCAGTTCGTTGAGGCGGGAGCTGGAGGGCAGGGCGAGGACGAAGCCTTCTTCCAGCAGCGTGATGGCGTTCAGTTCTTCTGGCAGCTCCATGGGCATTCGTACATAGGCGAGGTCAAGCAGCCCGTCACGAACCAGCTCGGGCGAGGCCATCATGCCGACCTCGCGGATATTGAGCTGGACGCCGGGGCAGGATTGACTGAAGTGCGTCACCTGCTGCTGCAAAAGCCCCGAGTACGCCGCAGAAGCCACATAACCCAGCTCGATACGCCCCACATCACCCCGCCCGGCCCGCTGCGCGCCAAGTTGCGCAGCATCGAACTGGCGCACCGCCTGCAACGCCTCGACCCGCAGCGCTTCACCCGCCGCGGTGAGACGCACGGCCCGCTGGTTGCGCTGGAACAGGCGCACACCCAGCTCGTTTTCCATGTCCTGGATCTGCCGGCTCAGCGTTGGCGGAGCGATGCCCAACTGCTCAGCGGCACGGGTGAAGTGACCGTGCTGGGCAACGCTCAGGAAGTAGCGGAAATGGCGGATCTCCATGGGTGCTTGTCGGCTCCGGAACGCGTAAGGGTGCTGTCACGCTACAAGGCCGTTGGTCCGGGTGCCAAGTGCCTAGGTAAAAAAACGGCGTGAAATTCGCACTTCACACCGTGGCCGCACAGGGCGCGGCCCAATCACTTCGAACGGCTCAGCCACGGGTACTCGTTGTGCGCATGCTCTGCGTCAACCCCGCGCCTGTGCCGCTTCGAAGCATCCCGATGCACACCAGCGACAGTGCGATCGACAGTCGACGGACAGCCGATACTGCGGTCTTTATCAAAGATCTGGATGGGGTGTTCATGATGTGTCCTGGCCAATGTATTGATGACCGTTCAATGCTACGGCTGGCGATCGTTGTGATTCGTGAGTAATTGATGTTTACTGATCATGTTTCGTGATGAGTTGAGATCCCCATGTCTTCGCATCCTTCGTCGTCGGCACTTGCGCTGGATATCGTGCTGTTGCGTACCTTCCTTGCGGTGGTCGACCTGCGCGGCTTCGCCGCTGCGGCCGATCGTCTGGCGCTGACGCCGTCAGCGGTCAGCGGCCACATCAAGCGCCTGGAGGAGAGCCTGGGGACGCGCCTGTTGCAGCGCACCACCCGCCAGCTGGACATGACGCCAGCCGGAGAGACGCTCTACACCTACGCCCGCAATATCCTCGACCTGGAGCAGGAGGTGCGGGCGCGCCTGCGAGGTGAGTCGTCCGCCGGGCGTTTGGTGATCGGTGCTTCCGAAGACTTCGCCGGCACCTGGCTTGCGCAGGTGCTACAGGTGTTTCGCCGGGGGCATCCGAGCATCGCCATCGAGCTGCGGGTGGGCATCACTACCGAACTGCTGCGCCAACAGGCGGAGGGTGAACTGGATGTGGTGTTCGGCAAGCGCTGCGCACGCATCGAAGACGACAGTGAACTGCTATGGGAAGAGCCTCTGGTGTGGGCCTTCGCCGAACACACCGCCTTGCCGTCCGATGAGCCCGTGCCGCTGTCGGTGTTTCCCGAGCCGTGCGTGTACCGCGAGTCGGCGATCAATGCCCTGGCGGCGGCGGATGTTGACTGGCGCTTGGCGTTCGAGAGCCGCAGCATGGCCGGTTGCCTGGCTGCGGCGCAGGCTGGCTTCGCCGTCAGCCCTGTGGCGCAGAGCCAGTTGCGCCACGGGCTGCGCGCGGTGGACGAAAGCGAAGGCTTGCCGCCACTGGCGACGGCACGTTTCCACGCCTTCACCGGCAAGCCCACGCCGATGACCCGCGCGCTGGTCGATGCCGTGCGCGAGGTGGGGCGCAGGCGCCGTTTTGCCAGCGACTGACGCGTATCATCGCCGGGCGTCGTGTTGCGTGCAGAGGGAGGTATCAGCACGCCCCCGGCGATGCCGGGGGGAGATGTCTTATTGGAATGGGGGAGGAGCGGGTAGGTAGTCAGCGAGTCGATCAGGCGTCTTGCAGGGCATCGCGATAGGCGAACAACCCAGGTGTTCCGCCGGTCATGACGAACAGCAGGTTGTCGCCGCGCACATAGCGGTCGCTCTGCAGGTCGGCGATCAAGCCGGCGAATGCCTTGCCGGAATACACCGGGTCCAGCAGCAGGCCTTGGTGTCGGGCCATCAGGCGCAGGGCATCGAGCATCTCGGGAGTCGGTAGCCCATAGCCTTTGCCAAGGTAACTGCCATCCACCTCGATGTCGTGCGCTTCGATGTCGGCTGGCAGGCCGAGCAGGGTTTGGACGTGGTGTGACAAATCCAAGGTCTGGCGTTGTGCAGTGCTCGCGTCTGCCAGTACCGCGTAGGACTTCACCAGGCTGGCGCCACGTCCGAGAGCGGCGAATCCTGCACTGAGGCCGGCATGGGTGCCGGAGCTTCCGTTGGCCGTGAACACCCGCGTGAACTGCAGGGCCAGGGCCTGCTCCTGCTCGGCGATTTCCTGTGCGGCCCTGACATACCCCAGGCAGCCCAGGGCGGTAGAGCCGCCGGTAGGGATCACCTTGACCTTGTGGCCTGCCTTCTCCAACTGCGCTGCACGCAGTTCGGCCCAATGCAGCGCGCTGATCCCGTCGGGGCTGATATGCACCTTGGCGCCAAAGAGCTCGTCCAGCAGCACATTGCCGCTGTGCTCGTATTCTTCACCCTCCTTGGCGACTGCCCGCGACAACACCAGTTCGCAGGGCAGGCCCAGTGACGCGCAGGCCGCCGCGGTCAACCTCGCGTGGTTGGACTGCAGGCCTCCGACGGTGATGACATGCTCGATGCCGTCATGCAGGGCTGCGCCCAGCAGAAACTCGAGTTTCCTCAGCTTGTTGCCACCGCCACCGAGCGCCATGAAGTCGTCCCGCTTGGCGAACAGACGGATACCACGCACCTCGAGCCCCAAGACCTGTTCTAGCGCGACGAGGCGTTGAATGGGCGTGGCCTGTTCAATCAAGCACGTGCGTGGGAACTGTTCGAGCAGGGAGGTGAGCGTCCTCATGATGAAGCACCGTGGTTGTGAGTTGACGACGACACGTTATTGGAAAATTATTTGTTAATAAATAAAGGTTTTGTTCATTTAATTTTAACTGAGAGTTAAATATGGATCGTGTGCGCGCAATGGAAGTCTTCGTCACCGTGGTGGAGCAAGGCAGCTTCAGCGCGGCTGCCGAGCACCTGCGGCTGTCGACCGTGATGGTCAGCAAATACATCCGGGGGTTGGAAGAAGCGCTGCAGGTGGAGTTGATTCAGCGCAGTACCCGGCGCATGCGCGTCACCGAGGCGGGAAGGGTGTTCCATGAAGAGTCTCGCCAAGCGCTGGAGCAGGTGCGCCGGGCCTACGAGCAAGTCGAGAGCTTGCAGAAGGCACCCAGCGGCCTGCTGCGAATCAGTGCACCGATGACCTTGGGCTCGGCGCTGGTGGCGCCGATCGTGGCGCAGTTTCTGCGTGAGCATCCGCAGATGCGCGTCGATCTGGTCCTGAGCAACAGTGTAGTCGACCTCATGGCCGAGGGTTTCGACCTGGCGTTTCGTATCGGCGAGCTGGGAGATGTCGATCTGGTCGCCAAGCCGCTGCGCCCCTATCGCATGGTGATCTGTGCGGCCCCGGCCTATCTGGACGAACAGGGTTGGCCCACGGTGCCGGCCGATCTCGGCAAGCACCGCTTGCTTGTCCATTCCAGTTGGACCCATCGCTTTAGCTGGCCGCTGCAGGACGCTGGGCGTGAATACTCCTGGCCGGAACACTGGACGCTCAAGAGCAACGACGGCCAGGCGCTGCGCCTGGCTGCGATCAGTGGCAACGGCATCCTCATGCAGCCGGAATTCCTGGTCGCCGATGACCTGCGCGAGGGGCGGTTGGTCTCGTTGCTCGAACCCTTCCTGCCGGCGACTCGCCCGGTCAATCTGGTCTACCTGCGCCAGCGCAGCGCGTTGTCCAAACTCGACGCCTTTGTGCGGTTTGTGATGCAGCGCGCTGGCTAGCTGTAGTTGGCTTTGAACGTTCCATTTTCGGTGCTGTGGTAGTTAGCTTCTGCCGCGACTATGCCAAGATCGCAGACAAACTACTTGGATTGCCGTTGGGCAATTAGCGAGATGCGTGTAGGAGATGTCCTGATCTGAAGTTCGGGCAATAAAAAAGGCTGCCCAAAGGCAGCCTTTTCGAATCGCCAAGCGATCAATCCCAGCTCAACGCCCCACCAGTCTGATACTCGATCACGCGCGTCTCAAAGAAGTTCTTCTCTTTCTTCAAGTCCATGATCTCGCTCATCCAAGGGAACGGGTTGGTAGTCCCTGGATACTCTTCCTTCAGACCAATCTGGGTCAGGCGACGGTTGGCGATGAACTTGAGGTAATCCTCCATCATCGCCGCGTTCATCCCCAGCACGCCGCGAGGCATGGTGTCGCGGGCGTATTCGATCTCCAGCTGGGTCCCTTGCAGGATCATCTGGGTCGCTTCTTCCTTCATCGCCGCATCCCACAGGTGCGGGTTCTCGATCTTGATCTGGTTGATCACGTCGATACCGAAGTTCAGGTGCATCGACTCGTCGCGCAGGATGTACTGGAACTGCTCGGCAACGCCGGTCATCTTGTTGCGGCGGCCCATCGACAGGATCTGGGTGAAGCCGCAGTAGAAGAAGATGCCTTCCAGTACGCAGTAGTAGGCGATCAGGTTGCGCAGCAGCTCTTTGTCGGTTTCGACGGTGCCGGTGTTGAACTCCGGATCCGAGATGGCGCGGGTGTACTTCAGGCCCCAGGCGGCTTTCTTCGCGACCGATGGGATCTCGTGGTACATGTTGAAGATCTCGCCTTCATCCATGCCCAGCGACTCGATGCAATACTGGTAGGCGTGGGTGTGGATCGCCTCTTCGAAGGCCTGGCGCAGGATGTACTGGCGGCACTCGGGGTTGGTGATCAGGCGGTACACGGCCAGGGCCAGGTTGTTGGCAACCAGCGAGTCGGCGGTGGAGAAGAAGCCGAGGTTGCGCATCACGATGCGACGCTCGTCTTCGGTCAGGCCGTCCATGCTCTTCCACAGGGCGATGTCGGCGGTCATGTTGACCTCTTGCGGCATCCAGTGGTTGGCGCAGCCGTCGAGGTACTTCTGCCAGGCCCAGTCGTACTTGAAAGGCACGAGCTGGTTGAGGTCGGCGCGGCAGTTGATCATGCGCTTCTCGTCGACCGCGACGCGGGCCGAGGAGCCTTCGAGCTCGGCCAGGCCTTCGGCGACGTCGAGGGCGTCGAGGGCAGCCTTGGCGCGCTTGACCGCGTCGGAGTCGGTCGCGGTGGCGGCGCGGGCTTCCAGGGCGGCGGCACCGCCGGCGCTGTCGAGCTTGTCGAGGGTGGCGCTGGCATTGGCCTGCGCAGGGGTGTTGCCTTTGGCGGCGACTTCGCCGTCTTCCTTATCGAATTCGTCCCAGCTCAGCATGGTGAGGTTCTCCTGCTTGAGGGCCATCTATGGAGTATGGCCGGTGGATCTTGGTTGCGGTGCGGTGCACGCAAATCGGAAGCGCCCTTTGAGGGCTGGCCGCTGCACTGGGCGGCGGCTTTTTATGTCTGTCTGCAGGAGAGGTGGTGGCCTCTTCGCGGGCAAGCCCGCTCCTACAGGGTGCTGTGCTGTGGCACAGAAAGTTGAGGCTTCCCGGGGGAAGCCTCAGCCAAGCCTTACTGGCAGGCTTCGCAATCCGGCTCGTCGATGGCGCAGGCCTTCGGTACCGGGGCTGGGCCCGCGGCCTGGACCGGGGCGCTGTCGCCGCCGCTGGAAACGGCGTTGAGCTTGCCGGTGTTGATGGTCGACTTCTCGGTGCTGGTCGCGGCCAGGGCACGGAGGTAGTAGGTGGTCTTCAGACCACGGTACCAGGCCATGCGGTAGGTGACGTCCAGCTTCTTGCCCGAAGCGCCGGCGATGTACAGGTTCAGCGACTGGGCCTGGTCGATCCACTTCTGGCGACGCGAGGCGGCATCGACGATCCACTTGGTGTCGACTTCGAACGCAGTGGCGTACAGGTCCTTCAGCTCTTGCGGGATACGCTCGATCTGCTGCACCGAACCGTCGTAGTACTTCAGGTCGTTGATCATGACCGAGTCCCACAGGCCACGGGCCTTCAGGTCGCGGACCAGGTACGGGTTGATCACGGTGAACTCGCCCGACAGGTTCGATTTGACGTACAGGTTCTGGTACGTCGGCTCGATCGACTGCGACACGCCGGTGATGTTGGCGATGGTTGCGGTCGGTGCGATGGCCATGATGTTCGAGTTGCGGATGCCTTTCTGTACGCGCTCGCGGACCGGAGCCCAGTCCAGCGACTCTTCCAGGTTGACGTCGATGTACTTGGCGCCACGGGCCTCGATCAGGATCTGTTGCGAGTCCAGCGGCAGGATGCCCTTGGACCACAGCGAACCCTGGAAGGTCTCGTAGGAGCCGCGCTCATCGGCCAGGTCGCACGAGGCCTGGATGGCATAGTAGCTGACCGCTTCCATCGACTTGTCGGCGAACTCGACGGCAGCGTCCGAGCCGTACGGGATGTGCTGCAGGTACAGCGCGTCCTGGAAGCCCATGATCCCCAGGCCGACCGGGCGGTGCTTGAAGTTCGAGTTCTGTGCCTGCGGCACCGAGTAGTAGTTGATGTCGATCACGTTGTCGAGCATGCGCACGGCGGTCTTGACGGTACGCGCCAGTTTCGCGGTGTCCAGCTTGCCATCGACGATGTGGTTCGGCAGGTTGATCGAACCCAGGTTGCACACGGCGATTTCATCGGCGTTGGTGTTCAGGGTGATCTCGGTGCACAGGTTCGAGCTGTGGACCACGCCCACGTGCTGCTGCGGCGAACGCAGGTTGCACGGGTCCTTGAAGGTCAGCCATGGGTGGCCGGTCTCGAACAGCATCGACAGCATCTTGCGCCACAGGTCTTTGGCCTGGATGGTCTTGAACACCTTGATCTTGTTGTACTCGGTCAGGGCTTCGTAGTACTCGTAGCGCTCTTCGAAGGCCTTGCCGGTCAGGTCGTGCAGATCAGGAACTTCGCTTGGCGAGAACAGGGTCCACTTGCCGTCGTCGAAGACGCGCTTCATGAACAGGTCCGGGATCCAGTTGGCGGTGTTCATGTCGTGGGTACGGCGACGGTCGTCACCGGTGTTCTTGCGCAGCTCGAGGAATTCCTCGATGTCCAGGTGCCAGGTTTCCAGGTAGGCGCAGACCGCGCCCTTGCGCTTGCCGCCCTGGTTGACCGCAACGGCGGTGTCGTTGACCACTTTCAGGAACGGCACGACGCCTTGCGACTTGCCGTTGGTGCCCTTGATGTACGAGCCCAGGGCGCGTACCGGGGTCCAGTCGTTGCCCAGGCCGCCAGCGAATTTGGACAGCATGGCGTTGTCGTGGATGGCCTTGTAGATGCCCGACAGGTCGTCTGGAACGGTGGTCAGGTAGCAGCTGGACAGCTGCGGACGCAGGGTGCCGGCGTTGAACAGGGTCGGGGTCGAGGCCATGTAGTCGAACGACGACAACAGGTTGTAGAACTCGATCGCACGGGCTTCGCGGTCTTTCTCCTGCAGCGCCAGGCCCATGGCGACGCGCATGAAGAACACCTGCGGCAGCTCGAAGCGCACGCCATCCTTGTGGATGAAGTAGCGGTCGTAGAGGGTCTGCAGGCCCAGGTAGGTGAACTGCTGGTCACGCTCGTGATTGATGGCCTTGCCCAGGCGCTCCAGGTCGTAGCCCTTCAGTGCTGGGTCGAGCAGCTCGAACTCGACGCCTTTCTCGACGTAGGCCGGCAGGGCCTTGGCGTACAGCTCGGCCATTTCGTGGTGGGTGGCGCTGTCGGCCACGCCCAGGAAGCCCAGGCCTTCGGCGCGCAGGGTGTCCATCAGCAGGCGGGCGGTGACGAACGAGTAGTTCGGCTCGCGCTCGACCAGGGTACGGGCGGTCATCACCAGGGCGGTGTTGACGTCCTTGATGGCCACGCCGTCGTAGAGGTTCTTCAGGGTGTCGCGCTGGATCAGGTCGCCATCGACTTCGGCCAGGCCTTCGCAGGCTTCGCTGATGATGGTGTTCAGGCGTGCCATGTCCAGCGGCGCCAGGCTGCCGTCGGCCAGGGTGATGCGGATGCTTGGGTGCGGCTCGACCACGGCGTCGGTGTGGGCGCGGGTGGCGCGCTCTTTTGCGCGCTGGTCGCGGTAGATCACGTAGTCACGGGCGACTTTCTGCTCGCCGGCGCGCATCAGGGCCAGTTCGACCTGGTCCTGGATTTCTTCGATGTGGATGGTGCCACCCGATGGCATGCGGCGCTTGAACGTGGCAGTGACCTGCTCGGTCAGGCGCGCGACGGTGTCGTGGATGCGCGACGAGGCGGCGGCGGTGCCACCTTCAACTGCAAGGAACGCCTTGGTGATGGCAACGGTGATCTTGTCGTCGGTGTAGGGGACGACAGTGCCGTTGCGCTTGATCACACGCAGTTGGCCCGGAGCGGTCGCAGCCAGATCCTGGTTCGAATCAGCGGCCTGCGGCGCCTTGGCCTGCGGGTTCTCGCGAGTTGTGTCGGTTTGCATGGGTGTCTCCACAGTTTCTATATTGTTCAGGCGCCTTGTGGGCGCCCACCGTTCCATCCATCAGTTCGACCGGCCCGGGCGGGGGATGCCACGCGCACGTGCATCCGCCCGCTCGGGCTTACCGACTTCGGGACAGACTCAGGAATAAGGGGCAATCACTTGCCGCTCCCTGGCCGAAGTCAAAGATTCTGGGTCACGCCCAAAAACTGTTGCTGTCGGGTGCCAGGCGATGCCTGCAACACCCATACCCGAACAAGGCCCTGGCGGGCTTGCCTCGGTCGCGCCTCCGCAGGAGCGGTTTGGCTGCTGAAATCACCGTAAGTTCCGGCAGAAAAATCGCTTGAGTTTCTGCTTGCACTTGTGTTTGTGATTTGGGGGCGAAGCCACAACATGTAGTGGTTCGCTGCAATGGGGATACAAGATAATGCGGTATTGGGGTCTTTGCAAGGCGAGCCGCTGTGGATAACTTGTGAGTACTTTGTGTGTGAAAGGTGGGTATTCGCTGTAGGCCTTGTCGCAAGAGGTTTTTGCCGGTTTCAGGCCTGTGACAGAATTTTTCGCGTGGTTGGCAGTGCCTGGGGCGGGACGTAGTATCCGGGGGATATGTTGCCCTTTGGTGAAGGGCGGCAGCAGCCCCATCGTGGGGCAAGCCTGCACCCACCGTAGCGCACCGACAACAAAAATCATGAACAGAGGTGACCGGCGATGGACCAGCCCAACAACCGCATCCTGATCGTCGAGGATGACCAGCGCCTGGCCGAACTCACAGCCGAATACCTGCAGGCCAATGGCTTCGAGGTGGCGGTGGAGGGCGATGGCGGGCGGGCGGTGCGGCGCATCATCGACAGCCAGCCTGATCTGGTGATCCTTGACCTGATGCTCCCCGGAGAGGATGGCCTGAGCATCTGCCGGCGGGTGCGCGGGCAGTTCCCCAACCCCATCCTCATGCTCACCGCGCGCAGCGATGAACTCGACCAGATCCAGGGGCTGGACCTGGGGGCTGACGACTATATCTGCAAACCGGTGCGCCCGCGCCTGCTGCTGGCACGCATCAATGCGCTGTTGCGTCGCAGCGATGCGCCGCAGGGCAAAGGGCATGATCTGAGCTTTGGAGGGCTGCGCATCGACAACCGCCTGCGCGAGGCCTGGCTGGGCGAGCAGCCGATCGATCTGACCGGTGCCGAGTTCGACCTGCTCTGGCTGCTGGCCAGCAACGCCGGGCGGGTGCTGTCGCGCGAGCAGATCTCCACCTCGCTGCGCGGGGTGGGCTATGACGGCCAGGATCGCTCCATCGATGTGCGCATCTCCAAGATTCGCCCCAAGATCGGTGACGATCCCATCCACCCGCGCCTGATCAAGACCCTGCGCAGCAAGGGTTACCTGTTCGTCGGCGATGCCACCCCATGAATTCGATCTTCCTGCGCATCTATGGCGGCATGCTCGCGGTGCTGGTGTTGGTCGCGGTGCTGGGCGTGCTGAGCCTGCACCTGGTCAACGAGGTGCGCGCAGGCCAGCACCGCGAGGGTCTGGCGCAAGGCACCTTCAGCCTGATGGCAGACAACCTGGCGATGCAGAACGAAGTGGAGCGTAAGCGGTCGCTGGTGATCTGGGAACGCTTGCTCGGGGTGCCGCTGGACCTGGCGCCGCTGTCGATGCAGACCCTCGATGCCGGGCAGCGCAGCCGCCTGGCGCGTGGCCTGGTGGTGGTGGAGAAGACCGGCCCGCATGCGGCCAAGGTCTTGCGCCAGGTTGCGCACGAGGATGTGGTGCTGGTCGCGCAGGTCAAGCAGGTCAGCGAGCAGTTGGCCCGTGCCACGCTTTATCTGCTGGCTGACGAACTGGTGCGCTACCCGGTGACCGAGCAGCAGCAGCGGTTGGCACAGATCAGGCAGAGCAAGGGGTTCGGGTTCGACATCGCCCTGCAGCGGATCGAGCGGGTAGGGCTGGACGACGATCAGCGGCGCCGGGTAGAGGAAGGCGACACGGTGATGGCGCTGGGGCGCGATGGTGACTCGATCCGCGTATTCGCCGGTTTGTCCGGCTCGCCATGGGTGCTGGAAATCGGCCCGCTGTACCAGCTCAACCCTTATCCACCGCAATTGTTGATCCTGATCGCCTTTCTCGGCCTGTGCCTGATCGGGTTGGTGGTGTACCTGCTGGTGCGCCAGCTCGAGCGCCGTGTCTCGGGGTTGGAGATGGCGGCCTCGCGCATCGCCCAGGGCAGCCTGGAAACCCGCGTGCCGGCGGGCGATGCGGACTCGGTCGGGCGTCTGGCGGCGGCGTTCAATGGCATGGCCGAGCATTTGCAGCGTTCGCTGAGCATGCAGCGTGAGCTGGTGCGGGCGGTGTCCCACGAATTGCGCACGCCGGTGGCGCGCCTGCGCTTCGGCCTGGAGATGATCGAGAGCGCCAGCACCGAGCAGGCGCGGAGCAAACACCTGGCGGGCATGGACAGCGATATCCAGGACCTGGACCGACTGGTCGACGAGATGCTGACCTACGCGCGCCTGGAGCAGGGCGCGCCGGCCCTGAAGTTCCAGCGGATCGACCTGGACAGCCTGCTCGATCGGGTGATCGATGAACTGGCGCCGCTACGCGCGGATGTGCGGGTGACTCGCGGGGCGTGTGAGCTGGGCGAAGACCAGTTGGCCTGGGTCGAGGCCGAACCGCGCTACCTGCATCGGGCGCTGCAGAACCTGGTGAGCAATGCCATGCGCCACGCCGAGTCCGAGGTGCGCCTGAGCTTTCAGCTCGGCCAGCAACGTTGCCGCATCGAGGTCGAGGACGACGGTCCGGGGATTCCCGAAGGCGTCTGGGACCGCATCTTCACGCCCTTCACGCGCCTGGATGACAGCCGTACCCGTGCCTCGGGAGGGCATGGCCTGGGCCTGTCGATCGTGCGGCGGATCATCTATTGGCACGGGGGACGGGCGCAGGTGGGGCGCAGCGAGGCGCTGGGTGGCGCCTGCTTCAGCCTGAACTGGCCACGACAGCAGGCGCCGGGGTGAGGCTCAGGCGCTGATCAGGCTGAGCAGGTGGCCGTCCTGCAGGCAGAACTGGCCATCCAGTTCGCGGCCGTGGTGCCACTCGCTCGACAGGTCGGTGAGCAGGCGCAGGCGTGCGTGGCCCATGGCGTCCCACTCGAGCACTTCGGCGTGTTCGAAGTAGAAGCGCTTGAGGGTCAGGGGGTAGAGGGCCTTGAACAGGCTTTCCTTGAGCGAGAAGGTCAGGGTCACACCGAGGCCGATCCTTGAACGGTCCAGGCGCTGCAACTCGTCGGCGGTGAGGATCTCACCCGCCAGGCGCTCGGCGCGCTCGTCGTCGAGCAGGCTTTCTTGGTCCAGGCCGATGCCCTGGCAGGCGCCTTCATGGGCGACCACGGCGGCGGCCCAGCCCTGGCCATGGGTGATCGAACCTCGGATGCCGACGGGCCAGACCGGTGAGCGGTCTTCGTGGCTGCCCGGAACATAGTCGCGGCCATCCAGACGTTGCAGCGCCGCGCGGGCACAGACCCGGCCGGCCAGGTACTCGGCCTGGCGCTTGGCTACCGAGCGCTGCAGGCTGGGGCTCTGTGCAATGCCCGCGCGCTGGAAGTCGTCCGCGGCCAGGCGCTTGGGATCGAAGGCGCAACTGACCAGCACCGCGCCGGGGAGGGGCTGGGGCAGGGGCCAGTGGTGCTGGAGGGGGGTGCAGCAGGTGGGGAGTCTGTCCATGGGCGGTATTGTGCCAGTTCCGGCCCTTTCGCGGGCAAGCCCGCTCCTCCAGATGCGCAAAGAACTCGTAGGGGCTTGGGCCCCTACTTGAACGCCTGCTTGAAGAACGCCTGCATGTCCTTCCAGGAGCTTTCATCTGCCGCCTTGTCATAGCCGATGTCCGGCCCGCCATGCGCGCCATGACTCAAGCGGTCCGCATCCGGGTTGGTAAAGCCATGCTTGGCCCCGGGAATGCCAACGAACTGCATGTCTGCCCCGGCATCCTTCATTTCTTTCTTGAAGGCTTCGACCTGTTCGGCCGTGACCATGCTGTCGGCCTCGCCATGCTCGACCAGGATCTTCGCCCTGACCACGCCCGGTTTGGCCGGTGTCTGGGTGACCAGCGCCCCGTGGAAACTCACCACGCCATCGAGCTTCTCGCCCCGGCGTGCAGCGTCGAGCACTACCTTGCCGCCGAAGCAGTAGCCGACGGCGCCCAGCTGGTGCTTGTTGGTGTTGGGTTGCAGCTTGAGCAGCTCCAGCCCGGCGTCGAAGCGTCGCGCCGCTGCTGCTGGATCCTTGAGCGCTGCCGCCATGAACGCCTGGGCGTCCTGCGGGTGCTCGGTGTGCTTGCCGTCGCCATACATGTCGATGGCCAGCGCGTTGTAGCCCAGCGCCGCGAGGTCGCGGGCGCGGCGTTTGGCGTAGTCGTTCAGCCCCCACCATTCATGCACCACGACCACACCGGGGCGCTTGCCCTCGATGGCGTCGTCGTAGGCGTAGTAGCCGATCAGCGCAGTGCCGTCGGCGTCCTGGTAGCGGATCTCGCGGGTCTGTACCGCCGCCTGGGCGAAGGCGGCGCTGCACATCAGGGCCAGGGCAAGCAGTGAACGCATGAGGGGGTCTCCAGGAAAGATGCAGCCGTATCGGGTTCGTTCAGCCAAGGTTCAGCCGGGGTTCAGGAGCGGTTCAGGGCGCCCTGCTTACTCTAGCCCCCAGACCGAAACAGCGCACCTACTGGAGTAACAAAGCATGAAAGCACTCAACACCCTGATGGTTGCCATGGCTGTTTGCGCAGCTGGCGTTACCGCCACCGCCCAGGCCGACGACACCTTCGCCAGCCTGACCTACGGCCAGACCAGCGACAAGGTCCGCAAGTCCGGCCTGCTGCAACGCAACACCGACAACTTCAACGCCGACGGCATCATCGGCAAGGACAGCACCTGGGGCCTGCGTGTCGGCCAGATCAACGATCAAGGCCGTTACTACCTGACCTACGACAACGTTTCCGGCGATCACAGCGGCGTCAAGCTGCGTCAGGAAAACCTGCTTGGCAGCTACGATGTGTTCCTGCCGATCACCGACACCACCAAGCTGTTCGGCGGTGGCAGCGTGGGCGTCACCAAGCTGACCCAGACTTCCTCCGGTTATAGCCGCGACACCGACTATGGCTACGCACTCGGCCTGCAGGCCGGTGTTCTGCAACAGGTCACCGACAATACCTCGGTGGAACTGGGCTACCGTTACCTGACCAGCAATGCCGCCACCGAACTGTCTTCGCACGGTGGCCCGAAGGATGGCACCCTGCGCCTGAAGAGCAGCGCCCAGACCTACCTCGCCGCCAGCTACAAGTTCTAAGGTCGAAGCTCATCGAACCGGCAGGGGTTTCCCGTGCCGGTTCGCTGTTATGCTGTGCCGGCCCTGATCGCTCGGCGGTCCGGGAGATATAGACAAAGGAGATGCGGCATGAAATTGCTGGTGGTCGAGGACGAGGCGCTACTGCGCCATCACCTGTATACGCGTCTTGGCGAGACCGGGCATGTGGTGCAGGCGGTGGGCGATGCCGAAGAGGCGCTTTACCAGGCCGAGCAGTACAACCATGACCTCGCCGTGATCGACCTGGGCTTGCCAGGCATGAGCGGGCTGGACCTGATCCGCCAGTTGCGCAGCCAGGACAAGACCTTTCCCATCCTGATTCTCACCGCCCGCGGCAACTGGCAGGACAAGGTCGAAGGCCTGGCCGCCGGTGCCGACGACTATGTGGTCAAGCCTTTCCAGTTCGAAGAGCTGGAGGCGCGCCTGAACGCGTTGCTGCGTCGTTCCAGCGGCTTTACCCAGTCGACCATCGCTGCAGGCCCGCTGGTGCTTGACCTCAATCGCAAGCAGGCAACGCTGGACGAGCAGCCGCTGGCGCTCACCGCCTATGAATACCGGATTCTCGAATACCTCATGCGCCATCACCAGCAGGTGGTGGCCAAGGACCGTCTGATGGAGCAGCTCTACCCGGACGACGAGGAGCGCGATCCCAACGTCATCGAAGTATTGGTCGGCCGCCTGCGCCGCAAGCTCGAGGGCGACAACGGCTTCAAACCCATCGACACCGTGCGCGGCCTGGGCTACCTGTTCACCGAGCGCTGCCGATGATCCGCTCGCTGCGCCTGCGCCTGATGCTGGCCGCAGCGCTGCTGGCCCTGCTGTTCATGCTGGCGCTGTTGCCGGCGCTGCAGAAGGCCTTCAGCCTGGCCCTGCAGGAGTCGATCGAGCAGCGCCTGGCCTCGGATGTCACCACCATGATCTCGGCGGCGCGCATCGAGCATGGGCATCTGCAGATGCCGGAGCTACTGCCCGACGAGCGCTACAACCTGCCCAACATGGGCCTGCTTGGCTACATCTTCGACCGCGAGGGCCGGCTGGTCTGGCGTTCACGCGCCACCGCCGACAAGCACATCAACTATCAACCCCGCTATGACGGTCGCGGCAACGAATTCGCGCGGATCCGCCAGGACGACGGCGACGAGTTCTTCGTCTATGACGTCGAGGTCAAGCTGCTCGGCGGCAAGAGTGCGGCGTTCAGCATCGTCGCGCTGCAACCTGTGCGCGAGTACCAGCACACCCTCGATGGCCTGCGCGAGAAGCTCTACCTGGGCTTTGGTGCGGCCTTGCTGGCGTTGATGGTGCTGCTCTGGGCCGGCCTGACCTGGGGGCTGCGGTCGTTGCGTCGCCTGAGCCGAGAGCTGGACGAGGTGGAAAGTGGCGCCCGTGAAGGGCTGAGCCGTGAGCACCCACGCGAGCTGCTGCGCCTGACCGGCTCGTTGAACCGCCTGCTGCACAGCGAGCGCGAGCAACGTCAGCGTTATCGCGACTCGCTGGATGACCTGGCGCACAGCCTCAAGACTCCGCTGGCGGTACTGCAGGGGGTTGGCGAAAGCATGGGTCAGCGCAGCGACGAGCGCGAGCAGGCGCGGGTGCTGCAAAGCCAGATCGAGCGCATGAGCCAGCAGATCGACTACCAGCTGCAACGTGCCAGCCTGCGCAAGAGTGGCCTGGTGCGGCACAAGGTGCGCCTTGCGCCCGTGCTCGAAAGCCTGTGCAACACGCTGGACAAGGTCTATCGCGACAAGCGTGTCACCGTGACCTTGAGCATTCCCGAACAGGCATGGGTGCCGATCGAGGAGGGCGCCCTGCTCGAATTGCTCGGCAACTTGCTGGAGAACGCCTACCGCTTGTGCCTGGGGCAGGTGCGGGTAAGCCTGGAGCAGTTGCCTGGACAGCAGGTCTTGTGTGTCGAAGATGACGGCCCCGGTGTGCCGCCCGGCCAGCGCATGCGCATTCTGCAGCGCGGCGAGCGCCTGGATAGGCAGCATCCGGGGCAGGGGATCGGGCTTGCGGTGGTCAAGGACATCATCGACAGCTTCGATGCCCGGCTTACGCTGGATGATTCGCCCCTGGGCGGGGCGGCATTCAGGATCGTGTTCAACCTGGAGTGATCTTGCGGGCGGGGGCCTCATCGCGGGCAAGCCCCCTCCTGGATAGCTGATGAATCCAACCCCTGGGGGCTTGCCCGCGAAGCCCCAAGCGTATGCCCGCATCGGGCGGATTCCCGCCATCGTCCTTGTACGAATCTCGCCACCGGGCGGAAATCCGCCAATCCATCCCTGTCGATTCGCCCTGTCCTTGGGCAGAAATCTCCCGAAAACACGAGCCTTGCACCTGATTCGGGCATTTTGGCATCACCCTTGCTAAAGATCTGGCAGAGGCCTGCTCAGGCAGCTCGAACACAACGACAAATCCCTCCAGGTGCAGGAGGGTTCGCGCTTTAGGTGCCTCGCCCTGGGAAGGGTGAAACGGCACACTTGAGGATAATTAAGCCATGACGAAACGTCAGCCGCTGTACAAGTCCCTGTATGTCCAGGTGATCGTTGCAATCACCATCGGCATTCTGCTCGGCCACTACTACCCCGAAACCGGTGTCGCCCTCAAACCCCTGGGTGACGGCTTCGTCAAACTGATCAAGATGGTCATCGCCCCGATCATCTTCTGTACTGTGGTCAGCGGCATCGCCGGCATGCAGAGCATGAAGTCGGTCGGCAAGACCGGCGGCTATGCACTCCTGTACTTCGAGATCGTCTCCACCATCGCCCTGATCATCGGTCTGGTCGTCGTCAACGTGGTTCAGCCTGGCGCTGGCATGCACGTCGACGTCAGCACCCTGAACGCCAGCAGCGTCGCAGCCTACGCCGCCGCCGGTGCACAGCAGACCACCGTCGGCTTCCTGCTCAACGTCATCCCTAACACCGTGGTCGGTGCCTTCGCCAACGGCGACATCCTCCAGGTGCTGATGTTCTCGGTGCTGTTCGGCTTCGCCCTGCACCGCCTGGGCAGCTACGGCAAGCCAGTGCTCGAGCTGATCGACCGCTTCGCCCATGTCATGTTCAACATCATCAACATGATCATGAAGCTGGCGCCGGTCGGTGCCTTCGGTGCCATGGCCTTCACCATCGGCCAGTACGGCGTGGGATCGCTGGTGCAGCTGGGCTACCTGATGGCCTGCTTCTACATCACCTGCCTGGCGTTCATCCTGATCGTCCTCGGCGGTATCTGCCGCGCCCACGGCTTCAGCGTCCTCAAGCTGATCCGCTACATCCGTGAAGAACTGCTGATCGTACTGGGTACTTCCTCCTCGGAATCGGCCCTGCCACGCATGCTGACCAAGATGGAGCGCCTGGGCGCGAAGAAATCCGTGGTTGGCCTGGTGATCCCGACCGGCTACTCGTTCAACCTGGACGGCACCTCGATCTACCTGACCATGGCTGCGGTGTTCATCGCCCAGGCCACCGACACCACCATGGACATCACTCACCAGATCACCCTGCTGCTGGTGCTGCTGGTTGCGTCCAAAGGTGCTGCTGGCGTTACCGGTTCGGGCTTCATCGTCCTGGCCGCCACCCTGTCCGCCGTTGGCCACCTGCCGGTGGCCGGCCTGGCGCTGATCCTGGGTATCGACCGCTTCATGTCCGAAGCCCGCGCCCTGACCAACCTGATCGGCAACGCCGTTGCCACCGTGGTCGTGGCCAAGTGGGTGAAGGAGCTGGACACCGACAAGCTGCAATCGGAACTGGCTTCCGGCGGTGCACCGCTGGTTGAAACCCGTCCGACCGACGACCTGGGCGTTGCTGAAGGCCCGGCTACTCGCTGATAGCGGTTGTAGCGATATGAGAAAGGCGACCTTCGGGTCGCCTTTTTTAATGCTCGGTTTTTGCGGTGATCAGACAGGCCCGCGAATGCATTGGGTCATTCGACGCGTGTCTCGCCGCTGTACACCAGGATCTCCCGGCAGCGCCGGCACAGATAGCGTCGCCCTTGGCGTACCAGCTTGTGCCGCTGGGCGCTGAACGCAAAGTCGCTGTCTGCGCAGGGGCAGCGGTAGATGTAGCGGGTTGCCACGCGGCGCTGCACCTCATAGTTGTGGCAGCGGTTGGGCGGCAGTTCGTAGACCCCGCGCATGATCAGTTGCCACTCCTCGCCATGGGCCTGGATGCGGTCACCGAACAGTTGATGGGCGATCAGGTGGGCGACTTCGTGGGCCACGGTCTGGCGCAGGAAGTCATCCTGGTTCTCGCGGTACAGCTGCAGGTTGAAGCGCAGCAGGTTCTCGTGCAGATGAGCGACACCGGCCTTCTGGCCGCGCAGCTTGAAGCTGACTTCCGGGCGCGGGAAGGGGCGTTTGAAGAAGGTTTCGGCTTGCTGGTAACAGGTTTCGACGCGTTGCTTGAGTAGCTCGGGCATGGCGGGATGATTCTCCTGACGCGCCATTATGCCGCAAGCCCTGCACGCTTGCCGAGCCGCCGGTCAGCACGAAGCCAGAGGCCGCCAAAACGGCGGCCTCTGGCCCGACGCCCCAGTGTTGGTGTTTCTAATTGGTGTAGACCGGCCCCACGCCAAGCCCCCAGATGATCACGGTGGCGGCCATGATCGCCACCAGCACCACCAGGCCCACCGCCAGCACGGAGCTGGAGAACAGGAAGCCTTCGTCGGTGGGGATGTTCATGAAGGTCGGCAGCCCGACATACAGCAGGTAGACCGTGTAGCAGATGGCCGCTGTGCCCAGCAGCATGCCCAGCCACAGGTGAGGGTAGAGCGCCGCCAGGCCGCCGAGGAACAGTGGCGTGGCGGTGTAGGTTGCAAAGGCGATGCACTGTGCCATCGAGGGGTTGGCATCGTAGGTGCGCGCCATCCAGTGGATGAAGGCCCCCATCACCGCCACCCCGGCAAGCATCGCCAGGTAGGACATGACGCTCATCCACAGCGCGCTTTCCATGGTCAGCATCACCGGTGGTCGATCACCGATCACCCAGCCGACCTGGGTGGTGCCGATAAAGGCGGACACCGCCGGAATCGCTGCCAGGATCAGGGTGTGGGTCAGGTACATGTGGCTGATGCTTTCTTCTTCACCGCGAATCTCTCGCCATTCCTGGTCGGGATGGGTAAACAGCCCCAGAACGTGATGGATCATGCCGGTCACTCCTATCGTCGTCGCCAAACGCCCCCCAAGCGGAGCGCCTGTGGCCGAGGCCAGGCAACCGATCAAGCGGTAATATGGCCTTATGTCGCAGTATAGGAAGCAGAACCCGGCACAAACCCGGCTTTTTAGAGCAAATCGCGCTGTCGGCGGCGCTGTTGATTCTTTATCGGAATGGCCTACGCCTGTGCTCGGTTTGTGCGTAAAATAGCCGGCTTTTGTCACACCTCGCGGATCCAAGCGCTATGGGCACCCTCTCGGTCAACCAGAACAAACTGCAAAAACGCCTGCGTCGTCTCGCCGGCGAAGCCATCACCGACTACAACATGATCGAGGATGGCGACAAGGTCATGGTCTGCCTGTCCGGCGGCAAGGACAGCTACACCATGCTCGATGTTCTGCTGCACCTGCAGAAGGTGGCGCCGATTTCGTTCCAGATCGTCGCGGTGAACATGGACCAGAAGCAGCCAGGCTTCCCCGAGCATGTGCTGCCGGCCTACCTCAAGACCCTCGGCGTCGAGTACCACATCGTCGAGAAGGACACTTACTCGGTGGTCAAGGAACTGATCCCCGAAGGCAAGACCACCTGCTCGCTGTGTTCTCGCCTGCGCCGTGGCACGCTGTACACCTTCGCCGACGAGATCGGTGCGACCAAGATGGCGCTCGGCCACCACCGCGACGACATCGTCGAGACCTTCTTCCTCAACATGTTCTTCAACGGCGCGCTCAAGGGCATGCCGCCCAAGCTGCGCGCCGACGATGGCCGCAACGTGGTGATCCGTCCGCTGGCCTACTGCAGCGAGAAGGATATCCAGGCTTACTCGGACATGAAGGAATTCCCGATCATCCCGTGCAACCTGTGCGGTTCGCAGGAGAACCTGCAGCGCCAGGTGGTCAAGGACATGCTGGTGGAGTGGGAGCGCAAGCACCCGGGGCGTACCGAGAGCATCTTCCGCGCCCTGCAGAACGTCGCGCCCTCGCAACTGGCCGACCGCGACCTGTTCGACTTCACCAGCCTGAAGATCGACGAGAGCGCCACTCCGCGCTTCCTCGACGTGCTGAACATCTGACCTCATGCGCGACTATCAGTGGCTGCACGAGTACTGCATCAATCGCTTCGGCTCGGCCAAGGCGCTCGAAGCGTTCCTGCCGCAACCGCGCACGCCGGCGCAGTTGCGCGACATCACTGACGACCGCTACCTGTCGACCCTGGCCCTGCGCGTGTTCCGCGCCGGGCTCAAGCACAGCCTGGTGGACGCCAAGTGGCCAGCGTTCGAACAGGTGTTCTTCGGTTTCGACCCGGAGAAGGTTGTACTGATGGGCGCCGAGCATCTGGAGCGCCTGATGCAGGACGAGCGCATCATCCGCCACCTGGGCAAGCTCAAGAGCGTGCCGCGCAATGCGCAGATGATCCTCGACGTGACGAAGGAGAAGGGCAGTTTCGGTGCCTTTATCGCCGACTGGCCCGAGACCGATATCGTCGGCTTGTGGAAGTACCTGGCCAAGCATGGCAACCAGCTCGGTGGCCTGTCGGCGCCGCGCTTCCTGCGCATGGTCGGCAAGGATACCTTCATCCCCACCGAGGACATGGCAGCAGCCTTGATCGCACAGAAGGTGATCGACAAGCAGCCCACCAGCCAGCGCGACCTGGCGCTGGTGCAGCAGGCGTTCAACCAGTGGCATGAAGAGAGTGGCCGGCCGCTGTGCCAGTTGTCGGTGATGCTGGCGCATACCGTCAATCATTGAGTCCTCGTTGGAGCCATCGCGGGCTTGCCCCGCGATGGCTTCAACGCCAAGCTCAGCTACCTTCCCCGGCCATCCGCCGCTGGAACTGAAACTTCCAGCGCACGTACAGCAACCCGCTGACGAACAACCCCAGGCTCACCAGCACCTCGATCCAGCCAAACAGCGCCCGGGCCGGGTCGAACGCTGCCAGCACGCCCTTGATGAAATAGATGTTCACCACAAAGCAGGTCCAGGCATGCGCCCGGGCGCTGCCGCTGAGCATGCCTGGCAGTAACAGCAGTAGCGGAATCAGCTCGATGGCCAGGATCACTTCGACCCGCGCCCCATGCAGGTCGGCGAACCACAGGTTGTTCACCACCAGCAAGGCGATCAGGCCGAAGAAGCAGGCCAGGCTCAGCGCCCGGGTCAGGCGCAGGCGCGGGGCAAGCCAGTCGAGTGCAGGCAGGACCTTGGGCTTTCTAGCCACGCTCGCCACCCAGGGCCTTGGCCGTGTTGGCCAGGCGTTGGCCGAGCGCCCTGCACAGGGCGATCTCGTGTTGGTCCAGCTCGCGCTTGCCGTCGGCACCGGCATGATGGCTGGCGCCGTAGGGCGTGCCGCCGCCACGGGTTTCGAGCAGGGCCGATTCGCTGTAGGGCAGGCCGGTGACCAGCATGCCGTGGTGCATCAGCGGCAGCAGCATCGACAGCAGGGTGGTTTCCTGGCCGCCATGCAGGCTGGCAGTCGAGGTGAACACCGCCGCAGGCTTGCCGACCAGTTCACCGCCCAGCCACAGGCTGCTGGTGCCGTCGAGGAAGTACTTGAGTGGCGCGGCCATGTTGCCGAAGCGGGTCGGGCTGCCCAAGGCAAGCCCCGCGCAGTGGCGCAGGTCGTCCAGCGTGGCGTAGAGCGCGCCGCTGGCGGGGATGTCCGGCGCCACGGCTTCGCACTCGGTGGAAATCGCCGGCACCGTGCGCAGGCGCGCTTCCAGGCCCGCCATCTCGACACCGCGGGCGATGTGCCGGGCCATCTCGCTGGTGGAGCCGTGGCGGCTGTAGTAGAGGACCAGGATGAATGGATCGTTCACGGCAGGATCTCCAGGACTTTCTCGGGGGGCCGACCGATCACGGCCTTGTCGCCGGCGACCAGGATCGGGCGTTCGATCAATTTCGGATGCTGGACCATGGCGTCGATCAGTTGCGCATCGGTGAGCGCGGGGTTGGCCAGGTCCAGGGCCTTGTATTCGTCTTCGCCGCTGCGCAACAACTGGCGCGCGCCGATGCCGAGCTTGCCGAGCAGCGCCTTGAGCGTGGCGGCGTCGGGCGGGGTTTCGAGGTAGCGCACCACGGTCGGGGCCAGGCCGCGTTCTTCCAGCAGTTCAAGGGCACCGCGGGATTTGGAGCAGCGCGGGTTATGATAGAGGGTCAAATCGGTCATGACGGGTCGCATCCAGCTGGGTGTGGCGGCTATTCTAACCGCAGCGATCGACATTTCATGCCTTAAAACTTCGAGAAGGATTGACCCATGGCAAGGCGTTTGGCAGCTGCACTGGCCATCACCGCGAGCCTTTTGCTCGGCGGCTGCGGTGCGGACTACGGCGTGGACCAGCACGGCAATACGGTGAAGGCCGAGCAGATCGACGGGCACTGGCTGGTGCTCAACTACTGGGCCGAGTGGTGCGGACCTTGCCGCACCGAGATCCCCGAACTGAACACGGCGGCCAAGCAATGGTCTGCCCAGGGCATCAAGGTGGTAGGGGTGAACTTCGACGGGCTGCAGGGCGACGACCTCAAGCAGGCCGTGCAGGCGCTGGGCATCGACTTCACCGTGCTGGCCCAGGACCCGGCCGAACGTTACGAGCTGCCTCGCAGCGAAGCACTGCCGGTGACCTACATCATCGACGACAAGGGCAAGGTGCGTGAGCAGTTGCTCGGTGAGCAGACGCTCGAAGGGCTGCAGGCGAAGATCAAGGCGCTCAAGGGCGGCGCCTGACCTGTTGTCGGGGCCGCGCAGCGGCCCCGATGCACTTCAGCCTTCCTCAGGCCAGAAGCGCAGCGGCTTGCCTTCGGCCGGCCAGAAGCGGATCTGCTCGATCGCCGACACATCCCAGCGCTGCACCGTTTCCAGGGCCTGGAGGAAGCGCTGCTCCTGCTCCATCAATGCCGGGGCACACAGCTTGCGGGTCTTGCCGATCTTGCCGAAGCTCAATTTATCGCCGTCCAGGGTATAGCTGGCGAACCAATGGTTGCAGCCGGCATTGCCATAGGCGCGGCCATCATCGGCCAGGGTGAGGGTCAGGTGGCTGTAGTCGATCAGCGGGCGTTCGCCGATCCACTCCAGCACATAGCTCTGCTCCTGCTGCAGTTTGGAAGGCTGCGCCGCGCAGCCGAACAGGCCGCCGAGCAGCGCGGCGCAGATCAACAGGTGTTTCACTGGGCGCTTCCCTGGCAGTTGCGGCACAGGTGACGCTCGCCCTGGCTGCTCCAGCCCAGCTCCGCGATGCGTGCATTGGCGGCGGGCTGGCGGGCCTTCTTGCCGAGCTTTGCATCGACGGCGAATTCGAAGTCGAGCACGGCCTCGCAGCTGTCGCACTTGACCTGCCAGGTGAGGATTTCCAGTTCGTTGAACACCGGGCCGCTGGCCACGGCAACCCACTGGCCGCGCGGGTTGATCAGGTGACGGACGCTCTCGACGGTCAGGCGCATGGACAGGTCCTTGCTGCCTTTGAGCGTCACCAGCAGGACGTCGCCTTTGTGCATCGATCCGCCGTTGCCGGTTACCTGGTAGCGGCCTGGCACCAGCGCGCGGCATTCGATCAGGGTGTGTTGCGGGTTGAAAAGGGTGTAGCGGAAATCGTGCTCGACCATGGGTCCTCCAGAAATGCCGCGTATCCTACCCTGTGACCGTATTTTGCGCATCGCCTGCTGCCCAGCGGGCGATGTTGTCCAGGGTGGTCGCGGCAATCGCTTCCAGCGCTTCGCGGGTCAGAAACGCCTGGTGCGCGGTGACGATCACGTTGGGGAAGGTCAGCAGCCGGGCCAGCACGTCGTCCTGTAGCGGCAGATCGGAGCGGTCCTCGAAGAACAGTTGCGCCTCTTCTTCATAGACATCCAGGCCCAGGTAGCCGAGCTGGCCGCTCTTGAGCGCGTCGATCAGCGCCGGGGTATCGACCAGCGCACCGCGCCCGGTGTTGATCAGCATGGCACCGGGCTGCAGGCGCGCGAGGCTCTCGGCGTTGATCAGATGACGGGTGTGCTCGGTCAGCGGGCAATGCAGGCTGATGATCCGTGCCTGGCCAAGCAGTTCGGGCAGTTCCAGATAGCGGGCACCGAGGGCCAGCAGCTCGGGGTTGGGGTAGGGGTCGTAGGCCAGCAACTGGCAGCCGAAGCCGGCCATGATGCGGGCGAACGCAGCACCGATCTGCCCGGTGCCGACCACGCCCACGGTCTTGCCGTGCAGGTCGAAGCCGGTCAGGCCATGCAAGGTGAAATCGCCTTCGCGGGTGCGGTTGTAGGCGCGGTGCAGGCGGCGGTTGAGGGCCAGGATCAGCGCTACCGCGTGCTCGGCCACGGCGTGCGGCGAATAAGCTGGGACGCGCACCACCGTCAGCCCAAGGTGTGCAGCAGCCGCCAGGTCGACATGGTTGTAGCCCGCCGAACGCAGGGCGATCAGCCGTGTACCACCGCTGGCCAGGCGTTGCAGGACTTCGGCGCCCAGATCATCGTTGATGAAGGCGCAGACCACCTCGAAGCCCTGGGCCAGTGGGGCGGTGTCCGGGGTGAGGCGAGCGGATTGGAAATGCAGCTCCAGGGCGCGGCTGGCGGCGGCCTGGGTGAAGCTTTCCTGGTCGTAGTGCTGGCTGCTGAACAACAGGACGCGCATGGTGGGGATTCCTTCGGTGTGTCGTCGACGATCAGGCACGCAGGTGCGCCTGCTCCGCCAGTCGGTGGATGGCGCGCTCCAGGTCATCCAGCGCCTGCAATGCCTGCGGGCTGTCCTGCTTGAGCAGCGTCTCGCTGCGCTGACAGGCGGCCCGCAATTGTGGGACGCCGCAATAGCGCGAAGCGCCGTTGAGGCGGTGAACGCGCTCGATCATCGCCGAACGATCGCCTTGTTCGCGGGCGCTGCGGATGGCCTGGCGATCACCTTCCAACGAGGCCAGCAGCATCGCCAGCATGTCGGCGGCCAGGTCCGCTTTGCCTGCCGCCAGGCGCAAACCCTCTTCGTGGTCGAGCACCTTGAGCTCGTTGCTATCGGGCAAGCGTTCAGTGGCGCGGTCCAGTGAGGGCGTACCGAGGCTCAGGCCGGTCCATTTCATCACCACTTGGGCCAGCTGGCGCTCGCTGATCGGCTTGGTCAGGTAGTCATCCATGCCACTGTGCAGCAGGGCGCGCTTTTCGTTGGCCATGGCGTGGGCTGTCAGGGCGACGATAGGCAGGGGCGGGCCACTCTGGCTGGCTTCCCAGCGACGGATCTGCTCGGTGCAGGCGCAGCCGTCCATGCCGGGCATCTGCACATCCATCAGCACCAGGTCGAAGGGTTCGTCCTGCACGGCCTGGACTGCCGCGAAGCCGCTGTCTACTGCCACGACTGCGGCGCCCATGCCTTCGAGCAGGGTCTGCACCAGCAGCAGGTTGGCCGGGTTGTCGTCGACACAGAGGATCCTTGGCACCCGCGAGCCGGCAGTGTGCCGCGGTTCGCTGCTGGGGCGGGTCGGTTGCACCAGTTCCAGCAGCAGGCGGCGCAACTTGCGGGTGCAGGTGGGCTTGGACAGCAATTGGCCATGGGCATTGGGCAGGAACGGGTGATACAGCGCCTGCTCGGTGGTCGGGCACAGCACCACGCACTGGCAGCCCAGGCGTTCGAGTTGTTGGTGGTACTGGCCGAGCTGGTCGGGCGAGAGGTTGCCCAGGTTGGCGCCAAGCACGGCGAATTCGAAGGGGTGGCCGGCCTGGCTGGCGGCCTGTACGCCTTGCAGCAACTGCTCGAACGACGAGAACAGGCTGACGCTCAGACCACAGTCTTCAAGCTGGTGTTCCAGGGCCTGACGGGCCAGTTCGTGGCCGTCGACGATCGCTGCGCGACGGCCCAGCAACGCTTGCAGGGGCATTTCCTCGGCGTCGTCGTGGGCCTTGGGCAGGCTCAGGTTGATCCAGAACTGCGAGCCTTCGCCCGGCGTGCTGTCGACGCCGATCTCGCCACCCATCTGTTCGATCAGGCGCTTGGAGATCACCAGCCCAAGGCCGGTGCCGCCAGGTTGACGCGACAGCGAGTTGTCGGCCTGGCTGAAGGCCTGGAACAGGGTGCGCACGTCCGCCGGTGACAGGCCGATGCCGGTGTCCTGCACGCTGATGCGCAGTTGCGCGGTGTCTTCGTGCTCGTCTTCGACCATGGCGCGCACGACGATCGTGCCTTCGCGGGTGAACTTGATGGCGTTGCTCACCAGGTTGGTGAGGATCTGCTTGAGCCGCAGCGGATCGCCAACCAGCGACAAAGGCGTGTCGCGGTACACCAGGCTGACCAGCTCCAGCTGCTTGGCGTGGGCCGCCGGGGCGAGGATGGTCAGGGTGTCCTGGATCAGGTCGCGCAGGTTGAAGGGGATGCTGTCGAGCACCAGCTTGCCGGCTTCGATCTTGGAGAAGTCGAGAATCTCGTTGATGATCCCCAGCAGGTTGTCGGCGGACTTTTCTATGGTGCCCAGATAGTCGAGCTGGCGAGGCGTGAGCTCGCTCTTTTGCAGCAGGTGGGTGAAGCCGAGGATGCCATTGAGCGGGGTGCGGATCTCGTGGCTCATGTTGGCGAGGAATTCGGATTTGATCCGGCTGGCCTCCAGGGCCTCCTTGCGCGCCATGTCCAGCTCGATGTTCTGGATCTCGATGGTCTCCAGGTTCTGGCGCACGTCCTCGGTGGCCTGGTCGATGCTGTGCTGCAGCTCTTCGTGGGCGTTGTGCAGGGTTTCGGCCATGCGGTTGATGCCGGCCGCCAGCTCGTCCAGCTCGACGCTGCCCATGGGCGGCAGGCGTTCTTCGAGGTTGCCCTCCTTGAGCTGGGTGACCGCGTGCTTGATACGCCCGATCGGGCCGTTGATCGCCCGGCTCATGCGCAAGGCCAGCAGCACCGTGAGGCTCAGGCAGGCAAAGATCAGCAGCAGGCTGGTGAACAGGTTGCGATAGCCGCGCAGGAGCGTGCCGTCGTGGGACAGTTCGATTTCGACCCAGCCAAGCAAGCGCTCGGATTCGTTGGGCACGGCTTCGGTGGCCAGGTCACGGTGATGGCCGAAAACCGGCATCAGGTAGCGCGTGGCGTCGTTGCCGGTACGTTGCAGCAGTTGCGTACCGGTGCCGCCACTGGGCGGCTGGTTGAGCATGCTGGGTCCGGCATGGGCCAGGCGCGAACGGTCGGGGGCCAGGAAGGCCACGGCACGCACATCGGTCTGCTCCAAAGCCTCGGCGGCGATGCGCTCGAGCTGCCCTGGCGCTTCCTGGGCCAGGGCGGGGGCTGCGAGCGGTGCCAGTTGCTCGGCGATCATCTTGCCGCGTTGCAACAGTTGGGTGCGCAGTTCGTTCTGCTGCAACCAGGTGAAATAAATGCCCAGCACCAGCGCCATCAGCCCGGCGGGCAGTAAGGCCAGCAGCAGGACGCGGCTTCTGATTCCCAAACGATCGAGCACACCTGTCTCCTGTCATGTGCGTGCGGGCCGTCGCGAGTGGACGGGATCCCGCAGAACGTTACTCCGCGCGCACCGGTAATGCACTTTGTTTGTGCGGGTTTTTTATGACGCGCAGCGCTGGCAAGGGCATTGGTCGTCACTCGGTTGCCAGAACGGCGTCCCTCGCCAATAATCGCGCAACTGAGAATTCATGGCAGATGCCAATGCATACCGTATCCATTCACGACTCAAGCATCCTCGCCATCGAGGACGATCCGGTGCTCGGCGCCTACCTGCACGAGGAGCTGCAGCGCGGCGGTTTCCGCGTGACCTGGTGCCGTAATGGCCTGGAGGGCTTGGAAACTGCCGGCCGCGAGGCCTTCGATGTGGTGTTGCTGGACATCCTGCTGCCAGGGCTCAATGGTCTGGACGCCCTGGCGCAACTGCGCCGGCGCAGCGCCACGCCGGTCATCCTGATGTCGGCGCTGGGGGCCGAGGCGGACCGTATCAGCGGTTTCCAGCGCGGTGCCGACGACTACCTGCCCAAGCCCTTCAGCATGGCCGAGCTGCGCGTGCGCATCGAGGCGATCCTGCGCCGGGTCGCCCTGGAGCGCCGGCACCAGGCGCCGCGCGACGTTCTGCCGGGACAACTGCATTTCGACGACCAGGCCTGCGACGTGACGCTCGACGGGCAGGCTGCGGGGCTCACGCCCAGCGAATACCGCCTGCTCGACACCCTCAATCGCAGCCAGGAGGAGGTGCTGAGCAAGCCCTTCCTTTACCAGCAGGTCCTGCAGCGTGGCTATTCGCGCCATGACCGCAGCCTGGACATGCATGTCAGCCAGATCCGTCGCAAGCTCAAGGGTATCGGTTATCACGAGCGCCAGGTGCGCACGGTATGGGGCAAGGGCTACGTGTTCTGTGCCGGCGAGGCAGACTGAGCATGCTCGATCGTCGATCGCTGTTCTGGAAGCTGGCGGTGCTGCTGGTGGGCTTCTGCCTGCTGATGATCGGCCTGAGCTACACCTGGGGCCGGCATATGGAAACCCAGAACGCCTTCTTGTCCGAGCCTGCCCGGCAGCTGTTGCGCGGTTATGCCGCCGAGGCCGAGCAGGCCTGGAACCAGGGCGGCCGGGAAGGCCTCGAGCGCTGGTTGCTGGACATGCGCCAGCGTGAATCGGGCTGGATCGCGGTGCTCGATGGCAACTTGCGTCCGCTCGCGGGGGCTCGCTTGTCCACGGAGGAAATCCAGCGCCTGACCCGCCTGCGCGGCGTCGACTGGCCGATGAGCAGGCGCAGCGTCGACCAGCCCTGGTTGCGCTTGCCGTTCCCCCAGGCTCCCGAGCAGGGCATGCTGGTGATCGAGTTGCCCCAGCGCCTGACCCCCGGCCAGTACCGGTTGTTCTGGCGGATCATCACTAACGGTGTGATGCCGGGTCTGTTCACCCTGCTGCTGTGCGTGGGCCTCTACCGGATGCTGATCGTGCCGCTGAACCAGTTGCGCGAGCAGGCCAATGCCTGGCGTGCCGACCAGCTTTCGGCGCGGCTCGATTCGCGCACGATCGGTCGTGACGACGAGTTGGGCGAGCTGGCGCGTGCCTTCGACCAGATGGCCGAGCGCCTGCAGGGCACGGTGGCCCTGCAGCAGCAACTGTTGCGCGACTTGTCCCACGAGATGCGCACGCCACTGAGCCGCCTGCGTGTGGCCTGCGAGGGCGAGACCGACGTCGCGCGCCTGCGCGAGCGCCTCGAACGGGAACTCGATTGCATGCAGCAACTGGTCGAGGACACCCTGCAACTGGCCTGGCAGGATGCCGAGCGTGCGCCGATGAACCTTGAGCCCATCCAGCTTCAGGCCCTGTGGGACCTGCTGGTGGAGAATGCCTGCTACGAAAGCGGCTGGGCAGCGCAGCGGTTGCAGTGCACGTTGCCGGCCAGCTGTTGGGTGGAGGGTAATCTCAACCACCTGGCCCAGGCGCTGGAGAACATGCTGCGCAATGCTATCCGCCACTCGCCGCACGACGGGGTGGTACGCCTGAGTGGTCTGCGCGAGGGCAATCACTGGCAGTTGTTCCTGGAAGATGAAGGCGGCGGGGTGGATGACGACGCTCTGGAAAGGATCTTCGCGCCGTTTTCCCGGCTCGACGGCTCGCGCCCCGGGGATGGAGGCTTTGGGCTGGGGCTGAGTATCGCCCGCAGTGCGATCCAGCGTCAGGGCGGCAGGCTGTGGGCCGAGAATGGGCAACGGGGATTGCGGCTGTGCATGCGCCTGCCTTGTGTCGACATGGAGGGCTTGGCGGGTAAGCCTGCTGCTGAAAAGGCTTTCACCGTTCTTGCGAGCGCGAGTTTGCCCGCGCAGGGTTCGTCTCCCATATAACTACCTGCTATATCTCCCAGCAATTGCGTGATATGGCGGCGCGTCCTTTGCCGGTATGATAGGCGCCCCTGCCGTCCTGATTGCGAAACACGCCCATGACCTTGCAGTACCCAACCATCGCCGATTGCGTCGGCAACACCCCTCTGGTCCGCCTGCAGCGTATCGCCGGGCAGACCAGCAATACCCTTCTGCTCAAGCTCGAAGGCAACAACCCGGCCGGCTCGGTCAAGGACCGTCCGGCGTTGTCGATGATCACCCGTGCCGAACTGCGCAACCAGATCAAGCCAGGCGACACCCTGATCGAGGCGACCTCCGGCAACACCGGCATCGCCCTGGCCATGGCGGCGGCGATCAAGGGTTACAAGATGATCCTGATCATGCCCGACAACTCCACGGCCGAGCGCAAGGCGGCGATGACCGCCTATGGCGCCGAGCTGATCCTGGTGACCAAGGAAGAGGGCATGGAAGGGGCGCGCGATCTGGCCGAAAAGCTGCAGGCCGAGGGTCGCGGCCTGGTGCTCGACCAGTTCGCCAACGGCGACAACCCGATTGCCCATTACACCAGCACAGGTCCCGAGATCTGGCAGCAGACCCAGGGCAGCATCACCCACTTCGTCAGTTCCATGGGCACCACCGGCACCATCATGGGCTGCTCGCAGTACCTCAAGGAACAGAACCCGGCGGTGCAGATCGTCGGCCTGCAACCGATGGAAGGCTCGGCCATTCCCGGTATTCGCCGCTGGCCGGAGGAATACCTGCCGAAGATCTTCGACGCCACCCGCGTCGATCGCGTGGTGGACATGTCCCAGCAGGAAGCCGAAGACACCACCCGTCGCCTTGCACGCGAAGAGGGCATTTTCTGCGGTGTGTCCTCCGGCGGTGCGGTCGCGGCCATGCTGCGTCTGTCCCGTGAAGTGGAAAATGCCGTGATGGTCGCGATCATCTGCGACCGCGGCGACCGTTATCTCTCCACCGGCCTGTTCGACGCGACCTGATGTCCAGAAAGAAAAGCAACAGCAGCGGTCTGCGCTTCCAGCCAGCCGGCGGCGACCGCACCCCACAGGTGCCGGTCGGCAAGAAACAACGCCTGGACATCGAGCGCCTGGCCGGTGACGGACGCGGCATCGCCTTTGTCGAGGGGCGCACCTGGTTCGTCAGTGGTGCCCTGGCGGGCGAGGCGGTCGAGGCGCGGGTGCTGAATGCCCGCGGCAAGATCGTCGAAGCACGTCTTGAGCGCGTGCTGCAGGCCAGCCCCGAGCGCCGCGAGGCGCCGTGCCGGCATTACGCCCGCTGCGGCGGTTGCACCCTTCAGCACCTGCCCCACGAGGGCCAGCTGGCGCTCAAGCAGCGCCTGCTCGCCGAGCAGTTGCAGCGCGTAGCCGGTGTGCAGCCTGATGAGTGGGCCGCACCGCTGGCCGGGCCGGAATTCGGCTACCGCCGCCGCGCGCGCATCGCCGTGCGTTGGGATGTGAAGGCGCGCGAGCTGCAGGTCGGTTTTCGTGCCGAAGCCAGCCAGGACATCATCGCCATCGACGAATGTCTGGTGCTGGTACAACCCTTGCAAACCATCCTTCGTCACTTGCCGACCGTGCTGCGCAGCCTGAGCAGGCCCCAGGCACTGGGGCATGTGGAATTGTTCAGCGGCACCGCCGAGGCGGTGCTGGTGCGTCATGTGGCGCCGCTGGCCGATGACGACCTGGCGCGCCTGCAGGCGTTCTGCGAGCAAGCGGGTGCGCAACTGTGGCTGCAGGGCGAGGGTGAGCCGGCGCCACATGATGGCGCCGCGACACTTGGGTTTGACCTGGCCCCTTGGGGGCTGGAGCTGGCGTGGCGACCGGGCGACTTCGTGCAGGTCAATGCCCAGGTCAACACCCTGATGATCCAACAGGCGCTGGCGTGGCTTGCGCCGCAACCGGACGAACGGGTACTGGACCTGTTCTGTGGCCTGGGCAATTTTGCCCTGCCGCTGGCTCGCCAGGCCCGTGAAGTGGTGGCGGTGGAAGGTGTGCAGGCGATGGTCGATCGGGCCGCCTCCAACGCCGCGAGCAACAATGTGCATAACGCACGGTTTTTTCAGGCCGATTTATCGCAGTCTTTGGCAGGTGCCGAATGGGCCGCCGAGGGCTTTTCTGCGGTACTCTTGGACCCACCGCGCGACGGTGCCTACGAGGTGGTGCAAAGCATCGCACGCTTGAAGGCCAAGCGGTTGGTCTATGTATCGTGCAACCCCGCCACGCTGGCGCGAGACGCGCAGGTGCTGGTCGGCCAGGGGTACCGGTTAAAAAGGGCCGGGATTCTCGACATGTTTCCTCAGACGGCGCATGTCGAGGCCATGGCGTTATTCGAAGTGGGCCAGTAACGGCTGGCCCCTTGGTGCGGCTTCCACGGACGGGAAGCGGCACGGTTGATTGCCAGTGCACCCGCGAGGTGCGCTGTATGGAAAGGTAAACGAAACATGGTACAGGTGAGAGTGCACCAGCCGGTCAACACCGACGGCAGTATCAATCTCGAAGCATGGCTGGATCATGTGGTGAGCGTCGATTCGGCGCTGGATCGCACGGCGCTCAAGGAGGCCTGCGATTTCGCCCAGGAAGTCGAGAAGAAGGGCAACCCGGCCAAGCATTCCTGGGCCGACGGGACGTCGAGCTTCCAGGCGGGGCTCGAGATCGCTGAAATTCTCGCAGACCTCAAGCTCGACCAGGACTCGCTGGTCGCTGCCGTGATCTATCGCTCGGTCCGCGAAGGTAAGGTCACCCTGGCCGAGGTCGGCCAGCGTTTCGGCCCGGTGGTCTCCAAGCTGATCGACGGCGTGCTGCGCATGGCCGCCATCAGCGCCAGCCTCAGCCCGCGCCAGTCGCTGGTGCTGGGCTCGCAGGCGCAGGTCGAGAACCTGCGCAAGATGCTCGTGGCCATGGTCGACGACGTACGTGTCGCCCTGATCAAGTTGGCCGAGCGGACCTGCGCGATCCGCGCGGTGAAGGCCGCCGATGACGAAAAACGCCTGCGTGTGGCGCGCGAAGTGTTCGACATTTACGCACCGCTCGCTCACCGCCTGGGCATCGGCCATATCAAGTGGGAGCTGGAAGACCTGTCCTTCCGCTACCTGGAGCCCGACCAGTACAAGCAGATCGCCAAGCTTCTGCACGAGCGGCGGCTGGACCGCGAGCGCTTCATCAGCGATGTGATGAACCAGTTGCAGAACGAGCTGCTGGCCACCGGGGTCAAGGCCGACATCAGCGGTCGGGCGAAACACATCTATTCGATCTGGCGCAAGATGCAGCGCAAGGGCCTGGAGTTCAGCCAGATCTACGACGTGCGTGCGGTGCGCGTGCTGGTGCCGGAAATCCGCGACTGCTATACCGCGCTGGGTATCGTCCACACCTTGTGGCGCCACATCCCCAAGGAGTTCGACGACTACGTCGCCAACCCCAAGGAAAACGGCTACCGCTCGCTGCACACCGCGGTGATCGGCCCCGAGGGCAAGGTGCTCGAGGTGCAGATCCGTACCCACGGCATGCATGAGGAGGCCGAGCTTGGTGTCTGCGCGCACTGGAAGTACAAGGGCACCGACGTCAAGTCCAGCTCCAACCACTACGAAGAGAAGATTTCCTGGCTGCGCCAGGTGCTGGAGTGGCACGAGGAACTGGGCGACATCGGCGGCCTGGCCGAACAGCTGCGGGTCGACATCGAGCCGGACCGGGTCTACGTGTTCACCCCTGATGGTCACGCCATCGACCTGCCCAAGGGCGCCACGCCGCTGGACTTCGCCTACCGCGTGCACACCGAGATCGGCCACAACTGCCGTGGCGCCAAGATCAACGGGCGCATCGTACCGCTGAACTACAGCCTGCAGACCGGCGAGCAGGTGGAGATCATCACCAGCAAGCAGGGCAACCCAAGCCGCGACTGGCTGAACTCCAACCTCGGCTACGTCACCACCTCGCGTGCGCGGGCCAAGATCGTCCACTGGTTCAAGCTGCAGGCGCGCGACCAGAACGTCGCTGCCGGCAAGACCCTCATCGAGCGCGAACTCAGCCGCCTGGGCCTGCCGCAGGTGGACTTCGAGCGCCTGGCGGAAAAGGCCAACGTCAAGACCGCCGAGGACATGTTCGCTGCGCTGGGGGCCGGTGATCTGCGCCTGGCGCACATGGTCAACGCCGCCCAGCAGTTGCTCGAGCCGGAGCGTATCGAGCCGGTCGAGCTGGTGCCGCGCCCGGCGCGCGGGACTCGATCGGGCAAGCGCAACGACATCCAGATCCAGGGCGTAGGCAACCTGCTCACGCAGATGGCCGGCTGCTGCCAGCCGCTGCCGGGCGACGCCATCGTCGGCTACATCACCCAGGGCCGCGGCGTGAGCATTCACCGCCAGGACTGCGCCTCGGTGCTGCAGTTGGCGGGCAAGGAACCGGAGCGCATGATCCAGGTGAGCTGGGGGCCGATTCCGGTGCAGACCTACCCGGTCGATATCGTCATCCGCGCCTACGACCGCCCGGGCTTGCTGCGCGACGTTTCGCAGGTGCTGCTCAACGAGAAGATCAACGTGCTGGCGGTCAATACCCGCTCGAACAAGGAAGACAACACCGCGCTGATGTCGCTGACCATCGAGATTCCAGGCCTGGATGCGCTGGGGCGTTTGCTCGGACGGATCTCGCAGTTGCCGAACATCATCGAGACGCGGCGTAATCGTACGCCTTGAGACTGCGTCGCCCCATCGCGGGCAAGCCCGCTCCTGCAGGTGCAGCGTGATTCCTATAGGAGCGGGCTCGTCCCGCGATGAGGGCGCCACCTAAGGACCTGCCAGAGCATGACCTACACCCTAGACGACCTGCTCCACCTCATGGCCCGCCTGCGCGATCCGCAATACGGCTGCCCCTGGGATCTCGAGCAGGACTACACCAGCATCGTCAAGCACACCATCGAGGAAGCCTACGAGGTGGCCGACGCCATCGAACAGGGCGATTTCGCGCAGTTGCAGGGCGAACTCGGCGACCTGCTGTTCCAGGTGGTCTACTACAGCCAGCTGGCGCGGGAGGAGGGGCGTTTCGAGTTTGCCGGCGTGGTTGATTCGATCACCCGCAAGCTGATCCGCCGCCATCCGCACGTGTTCCCCACCGGTGACCTCTACGCCGCACCCGACATCCCGCGCTTGAGCGAGGCGCAGGTCAAGTCGCGCTGGGAAGAGATCAAGGCCGAGGAGCGCGCCGAGAAGAGCACCCCCGAACAGCTCTCGCTGCTCGACGATGTTCCCGGCGCCTTGCCGGCGCTGTCGCGTGCGACCAAACTGCAGAAGCGCGCGGCCACCGTCGGTTTCGACTGGCCCGAGGCGTTGCCGGTGCTGGACAAGGTCCGCGAGGAGCTCGACGAGGTATTGCAGGCCATGGCCGATGGCGATGACCAGGCACTGGAAGACGAAGTCGGCGACCTGCTGTTCGCCGCTGTGAACCTGGCCCGTCATCTCAAGCAGGATCCGGAAAACGCCCTGCGCCGCGCCAACCGTAAATTCGAACGACGTTTCCGCTTCATCGAGCAGGCATTGCGCGACACTGGCCGACCGATCGAAGATTGTAACCTTGACGAGTTGGATGCCCTCTGGGGCGAAGCCAAACGTCAGGAAAAGAACCTGCCCAGCTGCGGCTGAGCCGATGCATAAGTGAGTGAACACCGATGAGCCTTTCCCTTCGCGATCAATTGCTCAAGGCCGGTCTGGTCAACCAGAAGCAGGTCTCCCAGACCAACAAGGCCGAAAAGAAACAGAAACGCCTGGAACACAAGGGCCAGGTCGAGGTGGACGACAGCCAGCAGCGCCTGGCCAAGGAAGCCATGGCCGACAAGGCCAAAAAGGACCAGGAACTGAACCGCCAGGTGCAGGAGAAGGCCGAGCAGAAGGCCCGTGCCGCACAGGTCAAGCAATTGATCGAGGCGACCCGCCTGCCCAAGCTGACCACCGAGGACTACTACAACTTCGTCGACGACAAGAAGGTCAAGCGCATTGCCGTCAACGCCCTGATGCGCAGCAAGCTGAGCAACGGTTCGCTGGCGATCGTCGCCCATGGCGGCGGCTACGAAGTGATCCCGCGCGAGGCGGCGGTGAAGATCCAGGAACGCGATCCCAAGCGCATCCTGCTGCTCAACACCCATGTCGAGGAGGCCGATGAAGACGATCCATATGCGGCCTACAAGATCCCTGACGATCTGATGTGGTAAATGACGAAAACCCCGCTCAGGCGGGGTTTTTCGTGGGGGAGATCTTATTGTGTGCCGCGTTGGCTCTCGAGGGTCTCGAGCTCCTGGCGGTACTGGTGGGCTTCATGCTCGTTGTGGAACATGCCGACCAGTTGGCCCTGCTGGTGTACGTCCCAGATCCGCACGCCAGCGGCCAGGCCTTCGTGGGACATTCTCGATTCGTCGCGTTCGGTTACTTGGACAGTCATCGGTAAACTCCACTTCTGTTGGTCTGCGACACTGTGTCGCACACCTTCTTTATAGAGTTTGTTAGCAGGCTAAGTAAATAAAACGACGATGAAACTATGTTCATGAATTGCGCTGCGCTTGTTCCCATCGCGGCGCTCCTGCAAGCCAAAACAAAGCCCCGCACCAGGCGGGGCTCGGGCTACAGCAGGTTACAGCGCAGGGAACGGATCAGTTGCCCTTCACCGTCCTGCCATCGACCGTACCATCCTGCAGCACGATCACGTATTCCTTGCCATCGGTCTCGACCTGGCGCAGTTGCACCAGCAGGTAGTCCCAGTCCTTGGCGAACCACAGCTCGGTGATGCGCTTGCTCTGGCTTGGGTCGCGCACGCGCTCGACCTTCACCGCATCGACCTGGCCGGTCTTGGTGGCAACCTTCTCGGTGCCCAGCACGCGGAAGTCGTAGGTGTCGATCTCGTCACCGTCGACCACCTGGTACGTCATGCTCTTCTTGCCCGCTGCCACGTCATGTTGCAGGGCCAGTTGATAGGACGACTTGTCCAGCACCCCACGGTTGAGCGGCAGGTTGATCGCATCGCCACGGTCGCTACCGGTGACTTTCTTGCTGTTCCAGTCGAAGTCCAGGTCGACCTTCTTCGCCTTGCCCAGGCCACCACGCTCGAAGTGATACTTCTGCGGCAGCAGGGTGTCGTTGTCCATGCGCACCGTGCTCTGTTCGGTCAGGCTGGCGATCATCATGGAGGCTTTGAAGTTGAGGTCCCAGGTACCGTTGGCGTTCTTGACCAGGCTGCGTTCGGCGGTGCCGCTCATGGGCAGCTGTTTCCAGTCGGCGGTGTAGCTGGCCGAGAAAGGCTTCAGATCAGCTGCCTGGAGGGGCAGGGCGAGCACGGCGAGAGCCAATAGCAGGGCGCGACGCATATATTCTCCTAGGGTCGAATCAAGTGACCGCTGGCCGCCAGCGGCTGGCCATCCAGTAATGCACCTTGTTCGCCCAGGCGCAAGCGTCCTTCGGCGAACCAGCGCACCGCCAGCGGGTAGATCTGGTGTTCCTGTTGGTGGACCCGTTGTGCCAGGCTCTGCGCATCGTCGCCTGGCGCGACCGCTACCACAGCCTGTACGACCAAGGGCCCACCGTCGAGTTCCTCGGTGACGAAATGAACACTGCAGCCGTGCTCGGCGTCACCGGCATCCAGGGCCCGCTGGTGAGTGTGCAACCCTTTGTACTTGGGCAACAGCGACGGGTGGATGTTGAGCAGGCGCCCCTGGTAGTGGCGCACGAAGTCGCCACTGAGGATGCGCATGAAGCCGGCCAGCACCACCAGGTCGGGGGCGAAGCCATCGATCAGTTGCACCAGCGCCGCGTCGAATGCTTCGCGCCCGTCGAAACCACCGTGCTCGAGCACGGCGGTGTCGATCCCGGCAGCTTTGGCCCGTTGCAGGCCAAAGGCGTCGGGGCGGTTGGAAATCACCGCGCGGATCCGCGCGCTACCGTGTTCGGCGTGGATGCTGTCGATCAGGGCTTGCAGGTTGCTGCCGGAGCCCGACAGCAGTACGACGACATTGCAGGTCTTGCTCGGCATCAGTGTGCCTTGAGGTTCTGCAGCTCGACCTGGGCAGCGCCTTCGGCGGCCACGTCGATGCGGCCGATCACCCAAGGCTGCTCACCGGCCTGGCGCAGGACGTTCAGGGCGTTGTCGACCTGGTCCTGGGCCACGCAGATGACCATGCCTACGCCGCAGTTCAGTACGCGGTGCATTTCGTGCTCGTCGACGTTGCCTTTCTGTTGCAGGAAGTCGAACACCGCCGGACGCTGCCAGCTGGCCACGTCGACCACGGCCTGGGCGCCTTTTGGCAGGACGCGCGGGATGTTGTCCAGCAGGCCGCCACCGGTGATGTGGGCCATGGCCTTGACCGCGCCGGTCTTCTTGATCAGCTCCAGCAGCGGCTTGACGTAGATGCGGGTCGGCGCCATCAGCAGGTCGGTCAGTGGCTGGCCGTCGAGCTGGGTGTTCTCGATGTCGGTGCCGGACACTTCGAGGATCTTGCGGATCAGCGAGTAGCCGTTGGAGTGCGGGCCGGAGGAAGGCAGGGCGATCAGGGCGTCGCCGGTGACCACTTTCGAGCCGTCGATGATTTCCGACTTCTCCACCACGCCGACGCAGAAACCGGCCAGGTCGTAGTCTTCGCCTTCGTACATGCCTGGCATCTCGGCGGTTTCACCACCGACCAGCGAGCAACCGGCCAGTTCGCAACCGGCGCCGATGCCGGTGACTACGGTAGCGGCCACGTCGACGTTCAGCTTGCCGGTGGCGTAGTAGTCGAGGAAGAACAGAGGCTCGGCGCCGCAGACCACCAGGTCGTTGACGCACATGGCGACCAGGTCCTGGCCGATGCTGTCGTGCTTGTTCAGGTTCAGTGCCAGGCGCAGCTTAGTGCCGACGCCGTCGGTGCCGGAGACCAGCACCGGCTGCTTGTAGCCGGCCGGGATCTCGCAGAGGGCGCCGAAGCCGCCCAGGCCACCCATGACTTCAGGGCGTGCGGTGCGCTTGGCGACGCCCTTGATGCGTTCGACCAGTGCTTCGCCGGCGTCGATGTCTACACCGGCGTCTTTGTAGCTCAGGGAGGGTTGCTTGCTCATTGATCCAGGCCTTTAAGGGGGAGGGATTCAGGAAAACGACCAGCGCGGCCAAGGCCGGCTCGGGAGGCGGCGGCTGCCTGTACGTGACTGGTCTGCGAAGGCGCGCGATTTTATCAGGGTTGCCCGGCAGCGGCCATCCTCCATTGAACGGCAAGTGGCGAGCGGTAGGCTATAAGAGAAGACAGACAGCACCGGCGCGCGCTTTTGCTTGCCGCTGACAGCGTGCAGCTTGTAGCTTCTGCCCTGAAAGTCATCTGGACAGGAATCCTTCATGCGTTTTCTCAATTACCTGGCAGTGGTTTGCATAGGGCTGATCGGTGCAACGGCACAGGCCGAGACCGTATCGGGGCTTTACCAGGTCCGCGAGCCTGTCGATGGGCAGGGCAGCGAGGCGCGGACCCAGGCCACCGCCAAGGCACTCGACACCCTGGTGCTGCGCCTGACCGGCGATGCCAAGGCGACGCAGAACCCGGCGGTGGTCGCCCTGCGCAAGGATCCGCAACAGATCGTCAATCAGGTTGGCAGCGACGCCGGCCCACCTGAATCGGTGGTGGTGGAATTCGACCCCGGCAGCACCGAGCGCGCCCTGCGCCAGGGCGGCCTGGCCCTGTGGGGCAGCAACCGGCCGTCGATTCTTGGCTGGTGGCTGTACGACAGTGTCGAGGGCAGCAGCCTGGTCGGAGATGGCCAGAGCAGCGCCGAGCCGCTGCGTCGCGCAGCCCAGCACCGTGGCCTGCCGCTGCGCCTGCCGCTGGCCGACCTGCAGGAACAACTGGTCGCCAATGCCAAGCAGCTCGAAGGCAACGACCCGGCGCCGCTGCGTGAGGCGTCCGAGCGCTATGGCGCCGATGCCCTGCTGGCTGTGCACGCCCACGAAGCCGACGGCAAGTGGCAAGGCAAATGGCAACTGTGGCTGGGCGAGCAGCGCGAGCAGGGCACGGCAGAGGGGGCCGACCAGGCCGCGCTGGCCGATGCGGTGATGCTGGCGATCAGCACACGCCTGGCACCCCGTTACGTCACCCGCCCGGGCGCGAGCAGCGACCTGCAGGTCCAGGTGCAGGGCATGAACCTGCAGCGCTACGCCGAACTGCTGCGTGTGCTCGAGCCCTACGGCCCGCGGCTGCAGATGGCCGACGGCGACACCCTGACCTATACGGTCACCGGCAATCGCGAACAACTGCGCGCGCAACTGGGGCTGGCGCATCTGCAGGAGGTGCCCGTCGATCCGGCGCCTGCCGCCGCTCCCGCTCCCGTAGCAGAGGCAGCGCCTGGCCAGGCGGTCGCCCCGCAGGCGGCTGCGCCAAAGCCGTTCGATGGCCTGCGTTTTCGCTGGTAAGGAGCCGCGCACATGACTGATGTACGCCGTTGGGTATGGTTGGGCATAGCCCTGCTGATCGCCGTCCTGCTGTACCTGCTGCACAACATCCTCTCGCCGTTCCTGGTGGGCATCCTGCTGGCGTACCTGGCCGACCCGCTGGTCGATCGCCTGGAGCGCCTGGGCCTGTCGCGCACCTGGGGCGTGGTGGTGGTGTTCAGCCTGTTCACCCTGGTGTTCCTCGCCTTGCTGCTGGTACTGGTGCCGATGCTGGCCAAGCAGTTGCTGCGCCTGTACGAGCTGGCGCCGCAGATGCTCGACTGGCTGCAGCATGTGGCCCTGCCGTGGGTGCAGAGCCGCCTGGGCCTGGCCGATGGCTTCTGGAAGTTCGACAAGATCAAGGCTGCCATCGGCGCGCACATGGGCCAGACCACCGACATCGTCGGCATCGTCCTGTCCCAGGCCACCGCCTCGAGCCTGGCGCTGATCGCCTGGCTGGCCAACCTGGTGCTGATCCCGGTGGTGGGCTTCTACCTGCTGCGTGACTGGGACCTGATGATGGCCAAGCTGCGCAGCCTGCTGCCACGCCAGCGTGAAGACCAGGTGGTGGGGCTGGCGGGTGAGTGCCATGAGGTGCTGGGGGCGTTCGTGCGCGGCCAGTTGCTGGTAATGCTGGCGCTGAGCGTGATCTACGCGGTCGGGCTGTCGCTGATCGGCCTCGAGCTGGGGCTGCTGATCGGCCTGCTGGCGGGGTTGGCGGCCATCGTGCCGTACATGGGCTTCATCGTCGGCATCGGTGCAGCGCTGATCGCCGGGTTGTTCCAGTTCGGCGGCGACCTGTACCCGATGCTGGGCATCGTCGCGGTGTTCATGGTCGGCCAGGCCCTCGAGGGCATGGTGCTGACCCCGCTGCTGGTGGGCGACCGCATTGGCCTTCACCCGGTGGCGGTGATCTTCGCCATCCTGGCCGGCGGCGAGCTGTTCGGCTTCACCGGCGTGCTCCTGGCGCTGCCGGTGGCGGCGGTGATCATGGTGCTGCTGCGCCATGTGCATGACCTGTATAAAGAGTCGGATATGTACGCCGGGGATATCGATCCCGAGCTTTGAACCTCCCAATCGCCCGGCTCACGTGCCGGGCGAGCCCCTGGGACAACCCGCCACCTTGACGTTCCCGCCGCCAATTTGTTTGTGCTGGCGTTTCGGTTACAATCCGCAATCGTTTCAGCCGACCCAGGTCAATCAGACCAATGGCTGAAGTGTGTAAGGGTTCTCTGGCTGCTGAACAATGATCACAAAAAGCCTGCGCTGAAGAACAAGAAACACCTGGGCCAGCCACAGGCCCCCCTCCGTTCTACTGACTGGAAGTGATCAATGTTCAAAAAAGCTGGCAAGACCTTGCTGGGTCTGGCTGTCGCGGCGAGCTTCATGCAAGCGCACGCCGACGAAGCCAAGAAAGTCGATGTGCTCCTGATTGGCGGCGGCATCATGAGTTCGACCCTGGGCGTATGGCTCAGCGAACTGGAGCCGAGCTGGTCGATGGAAATGGTCGAGCGCCTGGACGGCGTCGCCGAGGAAAGCTCCAACGGCTGGAACAATGCCGGTACCGGCCACTCCGCGCTGGCTGAGCTGAACTACACCCCGATGGACAAGGACGGCAAGGTCAACATCTCCAAGGCGATCGAGATCAACGAAGCCTTCCAGGTGTCGCGCCAGTTCTGGTCCTGGCAGGTTCGCCAGGGCGTGCTGAAGAACCCGAAATCGTTCATCAACACCACCCCGCACATGAGCTTCGTCTGGGGCGACGACAACATCGCCTTCCTGAAGAAGCGTTACGAAGCACTGCAGGCGAGCCCGCTGTTCCGCCCGATGCAGTTCTCCGAAGACCACGCCCAGATCGCCAAGTGGGTCCCGCTGATGATGGAAGGGCGTGACCCGAACCAGAAGCTGGCCGTGACCTGGACGCCGATCGGCACCGACGTCAACTTCGGCGAGATCACCCGCCAGTTCGTCGGCCACCTGCAGACCCGCGACAACTTCAAGCTGAAGCTGTCCAGCGAAGTGCAGGACATCACCCGCAACAAGGACGGCTCCTGGCACGTCGAGTACAAGAACCTGAAGGATGGCAGCACCTCTGCCACCGACGCCAAGTTCCTGTTCATCGGTGCCGGCGGCGGCGCCCTGAAGCTGCTGCAGAAGTCGGGCATTCCTGAAGCCAAGGAATACGCAGGCTTCCCGGTTGGCGGCTCGTTCCTGGTGACCGAGAACCCGACCGTTGCCATGCAGCACATGGCCAAGGCCTACGGCATCGCCTCGACCGGCGCGCCGCCCATGTCGGTTCCGCACCTGGACACCCGCGTGCTGGACGGCAAGCGCGTGATCCTGTTCGGGCCATTCGCCACCTTCTCGACCAAGTTCCTGAAGAACGGCTCGTACCTGGACCTGCTGAGCAGCACCACCCTGCACAACGTCTGGCCGATGACCAAAGTGGGCATCGAGCAGTACCCGCTGGTCGAGTACCTCGCTGGCCAGGTGATGCTGTCGGATGACGACCGCTTCGAAGCCCTGCGCACCTACTTCCCGCACGCCAAGAAAGAAGACTGGCGCCTGTGGCAGGCCGGTCAGCGCGTGCAGATCATCAAGCGTGACGAAGAGAAGGGCGGTGTGCTGAAGTTGGGCACCGAAGTCGTGGCGTCCCAGGACCGTACCATCGCCGGTCTGCTGGGTGCTTCGCCAGGCGCCTCGACCGCTGCGCCGATCATGCTCAACGTGCTGGAAACCGTGTTCAAGGAGAAGGTCGCTACGCCTGAGTGGCAGGCCCGCATCCGCGAAATCGTGCCGAGCTACGGTACCAAGCTGAACGATTCCGCTGCTGCCGTGCAGAAAGAGTGGAACTACACCGCTGAAGTGCTGCAACTGGAGAAGCCGCCGGTCATCGACCAGAGCGTCGGGACCAGCACCGGTGTCGAGTCGACCGCACCTGCCGAGAGCAAGGCTGCCAACGACATGGCGCTGTAAGCTGCCTGAGGAAATGGCCTGTCGCCTGACAGGCCGTTGCCTGAAAAGCCACGAGGATCGCCGCCGGCGGGCTCGTGGCTTTTTTGTGCCTGGTTACAGTGCTTTGTGGCAGCGAGTCCCTGTGGGAGCGGGGCTTGCCCGCGAACACCGGCGAAGCCGGTGCCATCCACCGCGGCGTTCTTTTCGCGGGCAAGCCCGCTCCCACAGGGATGGATTGCAATCAGTGGCTCAATGATCCACGTGCAACTTGTCGTCCAGGCGGTTGCTCGACGAGCCATTCTTCTGCGGCGTCTCGTCGAAATGCTTCCATTCGGCCTCCTGGAAGCGGAACAGGCTGTCATCCTCCGGCGCCTCGCGGTCGCCATAATGGTGGATCGAGTAATGGGCATACTCGACCTTGTCCGCCCAGTCGCCCTGCAACAATCCATCGGCCGCCAGGTCCCGGTACCAGTCGTTTTCCTTCTCGCTGGCCTTCTGCCGTTTGTTGTGATCGACGAAGTAACCGATGATCCCGCCGATCACGCCCAGCACCACGCCCACCAGGAAGAAAGGCCCGGTCAGCGCTGCGGCCGTGCCTGCACCGAACAGGCTGGCAGCACCAAGTACACCGGCCGAGGCACCGAAGGCACCGCCGGCGATCTGCAGGCCACCGGAGGCCTTGGCCAGCGGATCGCCATCCTTGATTGCGTTCTTGATGGTGAAGGCCCCCAGGACGATGTCGGCGAACCCACCGGCAAGGTCGGTGGCCGGACCCAGTACCTTGATCACCGACCCCGCAATCTTCGCCGCCTTGCCCGGTGGCAGCTTGACCGTGCCGGAGGCTGATACGGCGTCCTCCAGGCGCTGGGTAATGCCGCCATAGGCGTTCTTGGCGGCGTTGGCGTTGCCCGCGCCGTCACCGAGCACGTCGGAAAAGTCCCCGAGCTTGCTGCCGGGCAGGGTATCGAGCGCTTCGGCGATCTTGGCCTTGGTGCTCGCCGGCAGCTCGCTGAGCTTGAATTCGAACTTCGGCTCCTGGATCCCGCCCTTGCCCCAGATCTCCGGCAGGGTCTTGTCCAGGCCGAGGAAATCGACCAACCCGCTCTTGCCGACCAGCCCGCCGATGGCATCGCCGACCTTGGCGAAGTGGCTGCCAGCGCCGGCAAAACTGACGAAGTCCTTGGCGATCGACAGGCGTTGCTGCCAGGTCTCGCCCAGCTTGCCGCCCTGGCCGACCAGTTGATAGATGCCCGAGAACAGGTTCACCCCGGCACCCAGCGTGCCGAGGATGCCCTTGCTGTTGAGGGCGCTGAACACCTCGCCGAGGGTGCCGCGGTCGGCAATCGGCACATAGGGCTTGGACAGCACGGTCTTCAGGTCGGCCTCGCTGATGCTGCCCTTGGCCATGTCGATCTGCGACAGCTCTTCGAGCACCTTGGTGACCACCGAGGACTTCTGCTTGCCCTGCAGCCCCTCTTCGAGAAACTTCTCGATGACCTCCTGGGTGCGCCGCGGCATGTCCAGCAGCGAGCCCTTGAGCACACTTTTGAGCAGGCCGAACAGGTCCTTGGTGGCCAGCTCCTTGTTCTCGTCGGAAATCTTGCTCGGGTCGCCGACCAGGTCGTTGAGGTCGCTGGTCAGGCCGTCGGCCTGGATCGACTGGGCCGCCTTGGTTGCCGCCTCAGGATCGAACAACGACAAGGCCGAGAGCGTATTGTTGAGGTCTTCCTTGGCCTCGTGGTCCTTGCCCTGCTTCTGCAGGTCCTTGAGGTAGGCGATGTAGTCGGGGTTGTTGGTCAGGTCGAGCAGCTTCTGCTTGACCTCGTCCTTGTTGGGGATGCGGTTGAGCGCATCGTCCATCTTCGACTTGTAGTCCTTCTGGATGGTCTCGTCGGCGAACAGGGTGCTGATCTGCTCCTTGAGCTTGCCGCCGTCGATGATGTCGTGCATGTCGGCGGAGGTGAGCTCGGTCTGCTCCTTGTCGAACACCCGCCATGTGCCGCCGAAGGCGCCGGGCTCTTCCTCGTAGCCGGTGATGCCGCGGCCGTTCTGGTAGGCGGCCTGCGCTTCGAGGGCGCGGACCAGCTTGGCGCGCGGGTCGTCCTTGGCGATCGAGCCGTCCTGCACGCCCTTGCGGTAGCTGTCGAGCAACTCTTTGGTGGCCAACTCGCCCACGGTCAGTTCGGGCGAGGATGCATCCTTCTCATCGGCCTTGACCCCGGTCTTGAGATTGAGCGCATCGAGTTCCTCGCGCGGTGGCAGGTTGTACTTGCTGCGGGTCTCATCGACCTCGCCCTTGGTCCAGCCTTCCCATTTGCCGACCACTTCGTCGTACAGCTGTGGGCTCAGCTCCTTGGAGACGATGAACTTGCCCTCGTCGGTCTCGAAGCGGATCAGGCCATCGCCCAGCTCGTCCGGCGAGCCGAAGGACATGTCCTTGTTCTTGAGGAAATCGTTGGGGCCGGCGAGCTTGTAGCCCTCCTTCTCGCTGTCGTGGATCTTGCCCCAGGTGTCGTTGGCGGTCGCCACCTGCTTGAACAGCTCCGGCGAGATGTCGCGCGAGACCACGACCTTGGTGCCGTCGTGGGTTTCGTAGGTGAGCACATTGTCTTCCTGGCCGGTGGTCCAGCCGAAGCCCTTGTAGTCGTTCAGGCCCGGGGCCTGGGTATTGGCATCGGCCAGCACGGCACCGTTGTCCAGTGCGGTGCGGATGTCGCCAGCCTTGGCCGGGTCGCTGTAGACCTCGTGCAGGCCGGCCAGGTAATCGAACAGCTTGGGGTTGTCGTCGCGGGCGACCACCACTTTCTCGCCATTGTGTTCGTAGCGGATAAGGTCCGGGCCGACCTCGTCGCGGGCACCGATGGCCGTGCCGTCGAAGGGCGGCCAGACTTCATTGTCGGTGGCGCGCCGGTAGCCGTCGGCTTCGCTGGCCTGCAGGCCCGAGAGGCTGTCATAGGCACTGGCGGCGGCCTTGTACAGCTCGGGATTGTCGCGCTCGGACACCACGTACTTGCTGCCATCCTGGGTCTCATAGCGGATCACGCCCGGCCCGACTTCCTCGGCCGGGCCCACGGCGCGGAAGTCGCCAAGCGTGCCGGGTACCTGCTGGTCGGCGCCGGCCCATTGGTAGCCATCGGCGACGCTGCTGTTGATGCCCGAGAGTGCCTTGTAGTCCTGCGAGACCTGTTTGAACAGGTCAGGGTTGTCCTGCTCGGCGACGATGTAGGCCTTGCCGTCGGCGGTCTGGTAGCGGATCAGGCCGGGGCCGACTTCGTCAGCGGCACCGATGGCCTTGTAGTCAGCGAGGGTAGCGGGGGCCTGGGCGTCCTTGCCGAGCAGTTCGTAGCCGTCCTGCTTGCTCTTGGCGATGGCCTCCAGCGCCGGGCGGGCCTCGACGATCTGTTGGTAGAGCTTGGGGTTGGTGGCCTTGCTGGCCAGCACGGCGTCGCCTGCGGTCGTCACGTAGCGCACGGTGTCGGCCCCCTGGGCGCCAGGGGCTTCGATCGAGGCCAGCTCGCCCAATGCGGGCATCTGCTCGTCGGGCTTGGCACTGCGGTAGCTGTCGGCGTTGCGCTCGCTGTTGGCGAGCAGCACGCGGAAGGTGGCGGCGGGCTTGTGGTCGCGTGGCTCTGACAGTTTGATGTCGGCGCTGCGGGTGAGGGGGCTGGTCGACATGCCGTGAAACTCCTTTCGTCGGGGCAGAAAGGGCGCAAGGCGTGTCAGTGTTGCTGGACGCTCGGCGACCCTCGAGGCGGCTCGACGGTAGCAGAACAAGATGTAAGCAAAGGTTTCAGTGCACGGGAATTCACAACGTTTTACGTCTGTGAAACAACGGTCCTGATCGTTACGGCAGAGCCAATAACCCTACCGTTAATCCGATTATTTGGCCTATGGCAAATGGCCAGCTAGCCTGCAAATCAGCGTCAGGGATAACGCTGAATACTGGGACCATGAAGGACCCGCATCTTGTGTCGTCCCGACGCTTTATCTGCTGAGGAGACGATAATGAGAACACGACCGAAACACCTGGCCTGCCTGGGCGCAGGCTTCACCAGCGTACTGGCCATGGCCGCTGTGGCAGACAGCCCCGTGCTGTCGCCGCAGATTCCCTTCGATGTCACCGTCGTGGTACCGCCCACACCTACCCTTGAAAGCCTGCAGCACGATTTCGACCTGTTGTCATGGAAGACCTTCGTCGCCCTGAACTGGCCGGCCAAGCCCGATGGCAGTGCCGACACCGATGCGCCGATCGGCAAGCCGAACACAACGACGGTGTGGGAGTCGTGGAAGGAGAGTTACGAGATCTTCCTGCCCAAGGGGCAGAAACCTGTAGGTTGGCACGAGAAAGCCCCGCTTCCCGCGGCCTGTGAGGGCAAGGGCAACCTGCCTGTGCTGCAGCAGATGGGCAAGGTCGCCGGAGTGCTCGATGAGTTCATCCAGCCGTTCAAGACCGGGCCACTGGTCGACCAGAGCGGGCAGTACACGCGCAACGCGATCATGGTCAACCAGCCGATGTTCGACGATATCGTCAACAACGGCCTCTACAGCAAGGAGGGGCAACAGGCGTTCCTCGGCAAGAGCGACAACCGCATCGCCTTTGCCTGCGGTTCGAACGAGGATAAGCGGGTCGGCGCGATCATGGTCAAGTCGGCCTGGAAGGTCCTCGACGCAAGCGACAAGGCCGATGAGTTCCATGCCGTCGATGCGCTGGTTTACACCCCGGGCAATGACGATCCGGACAAAGGGGCGCTCATCCCCGAGTCGTGCAGTGCGCAGAAGGTCGGCCTGGTCGGGCTGCACATCGTACACAAGACCCAGGACGCGCAGCAGTGGGTGTGGTCGACGTTCGAGCACGTGCGCAACGTGCCGGAAAAGACTACGCCGGTGAGTGAGCGCAAGGGGCCGTACCTGTTCTATGACGCCAAGGCCGATCGGCCGATCAACGAGCCGCCGGCGCAGCCGTGGGATCCGTCGAAAAAGGCCGAGCCGTCGCAGATCGTGCGCGAGATTCCGATCACTGCCGCCGCCCAGGCGCTCAACCAGCAGTGGCGAGGCGCGCTGGCCGGCACGGTCTGGGCCAACTACCAACTGGTCAGTACGCAATGGCCGACCAAGCCCGCCAAGGATCCGAAGTGCCAGGTACCGGACCCGGTCAATCCCTTGGGCTCTCCGGCGCCAAGCTTCCTGGCCAACGCGACGCTGGAAACCTACAACCAGGGCACCGTGCCGCAGGCGTCTTCGAGCTGCATGGAGTGCCACAACAACGCGACCACCCGGGTGACCGAGTCGCCGCGCACCAGTTTCGCCGACTTCACCTTCCTGCTTGAACGTGCCCAATCCACTGGCGCCAAGGAGTGATGCCATGAACGACCAGAACCTGCAGAACTTCATCGAGCTTTCGGCACTGCTGACGGGGCTGTCCAGCGACCACCTTGCCCCGTCCGACGACCCGGTCAACCTGCCACCGGTGTTTTTCGCCACAGCGCAAAGCGGCATGGGCGCGGCAGCCTTCAGCCATCTGCTGGAGCTGTTTGTCAGCCTCAAGGGTCGGCCCGAGAAAGAGATCGCCGCCGCCATTCTGGACCGCAAGGATTCACCGATCGCCCAAGGCGCGCGTTCGATCATGAAGCTCTGGCTGCTGGGCAGTTGGTACCAGCCCTACGACCTGAAGGACGCGCAGAAAACCCAAGGTGATATCCACGTGGTTTCCGACCAGGCCTACAAGGAAAGCTGGGCATGGAAGATCGCCCAGGCCCATCCCATGGGCTACAGCCAGTATCACTTCGGCTACTGGGCCGAGCAGCCACCAACCCTCGAGCAATTCACCGGTGTCAAAGCCAAGGAAGGGCAGCAGCCATGAGCCTCGTACAAGCCAAGAACATCGAGCAAGCCGATGTGATCGTCGTGGGCGCCGGCATGGCCGGCAGCGTGATGGCCTACCAGTTGGGCCTGGCCGGGCTCAAGGTACTGGTGCTGGAGTCGGGGCCGGCGATTCCGCCGAACCGCAGCGAGTACCTGGAGCGTTTCTACACGGCGGTGCTCAAATCGCCTGAATCGCCCTATCCGCCTGAGCAGAGCGAGCAGACCCCGGACAAGCAGTTCGCCCCCCGGGCCACCATCCAGGACCTGATCACCGCCGGCGGCAGCGACCCGCACAAGGAGCAGAAAAGCTACCTGGTACAAAAGGGGCCACTGCTGTTCGCCAGCACCTACGAGCGGGTCGGTGGCGGCACCATGTGGCACTGGATGGGCACCGCACTGCGCCTGTTGCCCAATGACTTTCGCATGAAGTCGGCCTACAACGTCGGGGTCGATTGGCCGATCAGCTATGCCGACCTGCAGACCGCGTACTGCCGCGCCGAGGAGGAGATGGGCGTGTCTGCCGATGTGGCGGCCCAGTCCTACCTCGGCGTGACCTTCCCCGAAGGCTACCAGTACCGCATGCACGGCATCCCGCCTTCGCTGGTCGACCAGGGCGTGGCCAAGGCAATCGACGGCAAGCGCTATAACGGCATCACGCTGAAGGTGCGCCCGACCCCGGCCGGACGCAACTCGCAGAACGACAATGGGCGGCGGGTCTGTGCCGGTAATACCAGCTGTACGCCGATCTGCCCGATCCAGGCCAAGTACGATGCCACCGTGACCATGGCCAAGGCGCTGGACACTGGCAACGTGCGCATCCTCTACCAGACCGTCGCCAGCAAGGTGCTGGTGACCGACAAGCAAGTCAGTGGCATCGAGTTCATCCAGTACCAGGCCGACGGCAAGCGCAATGATGGCGTGGCCCAGGGTCAGCGTTACGTCATCGCCGCCCATGCCATCGAGACGCCGAAACTGCTGCTCAATTCCAAGAGCAAGGATTGGCCGGATGGGGTTGCCAACAGCAGCAAGCAGCTTGGCTGTGGCTTGTCGGACCACCCGGTTTACCTGGCCTGGGGCCTGATGCCCGAAGGTAAACCGCTGTTCCCGTTCCGTGGCCCGCTGTCGACTTCAGGTATCGAGGAAATGCGTGACGGCGACTTTCGCAGGAAACATGCGGCCTGGCGTATCGAGATCGGCAACGAGGGCTGGAACTGGTCGCAGGAGGACCCTTACAAGGCCGTTTGCGACTACATCGACGGGACCAACGAGGGCGGGACCAACCCCAAGAAGTCGGCGCTGTCTGGCAAGGAGCTGGTGCAGCAGCTCAACAGCGTGCTGACTCGCCAGTTCCGCCTGGGCTTTCTGGTCGAGCAGTTGGAAAAAGACCCGGACAAGGCGCTCTGTCGAGTGAAGGTCAGCGATACCCTCACCGATGGCCTCGGACTGGCTCGACCGGAGATCGAATATGATTTTTCCGACTACACCAAGGAAGGGTTCAGGCAGGCGCGTTTGGCCGCAACGCACATCATCACCGAGCTGATGGGCGCCAGCGAGCTGACCAACTTCCATCCAGACAAGAACGACGGACCGCAAACGGTGTTCGACCATGGCAACGAACGCTATGCGTTCTATGGCGCCGGGCACCTGATGGGCACCTACCGCATGGGTAGCGACCCGGGCAAGTCGGTGGTCGACAAGCAGCAGCGCAGTTGGGACCACAAGAACCTGTTCCTGGTCGGCGACGGTGTGTTCCCTACCACCGGCACTGCCAACCCGACCCTGACCATCACCGCGCTGACCTTCCAGGCTGCCGATGTGGTGGCCAGCGACCTGCTTGCGCGCACCGTCGAGGTCCAGGCCAACCAGGCCTGGCAGGGGACCGGGGTGCAGGTCAATGGCCACAGTTGGCAGTTGGCGGTGTGCAAGGGCGGGCAGTGGACGGCCAACCCGGCGACCGGGTTCGTGGGCGCCAGGGGTAATGCCGGCTTGATCGCCAAGCCCGGCTATACCTTGCCCGGGCAGAACGAAGGTGCGCTGATCGGCCGTATCGGCAGCAACGGAACGCCGTTCCTGGTGGGGGACAAGGTGCAGCTGCCCCGCGGTCAGAAGGGCGAGCTGCAGTTGTGCATCAATGACGATCTGGAGGGGCGCTACGGGGTTGGTCTGCGCGACAACCTGGGCAGCTTGAGCGTCGAGCTGAGCTTCGGATCCTTGTAGTCCGCGATGGCAGGATGGGCACCGGCGTGGCCGGTGCCCTCCGATCACGCTTCTTCGAAATGCATTTCTGGCGGCTGCTTGCTGAACCCACCCGTCAGCACGGCCAGATACAGGATGCCCGCCGCCAGCCATGCCAGGCCGAGGTAGATCGCCAGGTGATCCAGGCTCACCATCAGCCACAGGTCTGCCAGCAGGCCGATCAGCGGGAACACCAGGAACAGCAGCACCGCGCGTGGCCCGCGTTCGCCACGGCCGATCCAGTAGTGGAACACCACCGACAGGTTGACCAGGCTGAAGGCCAGGAAGGCGCCGAAGTTGATGAACGAGGTGGAAGTGGTGACATCCATGTGCAACGCCAGCAGCGCCACCACGCCGCACAGCACGATGCTGCCGACCGGGGTGCCGAAGCGCTCGCTCAGGCGCCCGAAGAATGCCTTGGGCAGTACACCGTCACGCCCCATGGCGAACAGCAAGCGCGAGGCGCTGGCCTGGGCGGACAGCCCCGAGGTGAACTGACCGACGATCAAGCCGACCAGGAACAGGCTGACGAACAGGTCGCCACCGATGTTGCGGGCGATCTCGTAGGCCGCCGAGTCGGCGTTTTCGAACTGGGTGGAGGGGTGGGCAAGCTGCACGAAGTAGCTGGCGGCGATGAACAGGAATCCACCGATCAGGGTAATCAGCAGGATTGCCCGCGGGATGTTCTTGCGCGGCTCGTGGGTTTCCTCGGTCAGGGTACTCACGGCATCGAAGCCCAGGAACGAATAGCAGGCAATCGCTGCACCGCTCATGATCAGCGGCAGTTGCACGCCTTCCTTGAAGAACGGCTCAAGCGACCACAGCGGTTTGCTCGCGTCCCCCAGCACATAGTGGATCGCCAACACCACGAAGGCCGCCAGCACCAGGAACTGCACCAGCATCAGCGCGCCGTTGATGTTCTTTGCCAGGCGCAGGCCGACCACGTTGATCGCCGTGGTCACGCCGATGAACGCCAGCACCCACAGCGCCTGTGGCACGGCGGGGAATGCCGAGTGCAGGTAGGCTGCGCCGATCAGCCAGATGGCCATGGGCAGGAACAGGTAGTCGAGCAGCACGCCCCAGCCGGCCAGGAAGCCCAGTTTCGGGCTGATCGACTTGCGCACATAGGTGTACGCCGAGCCCGCCACCGGGAAAGCGGCGGCCATGCGCCCGTAGCTCAGGGCGGTGAACAGCATGGCGACGGAGGCAGCGAGGTACGCAGAGGGGACCACGCCGCCAGTGGTGTCGGCGAGGATGCCGAAGGTGCCGAGGACGATGATCGGGGTCATGTAGGCGATGCCGAACAGCACCACCGCACTGAGCGAAAGGGTTCGCTTGAGTCGGGCCATTACTGCTTACTCCAGATTATGTTTGTTATGCAGAGTCGAAATCGACGCAAAAAATGGCATCCCTTGCCCGTCGCGGGTCAGCGCTTTGCAGTCTGCGTGACCCTCAGGATTGTTGAGTTCCCTATAGATGCGGTGGTGTCAGCGGTTATCGATGATCAGCTCGCGCAGGCCGTTATCGTGCTCGCGCACTTCACCCGGCAGGACAAAGCGGCGCTCGGCCAGGTAGCTGTAGTCGCGACGGGCAACATCCAGTTGCGCCAGGTCCAGTTCCAGCCCGATGCGGCACTCCTCGCGCCCGGCTTCGCAGAGCAACTGCCCGTACGGGTCGACCACCGCGCTGCCGCCGGCGAACACCAGGGCGCCATCACCCTCGCCGACGCGGTTGACCATCACCGCGAATGCCTGGTTTTCCATGGCGCGGCCACTGATCGCGGTGCGGTGGGTCGGCCCGTAGGGGTCCATGTTGCCGTTGGTCACCAGGATCAGCTCGACGCCCAGTTGGCCGAGGGCGCGGGCGCTTTCAGGGAACTCGATGTCGAAACAGATCAGCAAGCCGACCCGCACCCCCTTGAACAGCGTGGTGGCGTAGCGGTCGCCCGGAGTGAAGATGCCGCGGTCCGACGCCCACAGGTGGGTCTTGCGGTATTTCAGGGCGATGCCTTCAGCGGTGATCAGCAGGGTGGTGTTGTAGAAGCGGCCGTCTTCACCCGCTTCGGCCATGCCGACCACCACGCCGACGTCACGTTCGCGCGCTGCCTGTTGCACGGCGCGTACGCTTGGGCCGTCAAGGGGTTCGGCGAGGGTTGCGATGTTGTCTTCGCTGGGGAACCCCATCAGCTGGGTTTCAGGGAAGACCACCAGGTCGGTGCCGGCAGGGCAGGCGTGGATCGCCTCCAGGGTGCGGCTCAGGTTGTAGGCGGTGTCACCGTCGCGGCCCACCAGTTGCACGAGTTCGACCTTCATTGCTGTTCTCATAGACCCAATCTTTTATTGAAATGCCCGAGCCATGGCGGTGACATGACCGCCCGGTGAAAAACGGTCAGAATGCGCATCGGACCGAGGCAAGGCTTGCCCGAGTATGCGTCGGGCACCGTATCAGGGGTAATTACGCCCACGTGGTAACCCAACAGGGGTAGAGGCATGAACCTTACGCTGCAGGACCTCGCCTGGCACCGCTCGGTCGGTCACCTGGTCGAGACGCTCGACAAGCCCGGCTTCTGGCTCGCCCTGGTGCGCCTGCTCGATCAGTATGTGCCGTTCGACAGCTGGGTGGCCTTGCTCTTCAGCAATGGTAGACCGCAAGTGTTCGCCGAGTGTCCAGGCGAGGATGGCGGGCCCGACCCGCTGTTCCAGGACTACCTCAAGGGCCTGTACCTGCTCGACCCGTTCTACATCGCCAGCCGCGAGGCGCCGGGCAGCGGCCTGTTCCAGCTGGCGGACGTGGCGCCGGAGTGCTTCGAGCAGACCGACTACTACCAGCGCTACTTTCGCCTGAACGTGGTCGCCGACGAGGTGCAGTTCAATGTCCAGCTCGAGAAGGAGCGCACCTTGTGCCTGTCGCTGGGGACCAAGGGGCGTTTCAGCGCCGAGCAGATCACCCTGCTCGACCTGCTGCGCCCCTGGGTGGCCGGGCTGATGCGCCAGCGCATGACGTTCGAGCGTGAATTACTGGAGCAGGCAACGCCACCGGCGCCACGCTGGCAGAGTCGCCTGGAGGAAACCGTCGAGGCGCTGCAGACACCCCTGACTGCGCGGGAACTGGAAGTGGGGCGCTTGATGCTCAGTGGTTGTTCGAGCAAGGAAATAGCGCGCAAGCTGGCGATATCCGCCGAGACCGTGAAAGTGCACCGCAAGCACATGTACAGCAAATTGGGCATCAAGTCACAGTCCGAGTTGTTCTCGCTGTTTCTGCAGGCGCAAAGTTGATTGAGTTCACAGAATTCATTATTTATCCGTTCATCCTACCGCCTTGTAATATTTGCCCTGTAGTGCCTCCTGGGTGACTACGTTTGTTCGATAACTGAACTTCACTGCCGGCTGTTTCGACCAGAAAAACAGCGCGTTTTCGCCAATCCGAGACATTCCAAGCTATTCGGCCTTCCAGCTGAAGGCCTTGCTGTGCCTGGCTTGTAGCCTGTGTAAAGGCGCTGTCTGGTGATTTGTATCAAGAGTTTTCCCAACCTTTCACAACGTTTCACAGCAGTGGCGAATATTCATTGCCTAACATGGGCCCCGTGTTGGAGAGCGACTGCCTACATCCCCTTCGGTCGCTGTCTTGCACGGACTTCTACCCGCCTCAAAGCGGCTTCTTATGAATCCCTATCCTGAAGGAGTATCACCATGAGCAACGTACCTCCAGCAAGCAGCGGTGGCGGCGCAGACGCAGCAATCGCCAAGATGGAAGCCACTTTCAACATGGCTATCGAGAAGTCGGCCCAGATCACCGAGCTGACCACTGCCAAGAAGGCTGAGCTCGACGCCACCAAACAGCGTCCGCAGAACTGACGTTGTGCCTTGCGGGCGGGGGTTGCTCCGCCCGCATGTCTTGCAACGACGCATTTTTCGGCAAGGGTCTGAATGGCCGTTGCCCGTGGTATTCACGGTGGTGCCCCGCCCATGACAGCCCTTACCGCTCTGGCCGCCGTCACCGGTGGCGCGACAGCCTCCAAGCCGGTACTCAGCGTCACCCAGGGTCTGCACCAGGGTGGCCGGATCAGTCTGGACGGCACCCAGTACACCTTCGGCAGCACACCTGATGCCGACTTCATTCTCAATGACCCGGGCGTCGAGCCCCGTCATCTGGTATTGCGCCTGGCAGACGGCAAGGTCGCAGTCGAGGCCGTGGGCGGCGAAGTGCGGGTCGAAGACCCGCAGGGGCGGGCGATCATCGTTCCGCTCGGCAGCGGTTATCGCGCTCAGTTGCCGCTGCGTATCGCCTTGGGCGAGGCGCAGTTGAGCCTGGAGCACGAACAGCCCGCGCGCGCCGCTGCCGCAATCGCACAGCCCCAGCACGCCTCGGCATTCACCCGCACCCACGTCGCGCTGGCGCTGGGCCTGATGCTGATCTGCGCCTTCGCCTACGCCATGCGTGGCGAGCCACCCAAGCCCCTGGCCGCCAGCGTGACCCCCGTACCGCGCGCGCCGCAGCTGCCTTCGCTGGCGCAGGCCCATCAATGGCTGGGGCAGCAGTTGCTGGCCAACGGCCTGGAAGGCGTACGGCTCAGCGAAGCAGGCGGGCAACTGGTGGCCGAGGGGCGCCTGGACCTGACGCAGAAGGCGCGCTGGCTCGCCGTACGCCAGGACTACGACCAGCGCTACGGCCAGCAGGTGATGCTGCACAGCACGGTCACCGCCCAGGCCGATGTCGCCCGTCCACGGGTGCGCTTCCAGGCGGTGTGGTTCGGCAACAACCCCTATGTGATCAGCGAAAGCGGCAAGCGCCTCTATCCCGGCGCGGCCTTGGCCGACGGCTGGATGCTGGAACGTATCGACAGCGACCAGGTGATCCTGGCCAGGGGTGAAGAACGCTTCACCCTGACCTTATAGGACCGAGCATGAGGATCGAACCGCGGCCATTGTTGCCGTCTTCCACCGAAAAGACCGCCTCCGTCGAGGCCGTACGCCCGCTGCAGGCGCGCCCCAACGCCCGCTTCGATGCGCTGCTGGGCAAGCGTGAAGTCGCTGGCCGCCGTTCGCTGCGCGCAGAGCTCGAGCAAGCCTGTGCCGGCGAGGAGATCAACCCGGACCTGTTCAGCGGCACCCGCGCGCTGGACCTGTTGCAGTACCTGCTGGACGAAGTCATGCCGTCGCTGGATGCCGAACCGGAGATCCGCGAGCTGGCCGAAGACCTGCTTCGTGAAGAGATCCACCTGCGCCAGTCCCTGGAGCAGCAACGCGCCGAGGTGCAGGAACCATGATGTCCCGCGAACGACACGACAGCATCGAACTGCTCAAGGGCCTGGGCGACCTCTACCGCCGCAGCGGTCAGCCCCAGCGCGCGCTGGTGATGCTGTTGATCGCCGCGCAGATGGCCCCCCAGGACGGCACGCTGCTGCGCTACCTGGCCATGGCCTTCACCGACAGCGGCAACGCCAGCCGCGCCCTGAACGCACTCGACCGCCTCACCGAGCAGGAAGGCGAGTCACCCGGCCTGTTGCTGCTGCGCAGCCATGCGCTGTGGCGCGGTGGGCGCAAGGACGAGGCGCGCCAGTGCTTCAAGCGCTACCTCAGTGCACGCAGGGCCGCCCGATGAGCCCGCTCGATCGCCTCAACGGCCTGGCGCGGGCGGCGTCCCAGCGCACCGACGTGATCATCGTGTCGTTCATGCTGATGGCCATCGCGATGATGATCATCCCGCTGCCGACCTACCTGGTCGACGGCCTGATCGGCCTGAACATCGCCCTGAGCATGCTGATCCTGATCGTCGCCTTCTATATCAACCACTCGGTGGAGTTCTCGGCGCTGCCGCCGCTGATCCTGCTGAGCACCCTGTTCCGCCTGTCGCTGTCGATCACCACCACGCGGCTGATCCTGCTGCACGGCGATGCCGGCCATATCGTCCAGGCGTTCGGTGACTTCGTCATCGCAGGCCAGGTGGTGGTCGGTCTGGTGGTGTTCCTGATCATCACCGTGGCGCAGTTCGTGGTCATCACCAAAGGTGCCGAGCGGGTTGCCGAGGTGGCCGCGCGCTTCACCCTCGATGCCATGCCCGGCAAGCAGATGAGCATCGACAACGACCTGCGCAATGGCGACATCGACCAGGCCGAAGCCCGTCGCCGTCGTTCGCGCCTGGAGCGTGAAAGCCAGATGTTCGGCGCCATGGACGGTGCGATGAAGTTCGTCAAGGGCGACGCCATCGCCGGCCTGGTGATCCTCGCGGTGAACCTTCTTGGCGGCATGCTGATCGGCATGGTCGAGCGCGACATGCCGTTCGGCACCGCAGTGCACACCTATTCGCTGCTGACCGTCGGTGATGGCCTGATCGCACAGATTCCGGCGCTGCTGATTTCGGTGGCGGCCGGCACCGTGGTCACCCGCGTCAACAGCGACGGCGCCAGCGGTGACCTGGGGACGGAGATCATTCGCCAGTTGGGCGCCAGCCATCGTGCCTTGTTCCTCACGGCATTGATCCTGCTGGGCATCGGCCTGCTGCCGGGCTTCCCGGCGGCGGTGTTCTTCGTGCTTGCCGCAGTGCTGGCTGGCTCGGCGTTCTACCTCAAGCGTCGCCAGGCGGCCGAGCAGGCTGAGCCGGTGCAAGCGCCGGAGGCCGAGGATGAACCCCAGGTGCCAGCGGTGGAGCCCAGCGTGTCGGCGAGCAAGCCGCTCAACTGCCGCATCCTCCTGGTCATGGGGCCGGGCCTTGCGGCCAGTGCGCCAGAGCAGCCGTTGCGCCAGCGCTTCGAGGCGCTGTGCCACGAGATCCGTGGCGAGCTCGGCATCGATGTGCCCTTGGCCGCCGTGCATGTGGACGCGAAGAGCGCCGCCCAGCGCTTCGTCATCGAACTTGAAGGCGTGCCGGTGAGCGAAGGTGAACTGCCTGCCGATTGCCTGCTGCTCAGGGACGACCCGGTCAATGTGCAGTTGCTCGACATCCCGATGATCGAAGCCGACTCGCCCCTGGCTGCGCGCAGCGCCCACTGGATCGCTCGTGAGTACCAGGAGCGTCTGGAACAGGCGGGCATCGGCTTCATGCTCCCCGAGGAAGTGCTACGGGCGACGGTCGAGCGCACCCTGCGCCGCTACGCGGCCGATTTTCTCGGCATCCAGGAGACCCGTGCGCTGCTGGAAAGCATCGAGGGCAGCTATGGCGAGCTGATCAAGGAAGTGCTGCGCAACCTGTCGTTGCAGCGCATGGCCGAAGCCCTGCGCTACCTGGTTGCAGAGGGTGTGTCGATCCGCAACCAGCGCGCCTTGCTTGAGGCCATGGTCGACTGGGGTGGGCGCGATGCCGACGCCGCGCACCTGGCCGAGCACCTGCGCGCCGCCCTGGCCCGACAGATCAGCCACCAATATGCCGACCGCAACCGGGTGATCAGCGCCCTGGTGCTGGCGCCGGCTTTGGAGCAGCAGTTGCGCACGGGCATGCGCCGTCAGGACGGTGGCCGCGAGGCGATTCCCGAGCAGGTCAGCCGCGCCTTGATGCTGCAACTGCGCCAGGCCTGCGAGCGCCTGCCCGAAGACCGCACCAGCGTACTGCTGGTGCACCCGGAACTGCGCCGCCACCTGCGCCGCCTGGTGCTGCGTGGCGACATGGAGCTGGCCGTGCTGTCGTTCCGCGAGCTGGCCGGTGAATACAACCTGCAGGCCGTGGGCACCCTCGAACTTGGCGACACCTCTCAACGCCGCTCCACCAGCGGCGCTTCGGTCACTTCTCTGGCGAGTGCTTCATGATCGGTTCATCACGCATCGGCGCTGTGTTTCATTACCGTTTGTGGCTGGGTCTGGCCGGCATGCTGCTGTCGTTGCTGGCCTGCGCCGACGAGATCGCAGTGGGCAGCCACGGTCGCCTGGACCTGGCATCGGGCGAGGGCAGGGTGCTGCATTTCAAGGCGCCGGTGGCCTCGGTGCTGGTTGCCGAGCCGGGCATCGCCGACCTGCAAGTGGTGTCCGACGGGGTGATCTACGTGTTCGGCAAGGCGCCGGGGCAGACCAGCCTGATCGCCCTGGACGATGCGGGCAAGCAATTGGCGGCCTTGAACCTGTCGGTGAACAACGCCACCCAGAGCGTCAGCCGTCCGCTGCAAGACCTGCATCCGGCCAGCGGCGCTCAGGTCAGCGCCGTGGGTAACCAGCTGGTGGCCAAGGGTTTGGTCAGGGATGTCGGCGAAGCCAGTGACCTCAATGCATTGCTCGACAACCAGAGCCCGGTACCAGCGGTCAACGCCGCGACCTATGCCGGTTCTGCCCAGGTCAACATCCGTGTGCGCTTTGCCGAAGTCTCGCGTTCCGAGCTGCTGCGCTACGGGGTGAGCTGGAACGCACTGTTCAACAACGGCACCTTTTCCTTTGGCTTGATCACCGGTGGTCGCCTCGCCGCCGACGCCGCCAGCGGTGCATCGAATGTCATCAGCGCCGGCCTCAGCTCGGGCAACGTCAATATCGACTCGATGCTTGAAGCCCTGCAGAGCAATGGCGTGCTGCAGATCCTCGCCGAGCCGAACATCACCGCCATGACCGGGCAGACCGCAAGCTTCCTGGCGGGCGGTGAGATCCCCGTGCCGGTGCCGGTCAACCGTGATCTCGTGGGCATCGAGTACAAGCCTTTCGGTGTCTCGCTGCTGTTCAGCCCGACGCTGCTGCCCAACGGCCATATCGCCTTGCAGGTGCGCCCCGAGGTCAGCAGCCTGATGGGCTCGGACACCACCGACGTCAACGGTTACCGGGTGCCGTCGTTCCGCGTGCGACGCGCCGATACCCGGGTCGAGGTCGGCAGCGGCCAGACCTTCGCGATCGCCGGCCTGTTCCAGCGCGAAAGCAGCCAGGACATGGACAAGGTGCCGATGCTCGGCGACATGCCGATCCTGGGCAACCTGTTCCGCTCCAAGCGTTTCCAGCGCAACGAGACTGAACTGGTGATCCTGATCACCCCGTACCTGGTGCAGCCGACGCGCGAGCGCGACCTGGCCACGCCCCTCGATGCCCTGCCGGGCCCTGCGACCGCTTCGGCGGGGCCACGCAGTGGCGGCAAGTTCGGCTTCTACATGAACTGACCGGGAGCGACCATGAAATCGATCTTTTCCATGTCGATGATCAGCGCCCCCGCCGGGCGCTGCTGGCTGTTGCCATTGGCACTGCTGGCTGGCTGCCAGACACACCTGGAGCCGGTCTCCTACTCACCTGATTTTCAGCACAAGACACTGGCCAACGGCAGCACCGAGATCCTGCCGGTGGAATGCCTGAAACCGGCGAGCAAGGATGACTTCGGCCTGGACGAGGACTTCGTGCCACTGCTGCCGCCGGGCTGCGCCAACAACCTCACGCTGATGCGCATGGTCGAGCAGCCGGACGACCTGGCTCAGGGGCGGCCGACCGGGCCGGCCATGGCGGCGCCCGTGGGGCGTGCCGCACAGGTCTACATCGAGGGTTACGATCGCGCCGAGCTGCGTCGACGCCAGGATGAGCAGCAAGCGCGCGCCGATCGCCAGGAGAAGCAATGAAACGCGCGCATGTGCAGGTGCTAGCGACCGTCCACCAGGCCCAGCTCGCGGGCCTGGGCCTGGGCATCCGGGATCGCCTTGATGCGCCGGGCTTCGTTCAGCAGCGTCTGGCGTTCGCTGGCGGAGAGATCGTCCAGGGGCAGGCCGGCGACATCCTGCTCGCGGCCGGCCAGTACGGTGACCAGCAGTTCGTTGCGCTGGTGCCGGGGCAGGGCACGCGGCGACTGGCCGACCACGCGCACGGTGTCCAGGGCCCGTTGCGCCTGACCGCCGAGGGCGTAGGCCAGTGCCAGGTTGCAGCGGGTGTCGAGGTCGTCCGGTGCCAGCGCCAACCCCTTGCTGAAGGCCGCTTGGGCGGCCGCTGCCTGGCCGCGCAGGATCTGCGCGATACCCAGGCGGTTCCAGGCTTCGGCGCTGTTGCCACGCTCGGCCGCCTGGGTCAGGGACGTGACCGCACGCTCCAGCTTGCCCTGGCGCAGTTGGGCGCTGCCCAGCCCCAGCAAGGCGTCGAGGTTGTCCGGCTGCAGTTCAAGCGCCTGCTGGTAGGCCCGCTCGGCTGCGCGCGCGTCGCCCGCGGCCAGCGTGGTGTCGCCCAGCTTCTGCCAGGCTTCGGGATGGCGCCCAGGTTGCTGCGCGGCATTCTGGTAGAGCGCCGCAGCCGAGGCGGCATCGCCGCGCTGCTGCAGATCGCCCGCCAGGTGCATGAGGCGGTCGTAGCCCTCGTCGGCAGTGTGTGGCTGGCTGGTGCAGGCGCCGAGCAAGGTGCTGGCGATCAGAAGCAGGGTGGACGGCAAACGCTTGGGCATGGACAGGACTCGAGCGGACGACTGAGTGGCCATTCTAGCGACTTGATGTGTGATTTCGACTGCGCTTCATACGATTTCACAGCTGTGAGCCGCGCCAGGGAGGTAATCGCCCATGCGTAACCTGCTCTGGCTCACCACCCTGCTGCTGGTTCTGCTGTCGTTGCCGGTACGCAGCGACGAGGGCAAGGACGAGCCCGACTGGTTCGCCCAACCCTACGCCTATGCCCTGGTCGACCAGGACCTGCGCGGCGCCCTGAGCGAGTTCGGGCAGAACCTGGAGCTGGTCGTGGTGGTGTCCGACAAGGTCCGAGGCAAGGCCCGCAGCCCGTTGCGCAGCAGCACTGCCGGCGACTTCCTCACCCAGCTGTGCGACAGCAACGCGCTGGGTTGGTACTACGACGGCAACGTGCTCTACATCAATAGCAACGATGAAGTGGCCACGCGCCTGTTCCGTCGCCAGCCCGGGTTGGACCTGGAGCAGTTGCGCGACTACCTGCAAAGCCTCGATGTGTACGGCCGCCAGTTGTCGCTGCGCCCTGGCGCCGAGCGCGACGAACTGCTGGTTTCCGGACCGCCTGCCTACCTGAACATGATCCAGCAGCACCTCGACAACCGACCCCAGCCCGTCGCGACGTCCGCAGCCTCCCGGAGTATCCGGGTGTTCCGCGGCGCCAGCGTCAGCGATCACTGAAAAACCACCCAGGAGAAGCCCCATGGCCGTTACCCCGATCGATACCCCCGGCAGCACCCCGAGCAGCGCCGAAGCGCGCTTCGATGCGGCGCTCGACAAGTCCCAGGACGCCTCCGACGATCCAAGCTTCCAGGAGGCGCTGGTGAACCAGGCCGTGCTGATCGGCGGGCAGTTCATCATCATGCCCAAGGCCCAGGAAATGCTGAACGAAGCCCAGTCTTCGGACGACGACGAGTAAACGGCCATGACAGCCAGTCTCGCGACCACGGCGGCACTGCCGCCGTCAGGAGGACAAGGGGGGCTCGGTGCCTCCCAGAACCTCTTCGAAAACATGGCCAACAGTGCCAAGGGCATGCCTGAAGGTGCCAGCCCTCACCAGATCGGTGAAAGCCTGATGCAGCGCCTGGACGGCTTCATCGACCGCTCGCGCACCTTCAGCGCTCGGGCCGAGTCACTCAGTCACGGCAGCCCGGCGATGCCATCGTCGACCCCGGCCGCAGGCCCGTCGCCGTTCGTGCCCACCGGCGCCGAGGGCGCGCCCAAGGTCGGTGATACCCAGGTCGCGAACATCGTCCAGTCGCTTGGGCGGATGTTCGACTACTCCATCGAAACCCAGATGGTGGTACGTGGCGCGACCCAGGTTTCCGGCTCCGCCAACACCCTGCTCAAAGGACAATGAATCGATGACCCGTCGTTGGCGAGCCCTGCGTGTGCTGATCGTCGTCGCCCTGGCCAGTCTGTTGCAGGCCTGTGACATGGACTTGTACAGCAACCTCAGCGAGCGCGAGGCCAATGCCATGCTCGCGGTGTTGCTGCGCGACGGCATCCCGGCCTCGCGCAAGGTCCAGGACAACGGCCAGATGAAGATCGTGGTGGACGAGCGTCGCTTCGCCGACGCCATGGCCCGGCTCGACGAGGCCGGGTTGCCGGGGCAGTCGTTCTCCAACCTGGGCGAAGTGTTCAAGAGCAACGGCCTGGTGTCCTCGCCGGTGCAGGAGCGCGCGCAGATGGTCTACGCCCTGAGCGAAGAGCTGTCGCACAGCGTCTCGCAGATCGACGGCATCGTGTCGGCGCGGGTGCATGTGGTGCTGCCGGACAACGACTTGCTCAAGCGGGTGATCTCCCCGTCGTCGGCCTCGGTGCTGGTGCGCTATGACGCCAACACCGACATCAATCCGCTGATCCCGCAGATCAAGACCCTGGTCGCCAACGGCATTTCCGGGCTCAGCTATGACGGTGTGTCGGTGACCGCGATCAAGGCCGCAGCCCCCAGGAGCGAAGACGAGGGGCAGCCGCGCCTGGTCAGCGTGATGGGTATCTGGATGCTCGAACAAGATGCGTCCCGCGCGCGTCTGCTGCTCGGTGGCAGCCTGCTGGTGGTGCTGGCCCTGGCCGGGCTGTTGGGCTGGCGGCACTGGCAGCAGCGTCGTGGTCGTGCGCTGTACAGCCTGTCGGAGGCGCCATGAGCCTGATGCCCCAATGGCAGGCCCTGCTGGGGCAGCCTCTGGCCTTTGTCGACCGGCGCCACCTGCGGCGCTGTTTCGCCGAGAACGTCGCCGGTACGCAGATCCAGGCATTGATCGAGTCGCCGCGTTTCCAGGCGCGCCTGCAGGCGTTGATGCTGGCGCATTTCCAGTTGCAGCCGTTGGATCAGGTGTCGCACCCGACCGAACAGGACCTGCCGGTGTTGCTGCTGGCGCCGCAGGATTTCGCCCGTTTGCCGCGCCTGTGTGGGGCCATCTGGCACGGTGCGACCTTGGGCCGGGAAATCCGTCGCGAGGTGGTCGAGCACCTGCGCCAGGGGCTTGGGCATGAGGTCTTCGGCCTGGCCATTGCTCACCGCCAGTGGGGCGGGGCAATGGACCTGTTGCGCCAGCCTGACGATCTGCTGGCCGCCATCGACCACGACGGTGCGCGCTGCGTGCAGGCCTGGTTCGACGAGCAGCCCGCCGACCTGCGCGATTGGCTGCTACTGCGCCTGCCGCTGCCTGTGGCGGAAGGTTCGGCATCGTTGGCCGACCCTGGCATCGTGCGTCGGGTCGCCGCCTTGCTGATGCCGTTGTCCGAGAACCGGGAGAGCGTGCAATGAGTCAGCTGCCCAGCCGTCCGGCATCGCGCATCCTGCGTGCCGCCGAGGTCCAGGCCTGGACCGATGGACGCGATTACCTGCAGGCCGCCCGCGATGAGGCCGAACGTATCCGAGAAGACAGCGCACGCTGGCTGGAGCAGGCCCGTGCCGACGGTTTCGAGCTCGGCCGTGCCAAGGGCGCCGAGGCGGTCAGCGAGTTGCTGGCCGACACTGCCGCCAAGGTCGAGGCCTATCTGGCAGGGTTGGAAAACAGCCTGGCTGACCTGGCCCTGGGCATCGCCCGCGAAGTGCTGGAGAGCTTGGGTGACGCCGAGCGTATCGTGCTGTGCACGCGCAAGGCGCTGGTTGCGTTTCGCCAGGACCAGGCGCTGACGCTGTTCGTGCCGCGCCTGGAAGTGGAGGCCGTGCGCCGACGCATGCACGGCGAAACGGATGGCCTGGCGGCGATTGCCGTGGAGTCCGATGATCAATTGCAGCCGGGCCAGGCCCGTCTGAGCAGCCCGGTCGGTTCGGTGGAACTGGGGCTGGACGCCCAGTTGCAGGCGCTGCGCCGCAGCCTGTTGCCGTTCGCCGAGGTGACGCCGTGAGCCTGGAGCATGTATTGCCGCGCCTGCACGCGCGCCTGGGCGATGCCCGGCCACGGCCGATGAAGGGCACCATTCGCAGCATTCGTGGTGTGCTGTTGCGCGCCAGCGTCGCCGGCGTGCGCATCGGCGAGCTGTGTCGCCTGCACGACCCGTCCAGTGGTCGCGCCCTGGCGGCAGAGGTCATCGGCTTCGATGGCGACGAGGCGATTCTCTCGCCGATCGGCTCGCTCGAAGGCTTGTCGACGCGCACCGAGATCACCGCCACTGGCGAGGCGCTGGGGGTGAGTGTGGGCGATGGCCAGTTGGGGCGTGTCATCAGCCCCATGGGCGATTACCTCGATGGTGATCGCCAGCCGCCGCTGGGGCCGATGCGCCGCTATCCGCTGCAGGCCGAGCCCCCCGAACCCTTCGCCCGACAAGTGATCGTCGATCCGCTGTCGGTGGGGGTTCGCGCCATCGACGGGCTGCTGACCCTGGGCCGCGGCCAGCGCATGGGCCTGTTCGGCGAGCCGGGGGTGGGCAAGTCGTCGCTGCTCGCCAGCATGGTGCGCAACACCGATGCCGACGTGGTGGTGATCGGCCTGATCGGCGAGCGTGGCCGCGAGGTGCGCGAGTTGCTCGATGTGCAGCTCGATGCCCAGGCCCGCGCGCGCACCGTGGCGGTGGTCGCCACCTCCGACCGCCCGGCCGCCGAGCGTGCCCGCGCCGCCTACGTGGCAACGGTGCTGGCTGAGTATCACCGCGACCAGGGCCGCAACGTACTGCTGCTGATGGACAGCCTGACCCGCTTTGCCCGCGCCCAGCGCGAGATCGGCCTGGCGGTGGGCGAACCGCCGACCCGCCGCGGTTACCCCCCGTCGTTCTTCTCGGCCCTGCCGCGCCTGCTGGAGCGTGCCGGCCCCGCAGCCCGGGGCAGCATCACCGCGCTGTACACGGTGCTCACCGAAGGTGACGCCGCGACCGATCCGGTGGCCGAGGAGGCGCGCTCGATTCTCGACGGCCATGTGGTGCTCAGCGCCGAGCTGGCCCAGCGCAACCATTTTCCCGCCATCGATGTGCTGCGCAGCCGCAGCCGCCTGATGGAGCAGGTCGCCAGCCCTGAGCAACGCCAGCTGGCCATGCGCATGCGTGAGCTGATGGCGCGGCGCAACGATATCGAGATGCTGATCCGCATCGGTGAATACGCCGCCGGCAGCGACCCACTCGCGGACGAAGCGATCGCCCGCCACGCCGCTATCGAAGCTTTCCTGCGCCAGTCGGCGGCGGAGCCGAGCGGCGCCCGACAAACCCTGGAACACATGCGCAAGGTGCTGGCATGAGAGAGGAGCGCCCATGAAAAGTCATGAATTGAAAAGCCTGCAGACCCTGCGCCAATTGCGTGAACAACGGGCGTCCGCACAACTGGCCGCGCAGCGCCAGCTCTGCCGCGAAACCCATGCTGCCCTCGACGATGCCCGCCAGCGGCTGTGCCTGGCGCGGGAAACCTCCGCGCTCGAGGCGGAAAAACTCTACGGTCGCTTCAGCGAGGGGCTGTCGGTCAAGGCCTGGCTCGCTGCGCAGGTGCACCTGTCGGAGCTGGAGGACGAACAGGAGACGCTGCTGGGCAACCTGGACGAGGCCCACGACTACCATCAGCAGCAGGAGCAGACCCAGGAGAGCCTGCGTCAGGCCCATGTCGCTCGTCAGCGCCAGGCCGATGCCTGGGACTCCCTGGTCGAAGACCACGCCTTGGGCGAGCGCCGTATCGGGGAAGCGCAGGATGAGGGCGAAGACCTGTTTGCACCCTTGCTGGATCTCACGCCTTGACCCTCCAGACCACCGAGGTGCCCGCCGACGCGCTGGCCTTCGAGCACAGCCTGGAGCGCCTTGACCCGCAGTGGCAGGCCCTGCACCAGCGCCTGCATCGGCCGCGCCAGCCCTGGCAGGGGCAGTTGGGCGGGGCGCCGCTGAGTGTCGCCTGGGCGTCGAGTGGTGCGGCGATGGATGAACATCAGCTTGAGTTGTGGCTGTCGCTGGGCGACTCGCCCGTGCAACTGCGCGTGCCAGCCCGTGCCCTCGACCTGCTCGGCTTGCCCGAGGGGCTGTTATTGCCGAGCCTGCCCGCGGCGCTGTTGCTGGAGCAGGCGCTGCTGACGCTGATCGCGCCGCTGGAGCACCTGTTCGCGCAGCCGATCCACGTGCTCGATCGCGCGCTCACGCAGTGCGTCGAATTGGCGCCACTGAGCCTTGGCCTGGAGGTACGCCTGGGTGACAGCGCGCTGGCGGTGCAATTGCGCTGCGATGCCGCGACCTGGGCCGAGATTGCCGTGTTGCTGGAGCAGCATGCCGCGCCCATGCCCCACGACCTCGGTGGCCTGGTGCTGACGCTGGGCGTCGACGGCGGCGAAGCCTGGCTCAGCCTGGCCGAGCTGCGCAGCCTGCTGCCGGGCGATGTGGTCATGCTCGATCCCTGGCCGGACGATCATCTGCGCCTGCACCTGGACGACCAGTGGCAAGCCCGTGTGCAGCGCGACGGACAACGCCTGCAGCTAATCGAACCCCCTATCACCGCGCTTGCCTTGAAGGAGCGACACATGAGCGAACAGGGCACCGGGCCGAGCCTGGACAGCAGCCTTGACGAGCTGCAACTGAAACTGGTCTGCCAGGTCGGCAGCGTCGAGTTGAGCCTCGCGCAACTGCGCGAGCTGGGCGTGGGCAGCGTGCTGGAGCTGGCGCCGCGCATGCACGAAGGCGTCGACTTGATGATCAACGGCCGCCGCGTCGGCCAGGGCCAACTGGTGAAGATCGGCGACGGCCTGGGCGTGCGCCTGCTGAGCTTTGCCGCATCATGAGTGGCTACCAGCCAAACCTGATCGAGATCATCCTGGTCGTCGCCTCCATCGGTTTGATTCCGCTGGCGGTGGTGACACTGACCGGGTTCCTGAAGATCTCCGTGGTGCTGTTCCTGATCCGCAACGCCCTGGGTGTGCAGCAGACCCCGCCGAACCTGGTGCTCTATGGCATCGCGCTGATCCTGTCGGTGTACGTCACCACGCCGGTGATCGGCGACATGTACCGCGCGGCACAGAGTCATGGCCTGCAACTGGAGAATGCCGAGCAGTTGAAAGAGTTGGGCGAGGCGATCAGGCCGCCCTTGCAGGCGCACCTGTCGCGCTTCGCCAACGAGAGCGAGCGCGGTTTCTTCGTCCAGGCCACGCAGAACGTGTGGTCCGAAGAGGCCCGTGCCGAGCTGCGTGACGACGACCTGGTGGTGCTGATCCCGGCGTTCGTCAGCTCCGAGCTGACGCGGGCGTTCGAGATCGGATTCCTGCTGTACATCCCCTTCCTGGTGGTCGACCTGCTGGTGTCCAACGTGCTGATGGCGATGGGCATGTCGATGGTGTCGCCGACCTTGATATCGATACCGCTGAAGCTGTTCCTCTTCGTTGCGCTGAGCGGCTGGTCGCGCTTGATGCATGGTCTGATTCTGAGCTACGGGAGCTGAGCCGATGGGCCAGGACGTGTTCCTTTCGTTGATGAAGCAGGCGCTGATGACGGTGTTGCTGCTGTCGGCGCCAGCGCTGGGGGTGGCGATCATCGTCGGCCTGAGCGTGGGTCTGTTGCAGGCGCTGACGCAGATCCAGGACCAGACCTTGCCGCAGGTGGTCAAGCTGGTGGCGGTGCTGCTGCTGATCGTCTTCGTCGGCCCGCTGCTGGCCGGGCAGGTGATGGGGCTGGGCAACCAGGTGCTGGACAACTTCGCGCTGTGGACGCGCTGACCGGGCATGGACGCAGGTTTCGTCAATGCCTTCCTGGAGATCGCCTACCCGGTGATCAGTTCGGCCGCGCTCTCCACGGCCCGCGCCATGGGCGTAGTGGTGATCACCCCGGCCTTCAACCGTCTGGGCCTGACCGGGATGATCCGCACCTGCGCCGCCGTGGCGATCTCGGTGCCGATGTTCCTGCCGGTGTTCTCGGCCTTCACCGCTACCCCCGAGCTTGGCGGGTTCTGGCTGGCGGGCTTGTTGATCAAGGAGTTCCTGGTCGGATTGGTGGTCGGTTTGTTGTTCGGCATCCCGTTCTGGGCCGCGGAAGTGGCGGGGGAGCTGATCGACCTGCAGCGTGGCTCGACCATGGCGCAACTGGTGGATCCGCTGTCGTCGGGTGAATCCGGGGTGATGGCGACCTTGCTCACGGTGATGCTGATCGCGCTGTACTTCATGTCGGGTGGCTTCATCCTCATGGTCGATGGCTACCTGCACAGTTACCAGTTATGGCCGGTGACCCAGTTCACGCCGTTGTTCGCCGGTCCTGCGCTGACGGCGGTGCTGTCGATCCTCGACCAGGTGATGCGCATCGGGGTGCTGATGGTGTCGCCGTTGCTGATTTCGTTGCTGATCACCGACCTGATGCTCGCCTACCTTTCGCGCATGGCGCCGAGCCTGCACATCTTCGACCTGTCGCTGCCGGTGAAGAACCTGTTCTTCACCATTCTGATGGTGGTCTACATCGGCTTCCTGGTGCCGCTGATGCTCGATCAGCTTGCGGAGTTCCGCGGCACGGTCGGGGTGCTGCAGAGCCTGGTGGAGGGGGGGAATGGCTGATACCAGCGAAGAGAAGTCGCAGCCGGCAACGGACAAGAAACTCAAGGACGCACGCAAGAAGGGGCAGGTCGCCAAGAGCCAGGACCTGGTATCGGGGGTGGTGATCCTGCTCTGCACCCTGTGCATCGCCATCCTGGCGCCACGAGCCAAGGCCCAGGTCACGGCGCTGGTGGACCTGACCGCGCAGATCTACATCGAACCCTTCGCCACGGTGTGGCCGCGCCTGCTCGATACCGCCGAGCAACTGCTGATCGGCATCACCCTGCCGGTGATGGCGGTGACGGTGACAGCCGTCGTGCTGACCAACCTGGTGACAATGCGCGGGTTGGTGTTCTCGGTCGAGCCGCTCAAGCCGGATTTCAAGCGCATCAACCCGGCCGAGGGTTTCAAGCGTATCTTCGCCATGCGCAACGTCGTGGAGTTCCTCAAGGGCCTGGTCAAGGTGCACTTGCTGGGGCTGGCGTTCTATGTGGTCGGGCGCCATGCGCTGCAGGCGCTGATGGAGTCGTCGCGGTGCGGGCCTGAGTGCCTGCAGTCGACCTTCCTGCTGGTGCTCAAGCCGCTGGTGTTCACGGTGCTGGCGGCGTTTCTGGTGCTGGGGGCGGCGGATGTGCTGATGCAGCGCTGGCTGTTCGGCCGCGACATGCGCATGACCCGCAGCGAGCAGAAGCGCGAGCGCAAGGATATCGATGGCGATCCGTTGATCAAGCGCGAGCTGCGCCGCCAGCGCCAGGAGATGCAGGCCATGGCGACCAAGCTGGGACTGGGCCGGGCGTCGTTGATGGTGGGGGTGGCGGGTGGCTGGGTGGTGGGTTTGCGCTATGTGCGCGGGGAGACACCGGTGCCGGTGGTGGTGTGCCAGGCGGATCCTGAGGACAGCGCGCGGATGCTTGGCGAAGCTGCGCAACTGGGGATCGCCCATGCCATGGATGCCCGCCTGGCGGCCGAGCTTGCCCGGCGCACCGTGGCGGGGGATCCGGTGCCGGACAGCACCTTCCAGGCCGTGGCGGATCTGCTGGTGGCTGCGCGGTTGATCTAAGCCCCCGGCAGAGATAGCGCGGCTCTTGTCACCGCGAACACCGGAGCCGCCGATGCCATGCCACCCTGTGGGAGCGGGCTTGCCCGCGAAAGGAACACCGCGATGCATGGCACCGGCTATGCCGGTGTTCGCGGGCAAGCCCGCTCCTACAGAGGCAGTGTGGCCCTTGTGGAGCGGCGAACCGCCGCTCCACAAGGCAAGGGTTGGTCAGCCGTTGTCCACCGGCTTGTACGGCCCGCCGTAACCATCACCGACCATCGAGATGATGTTGCCGTTGTCGTCGATCCAGTCCGAGGGCTTGAGCGAGTACTTGTAGTCTTCCGAACGGCGGTTGTTGCCGTCGCCGATGTAATCCGGATGATCGACGCGATGGTCGCCGCGGATGCTCGAGCGTGCATCCCACTCTTCCTTGCGGAAGTCGAAGATGCTGCGATCGCCCGGCGCGTCGCGCTGGCCCCAATCGGAAAGGTAGGTCTGCAGCCACACATAAGCCTCGTCGCCGTTGGGCTTGAGCAGGCCGTCCTGCTTGAAGTCCTGGATCTGGTCCCAGTTCTGCAGCGAGATCTTGTGCAGCTTGTGCGACTTGACGTCGTTGAGGATCGCACCGACGAAGGAGAACACCCCGGAGAACAGGAACCCCACCGGCCCGAGCAAGGGCACCAGGCGCCCGGTGATACCGAACACCCCGGCAACGCTGCCGGCTGCACCGAACAGGCTGCTGACGCCACCTGCGACCGACAAGGAACCGGAAGCGATCTTGATCGGGTCTTTCTCACGCACGCCGTCGCGGATGGTCAGGCCCCCCATGACCACGCCGATCACCCCACCGACCACGTCGGTACCGGCGCCGATGACCTTGATCGCACTGCCGGCGAAGCGTGCGATCTTGCCTGCGCCGACCACGCCGCCACGCTTTTCGATACCACTCTCGATGCCCTGGTGCAGCTTGTTCATCGTGGCTTCGTCGAACGGCTGGCCGTTGAGCGCCTTGCCGACATCCTTACCGTCGGCCATGGCGTCGTCGATGATGTTGTAGTACTGGTTCTGCACATCCTGCACGCTGCGCGGGATCTCGGGCCCCGCAGTGCCTGGCTTGCTCCAGATGGTCGGCACCGAGCGGTCCAGGCCCATCAGCTTGTAGGCGTTGGTGCCGAACGCCTTGTCGAAGGCCTTGGTGCCGAGGGTGGCGAAGTGCGAACCGGTGCTGAGGAAGCCGATGAAGTCGTTGGCGATGCCGGCCCGCTCGCGTGGGGTGTCGGCCAGCGTGCCGCCCTTGCCGGCCAGCTGGTAGATCGCCCGCCCCAGAGAAATCGCACCGCCCATCGAGCCGAGCACGCCATTGTCGCTGAGGAAGGACAAGGTCTTGACGAAGGCGCCGCGGTTTTCCGCGCTCAGGTTCGGCATCAACTCGGTGCTGACCGCCTTGTTGATGTCGTCGAGGGTGATCTTGCCGTTGGCCTGCCAGGTGTCGCCCAGGTTGCTCATGACCTTGCCGAAATCGGTGGCCATGTCCTTGTCCTTGAGCAGCATCTCGACGAACTTCTCGTAGGTCGCCAGCGACCTGCGCGGGATGCCGTCGCCGCCGGCCTTGAGAGCCTGGAGCATGAGCAGGGTCTGGTCGGTGGTGGCCAGCGCGGTGTTGTCGTCGGAGATCTTGCTGGGGTCGGCGATCAGCTTGTCCAGCTCCAGGGTGTAGCCGTCGATCTGCAGGTTTTGCAGGAACTGGTCGGCCTTGGCCGGATCGATGTCGGCGAGCCCTGCGTAGGCGCTGCGGATTTCACGGGTGGCAAGCTCGGTCTGGCCGTTGGCCTGCAGGTCATTGATGTACTTGACGAAGTTCTCCGACGAGGTGCTGTCGAGCAGCTTCTGGCGGGTTTCGTCGACTTTCGCCGAGCCGCCTTCGACCTTGCCCAGGGCGGCGTCGTGCTTGCTCTTGAGGTCGGCGACGATGGTCGGATCGCCGAGCAGTTCGCCGAGCTGGGCATCGATGGCCTTGGCATCGAAGATCTCGTCGCGCACATCGCGCGAGGTCACGGTGATCGGGTCGCTGGCGTTGCCATGGTTGCCAAAGCCATGCTCAGGGATGATCGACATGCCATGGTCGGCCATGCTCTTGGCTTCCAGCGCCCGAACCAGCTTGGCCCGTGGGTCGTCCTTGGCAATGCTGCCGTCCTTGATCCCGGCGCGGTAGCCATCGACCAGGTCGCGGATGGCCAGGTCGCGTACCGACAACGGCTGGCCGTCATCGTCCTTTTCGGTGGTGGCGAGCTCATCCACCGAGACTTCCTTGAGCGGCGGCAGGCCATGGTCGGCGCGCAGCTTGTCGACGTCGGTGACCTGTTCGGCAATGCTGCTGCGGTAGTCGGCGATCTGTTCGAACATCTGCGGGTTGTCGAACTGCGAGACGATGATCTTCTGCTCTTCGCCGCCGGGCTTGCGCTGGGTGAAGGCGATCAGGCCCGGGCCGTAGTCGCCGATGCCGCCGACGCTCATGATGTCCTCGGTCGAGGCCAGGTAGTCGTCCGGGCCAGCCTTGGTGTAGCCGTCGCCCTTGGCCTTTTCCAGACCGGCGAGGGTCTGGCCCTTGGTGCTGTAGTCGAGGAAGGCTTCGGGGGAGACGTCGCGCGATACCACCACCAGCTTGCCATCGGCCTTGGTGACCACCAGGATGCCGTCGGTGGGCGCATCGACCTTGCTGATGTCGTTCATCCCCAGGGTGCCCTCGGCACGGGTCTGCAGGTGCTGGTCGGGCAGCTTGTGGGCGTTCTTGATGTAGTCGAAGGCGGGCGTGCCCTTGGTCGTGTCCAGCGCGTGCAGGAAGTCGTACAGCTGGCTGCCGCGGTTCTCCGGGGCGGGCTGGTTGGCGGCGGCGGAGGGGACGCTGTCGAGCGAATCGTAGCCGCGGTCGTGGGCCTTGGCGTCATCGCGGCTGATCGCGTACTTGTGGCCGTCGTGCTCGAACAGGATGACGTGGGCGTCCTTGTCTTCGGAAACCACCTTGAGCTTGTCCACGTCCAGGCCGCCGGGCAGGCCGGTGACCTGTTCGTAGCCGGCGGCCTTGGCTTCGTCCAGTGCGACACGGGTCTTGCCGGCGCCGCTGTAGGCGGCATAGGCCTCCGGCGTGATGCCCTCGGCGATGATGACTTCGCGGCCGTTGGTGAGCTTGACCTTGAGCACGCCGTCGGTGGCTTGCTCCACCGACTGGATGTTGTCCAGCAGGAAGCCGCCGTCGTCCTTGCGCAGCAGCGACTGGCCCGGGTCGGTGAGGCCGGCGACGATCAGGTCGTGGGCTGGTGTGCCCTGGGTGTCGGCCAAGGTGTCGAGCAGGTTGTAGAGCTGGGTGCCGTGGTCGGGGCCGCGGTCTTCACGGGTCGGCACGGCATGGCCGAAGCGCAGGTTCTCGAAGGTCTCGTAGCCTGGCTGGCTGTCCTGCGCGGCCTTCTCGCTGATCTGGTACTTGTTGCCGCCGTGCTCGAAGTAGATGACGCCGTTGTCCTTGTCCTGGGCGACGATCTTCAGCTTGCCGATATCGAGGGTTTCCGGCAGCTCGGTGATGTCCTTGTAGCTGTCGGCATCGGCGGGCTTGTCGTGCGACACGCTGCCGCCGCCGTCGTTGGCCGCCAGGACCTTGGGCTTGAAGGTCTTGTCCGCGCGCGGATCGCTGAGCAGCAGGCGGGCCTTGTCGAGGACGCTGTCGAAAAGGCCGGCGGTGTCGGAGGGGGAGGAAGGGCTGCTGCTGGAGGGGGCTTCGGGTCTGTTGATCATTGCACGGTCCGGGGCGAGGGCGGCGGCAAGCGCAGCCCCGCAGCCCGAGACGATTCCGTTGCTGGGCGACCAGGTTGCGCGACCGACATCAAAGGTTCATGGAAGTCTGATCCTAGGCGACCTCGACCTTTGAAACGCACAACCTTGGCAAGTTACAGCAAGGTTTCACGTGTGTGAAAACTGGGTGTTGAACTGGCGCTCCTGACGACGCTGATCCCAGGCCTGGCTGGTGCGCCTGGGGGCTTCCTCCGGTTGGCTGGTCAACTGCGAGAGGGTGGCGGTGATGCGTCCGGCCCAGAAGCGCGCGCCCTGTTCCTGGGCCTCCTGCATGGCCTGGTTGAGCAGCTCCTGGGCTTGCGCCTGGCGTTCGGGCGAATCGGGCCTGGCCAGCAGTTGGGCCTTGATGCGCAACAGCTCGGGGCGGAACCAGCGTTCCTGGCGAGCGGCGGTCACGGCCAGGGTCTGGTCGAGGATCTCGATGGCCAATTGCTCCAGGCCCAGTTGCGCCAGACCTTGGGCGTACTCGCTGCGCACCAGGTTGTACAGCGGGCTGTCGCCGATCGCATGGAGCTGGTCGAGCGCTTCGCCCAGGCCGCGCACGCCGTCTTCGGCATTGCCCTGGCGGATCAGCAGGATGTGCTCGAAGCACCGGACGAACAGGCGCCATACCGGCATCTCGTGGCCCCCCAGGCTCTCTTTGAGACGGGCAAGAAACTCGCGGCTGCGCTTTTCGTGGCCGACCAGCAAGGTGATGGGGATGGCGCTCAGGCTCAGGGTGTACCAGAGGCTGGCCGGGTGGTGCTGGGTCAACGCCGCCTCGACGTTGGCCTCGATGGTCAGCAGGGCCTGACCGACCTGGCCTTGCAGCAACTGCACCTGGGCCTTGAGCGAGCGCGCGGCGATACCTTGGTCGAAGTGGCTGTCGATGACGTGGGCGCGGGGCATCATCGGGAAACTCAGGGCTTCGCTGATCGCCTGGCGGGCGCCATCGAAGTCGGCCATCTGGAACAGCGGCGTTGCCCGCATGCGCCGGCCGAGCATGCGCCGCTCAAGGATGCCGGTGCGTTCGCTGAGCTGGATGTACTGGTTGGCCAGGTCCAGCGCCTCGGCGTGCTGGTTGCTGCAGCAGTGGTCGTGCCAGAGGCCCCACAGGCCGCGCAGTTCATGCTCGGTGTCGCCGAGGGTGCGGGCGTCTTCGATCACCTGCTGCCAGGCGTCACGGATCGACTGCCCAGCACCGCGGGTCAGCGCCATGACGCTGGCCGAGAGGGTCAGCAAGAGCATGCGCTGGCGGGGCGTGATGGCCTCGAAGCGCAGGCCGCGGTCGACCCAGGCGTGGCATTCGTCGACCCGCGACAGGCGCAGCCACAGCGGCACGCTCATCAGCGTGAGTTCGACGCCGAGACAGGCATCGCCCTGTTCGCTGAAACACCAGGTCAAGGCGCTGCGTACGCTGTCGCTGCCGGGGCTGTGCAAGGCCAGCCAGCTGTCGCTGTCCAGGCGCTCAAGGTCTTGCACCGCGCGGCGTTGTTCCTGGAGGGTGTACTGCGCGTGGCGCTGGGCGATAGCGGCGGTCTCGTCATGCAGGGCCAGCTGCTGCGCCGCATACACGCGGGCCGTGTGGTGCAGGCGGTAGCGCTTGATCGGTTGCGCCGCGGCGGCCACCAGCAGCGACTTGTCCATCAGGCTTTCCACCAGCCAGGCAGCGTCCTGGAAAGGGCCTGGCTGGACCTCGACCACCGCCTTGGCGGCGGCGAGGGTGAAGCTGCCGGTGAACACCGACAACTGACGGAACATCGCCTGCTCCTGGGTGCACAGCAGCGCGTGGCTCCACTCCAGCGAGGCTTGCAGGGTGCGGTGGCGGGGCAGGGCGGTACGTCGGCCAGCCATCTGCAGGCGGAAGTCGCCATCGAGCAGCTCGACCAGATAGGCCAGGCCAAAGGCGCGTACGTGGCTGGCGGCGATCTCGATGGCCAGGGGATTGCCGTCGAGGGTACGGCACAGTGCGAGCGCCGCCGGCACGTCGGTATCGCTGAAGGCAAAGTCCGTGTCGTGCGCAGCGGCGCGCTCGGCGAACAACTGGACGGCCGGGCTGAGCAGGGCCTGGGCGGCGCACAGTACGTGATCGTTTGCGGGGCAGGGCAGCGGCGCGACCTCGTGCACGCATTCGCCTTCGGCGTGCAGCGCTTCGCGGCTGGTGACCAGGATATGGCAGCCCGGCGCCTGTTGCAGCAGGGCTTCGACCAGGGTCGCAGTGGCTTCGAGCACGTGGTCGCAGTTGTCCAGGATCAGCAGGTGGCGGGCCTCGTCGAGTAGGGCGGCGATCAGCGCCACGGCGTCTTGTGCGGTGCTGTCGATGCCCAGCGCCGCCGCCACCAGGTCGGCGACGCAGGCAGGCTGATCAGCCTCCGTGAGGTCGACGAAGGTGCGCCCCTCGCTGAAGTCTTCGGCCATGGCGTGGGCGAGTGTCAGCGCCAGGGTGGTCTTGCCGATGCCGCCGGTGCCGGTGAGGGTGAGCAGGCGGCGGCTGCGCAGGGTTTCGGCCAGGGTCTGGCAAATGTCGTCGCGGCCGATGACGCTGCTGCCAAGGCTCGGCAGGTCGTTGCCGGGTTTCGTCGCAAGCAAAGGTTGCGGCGCCATTTCACGGATGGTCACCGGAGCCACGAAGCGGTACCCGCGGCCCGGTACGGTGACGATGTAGGTGAAGTCTCCTTCTTCGCCAAGCACTCGGCGCAGGGTGGTCATTTGCGCGCGCAGGTTGCATTCCTCGACGATGACCTTGGGCCAGACCAGCGCCAGCAGCTCGTTCTTCTCCAACAGCTCGCCGGTTCGGCTCGCCAGCGTGACCAGCAGTTGCAGCGCACGGCTGCCCAACTGCACCAGTTCCCCGTCCTTGAACAGCAGATGCTGTTGGGGGTAGAGCACGAAGGACCCAAAGCACAGGGCGTTTTCCGGATCAGGGGTATCCAGGGCGTCCAGGGCGACAATCTTTCCGGGCTTGGTCTTGGTCAGGGGCATGATTAAACCTTTATGAATGAGTTAGTTATTGGCGGTCTTGAAGGGCGCCTTTGTTGTTTCACATGTTCAGGATAAACAGCACGATCCGACGTAAGGTCTGTCTCGGTGGCACGGGCGAACTTCGACAGCCAATGGCCATTCGCTTGTCATAGTTCGCTCATCTTTCGCAAGGCACGTCGCGGAAGGACTCCGCAGCGGATCAAATTCTGGCAAGTACCGTGCCATGGATCCAATGATCATCAGGTAACGGGCGTCCTTGAACTTTCGCGAAACGATGCGCACTGCCGGGGTCGGTCGTTGTTTTATTCGGAATTCCGAATGTTTCATTCGTATGACGTTCGGGTTGCCGAATGAGCGAGGCCGTGGACGTGCTTTGCAGGACGAAGACGGCGCATGGAGGCTTTGTAAATCGCGGGCTGTACGGTTCATGACGGTGTGTGCTGAGAAAAAACGAACAGCGCCTGGCGGTTCCCCGCCATACCTGGCAAGGGACATTAAGTGTGTGCTCTAGGCACGGCCGCGGCGCGATTCATTGTTGGGTGGGGATAAACTGACCCTCCTGTGGAGACTATTTAGAACATCCTTTTGTGTCGTTTATTAGTTGGCGGTAATCCGCCATCGCGAAGTTTGTGAACACATTCGCAGTTGTCATCTTTGTCATGAAACAAATGGCGGGTTTGCGGTAGGGTTTGCGGTCGTCTTTCGCATACAGTCACGTGTACGAAATTTGTTATCGACTGTTTTTATTGGGAAAGTTCGGAGGTTTCGAGTAATTGCTCGAAAACGTTGCGCGCGCCATCTTTTTTTTGCACCACAACAGGCCGTGGCGATAAACCGCCACGCATGACAGCACCCCGGGGGCCGGGGTGCAGAAAAGGCAGGAAGATCAGGGGCGTGGGGCGGCGTTATCGGCTGTTCAGGCCACGCCACCGTTGGCGCGCAGGATCTGGCCGTTGACCCAGCCGCTGTCAGGGCCGGCAAGGAAGGCGACGACACCGGCGATATCCTCTGGCTGGCCCAAGCGGCCCAGGGGTGGTGCCTGGGTGGCGGCCTGGATCTGCTCGGGCGTCTTGTCAGCCAGGAACAGTTCGGTTTCCACCGGGCCCGGGGCCACGGCATTGACGGTGATGTTGCGACCCCGCAGTTCCTTGGCGAACACCTGGGTGAAGGCCTCTACCGCGGCCTTGGTGCCGTTGTAGATGGCGTAGCCTGGCATTTTCAGGGCCAGCGTGGTGCTGGTCAGGTTGATGATGCGCCCGCCGTCGTTCAGCCGTGTCGCGGCAGCGCGCAGGGTGTTGAACACGCCTTGGGTGTTGATCGCGAAGTTGCGGGCGTACAGCTCGTCGCTGGTCTGCGCCAGGGGCGCGACCTTGAGGATGCCGGCGTTGTTGACCAGCACATCGATGCGACCCAGTTGCCGCTCGATGGTGTCGAACAGGGTCTGTACCTGGCCTGCGCTGGACACATCGGCCTTGAGGGCGATGGCCTTGCCGCCGGCCTGGCGGATCTCGGCCACCAGCGCATCGGCTTCGGCATCGTTGCTGGCGTAGTTGATCGCCACGGCGAAGCCGTCACGGCTGAGGCGGCGGGCGATGGCGGCACCGATGCCGCGCGAGGCGCCGGTGATCAGGGCTACGGAAGAGGTCATGCTGGGCATCCTTCTGAGTGGGTGTGGGAAGGAGTGTGGACTGTTGGCAAAAAAAGATAATTGCGCGGCAAGTGCGATCAGTGTTCCATTTGCTTTAATTATCGACTTGGCGTCTTTTTCCTCGCGAAGCAAGGGTAGCCGCCACCCTCCAGGAGAACCCGTCCATGGATCGCTTCCAGGAAATGCAGGTGTTCGTGCGTATCGCCGAGCGCGGCAGTTTTTCCCAGGCCGCCGAGGACCTGCAGATCCCGCGGGCCACCGTCACCAACCTGATCAAGCGCCTGGAGCAGCGCCTCGGCGTGCGCCTGCTCGAGCGCACCACCCGGCATGTGCGCATGACCCACGATGGCGAGGCCTACTACCACCGATGCGTGCGCCTGTTGCTGGACCTCGAGGAGACCGAAAGCGCCTTTCGCAATGCCCCGCCCAAGGGCCTGCTGCGGGTCAACCTGCAGGGCACCCTGGCCAAGCATTTCGTCATGCCGGCGCTGGGTGGGTTCCTGGCGCAGTACCCGGACATCACCCTGCACATCGGTGAGGACGACCGACTGGTCGATCTGGTGCGCGAAGGGGTGGATTGCGTGCTGCGGGCGGGCCTGCTGCAGGATTCGTCGTTGATCGGCCGACAGGTCGCCAGCCTTGAACAGGTGACCGTGGCAAGCCCCGAGTACCTCGCGCAGCACGGCACCCCCGCCACGCTGGACGACTTGCAGCAGCATTTCGCGGTGGATTACCTGTCCAGCGCCACCGGGCGGGCGGTGCCCCTGGAGTTCAGGGTCGGTCGTGAGGTGGTGGAGCGTTTGTTGCCCGCGAGGGTTTCGGTGACCGGCGCTGACCTGTACACCGGCGCGGCGCTCTCGGGGCTGGGGATCGTTCAGGTACCACGCTACCGGATTGTCCATGAACTGGCGGCCGGCAGCCTGCGCGAATTGTTGCCGGACTGCCCGCCACCGCCGATGCCGGTGTCGGTGGTGTACCCACAGAGTCGACAACTGTCGGCGCGGGTGCGGGTGTTTTCGCAGTGGTTGGCGGCGCAGTTGGGGCAAGGTCGCTGACCGGGTGACGGGTGGTGACGGAATAAACCGGCGTGGCGCGCGTTTACGAGCTGAAACCCCAACGACCGGAGTCGTCACCATGCCCCACCTGCGTACCCTTGCCCGCGGCACTCTGCTTCTCGGCACCCTTGGCCTGGCCATGCTCGGTGCTAACGCCCAGGCTGCCGAAAGCTGGGAGGTCCTGCCGCCCACGCCACACCTTGCAGGGCCGTTCAAGACCGCCGAGGTCAATGGCGTTCAGCTCGCCTACCACATCGAAGGCAAGGGCACGCCGGTGTTCCTGCTGCATGGCGGCCCGGCCAATGCCGACTACCTGGCCGGCCAGGCCAAGGTGCTGTCGGCGCATTACCAGGTCATTTCGGTGGACACCCGTGGCCATGGTCGCAGCAATGCCAATGGCTTGCCGCTGAGCTACGACGCCATGGCCGATGACGTGGTCGGCCTGATGAAACAGCTGGGCCTGGACAAGGCCGATGTGGTGGGCTGGAGCGACGGTGGCATCACCGCGCTGGACCTGGCCATGCGCTACCCGGACAAGGTCGGCCGGATCATCGCCTTCGGCGCCAACACCGACCCGACCGGCGCCTTCCCGGATGCCGACAAGAAGCCTGCCTTCGGCACCTTCATCACCCGTGCCGCCGACGAGTACAAGCAGTTGTCGCCGACGCCGGACGGTTTCGAAAAGCTCAATGCCGCGCTGGCCCAGATGTACCAGCAGCAACCGAACTGGACGCCGGCGCAACTGGCGACCATCAAGGCGCCGACCCTGATCGTCGACGGCGATCACGACGAGGCGATCAAGCCTGATCACACCCGCTACATCGCCAAGAGCATTCCCGGTGCCAAGCTGCAGTTCATCGAGGGCACCAGCCACTTTGCGTTCCTGCAGAAGCCTGAGGTGTTCAACAAGGTGATGCTGGATTTCCTGGCCAAGCGCTGAGCAGGCTCAGCCTGCGCTGAACAGTGCCCGCGCTTCGTCGAAGCACTGTTCGGCGATGGCCGAGCGCGGTTCGCTGCGGCGCAGCAGCAGGCCCACCGGGCTGTGAATGCTGGCGTCGGCCACCGGGATGATGCGCAGGTGTTCGCTCAGCTCTTCCAGGCCGCAGTCCAGCGGCATCACCGCGCAGCAGATGCCGGCGTTCAGTGCCTGGATCAGTTGGAAGGTCGAGTCGCTTTCCAGCACGGCCTGGGGCTCCAGGCCGCGGCTGCGAAAGCTCAGGTCCAGCGACTGGCGGTAGTGCATGCCTTTGCTCAGCAGGCCCAGCGGCAGGCCGTCGAGGTCTTCCCAGCGCAGTTGCTCGGTGTCGAACTGGAAGTGCCGGGTATCGTGCAGCAGGCCCATGGTTGTGGTGCCCAGCTCGATCATGTCGAAGAAGCTGACATTGACCTGGTCGAGATAGCAGATGCCCAGGTCGAGCTGGTTGCGGCTCAGGCCGTCGATGATCTGCTCCGAACTCAGCGAGCTCAGCTGGAAGTGCAGTTCGGGGTATTTCTCGCGCAGCGGCAGCAGCAGTTCCATGGGGTTGAAGCTGGCCAGCGGCACGGTGCCCAGGCGCAGGCTGCCGACCACCTGGCCGCGGCAACTGGCGGCCTCGGCCTGCAGGCCGTCGTGGGCGGCGAGCAGGGTCTTGGCCCAGGCCAGGATGCGCTCGCCAGCTTCGGTGAAGCCCTCGAAACGCTGGCCGCGCTTGACCAGCACCAGGTCGAGCTCGTCCTCCAGGTTGCGCAGGCGCATCGACAGGGTCGGCTGAGTGATGTGGCACAGCGCGGCGGCCTGGCCGAAGTGGCGGGTCTGGTCGAGGGCGATGAGGAACTTGAGCTGCTTGATGTCCATGGTTCGGCCTGGCGATAGAGGGTGTTGATCGGACGGTGCGTCGTATCGATTGGACGCGTGCGCCCCAAGGCTCTAGCGTGACGCAAAATCCCCCTTGGAGACAAACCCCGTGAGTGTCAAACCGGATGCGGTGTTCGTACCGCTCAATATCGCCGTGCTGACGGTCAGCGATACCCGTACGTTCGACAACGACACCTCCGGCGAGCTGCTGGCCACCCGTTCCGTGCAGATTGGCCATCGCCTGGTCGCGCGGGTGTTGCTCAAGGACGACCTGTACAAGATCCGCGCCCAGGTCGCGAACTGGATCGCCGATGAGCAGGTGCAGGTGGTGCTGATCACCGGGGGCACCGGTTTCACCGGGCGTGACAGTACGCCGGAAGCGGTGCAGTGCCTGCTGGACAAGCACATCGATGGGTTCGGCGAGCTGTTCCGGGCGCTGTCGATTCTCGATATCGGCACCTCGACCGTGCAGAGCCGGGCGTTGGCGGGGCTGGCCAATGGCACGTTGGTGTGCTGCCTGCCGGGCTCGACCGGCGCCTGCCGCACCGCGTGGGAGGGCATTCTGGTGGAGCAACTGGATGCGCGGCATCGGCCGTGCAACTTCGTGCCGCACCTGAAGGCGGTGGGGGTGTGTGAGAGTCGGGGTTGATCGTTAGCGATGTGTTGGTCTGGCGGGCCTCTTCGCGGGCAAGCCCGCTCCTACAGGCGAGGGCTTGCTTCAGCTCAACACATGCTTCACCGGCTCCAGCACCGGTGGCAGCGGCTCACCCAGCGCCGACAGCACATCGCGCTCCAGTGTGCGCACCATGGCGTCGGTGGGCAGGTCGTTCTCGTCGCGGCCGAACGGATCCTCCAGCTCGTTGCCGATCGCATCCAGGCCAAGGAAGGTGTAGCTGACGATGGTGGTGAACAGCGGCGCGAGCCAGCCCAGCGGTTGGGCCAGGGCGAACGGCAGCAGCAGGCAGAAGATGTAGATGGTGCGGTGCAGCAGCAGGGTATAGGGGAACGGTAGCGGCGTGCCCTTGATCCGCTCGCAGGTCGCCTGCACCTCGGAAAGCCCCAACAGACGTTGCTCGAGCAGGGTGTAGCGGAATTCGCTGATGTGCTGCTGTTCGGCCAGTCGCGCACAGTGCGCGCCGATTACGCGCAGGATGCCGTCGCAGACATTGTGCTCGGTGACGACTGTGCCCTCGGCTAGCCAGGGCCTTGCGGCGTGCAGTTCGTCCTCGTTGCGCAGGCGCGCGTTCAGCGCATGGGCAAAGCCGCAGAGGCTGCGCAGCAGCTCATGTCGCAGTGCCGGATCTGCGATCACCACGCTTTCGCGGATGAACGAGCGGGTCTCGATGATCATCCGTCCCCAGGCCTTGCGCCCCTCCCACCAGCGGTCGTAGCAGGCGTTGTTGCGAAAGCTCATGAAGATCGACAGCGACAACCCGAGCAAGGTGAAGGGCGTGGCGCTGACCGGGTAGAACAGCGCCGGGTAACGTCGCTCGACCAGCACGATCAGGGCTGCCAGCAGGGTCACCATCAGGCAGCGCAGGGCGATGCGCTTGACGATCGAGCCGCGCAGGGTGAACAGCATGCGCAGCATGTCGGTGTTGGAATGGACGATCAAGGCGGTTCCAGAGACGGCCGATCAGCCGCCGGTCATGTTCATGAAACGCAGGATCTGCACCTCGCCACCCACCTCGAAGTGATGGCGGTAGGGCTTGAGGTGCACGGCCTCGCGAATCGCTTGTTCCAGGCGCTCGCTGTCATCGGGATGGCTGCGCAGGACCTGCTTGAGGTCCATCGAGTGCTCGTTGCCCAGGCACAGCAGCAACCGGCCTTCGACTGTCAGGCGCACACGATTGCAGGTGGCGCAGAAGTTGTGACTGTGCGGCGAGATGAAGCCGACCCGCGTCTGCGGCGCTTCGGCCAGGCGCCAGTAGCGGGCCGGGCCTTGGGAGGATTCGGCCGATTCGATCAGGGTGAAGTGCGGCTCCAGGCGCTCGCGCACATCGTCGCTGGAGTAGAACGACTCGCCGCGCTCGTGCTCGCTGATCACGCCCAGGGGCATTTCCTCGATGAAGGTGATGTCCAGTTCGCGGTCGATGGCAAAGCGCACCAGGTCGACGATTTCATCGTCATTGCGACCCTTGAGCACCACGCAGTTGAGCTTGGTGCGGCGGAAGCCTGCCTGGCGCGCAGCGTCGATGCCGGCGATCACCTGGGCCAGGTCGCCGGTGCGGGTCAGGGCCTTGAAGCGCTGGGCATCGAGGCTGTCGAGGCTGATGTTCAGGCGTGTGACGCCGGCGTCGAACAGCGGCTGGGCCAGGCGGCCAAGCTGCGAGCCATTGCTGGTCATGCACAGCTCGCGCAGGCCGGGCAGGGCGGCGATGCGCCCGCACAGGTCGACGATGCCCTGGCGTACCAGCGGCTCGCCGCCGGTCAGGCGGATCTTGCGGGTGCCCAGTGCGACAAAACGTTCGGCGACCTGGTAGAGCTCTTCGAGGCTGAGGATCTGCTGGCGGGGCAGGAACTGCATGTCTTCGGCCATGCAGTAGACGCAGCGGAAGTCGCAGCGGTCGGTCACCGACATTCGCAGGTAGTCGATTTTCCGGTTGAAACCGTCGATCAGGGCCTGGCTGCTGTGTTCCACGTTCGCGCTCGGAAGGGTGGGATGGGGGTAATGTCCACGCTATAACCTGCAGGCACGGGCGTCAAATTGCTTTGCCCGACTGTTTGATAGGTCTGGTCTATCAAGCGATCAGTGAGCGCGCATCAGACCGCTACTGCGACCTTCTCACCGATACACCGGAAACGCCGTGGTGTACTTGATCTGTTCCATGGCAAAGCTGGAGGTGATGTTCGATAGCCCGTCGGTGCTGGTGATCAGCTTCTTGTAGAAGCGGTCGTAGGCAGCGATGTCGCTGACCACCACCCGCAGCATGTAGTCCCAGTCGCCGGACATGCGATAGAACTCCATCACTTCTTCGAAGCTGGTCACGGTCCTGGCGAAATGCTCGAGCCAGGCGCTGTCGTGGCGCTGGGTCTTGAGCTGGACGAACACGCTCAGGCCGAGGTTGATGCGCTCGGGGTCGAGCAAGGCGACGCGGCCGCGGATATAGCCTTCGTCTTCCAGGCGCTTGACCCGTTTCCAGCAGGGCGTGGTGGTCAGGTTGACCGCCTCGGCCAGGTCCTTGAGGGAGATCGAGGCGTCGCGCTGGAGCAGGGTGAGGATGTGCTGGTCGAAACTGTCCATGGCGATAGGGGGCGGCTTTGCAGAAAAATTTTCTCGAGAGTAGCCCAATCGGGGAATCGCTTGCTACGTCCGGCGCAGCTGCAGCGGGACGGATCGGGATATGCGATAGTGGCAGTTTTCTACCTGACCCCCTTCAGTCAACGGATCCGACCATGGCCGAAAAACCGCGCAATTTCGCCACTCGCACCATCCACGCCGGCGAGCAGTCCAGCGTCGCCGACAACGCTATCTTCCCGGCCATCGTCACCTCCAGCTCGTTCATCAAGCGCGGCCTGGACGACAATCCCGAATACGCCTACAGCCGTGTTTCCAACCCCACCCGCCACGCCTATGAAACCTGCGTCGCAGCCCTGGAAGAGGGTGTCGGTGCGGTTGCCTGCGCGTCGGGCGTGAGTGCCACCGCCACGGTGCTCGAACTGCTGCCCAAGGATGCCCACGTGGTAGTGATGAATGGCGTCTATGGCGGCACCTTCCGCCTGATGGAGGACTACCGGGCACACACCTCCGGGCTGACCACCACCTATGTCGACCTCAACGACCTGGACGCCGTCGCCGCAGCGATTCGTCCGAATACGAAGATGATCTGGCTGGAATCGCCGACCAACCCGCTGCTGCACCTGGTGGACATCAAGCCGCTGTGCGACCTGGCCCGCGAGCGCGGCATCCTCACCTGCATCGACAACACCTTCTGCTCGCCATGGAACCAGCAGCCGATCACCCTGGGGGTGGACCTGGTGATGCACTCGGCGAGCAAGTACATCGGCGGCCATTCCGACCTGACCGGCGGGGTGGTGGTGGCGGGCAATCATGAGCTGCTGGCGCGCCTGCGCAAGATCAGCATGGCGGTGGGCGCGATCCAGGGGCCGTTCGACTGCTACCTGGCCCTGCGCGGCCTGAAGACCCTCGATGTGCGCATGGAGCGCCAGAGCGCCAACGCCCTGCGCGTGGCGCAGTACCTGGAGCAGCACCCGCAGGTCGAGCAGGTGTTCTACCCCGGGCTTGAGAGCCATCCGCAGCATGCGCTGTGCCAGCGCCAGATGCGCACTGGCGGGGCGGTGGTGGCGCTGCGTGTGAAGGGGGACCGGGCGGCGGTCAACCGCCTGGTCGAGGCGCTGTCGATCTTCGTCCTCGCCGACTCGCTGGGCGGTGTGGAGAGCATGATCAACCATTCCTGGACCATGTCGCACAACTCGCTCAGCCCGCAGCAGAAGGGCGTGATGGGCATCAGCGAGAACCTGGTGCGCTTGTCGATGGGGATCGAGGATTACCGCGACCTGATCGACGACCTCGAGGCGGGGTTGCAGGCGGCGGCCTCTGCGTAACGGCGGCTGACGCCATCGCGGACTTGTCCCGCGATGGCGTTGCAACGAACGACCTCAACCCTTGGGCGGATGAATGATCCGTTCGATCTTGTCCTTGATCAGCAGACGTTCCTTGCGCAGGCGGTTGACCGCCTCGTCGTTGGTGCCGTTGCCTTCGGCGGCCAGCACTTCCTTGTCCTTGGCGTTGTATTCCTTGTGCAGCTTGTGCAGGTCCTGATCCTTGTCGATCAGGGCCTGGAACTTGTCTTCGGTAATGTGCAGGTCGGCTAGCAGATCGTGCGGGACTGGCATCTCTTCACCTCTGTTTCAGGGGTTGGTAAATATCCTGATCCTTCAGGATAGCTGCCTTTGCCGACAGCGGGAGCGGTTCGCCGGATGAGGCGGCAGCGTCGCAACGCTGCTGAATGGCAGCTGAATGAACTTTAATTAATCATGAAAGACGCATGCCAACCGATTGTTGGCATCTTTTTCACAAAAAATTGATGCTACGCTTTCTACAGTTCGGCCAACTTCCCAAGGTGCCCGCCCGGGTACGCCTGGTCGCTTCTAAACTCTGATTGCGAACGCCATGTTGAAAATCAAAACACTGCGGACCGAGTGGGTCACGCTGCTGGCCAGCCTTTACCTGTTGATCGGCCTCAACCTGTTCCTCTGGGAGCATCTGGAGACCATCCTGCCCCCCGGTATGGTTGGGCTGTGGCTGGGTCTGGCATTTGCCGTACTGATGTTGTTCGCCTTCAACCTGATATTGACGTTGTTGGCCTTCAAGTATGTATTGAAACCGGTATTGATTGTGCTGTTCATGAGCGGTGCCGGTGTCGCCTACTTCATGAATCAATATGGCGTACTTATTGATGCCGGCATGTTCCGCAATGTCGCCGAAACCAATATCGAAGAAGTGCGTGACTTGCTGTCGTTGAAGTTCGCACTTTATATGCTGGGGTTGGGCGTCGTGCCGTCGCTGTTGCTCTGGAAGGCACGCATTGCCTACCGCCCCTGGCACCGCGAGCTGCTGGGCAAGCTCATCGTCAGCGGCGCCTGCGTCGCAGCCCTGGGCTCGATCGGCCTGGTCAATTACCAGGGCCTGTCGTCGCTGTTTCGCAATCACCACGAACTGCACTTGATGCTCACCCCGAGCAATATCGTCGGGGCGTCGTTCAGCTATGCCAGCGAAAAGCTCGGCAGCGCTGCCAAACCCTTTCAGAAATACGGCGAAGATGCCCATCGCGATGCCGCCTGGCAGAAGCACGAGCGCAAGTCGCTGACCGTGCTGGTGGTGGGTGAAAGTGCCCGCGCCGAGAACTTCGGTGTGCTGGGTTATGGCCGCGATACCACGCCACGCCTGTCGAAGGAGGCTGGCCTGCTGGGCTTTACCGATGTGCATTCGTGCGGGACCGAGACGGCCGTGTCGGTGCCTTGCATGTTCTCCGGCATGGCGCGCAAGGACTACGACCCGAGCCTGGCCAGCCGCCGCGAGGGCCTGCTCGATATCCTCGGGCGTGCCGGCATCGAGGTGCAGTGGCGCGATAACCAGTCAGGCTGCAAAGGCACCTGCGATCGATTCAACTACGTCAACCTCACCAGCGCCAAGGACCCGGTCCTGTGCGCCGATGGCGAGTGCCACGACCAGATCCTGCTGCAGAACCTCGATGCGCTGCTCGACAGCCTCGACAAGGATACCGTGCTGGTGCTGCACCAGATGGGCAGCCATGGCCCTGACTACTACAAGCGTTACCCGGCAGGCTTCGAGCACTTCACTCCGGTGTGCCGCAGCAACGCCCTGAATCAGTGCAGCCAGCAGGACATCGTCAACAGCTACGACAACACGCTGGTCTACACCGACGAGGTGCTGGCGTCGCTGATCGACACCCTGCGCAAGCACCAGGACAAGGTCGACACCGCCATGATCTACCTCTCCGACCATGGCGAGTCGCTGGGCGAATACAACCTGTTCCTGCATGGCACCCCGTACATGCTCGCCCCGGACCAGCAGAAACACATCCCGCTGCTGGCCTGGTTCTCCGACAGCTACCGCCAGGACTTCGCCGTCGATACCGACTGCCTGTCGAAGATGCGTGACACGCCGCTGAGCCAGGACAACCTGTTCCACTCGATGCTCGGCCTGCTGCAGGTGCGTACCGAGGTGTACCAGCAGTCGCTGGACATGTTTGCGGGGTGTCGCCCCTGGTTGACGGCCAGGAACTGATCGCGCGCCAGCGCTACCGCTGATCGCCACCATGGATGGCCCGGGTTTCACGAGCAGTGCCCGCGCCGTATATACTGCGCGCCAATGTTTGTGGGAGAGCCTTGTGGCCATCGAAATACACTGGATCCGTGACGACCAGACCCTGGCCGAACTCTGCCGGAAGTGGCGTACGCTGCCGTTCGTGGCCGTCGACACCGAATTCATGCGGGTCGATACCTTCTATCCCAAGGCTGGCCTGGTGCAGGTCGGCGATGGCCAAAGCGCCTACCTGATCGACCCCCTGCTGATCCGCGAATGGCAGCCGCTGGGCGAATTGCTCGAAGACAGCGGCGTGGTCAAGGTGCTGCACGCCTGCAGCGAAGACCTCGAAGTCCTGCTGCGCCTGACCGGCAAGCTGCCGCAGCCGCTGTTCGACACGCAGTTGGCCGCGGGCTACCTGAATATCGGTTTCTCGATGGGCTATTCGCGTCTGGTCCAGGACGTGCTGGGCATCGAGTTGCCCAAGGGCGAGACGCGCTCCGACTGGTTGCAGCGCCCGCTGTCCGAAACCCAGGTCAGCTACGCCGCCGAAGATGCCGTGCACTTGGCCGAGCTGTTCACCGCCCTGCGTCCGCGCCTGTCGGATGACAAGTACGCCTGGGTGCTGGAGGACGGCGCCGAGCTGGTGGCGCAAATGCGCCGTGAAGTCGAGCCCGAAACCCTTTACCGCGACGTCAAGCTGGCCTGGAAACTCGGCCCGCAGCAGTTGGCGGTGCTGCGCGAGCTGTGCGCCTGGCGCGAGCGTGAAGCGCGCAGCCGCGATGTACCGCGCAGTCGAATCCTCAAGGAGCACTCGCTGTGGCCCATGGCCAAGGGTCAGCCCGACAGCCTGTCGGCGCTGGCCAAGATCGAGGAGATGCACCCGCGCACCATCCGCCAGGACGGCGAAACGCTGCTCAAGCTGATCAAGAGCGCCGCCAGCCAGCCTGCCGAGCAATGGCCCGCGGTGCTGCCCGAGCCGCTGCCAATCGAAGCCGCCGGCATTCTCAAGCGGCTGCGCGCCATCGGCCAGGCCGAAGGCGAGCGCCTGCAGATCGCCCCTGAGCTGATGCTGCGCAAGAAGGCCCTGGAAGCCCTGCTCAAGAGCGGCTACCCCAATGGCCCCTATCAATTGCCCGATTCGCTGCGCGGCTGGCGCCGTGAGCGGATGGGCCAGGCCCTGCTGGATGATCTGGCAGGCGCCGGAGAGACTCGATGAAACGTATCTGCTCGATCTACAAAAGCCCGCGCAAGCGCGAAATGTACCTGTATGTGCTCAAGGCCGAGGGCCTGGAGCGCGTGCCCGAGGGCCTGCTGCCGTTCTTCGGTACGCCGGTGCATGCCTTCGACCTGGTGCTGACCCCCGAGCGCAAGCTGGCCCGCGAGGACATCGTCAAGGTGTTGGAGAACCTCGACAACCAGGGTTATCACCTGCAGATGCCGCCACCGGACGACGACTACATCGAGCATCTGCCCGAAGAGCTGCTGCGGCGCAACGATCCGGCCTGAGCCGGGGCGCGAACCCTATCAACAGGCGGCCCTCGACGGGCCGCTTTCGTCGTTCTGCAAGGTTGTCATCGAGATGCGCGTTCTGATCGCTGAACAGGATCATGCCCTTTACGCTCGCCTGATGGGCGAGCTGGCACCGGACCTGGAGGTCCTGACCAGTGGCGATTCCGCCGAATTGTCGCGCCACGCCCCTGAATGCCCGATCTGGCTGGGCGAGCCGCACCTGGTCGCCAGCCTGCTGCGCCAGGGCCACAAGCCGGCCTGGATGCAGTCCACCTGGGCGGGTATCACGCCGCTGCTGGCCGACGGCCTGCCACGTGACTATCGCCTGACCCGCGCGGTGGGCATCTTCGGCCAGGTCATGGCCGAGTACATGCTGACCTACATGCTGGTCCACGAGCGCGATGTGCTGGCGCGCCTGGTCAGTCAGGTCGAGCGGCGCTGGGACGGCCGGCCGGGCAACAGCCTGGAAGGGCGCAAGGTGCTGATCGTCGGCACCGGCGACATCGGCCAGCGGGTTGCCGAGTTCCTGCTGCCGTTTGGCGTGACCCTGTATGGCGTGGCCAGCAGCCCGCGCGAGCAGGCGCCGTTCGTCGAAGTGGCGGGGCTGGATGCGTTGCCGCGGCTGGTCGGTGAGGTCGATTACGTGCTCAACCTCCTGCCGGATACCCCGGCCACCCATGACCTGTACGATGCCGCGCTGTTCCAGTGCTTCAAGCCGACCGCGTTGTTCATCAACGCCGGGCGTGGTGTGGCGGTGGTCGATGCCGACCTGGTCGAGGCACTCAAGAGCGGGCACCTGGCGGGTGCCGTGATCGATGTCTGCCGCCAGGAGCCGTTGCCCCAGCGCCATCCGTTCTGGACCGCCTGGGGGTTGCTGCTGACCGGCCACAGTTCGGCGCCTACCTCGCCGGTGGCGATGGTGCGCTTGTTCGTCGAGAACGTCCGGGCCTATGAGGCGGGGCAGGGGTTACGCGGGGAAGTGGATTTCTCGCGCGGGTATTGAGGTGCTTCTGCTGGCCCTATTGCAGGCTTGTCCCGCGATAGGGCCAGCCCAGTCTTAGAGACTGAAATCACCCTCGGCCGCCAACTCGCTCAGCGGTCGACGCGGGCTCGGCACTTCACGGGCCTGCAGTGCTTCGATCAGGCTGGCTTTGTCGCCCAGCTTGCCGATCGCCACCATCGCGTGCAGCACATAACCTTCGGGGATCTTCAGTTCCTTGCGCGCCAGCTCCTGGTCGAACCCGGCCATGCCATGGGTGTGCCAGCCGCTGATGCTCGCCTGCAGCGCCAGGTGCCCCCAGGCCGAACCTGTATCGAAGGTGTGCCACAGGGCAGGCGTTTCTTCGCTGGCACCCGGGGCGGTGAAGGTGGTCTTGGAGAGGATCAGCACCAGCGCCGAGGCCTGCTGCGCCCAGCTGCGGTTGAACGGCACCAGAAACTCCAGGAAGCGCTCCCAGTTCGGCGTGTCGCGGCGGGCATAGAGGAAGCGCCAGGGCTGCGAATTATAGGCCGACGGCGCCCAGCGCGCGGCTTCGAGGAAGCTCAGCAGGGTTTCTTCGCTGATCGGCTCTGCGTTGAACGCACGGGGCGACCAGCGGTTGATGAACTGCTCGTTGATTGCATAGTCGGCGATGCGGGGATTGGCGCTCATGCGGGCTCCTGCGAAAGGAAGAGGGAAAGCCTGAACGCTACTGCGTCCGCTCGGCACTGACAAGCGGTATGGCATTGCGTCGGGCCAGGCTCTAGACTGGCGCCGCCGCGCGCCGCGGCCTTCAAAGTGATTGCAGGAAAACGTGTGATGATCGCCGACCCCGCGCCCTTCTGGCGGCGCAAGACCCTCGACCAGCTCGATCCGCAGGAATGGGAGTCGCTCTGCGACGGCTGCGGGCTATGCTGCCTGCAGAAGCTCGAAGACGAGGATGACAACAGCATCTATTACACGCGTATCGCCTGCAAACTGCTGGACATGAACACCTGCCAGTGCAGCGACTACCCCAACCGCTTCGAGCAGGTGCCCGACTGCATCCAGCTCACGCCAGGCAAGGCCGACCAGTTCAAATGGCTGCCGACCACCTGTGGCTATCGCCTGGTCAGCGAGGGCAAGGACCTGCCGGCCTGGCACCACTTGGTCTGCGGTGACCGTGAGCAGGTCCATGAGCAGCGCATTTCCCAGTCCGGGCGGATGCTCAGCGAGAACGATGTCGACGAAGACGACTGGGAAGACCACCTGATATTTCGCGCCGGCTGATCCGCCTGGCCTGCGCCTCTGGGGAACAAGGAGTTTCTGTATGCGTCGCCCGTTGTTGTTGCTACTGGCCCTGTCGGCCAGCTTCCCGACCTGGGCGAAGAAGGTCGATCTGGATTACCAGGTGCGCCTGCTGCCCCAGACGGGCCAGGCCGAAGTGCGCCTGACCCTGGCCGAGGGCACGCCGGTGCGCAGCCTGGACTTCGACCTGGGCAGGCAGGGCGCCTACAGCGATTTCAAGGCGGACGGCCAGTGGCAGGTGCAGCAGAACCGTGGCGTCTGGCACCCCGGAGCAGGCAAGAGCAGCCTCAGCTACCGCGTGCAGCTCGATGTGAAGCCCCATGGCAGCGCCCATGAAGCACGCATCACGCCGCATTGGGCATTGTTTCGCGGCGATCAGCTCGTGCCCCCGGCCCGTCTCGATCAGCAGGATGGCACCGAGTTGGTGACACGCCTGGCCTTCGAGCTGCCGTCGGGCTGGCAGAGCGTCGAGACGGCCTGGCCGCGCATCGGCAAGCAGAAATTCCGTATCGACAACGTCTCGCGCCTGTTCGATCGCCCCACTGGCTGGATGCTCGCCGGCAACCTCGGCAGCCGCCGCGCACGCCTGGGGGATACCGAGGTGACGGTCGCCGCACCGCAGGGGCAGGGCATGCGGCGCATGGATACCCTCACCCTGATGACCTTCGTCTGGCCGCAGTTGCAGGCGGTGTTCCCGCGCAATCCGCCCAAGCTGCTGGTGGTCGGTGCCCGCGACGACATGTGGCGCGGTGCGCGTGCCTCGCGCAACTCGCTGTACCTGCACAGCACACGCCCACTGATCAGCGAGAGCGGCAGCAGCCCACTGCTGCGTGAGCTGGTGCAACTGTTCGCGCAGATCGACGACCGTGATCGCAGTGACTGGCTGGGCGAGAGCCTGACCGACTACTACGCCATCGAAGTGCTGCGCCGCGCTGGCGGCATCAGCGATGATCGCTACCAGGCGCTGCAGGTGCGGTTGCAGAAGGACGGTGCCAAGGTCAAGACCCTTCGCACCGAGCAGGCCGACGCAATGCAGGTGGCAAGGGGTGTGCTATTGCTGCAGGCGCTCGACCGCGAGATTCGCCTGCACAGCCACAACAAGCGCTCGCTGGACGACGTCACGCGCGCGCTGATGCGCATGGCCAGTGTCAGCACGGAGGAATTCATCCAGATCAGCGAGAGCGTGCTGGGGCGCGAGTCCGAGGTGCTGGAGAGCAAGTTGTTGCGTTGAGCCGGTGGTGACTTCTTCGCGGGCAAGCCCGCTCCCACAGGTTCAGCGGTGTTCTCGAGATCTGTGGGAGCGGGCTTGCCCGCGAAGAGGCCACCGCCGATTCAGACCCCAGCCAACGGATCCTTACCGGTCACCGTCACCGTGCGGGTCGCCGCCTCGGCGCTGGCCTTGAGTGCCTTCAATTCAGCTGCCCCGCGTTCGATATCGGCATGCAACCGGTGGTACTCCGCGCGATGCTTGTGGAACCAGGCCTTGGTCGCGCAATGGCCCTTGATGCCGCGGGCCAGCGCCATGCCGCCCACCGCTACCTGCAACAAGCCGATCAGCCCGCCGTGGCGCATCCCTTTGCTGATCATCAGGGCACCGCCTGCCAGTGAGCTGACGCGCTCCCAGCCCTGGACGTTGTGGTCATGCCTGTCTGACGCCGAATGGATATCGAGCATGGGTAGGTCTCCTTGTGGGTTGGTACATCAGCTGACCTTGGAGGCTGCCCCGGCGTTCAGTGCAATTACCCTGATCCCCGTTACTTGAACTTGGGCCCGGAGCGAGTATTCAAGCCCTTGGCCAGCCGGTCATACAGCACCACATTGACCGTCGCGGCCAGGTTCATGCAGCCCTGGGTGGGGATGTAGATGGTTTCTTCGCACCAGGCGCGCACGCTTTCGTCGAGGCTGCCGTCCTCCGGGCCGAAGATGTAGATCGCCCGGTCCGGATGGGTGTATTCGGGCAGTGGCCGTGCACCGTCGACCAGCTCCACTGCGACTGGCGTACAGCCCAGCGGGATGATGCGCTGCAGGTCGTCGATGCCGATCAGCGGGATGTCGTAGTGCACCCGCTTGGTGTCGGTGACGAAGTCGCGGGCGCGCTCGTAGCGTTTGCCGGTGTAGAACACCGAGTTGACGCCGTAGCAGCCCGCCGCACGCATCACCGAGCCTACGTTTTCAGCGGATTTTGGGTTGAACAGGCCGATGCAGCTGTACCGTTTGTTCGCCACGAGTCGGGGCCCTTCGCAAAAAAAGAGCGCGATTATACGGGCTAGCCGACGCCGTGGGCGGATGAATCGACGGTCAGTCCTTCTTCATCAGGGCAGCCAGGCCGGCGAAGGGGTTGTGCGTGGCGACATTGGTTTTCGGCGTGCTCAGCGAGCCTTCGCCGAAATACTGCTGGTCGGTGTAGCGCGAATGCTCGTTGTCGTGGCAGTACAGGCACAGCAGCTCCCAGTTGGAGCCGTCCTGGGGGTTGTTGTCGTGGTTGTGGTCGCGGTGGTGCACGGTCAGTTCCGACAGGCGCTTGCCGGAGAACTCCCGGGCGCAGCGCCCGCAGACGTGCGGATACATCTTCAGTGCCTTGTCGCGGTAGCCCATTTCCTTGTCGCGCTTGGCGTCGGCGAGGATGCGGTCGAGGCGGGCGGTGGCGGCGGAGTTGGAGGCCGAGCTCATGGTGTTACCTTTTTCGTTATCAGGGCAATGACGGTTATGCATCGAGTCTAGCGCGCCTGCGGGCCTGGCGGACAGGCAAAAGCGCGCAATTGGGCGTAGCCTGTAGGCAGGTTCCGGACGGGAGGTTACCGATGTTGCCTGTGATCCTTGCCACGCTGCTCCTGCTTGCCGCCCCGCTGGCCGATGCCGCCGGGCAGCCTTCGGGCAGCATCACCCCGGTGCCAGGTGCACCGGGTACGCCGACGCCCACGCCCTATCCGCAGATTACCCCGAGCACGCCACCGAAGGCCGGCAGCAGCCAGCCCGGCGCGCCGTTGCTGCCGCCAATGCCGTTGCCTGGGCCGCCAAAGGACCAGCCGTTGCCAGGGCTGTCCCAGGACCCACCGAAAAAGAACGACTAGGTTCTGTATGAAAGGTCTTGAGACGAAGGTCAGGCAAGGCGAAAACAGCCGAGGAACGGTCGGAGTCGCGCTCGACTTTACGGGTTGTAAATGAGCATTCCGACCGGGCTGGCGCACCAGGCTGTTTTCAACGCAGCATCACCGAGTATCAAGGCTTTTCATACAGAGCCTAGACCTGTTGCGAGAGGCGCTGGCCGTCTTGCATCCGCAAGCGCTTCGACAACGCCACGGCCAGGGCGCGGATGATCCGCGCGGCGATGCGCGGGGCGTCGTTGAGCATCTTGTCCAGCGAGTCCTTGCCCAGCGTCAGCAACTGGCAATCACTGGCCGCCACGCAACTGGCCGAGCGCCGTTCGCCGTCGAGCACGGCCATTTCGCCGAAGGCCCGCCCCTTGCGCAAGGTTGCGATCTCGACTTGCTGGCCGTTGCCGTCGGTCTTGCGCACCGACACCACGCCGCGGTGCAGGATGCACATGAAGGTGCCGGCGTCGCCTTCGGCGAAGATGGTCTGGCCCTCGGTCATCGCCGTGATGGCGAAATAACCGGCGACGGCCTGGAAGTCGCTGGGCTGCAGGCTGTCGAACAAGCCGCAGTCCATGAGCATGTCGCGGATTTCGGCGCTGAGGAGGCTTGGGTCAGGCATGTGTTGTTCTTCGTGTCGTCCGGTATTTGAGAGCTTCCACATACCCTGTGGGAGAGGCCACGGGTATGCGAGAACTCTATGACAACAAGAAACGCGATTTACACCACGCCCAGCTCATTGAAGACGAACGCATATTCCAGGGCCACGTCCTTCAGCCCCTGGTAGCGCCCGCTCATGCCGCCGTGGCCGGCGCCCATTTCGGTCTTGAGCAGCAACAGGTTATCGTCGGTCTTGCAGGTGCGCAGGCGCGCTACCCACTTGGCCGCCTCCCAGTACTGCACGCGGCTGTCGTTGTAGCCGGCCACCACCAAGATGGCCGGGTAAGCCTGGGCCTTGACGTTCTCGTAGGGGGCATAGGCCTTGATCCGTGCGTACACCTCAGGCTCCTCGGGGTTGCCCCACTCGTCATACTCGGTGACGGTCAGCGGCAGCTCGGGGTCGAGCATGGTGTTGAGCACATCGACGAAAGGCACCTCGGCGATGGCGCAGCGGAACAGCTCAGGGCGCTGGTTGAGCACTGCGCCCATCAGCAGACCACCGGCACTGCCGCCGCTGATCGCCAGTTGCTCGGTGCGGGTGACGCCCTGGGCGATCAGGTGTTCGGCGCAGGCGATGAAGTCGTCGAAGCTGTTCTGCTTGTGCTCCTGCTTGCCGGCCCGGTACCAGGCCTCACCCAGCTCGCCGCCGCCGCGCACATGGGCGATGGCAAAGGCCACGCCGCGTTCGAGCAGGCTCAGGCGGGCGTGGGAAAACCAGGGGTCGAGGCTCTCGCCATAGGCGCCGTAGCCGTAGAGGTACAGCGGCACCTCGCGGTCCAGGTCCTGACGGCGGCGCACCAGGCTGATCGGCACCCGGGTGCCGTCCTTGGCGGTCGCCCACAGGCGTTGGCTGACGTAGTCGTCGGCATCGAAGCGACCGAGTACCGGGGTCTGCTTGAGCACCTGCTGCTCACCACTGGCCAGCTCCAGTTGGCGGACCTGGGCCGGCCGGTTGAGCGCTTCGTAGCGCAGGCGGATGCGTGTGCTGGAGAACTCCAGGCTGTCCTGCACGTAGAGGCTGTAGGCGGCGTCGGGCAATTCGACGCGATAGGCCGGCAGGCCCTGGGGGCGGACTTCGATGATCGGCAGGCCGCCTTCACGCAGGCTCAGTGACAGCGCCGAGGCGTTCAGGCTCAGGCCTTCGAGCATGATGTCGTCACGGTGCGGCACCAGCACCTGCCATTGTGCGCGGCTGGGCACCTGGTCGGCCGGGGCGTGGAACAGGGCGAAGTTGATGCCGTCCTGGTTGCTGCGGATGAACCAGCGCCACTGGCCGTCGAGCTGGCCGTGGTCGGGGAAGTATTCGTGGCCCTCGACCCGCGGCGCCAGGCAGGTGAAGTCGGCCTGTGGCGTGGCGGCATCGAGCACCCAGGCTTCGCTGGTGGTCTTGCTGTTGAGCAGCAGCACCAGCTGGCGTTCGGAACTTGCGCGGTAGCAGTGCAGGAAGAAACGCCCGTCCGGCTCTTCGAACACGGTGCTGGCGTCGGTTTCACCCAATGTGTGGCGGCGCAGGCGCCACGGGCGGTGGGTGTCGTCCAGTTCGGCGAAGAACAGCGTGCGGCTGTCGTTGGCCCAGGTCAGGCTGCCGTCGCAGTCGTCGAAGGGCAGGGTGGCGACGCTGCCGCTGTCCAGGTCCTTGACGTACAGGGTGTAGACCTCGTCACCGCTGGTGTCGAGGCTGTAGGCCAGCAGGCGATGGTCGGGGCTGACATTGAATGCGCCGAGGGCGAGGAAGCCGCCGTTGGCCAGGGCGTTGGGGTCGAGCAGCAGTTGCTCGGCGCTTTCGTCGACGCGGTTGCTGTCGTCGGCCGGGCGCGGGCAGCGGTAGTGGCGCGGGTATTCGTCGCCCGCCGTGGTGCGGGTGTAGTAGAGGTAGGGGCCCCAGGGGGAGGGGAGCGACAGGTCGGTTTCGAGGATGCGGCCCTTGATCTCTTCGAACAGCTGTTCGCGCAGCTCGGCCTGGTCGGCGAGGCAGGCTTGCTGGTAGGTGTTTTCCTGCTCCAGGTAGGCCAGCACTTCTGGGGCGTCGCGCTCCTGCAGCCAGGCGTAGGGATCGGCGGCTTGGGCAGGGCGGGCGATGGGGGGCTTGGGTCTGGTATGCATGGGATGTCCGTGGTTTGGTGGCGTCTGTGCCGGTCTCTTCGTGAGCATCGCAGGTCCGTAGGCGCGGGCTTGCCCGCGAAGAGGCCGCTCAGGCTTCAAGAGGGAAGAGGCGCCTGTGCCCGTAAAAGTGTTTATCATAGGCATCTCTTTGCCTGCCTTGCACGGACACCATGATCGAACAAGACTACACACTGGCCTGGGGCCTCTACGCTGTCGCCGCCCTGGGTTGCCTGCTGGTGGCCTTCAAGCTGACCGGCTGGATGTGGCGCTGGCTGCGCGAGCCGCTGCGGGTGATCGTTGCCGTGCTGCTGTTCACCCCCACCATTGTCGATCCGGTCAAGGACAGCTTTGCCCCGGCCGTTGCCATTACTGCCCTGGACCTGGCGTTCAAGGTGGGCAACAACGCCTGGCGCGCGGCCTCGGACCTGGCGATGTACGGCATGATCGCCTTCGGCCTTTACCTGCTGTTCGTGCTGGTGCGCTGGCCACTGGAAAAACGGGCCGGCGAGCGCCGCGAGAAGGCCGAGGCCGCCGCCAAGCGCCAGGCGGCCGAAGACGATGCGGTGATGGCCGACGCGCCCGTCGCCGATC
>Ga0268256_1000129_pt1 | contig 107626 bp, 98 predicted proteins | sample AgamicAtAmrz_FD_200247 | JGI IMG/M metagenome (GOLD analysis project Ga0268256, IMG submission 200247) | Agave microbial communities from Guanajuato, Mexico - At.Am.rz (v2) (version 3) | ecosystem: Host-associated > Plants > Roots > Rhizosphere | place: Guanajato, Mexico | collected 2012-06-07 | reverse complement strand
CAGCCTGTAAGCCTGGCTGATGTCAAAGAGACCCTTTGCGGAGCACAAAATGAAACTGACCCAGATTCGTAATGCCACACTGCTGCTGGAGTATGCAGGCAGAAAATTCCTGATCGATCCGATGCTGGCAGATAAAGACGCGTGGCCAGGCTTTGCCGGTAATGCCCGTCCCCATCTGCGCAATCCCATGACTGAACTGCCTCTCCCGGTTGAGGCACTACTGGCGGTAGATGCAGTGATTGTCACCCACACACATATGGATCACTGGGACGAAGCCGCGCAGCGCCTGATACCAAAGACGATGGTGATCTACAGCCAGAATGAAGGTGATGCAGAGCTGATTGGTTCGCAGGGTTTTGCACACGTTCGGGTGCTGCAGGATGAAAATCCGTTTGTTGACGGCCTGACGATCCACAAAACAGAGGGTCAGCATGGCAGCAATGCGTTGTATGCCGACAAAGTCATGGGCGATATTCTGGGTGATGCCTGTGGTCTGGTGTTTACCCATCCGTCAGAAAAAACGCTCTACATTGCCGGGGATACTGTCTGGGTTAAACCTTATGTCAGAACGCTACAACGTTTTCAGCCGCAGGTCGTGGTAATCAATGCCGGCAATGCGACCAACGATCGCTATGGCCCCATTATTATGGGAAAGGAGGATACGCTGCGCACCCTCCATATTCTGCCTGAAGCGACTCTGGTGACTTCGCACATGGAAGCGATTAACCATTGTCTGCTGACACGCGCTGAACTGCGCGCTTACACCCTGGAACAGGGTATTGCTGACCGGGTACTGATCCCGGAAGATGGTGAAGCAATGACATTCTGAGCATCGTCGTCCTGAACCGGCACAGCTACGCGGTGAGGGCTCAATCATGCGTTTCACAAAAAGGGGATAAGATGACTGCTCTGAACGTCGCGGTGCTGGCAACGGCCGGTTTTAGTCCGTTTCATTTTTCAGTTCCCTGTATTCTGTTCGGCTCTGCTCTGCCGCAGCAGGATCTGTTTCAGATTGATATCTGCGCAGAAAAATCAGGCCCGGTGATCTCAGAGATGGGACTGTCAATCATGGTGGCAAATGGGCTCGGCCTGCTTGATCGGGCAGATATCGTTATTGTGCCCTGGTGGCACAATCCGGACGAAAAACCGTCACAGGCGCTGCTTGATAAACTGGTGGCCGCCTGGCAGCGGGGCGCAGAGGTGGTCGGGCTTTGTCTGGGCACTTATGTACTGGCTTATGCTGGCCTGCTGGATCAGCATCGGGCTGCCACACACTGGGAATTTGAGCGCGATTTCAGCGAACGCTTTCCACAGGTTCACCTCGACAGCAATGCCCTCTATACCCGTGACGATCGTCTGATCACCTCTGCCGGCACCGCAGCAGGAATTGACTGCTGTCTGGACATCATCCGTCAGCACTATGGCAGTGCCGTGGCGAATCGGGTAGCCAGACGTATGGTGGTGCCGCCTTACCGTGAAGGGGGGCAGGCGCAGTTTATTGAGCGGCCGGTGCCAGAAACGACCCGCGACGGCAGGATCAATGCGCTGCTGGACTCCCTGCGAGAGAATCTCCATCAGCCGCAGGATCTCAACACCCTGTCACAGTCGCTTGGTATGAGCAGGCGAACGCTGACGCGCCATTTTAACAAGGCGACGGGCATGTCACTGGGTGAGTGGCTGACGGCTGAGCGTCTGCAGCATAGTCAGCAGTTACTCGAAACCACCGGTATCAGCATTGAAAGCGTGGCAGCAAGGGCAGGTTTTGATTCGCCTGTTTCATTCCGGCAGCGTTTCAAATCCCGGTTTGGCGTCACTCCCAGCGAGTGGCGCCGGACGTTTCGCGGTCCACAGCCGGAGATGAACAACGCGAGAGTGGAGGAAGATAATGTGTGATCCGGCAGGAATGACTACCGGCATCGCGGGGATTTCCAGGCCGGCATAGTGCCCCGCCATAGCGGTCACTATTCCGGCAGGGATTCTTGCGACTAAAGCAGGAAATCATCCAGCGACTGGCCATTTTCAATCGCCGCCTTAATGACGGAGGGAGTACGGCCCTGACCCGTCCAGTCACGAACCTGGCCATTTTCATCGGTGTAACGGTATTTGGCCGGACGTTTCGCGCGTTTCTTTGTACTGGTTGTGGAAGGAGATGTGCTATTCACCAGTTCCGCCGGATTGATCCCTTCCTCCATCAACAGCTCATGATAAAAAGCCAGTTTCTCCGCTTTTTCACGGGCTTCTGCCGCTCGTGCGTTTTCCTCATCACGACGCTCATTGACCACGGTCTCTAATTTCTGGCGCCACTCTTCGAGCATATCCAGAGCCATATTGCGCGCCTCTGCACGAAGCGTGCGGATATTATTCAGGCTGCTCAGGTTCTTAGTCATAAAATTCCTCAAATACTCAAGTTAATCAATAAAGTGCAAATTATTCAGCCTGCAAGGGTAACATTTACCGGCCAGAGAGTTGAAGCTCAAATGTGGGTTAATTCGCTATTAATCCTGCATTATGGATACTGGTTGAGCCATTTAAGGAGAAGATTTAAGCGAATTCTGCTGGTTTAATACGGATTGTCATTATCGAAGCGGGATTGCGGGATTTGCATTCTAGCTTTTGACTAACTGTGCTTAAATCAGTCAACAGGGTTTATTAAGGACAGGCATGAAGTTTCGCCGTAAAAATAATGGTTCTGCGCCAGAAATTTCGCCGCTGCTGAGAAGCATTATGCTCTCAGGCGTATTGCTCACCGTGGCGGTAATTGGATTGAATCTGTGGACGCTGCGGGAAGACTGGAATGAAACCGTCGATAAAGCTGAGGATACGGCGGTGAATCTCTCACTGTCGCAGGCGCGGCAGGCAGACGATACTTTTTTGCAAACTGAACTTTCATTGCGCGAAGTGCAACGCGAGCTTGAAAAGCAGCTCGCCACAACCGGCGCAGACGGTAAGGCGCTGAGTCAGACAATGCATCTGTTGCAGAGTCGCCTGCCCCAACTTCACGGTCTGTTCTACTATGATGAGCGGGGCCGGTGGATAGCGACCTCCATGAGCAGGATACCGCCAGGCGTTGATAATTCCGATCGTGAATATTTCGACTATCATCGCGCCAGCCCTCGCAATAATCTGCATATCGGCCCGGTCATTCGCAGCCGCACCACGCACGAACTGGTCATTCCGGTTACCCTGCGCGTCAACGATTCTTACAACGGTTTTAAGGGTGTTTTGCTCGCTACCATCAGAGTGGACTACTTTCGCCGTTTCTATAGCTACTACGAACTCAGCGATGGGGATGTGCTGGTGCTGATGCTGGCAGACAGTACGGTGCTTTACGCCCGGCCAATGCCCGATAGCTATATCGGCAAAAATCTTTCAGTGAGTCCGCTGTTCCTGAAGATTCTGGCGAATTCGGATAAAGGCAGCGGTCAATGGACGGCTGCGCTTGATGGTAAAAAACGCATCTTCGGCTTTGTCCGCTCACAGCGATATCCGCTGGTGGTTGCCGCGGGCTACGATAAACGTGCGCTGTTTAACCACTGGCTAAAGAGCTGGGTACAGGATCTGATTCTGAGCCTCGCTCTGCTACTTGTTATTCTTTTACTGGGTGCGTTTGTGCTGCGTCAGGCGCGCCATACGCTGCGTTATCAGCGTGAGCTGACACGGTTACGTGATGAGCTGACTGCAGCGAATCGCTCCCTGGAAAATCAGGCACAGAGTGACGGGCTGACAGGGGTGGCTAACCGCCGGCATTTCGACCACATGCTGACAGAAAGCCTGCTGAATGCGGAACTGAGTGGCCTGCCCGTGTCACTGATTCTGTTTGATATCGACTATTTCAAACGTTACAACGACACTTACGGCCATGTTGCCGGTGACGACTGCCTGAAAACAGTAGCCACCGTTCTGAAGCACACCGCCCGGCGCAAAAACGAGCTCACCGCCCGCTATGGCGGTGAAGAGTTTGCCATCATTCTGTCTGAACAACCGTTGTCCGCTGCAGTAGACCTGGCGGAGTCCATCATCGCAGCTGTTAATCGGCTCGCTATTCCGCATATGACTACTGAGCTGCCGCAAAAGCTCGTTACCCTGAGTGCTGGCTGTGCCATGTATCTCGCTACTGATTCACAGCAGGGGAAACAGGCGCTGATAGAGCGCGCGGATGAGGCTTTGTATCGTGCGAAACGGGCAGGGCGCAACCGGGTAATGTGTGAAGAGCGTCCGGCTAAGCACGCATGATGAAATTCTGAACTGCCCTGTGGCACGGTGATCGCTCAACTTCAACAGAGAGCGATCATGTCAGACGATACCGGTTTCACTTATCTTTCTTTGCCGGCCGGCGATTTAGATAAAAGCGTAGAATTTTATCGGCGTGATGCCGAAATGCAGGTCATACATCAGCGAGAACCGGGCATTACTGAAGCGCACAAAGTGGTATGGCTGTCAGATTTGACCCGACCTTTTGCTCTGGTGCTGGTGCAATCTGATAACAGTGACGATACGCCGCTGGGGCCATTTGGACATATTGGCGCAGCCTGGGGCAGTTGCGAAGAGATAGATGAAGAAGTGGCGATTGCGCGGCGTGAAGGTGTATTACGAGGCGATGCGCAGCAATCTGCAACACTCGCTGGTTACCGGGCATTATTTGCCGATCCTGATGGTAATAAGCCTGAACTTTCTTATGGTCAGCAGAGCGGGATAGAAACCATTACGCCCGTAAGTTTTGGTCTGTTGTGAAAAGTCAAAACGACTCAGGAAATTAAATGAACCTTTTATCTGCAACCAGATTGCGCAGGGCATTTCGGTTATTCCGTTCCCGATAAGGCCTGAACATGATTGTGTATGAAGGAGGATAAGCAGTGTGTGATGGGACAAAAGGAGCAGGGGCCGGTGATTGATATGTCTGTGCCTGATGCTGATAAAGAACCGCCTGAGCAAAGCCAGGCGGTTATCATCCAGGCATCCTGAATTAGATCAGGAAATCGTCCAGCGATTTACCTGCATCGATTGCTGATTTAATAGCCGATGGAGTACGGCCCTGACCTGTCCACTGCTTAACGTCACCATTCTCGTCGGTGTACTGATATTTAGCAGGGCGAGGCGCACGTTTTTTCTTCTCAGCGGGCGCACTCGGCATACCATTTAACAGTTCATTAGGATCGATACCTTCCTGCAACAGTAATTCACGGTATTTTGCCAGTTTCTCAGCTTTTTCACGATTAGCCGCTTCAGAAGCCTGGGCTTCTTCACGTCGCTCACTGACGACAACCGACAGTTTTTCCAGCATTTCTTCCAGGGCAGCAAGGTCAAGCTCGCGAGCATTTGCGCGGAGGGTACGGATATTATTCAAGCTGTTGAGAGTATCACTCATCAAAGTCACCATAGTCATGTTCAGATAATAAAAATACAGAGCGGGTTCACGCTGATGCTTTTCGTCAGACCTGCTTTTTTAAAATGCTTGCCTTCGAAGAATCATAATACAGAACCAATAGTTCACCTTAACATATTAATCTGTTTCTGAGAGAGTTGAAACTCTATTTAACGCATGCTCGTTAAACAAAAGTAAATTTACGCCATTTTTTACTCACTTCACTCAAAATGTCTAAAACCCGTATCTCCTGAGAAGCCGGGTAATTTAGCGGGACTATGGATTAATCGTGCTGATTTTTCTGCAGTGGCAGCGGAGTCGCTTCGCTATTCGCATGCCTGTCCTGAAAAAGAGGATAAAGTCAGCACCTGAGCTCACACGCCGTTACCGCATAGAGCAATGATGTTGTACGTAATTTCGCAGTAAAGATCCCGCAATCACTTATTGCGCTCATTTATTTCCTGAAAAGCTGATTCAGGATTATAGCGGTAAGTTCATGATATTATTTTGGTTTATTTATAGTGTGCTTTATTAGCGAGGAGTAAGCATGGCGTCTGACAGTACTGCAGAATTGTCTGCCGGTTGGTTTAAATATGCATGAATTGCGCAGTACAGTCAGACCGCGGGATACGGGGTAAGCAAAATTGTCGCCTGCAGGCCGCCATTAAACTGATTATTTACGGTAATAATTACTCCTTGTTCAATCAACGGTGCAGCTAATAAGCCTATCGCACACTGTGGATTCAAGCCTGGGTGCCATTTTTCTCCGCGATTATTGCTTACAGCGCATTAAATCCAGCTCTGGTTGTACAACCCCGGTCATGATTTATAAGTAGTTTACAAGGCTCATACATCACTCGTCTGCTACATAACGTACAACAGAGCAGAGTAAGGAATAACCGGTTTGAAGCGTTCAGTTATGAACGGCACTGGACTGTTGCCTGACGTAATTAACCCTGGGGTTGCCACTTGTGCCGTGTTCATTCTCAGGTTACAGAGAGCATCACGGGTTTAAATAGTTGCAAATGATTAATTTGCGCTATAAAGCAATTCACGAGTTGAGCGGGTAAAGTCAGGTAGCAGCATCTCCTGGTCTGAATAGCGTGTACAGGCTGTAATCGCAAACCGGGTGAGGAATAACCGCAGGCTGAGCTACACTTGAATGACAGATGCGTTAACGTCAGCGCGGTGATTGCTCCTGCAGAGGTCTGAAGTGTTTAAAGGCAATAAAAAGTCATTACCGGTTCGTTACTGTAAAACCTGTAATAAACCGATGTCATGGCGGAAAAAGTGGGAGAAGTGCTGGGATGAGGTTTTGTATTGCTCAGAACGCTGCCGGCGTCAGCGTTCTGCACAGCATAAAGATGACGCAGAAATCAACGCTGAGCGGTACAAGTAAAACTCACAGGAAAAGGCCAGGGTTTGACCTGACCTCATAGACCGCTATTGCTGAACCTCAATCTGTTGCCAGCCTTTTTTAAACATACAATCTTTCACCAGTATCTCGCGCTGACTTTCATTGGCGTCACTGGTTGAGTAGTCGGTATCGGTCGTTTTATATTTACTGTCTTTTGAGGTGTATTTACCACTGACGATATTATCAGGCGCTAAATCCCGCAGCGCCTGAGCCTGACAGGCTGTTTCCGCTACGGTTTCCTGCTGTTCAGATGCATCGGGTTTGACCCATTTATACTGCACGCATCCGGTCAGACAGAGAGTAAATAACATCAGCATCAGAGGTTTCATCATCTGTTTCTCAGCAATACCTGCCAGCGTTCAGGCAAGTTGTTCAGTAAGGAAGCCAGTCTGGTTATCTGAATGGGCTTCCCCACCGGCAAAAGGAAATTTTTATACGACATTAAAATGTCAGACCGCCACCAATGTAAGGACCATCGATCAGCGTATGACCCGGACGTCCATCTTTACCGTCGACACCCGCGTAACGGTAGCCCACTTTTAAGACCAGCGGACCCAGAGGTGACCAGCTGACGCCGGCGTTTGCTTCTACAAAATTCTTAACGCTGTTGGTCAGCTGTTCCGGCGCGGAATACCCTTCACCATAAATCGCGAAATCGGCAGGCAGATTGAGTTTCACACCGCCGCCGACAGGAAATGCGACGCCGTTGTCCCCTTTTTTACCGCCGATATAAGTCGCTTTAACGCCAGCGGTCAGCATCACTGGACCGATTTCCAGGTTATAGCCGGTACCCGCCTGACCAATCTGCACACCATCTGCCGTATTTTTGATCCACTGGCTGTCCAGATAGAGTCCGCCGGATGAACGGCCCATTTCAGCGTCCAGCGCAGAGGTGTTTTTACCTTGTTCTGCATTCAGGCCAATGGCCATTGCAGATGAAGAGACACACAGCAGTAAGCCAAGGCTAATTAAGGAAATTTTCATTGCTTATTTCTTCCACATCAGGAGATTTTCAGGAAATTAATCAGTGTCGTTGCTTAAAAGGATTTACTTTTGCACCATTTCTTTAACATCGCGCTGCTGCAACTGATGTATGTTTCCGTCTGCATCTTTATAGGAGAGCATGCCGGTTTCTTTATCTCTGACGGGTTTACCCTGCGTTGTAATCATGTGGCCGTCATTGGTGGAGATGACATAATTGCCAGAGCAGGCGGAAATGGACATAACTGCAGCCATCATCACGAAAGCGAAGGCGAATTTTCTGCCATGATTGAAAGAGGTCATTTTACTTTCCAGTCGTTGTTCTTTAAGAAGATGCGGCATTATTAGCTGTGTTTGTTAAACGACATGATAACAATCTGGGAGTACGGCTTCGAATGCGTAAAAAAATGATCTGGATCATTTCGCAGGTTGCTCTGGAGCTTGTTACAGCGTGACGCATTATTTAGAAGAGTAAGGTATTCAAAAAAGTCGCGGCACTTAACTCTTTTCCCCAGATGACATGACCGGCGAACAGTATCAGGATTTAAACCTGAATTTAACAATGGTTCCATGATGACGTGATAATTTCATGTTTCAAATTATAAGTTGTGGCTGTGGATTGTTTCGCTATATTTATCCTGCACTGTCATTCTGCTTAGTCTGGATTAACAAGGATTTAATATGGCTATGAAAACCACCGTTATCGCTTTGATTTTTATCGCGTCCCCATTGACCGTACTTGCTGCAACAGATTCCTGCAAAGCTCAACTGGCAGATATTTCGGCTAAAATTGAAATGGCCAAAAATTATGGTAATAGTGGTGAATTAAAGCGACTCAATATTGCCCGCGATAAAGTCAGGGCCTATTGCACTGATGAGCGGCAGGCAACACGCGCCTCGCATGATGTCAGCAAACACGAGATGAAGGTTAAAAAGGCAGAGCTTGAACTTCAGGAAGCTCAGCAGGAGCTGGCTGAAGCGAAAGCCGATGGCCGTAGCGAAAAAATCCGGAAAAAAACGACCAGGGTTGAAGAAAAAAAGCTGAGACTTGAATCTGCAAAAGTGGATTTAAAAGAAGCGGAGACGGATGCTCAGAGACTGAACTGATATCCATTTATTCTCAGGCTTACTCTCTGAGCCTGAGTCCGTTTTGGCTGTCTCTGTCTGTTTCTGGGCCAGGCCTTTTACAACCATATTGTTTATCACTATACGTGGCAGTTAACCTCTTCAGATTTTGTCTGTGCAGGCAGGGCCTGTCGCCATTCTCCACTTCTGTCACATCAGTCAGACTATGCCTTGCGTCAGAACGGTTTATGACAAACAGAGACGCAGCGCAATGCGATTACGTGACATCCCCCTGAATCAGGCATAAAAAAACCACTCAGTCGAGTGGTTATAAATAGTACAAATACTTCATGAGCAAAGCTGCGATACAGAATAATTTAATACTTCGATATATTTATGCCAGCAAAGAATAATCGTTAACAGGCAGGAGAGTTAAGTCATTTGTGCGAAAAGAGGGGAGAGTTAATTATAAGTATTGCCATAATGCAGGAGGTTTTAATAACGCAATTCTTAATGCGGTAATTTTTTGTCAGCCCTTCTTTGTAATTAACACAAACTTAACGTTGATTGTTATATTGGTAGCTTTATAAGATGCTCATTGTCCGGGTGATATTTTCAAAACACGTGCAGACAATAAGTTTTCTTAAGATCCCGTTAAGATCAGCGATGTAAATTACCCTGGAAATTTAACGGAGATAAAAATATGAAAAAGATTCTAGTCGCGTTGTTGTTAGCAGGTATGAGTCTGGGTGTGTCTGCGCAGGAAGGATTTGTCAATCCGGCAGGGCAGGGCAATTTGCAGGGTGGATTTAAAGGTCCGACGCCGGGTGTAGCGTCAGTTGCGCAGGCTAAAACACTACGGGATGATGCATGGGTTGTTCTGGAAGGCAATATTATCAGACAGGTCGGGCATGAGCTTTACGAATTCAAAGACAGTTCAGGAACCATTTATGTCGATATTGACGACAAGCGCTGGATGGGACAATCATTATCACCCGCTGAAAAAGTCCGTATTGAAGGCGAAGTTGATAAAGACTGGAACAGCGTTGAAATTGATGTGAAAACTGTTCGTGTTCTGAAGTAACTTCTCTTCTCCAGTAAAAAGGCGGTGACCCGATTTCAGGTCACTGCCTTTTTTATACACGTCCTCAGGCGGATACGCAGCGTTATACGATAAATTTTTTTCTGAGCTGTCCGACAGGATAGCGATGACAAAACCATCAGGGCCAAAAACCTGTTAAGTCCTTGCATTCGTGCTTTACGCAGGACGATAAAGAATGTGTTCTGAAACGAATATAAATTAGTTACAACACGCTTAATGGGCGGCATCTCAGAACCGGAGATCTTCTTCAAAACCGTGCGTGTTTTGGCCAAACCCAACTGAGCCGTTCTGAAAATCCGAGTGCCCATTGACAAGCCGCCCGGCGCGGCCCGAAGGGCCGTAATGGCTGTTTCAGGTAACTGAATGATGTAACTAATATGGCTCATTGCCAGTCAGATATTATCGTTTAAATTCACAACTGCATGACACATCGGAAGAGGGATACCGATTTTCCATGGTCTGCCCTAAGAACTGGAGCCGGTATTGTGCAGTCTGCTCAACAACATACCGTGGCTTACATTGAACCGTGGTATCCGAAGGTAAAATCCGCTGCTCTTTAGAGAATTGAAGACAACCGTCAGAAAGGTTTCTGAAACAACGCTGTTTCAGCAATCTTTTACGGTAGGACTCTCTTCACCCGCTGTCGTATCAGAGGAACATCGGCACATTGCTTTCGACCGGTTGCAACGCGAAGACGCAATTCTGACGATCTCAAAGAACCTGAGCGAAAGTGTATCGGAAAAACCATCATCCCTTTGCCTTATCCACCTTTAACGTCTGAACCGCTAGTCTGTCATCCATAAGTTAATTGCCTGTTGAACTGCTGTTGACCCTGACCGCGATTTTTCCTTATCTGTCCGATCCCAGATCAAGAATCGAAACGCTTATCATTTATAAAATCATAGCTTCTTTATCAGAGGCAGAGCGTCGTATGGCAATTAACATGGGTAGCACTTACCGGATTCTTGGTTATAAGCCATCGGTAAATTCCGCCTGGCGACAGAAATTACTGACAATGGGCATGCTGCCTGGGGCTGTGGTGGAGGTTATTCGCGTGGCACCTATGGGCGATCCGGTTCATATTCGTACCCGCCGTGTCAGCATGGCGGTGCGACAGCGTGATCTGGCCGACATCATTCTGGAGGAAATCGTCCTATGAAAAAGATTACCATCGGATTAATAGGTAACCCCAATACCGGCAAAACCACGCTGTTTAATCAGCTGACCGGTGCCCGCCAGCGGGTCGGTAACTGGGCTGGCGTCACGGTTGAACGTAAAGAAGGACAGTTCTTTACTGCACAGTCTGATGTCCGGCTCATCGATCTGCCCGGCACGCGCTCGCTGACTACGCTATCCGCTGAAAGCTCGATTGATGAGAGCATCGCCTGTCAGTATCTCTATCAGGATCACGCCGATGTAGTGATTAACGTCGTCGATGCTTCCAGTCTGGAAAGTAACCTGTTCCTGACCTTTCAACTGCTTGAGCTCGGGGTACCCTGTATTGTCGCCCTGAACATGCAGGATATTGCCGCAAGCCAGAACATCACTATTGATGCCGAAGCGCTGTCAGCCCGCCTGGGATGTCCGGTGGTTTCACTGACTTCAACCAGGGGCGACGGTATCGCTCAGCTAAAAGCACTGATTGATCAGCCGCATATTTATCGCGCTCCGGAAAAGGTGCAATATCCGGCTGCGATTGATACCGCGATTGATCAGCTCAGCCTGCAGATGTCCGCGACGCTGGCTCCACAGAAAAGATACTGGCTGGCATTGCAGTTACTTGAAGGCGATATCAATAGCCAGAAGCATTGCCCGGAACTGCTTCCAACCTTGCCTGAGATTATGGAGCGGGCGGGTGGCGATACGGGCGTGCAGATTGCCGATTATCGCTATCGTGCCATTAACGCGGTTTGTGCGGCCGTCAGTAACATTCATCAGGCCATCCCGGCCAGCCTTACCCGCAAGATTGATAACATTGTGCTGGACCGCTGGCTGGGCATTCCGATATTCCTGGCCGTGATGTATGTGATGTTTGTGCTCTCAATTAATATCGGTGCGGCACTGCAGCCAGTGTTCGACGGCAGTTCGGTGGCGATATTCATTCATGGCGCACAATGGCTGGGATATGTCTGTCACTTCCCGGCCTGGCTGACGGTTTTTATGGCGCAGGGTCTCGGCGCCGGTATCAATACCGTGCTGCCAATCATTCCACAAATTGGCCTGATGTTTTTGTTCCTCTCTTTCCTTGAGGATTCAGGCTATATGGCGCGCGCCGCCTTTGTGATGGATCGGCTGATGCAGTCACTGGGCCTGCCGGGAAAATCCTTTGTACCGCTGATTGTCGGGTTTGGCTGTAATGTGCCGGCGGTGATGGGTACAAGGACGCTGGACACGCCGCGTGAGCGTCTGCTTACGGTACTGATTGCGCCTTTTATGTCCTGCGGCGCGCGGCTCGCAATCTTTGCGGTGTTCGCCGCGACATTCTTCGATGCTCACAGTTCCAGCCTGGTATTTTCACTCTATCTGCTGGGCATTGTAGTGGCGATTGCGACCGGACTGGTGCTCAAGCATACCCTGCTGGGTGGCGAAGCTTCACCGTTTATCATGGAATTGCCGGTCTATCACCGGCCTCATCTTAAAAGCCTGCTGCTGCAGACCTGGCAACGACTGAAAATGTTTGTGGTGCGTGCCGGTCAGGTCATTATCCTGGTGAGTATGCTGATTGGTGTGCTGAGCAGCTTTGCCTTTAATGGCCAGCTGGTTGATGACATAAACCACTCTGCGCTGGCGGCGACCAGCAAAGCAATCACGCCTGTGCTTTTGCCAATCGGGGTGACGCAGGATAACTGGCAGGCGACAGTGGGGCTGGTAAGCGGCATTATGGCAAAAGAGGTCGTGGTCGGTACGCTTAACAGCCTTTACACCACGGAGGCAATTCAGAGCAGTGTATTTGATCCGCAGGCTTTTAACCTGGCGGATGAATTGAAAGAGGCGCTGACGGAGACCTGGGCGGGCCTGACGGCTGCATTCAGAATTGATGCGCTGGCCCATCCCATCGATGCCAGTAAAGGCGATGGTGAGATGGCATCCGGTTCAATGGGCGTGATGGCTACCAAATTTGGCAGCGGCTTTGCCGCTTACAGCTACTTAATCTTTGTCCTGCTCTACGTTCCCTGCGTCTCAGTCATGGGCGCGATCGCGCGTGAGGCCGGGAAAAAATGGATGATTTTCTCATTCTTCTGGGGGCTTAACATCGCCTATACCATGGCGATATTCTTTTATCAGACCGTCACGTTTAACGAACATCCTGCATTCAGTGCAGTCTGCCTGATAAGTGTTCTCGCGCTGAACGGCATTATCCTGCTGGCTCTGCGCAAAGCGGGAAATCGGGTGCAGGCAATACCGGTCATGCTCAGGGAGGAAAATGGAAGTTGTCGAGGCTGTCACGGCGGCTGTAGTAAACAGAAAAGTTACGCTCAGTAATCGCAAAATCCAGACTGGTACACTCAGATGCCATACGGAGCTGCAGCAGACGACCAAATATAAACGCGCGAAACGAATGTGCTCCTTGCCTGCACAAGTTAACAGACAAGGAAACTCTCATTAAGTCAGAGACTGGCGTCAAGGTCTGCCACTGGCTGATTGTGTGATTTAACCGGTTCACCCAGCACCTGACGGAACCAGTGGGTAACTTTGGTGATTACCTCGGGCTGATACCAGCGGTAATTCCCATTTTCGGCCTCTTCAATCAATATGTAATCAGCACGATCAGCCGCTTTTTTAAGCGGCGTTGTAAAGATTCGCACTCTGCTCCGGAGAGATCAGTTTATCTTTGCTGAAGTGCATAATTAAAAATGGCGATTTAACGCCTTTCAGGAGGGCAGCCGGACTCGCATATAGCGCTTTCTCTGAATAATCGGTTACTGATGCCCCCAGCGAAATCGCGGAAAAGAGCACCATTAATCAATTGAGCTTCAGTAACGGCTGGAGATTGATGCACTTTTTGTATCGTATCAGGAAAGCCTTAACCGATGCCCTGCAAATCTGAGATGCCAAACAGCGTCGCCATCGCCTAAACGTCTGAAGACTGGTCAGGGAAATCGCCTTTGTCAAACGACTTATCCCCGCTGATCGTCCCCATCATCTTAGCAAGCCATCCCCCAGCCGAAGCGCCCAGAACCCCGAGACGCGCCGGATCGATGCCATACTCTGACATGCTGTCGCAATAATCGGACGGCGGCTTTGGCATTAATAACTCGTGCCAGGAAATATCAGGAATCGTGCGGTATTATGCTGCGGCGACCACAAAATCGGCCTCTGCTAACGCCAGCCGCATTGAAATAAACTTGTCACATTCCGCTGTCAGGAAACCCCCACCGGGAAAATAGATAATGGTTGGTTTCAATTCATGGGTACGTGGAACCAGCAGTGACATGTGTAATTGCCTGACAGAACGCGTGCTTTTCACCTGGTGATAAACCAGATCTCCAATATTGTCGATCGGGTGCTCACGGTTGTTAACCCTGAGAATCGCCAGGGAGCTGTTCATGATCGGATGCGACGGCTATAGTAGCGATTGAAAGCATAATGACTCCCGACAATAAGCAGTGCCAGTTTCTGATTTTTTGTCCTGTAATAATCTAAATGTTAATGTGTTGTGCTACATCAGCATAAAAATAAAAGCTTTAACGTATTAAAAATGAGATTCAATGTGAAAAATTTATTATTAAATCACTAAAATTCTTCAAATTTGAATATCAGACATTATCGGGATAATGATAAGAAATCAGCAATAGCAATTAATTACACAAGGCTGGTTATCTTCTCAGATTAATAAATTCATCGCATTTTTGGTATCTGCACATCCTCTCATTTCACCTATCATTCCCGCGCTGGAAAGCTAATAAATATTTTTTTGAAAAACTAACATGGAGTAGTAAATGAAACTTAAGTTTATAACATTGTTGTGTCTTTTATCTTTTGGCGCAGCCGCGGAAACGGTTGGGTATCGGGCAGAAATAGTCTATTTCAATGCCGACCCGGCAAAGGAAAAGCATGCATCAATACACTACAAGGATGGCTATCTTATTGTTAAAGATGGCTATATCCTGAAATCAGGAGATTATGCAACGCTGAAGAACCAGCCTGTCGACAACGTGATTGATTATAGTGGTAAAATTATCACACCTGGATTTGTAGACACCCACGTTCATTATCCTCAGATCACCATGATCAGTGAATATGGTGAACAGCTTATCGGCTGGCTAAACACCTATACTTTTCCGACCGAAATAAAATATAGCAATCATCACTATGCTTCACAGGAAGCATCTGAATTTCTTGATCAGTTAGTGAATAACGGTACAACAACCGCACTTGTGTTTGCAACCAGTTCGCCCGTCTCGGTTGATGCATTTTTCGAGCAGGCGCTAAAACGTAATATGCGGATGATCAGCGGCAAAGTATTAATGGATAGAAATGCACCGGCTGAATTGCTTGATACACCGAAATCTGCCTATGAACAGAGCAAAGCATTGATTGAAAAATGGCAACATAAAGGCCGACTCGATTATGCCGTTACACCACGTTTCGCGCCCACCTCTACGGACGAAGAGCTCAAAATAGCAGGAAAACTGCTGAAAGAATTCCCGGACGTCTATCTGCACACCCATCTGGCTGAAAATAACCAGGAAGTCGCCTGGGTTAAAGAACTGTTCCCGGATAGCCGCAGTTATCTTGATGTCTATGACAAAAGTGGACTGGTGACGAAGAAATCAGTTTTTGCACACTCTATTCATCTTGATGACACTGACTACAAAGTCATGTCAGATAAAGGAGCCAATATCGCTTTTTGCCCAACGTCAAATCTGTTTCTGGGCAGCGGATTATTTAATCTGGATAAAGCGCATCAATACAACATACCGGTTGGCTTAGGCACGGATGTCGGCGCGGGCACCAGTTTATCCCTCCTTCAAACCATGGATGAAGCCTACAAAGTGACACAAATGCGCAAGGCCTTCACCGATAAACCCGATGCCGTCCACTCACTGACACCAATGGAAAATCTCTACCTTGCCACACTGGGTGGCGCGAAAGTATTGTCGCTGCAGGATAAAATTGGCAGCTTTACACCGGGCAAAGAAGCAGACTTTGTCGTCCTCGATCCTCTGGCTGGGCAGGTACTCGCAGAACGCAATAAAGAAGCTAAGAGCATCGAAGAGACATTGTTTGGTATTGAAATGTTAGGTGACGATCGTACGGTTGCCCACACTTATGTAATGGGTAAAAAAATGAAGTGATGGAGAGTGTTAAGTTACTTCAATAACAGTGGAAAAGGCCGCTTAGCATCGGCCTTTTTCTAAATCTTCGCAGTAGATGACAATTTTGCCACTGCAGGCCGGTAACTGACAGAATGAGGTTTGCTGCTGGCCACCGCAATACATGGATTATCACTCATGTGATCCATTTTTTTTCATATTAGCAGAAAGTGGTATGGCAGTGAAAAGATATCAATTAAATCAGCCGGATGAACCCGACAGAACCCGGCAAAAACGATAAACCGTACCGGCTTACACACAGGCTGTCCACTTTTTCTGTGGATAACTCTGGCCTGAAAACCGATCAGATTTGCACGTTATGAAGCCATCAGCCGGGAATATCGGGTTCAGCATAGTGTTCCATGAACTCCACCATAGCGCCTTTATGCGCATCCACATGACGGATATAACGCATCAGTGTCTCCGGTTTTTTCCAGGTCCCTTCCTGCATAATCCGGGCGACAGGATAGCCTTTATCAGCCATATCCTGAGCTGCGCCCACCCTGGCACTGTGGCCACTCCAGCCGGTATAGCGATTCTTGTTGGCCTTTATTGCGCTGCCTTTTCCAGCCGTTCGCCAGGCCCGATTAAAAATCTGTTCCAGTGCGCGGGTACTCATCGGTTTTTCAGTAATCAGTATCCGGTCTGAGCGGTGCACGGCATTAAAAAGCCAGGCATCAGGCTGACTGGAAAGGCCGGACGCCTCGATCCACTCTTCCAGTCTCCGCGTTGAATGAGCGCTGAGCGCCTTAATCAATCCACCGGTCTGTACAATCGTTTTAGTCCAGGCAACATCAAGAATGATACGTCCATCACCGGCGCGCATTACATCACGTACCCGCAATCGTGACAGTTCACTGATACGCAGTAGCGTTGCATAGGCGACATGCAAAAAAGCCAGATCGCGAAGTGCCTGAAGGCTATCTGAACCCGCCCATTGTCTATCCAGTGCCATCAGATCTGTCAGCCTGAAGGGCACGGCCTGGCCTGCACGCTCGCCATTCACAACGGCTACCCGGTTAATCTTCTTCATGGTACGGAAAACCAGCGGAGAAACATTTGGCACAGGCAATCCGGCGTTACGGTGTAACATCGAGATCAACGCCGCATGGGAGGTGACGGTCGAAGAAGCCCGACCGCTGTCAGCCAGAAATGAGAGATAGTCACGCAGATCTTCTGCGCTCATCGGCAGGAAGGTGCGCTGGTTATCTTCTGACCACTGATTACAGATTCGCATGACGCTGAGCAGCTGTCGCCATGTGTTAGGTGAAAATGCCTCTTTGTCCTGAACGAACTGCCTGAGCCGTTCGGTGATATCACTGTTGCGGTTCACCGTCAGACGGGTTAACGGCACTATCTCACTCATCTTTGCTCACTTATCAATCAGAAAACGCGATGATCGCGCTACGTGAATTCTGAGAATTCAGCAGGGGGATTACCGGTCAGAATTTACGTAGCGTTGCCACTTTGCAGCGTCATCTTTGCTGCCCATTATCATAACCCGCCAACTTTCGCGTGTCATGGCTTCGTATAAGAACAATTATACGAAGTTATAAATCCTTAGCCTTTCGGCAAGATCTTTGCCGACCGGTCTGGTGCAAAATCGGGTGGGGCGGGGAGTCATCATCACCACGCATTACCGGTTGCGATAGCTGAAGGGCTCAGGCTATACGGAGCATAATTTTTGAACGAGACGTCTGAATAAATCTTCTCAACTTCAGCTTAATAAAATGACTCACTTAAATAATGGCAATAGTGAATTGAATTGATAAGACGCGCATTAATAGTGTATGAATGATGAAACACGAAGCTCGCCTGAAATAAACCAGAAAAGATCCCGAATGACATTCACGTTCTGGCAGTGAATGAACATTATTTATCGTTAGCCTGTAAGCTGACCAGATTTTCCCACCATTTTCTTAATCGCCATGAACAGACAACCTCTCACTCCCACTATAAGGAAGCGTTCAGAGGCTATATGTCAGAACAAAAAACTAAATATCAATATTTTAAAGATTTAAATACCGCACAGCAATGACAAGCCGCTATCCTGCACTCCTGAATATGGGAAGCAGTGACACCCTTTTATCCGCTTTTAATCAAAATAAGACGGACAGTTAATTTACTAACTTAAGCAGATTAATAAGAAATCAGATGATATTGGGGTCATTGAGAACTCACTAATTATGCGCATTTTTATGCCGGCGTCTGAAGTAACACCGGCATTTATCAGGATAAAAAGAGGATTTTGTCATGAAGAAAAGTTTATTATCGCTATGTCTTTTAGGTCTTTCCTGCGCGCCGGCTATTACACTGGCACAACAGCCGGTTACCTGTGTCAAAGCGTCTGAGCAGGATGTGGCCAGCCTGTTTGATACCTGGAATAATACGCTGGCAACCGGCGATGCTACTAAAGTCTCTGAATTATATGTCAGCGATGCCGTGCTGCTGCCAACTATTTCAAACCATGTGCGCCTGACTGACCAGGAACGCATTGACTATTTCAAAGACTTCCTGAAAAAAGGTCCGAGCGGTAAAATTGATTCCCGTACCATCCGGATTGGCTGTAATAAGGCGACTGATGCCGGCGTCTATACCTTTACCTTCAAAGATAATACGCACGTCACTGCACGTTATACCTTCACTTACGTCTGGGATGGCAAGGGTTGGAAAATCTCAACCCATCACTCTTCAGCTATGCCAGAAACGGTCAGCCAAGCACAATAATCTGACGCGTTACACATGACCGATAAAAAACCCCGCAGCCTTCGCTGCGGGGTTTTCTTATGCTACCGCAATATGCATTTCTGAAAGTGTGTCTGCACTGACGCCAACCAGCGTGACGCTGCTGTCACCATATGTCAGCAGGGCGCTATCACCGTCAAAGGAGAGGTGGTTCATATAGTTGTCGTTTTCAGCAATGAACTGATTAGCCATGAATATCAGGCTATCGCTGCTGGTGAGGTTATAGACGATATCATTTCCAAAATCACCGTAGAACATGAGCGTATTGTCGTTACCGCTAAGATTAATAATGTCATTACCGTAACCAGAAACGATGTTGTTGTTATTCCCCATGACACTGATATCACTATCATTAACACCGGAATAGAACCAGCTGTCGTTGCTGGCTGTAGAAATGGTAAAATTGTTCACGCTGTCTGCGTAATAACTGTCTGCGTAACTCACGATGTTATTGCCATTCTCCAGCCCATTATCAGTGACTGACCATGTCTGATTTGAGTTAAGATCAATACCCAGGAAACTAAACAAGGTATAGTCAGCATTGACATACTGAATATCCTCTGCACGAGTGACATCACCCGTTGAGAATTTGAAGAACAGATTACCATCCGCATCATGGCTGAAGTTAAAATCAGAAACATTACATTCAGTCACGTAAGTATTCGTCCCTGAACCGCCGTAAATTACATTATAACCGTTGTGATCTTTAAAACTGTCATCGCCGGATCCGCCGCAGAGATAATCATTGCCTTGTCCACCCTGCAGTAAGTCATTAGTTTCGGTACCAACAATAAATGTTGAGCCCGTGTGAGTAACAGATTTATTGAGATCTGAAACCCAGGTAGTAGCCCGGTAGGACTCAGAGAGATTAGAGACAATTATGTTGGAGTTCTGATGGGTAAAATCATAAATTTCCGAGTTCATTATACGTAAAACACCATCGTTATAGCCAGGCCCCGAATGTCCTGCCCACGAAGAGAGATTCAGAATGGAAAAGAGATCGCAGCTATTTGTCAGGCCTGCATAATAGTCGTTAAACGTCACAATGTTATTAGTACAGGTTTCCAGTGGAGTATCATGATTGAATAAACTGTCTACGCTCAGCTTATCGCCGTTAAGAACCCGGAAAACAGGATCGTTTTCATACCCGATATTCAGTACATTGTCGTTAAGTTGATTTTGCGTTGGAGATGCAAAAGCAACATAGCTGGAATCCTGGAAAAATCCATCCCACTCTCCCTCTGCGGACAAGGTAGCAAGACTGTTGACTGCCAGACCACCCAGACTATGTCCGCTAACAATAACGTCACTTCCCGTCAGGCCATTGGATGTAGCGAATGCAGCAACGGAACTCATCAGGTTTTTATACGCATTCATGACATAATCATCAGCAAATCCGCCAAACAAAGCAGCGGAGAGATCGTTGACAATATCGAGTCCGGAATTGACTACAGATTCAATTAACGACGCATTAGCATAAGTACCTGTCCCCCAGAAACTCACACCGATATTAACCAGGTTTCCCTGTGCATCATATTTTCCCAGCACATTGCATTCCGCGCCTGCAAATAACAATGACTCTCCGTAGAAGGCGCCGTAAGGATTAGCACAGCCATCATAGTTAAGTACTGAACCATCCAGAATCTTCCAGCCGTCCACTTCACTGTAGGTATAGTCAGCGTAGGTCGCGGCCCCAAAATTTATACTTTCAATATTCAGGGCATCCGTGATCAGCTGAGTATTTTTTTCATCCTGATAATCAAAAACTGGCATAACATCTTCCTTTTATTACATTAACAATTTACCTGGAGAAATAGGAATCAAGTAACAAGAAGTTGTCATTGTTTATCTCACCAGCCTGCGCGAGCAAACTGAACCATGCCTTAATGACGGCATGTTTAACTGCAGTAAGCTCAACTTCGGTTTTATAAAAATCCTGTTCCGCGTTTAACATATCCACTGTCATCCGCTGACCTGCCAGAATGCTTTTCCGGGTTGATATAATATTTACTTTTGCTGATTCTACAGCTGAGCGATAGGCGTTAATGCGTTCAGGCCCATGCAGACATGTATTCAACGATTTTTTTATTTCACTGAAGGTTTTCAGGCGTTGTGCATCATGCAGATATTGAGCCTGTTCATATCTGGCGGCGGCCTGTCGCGTTGTCGCTGAAACACCGCCGCCAGAAAAGATATCCATACTTACACGCAGGCCAACGCTCTGAGTACGGTATTTCTGATTTACCGTATTATCATTACCAGAATCGTTTTCAGAGTGCATAGCATAGAGCTGCACCCGGGGATAAGCGCCTGCGCGGCTACTTTCGACTTCATAATGCTTTAATTCAACATTATGACCTGCAGCCAGGATATCAGGATTATGTGCAGTGGCTTTCTTTTCCCAGTAGCGATAATCTTTTGAGGCCAGTGGCAGCTTTAACACTTTATCCGTCAGGGTTGGCAGTGTATCTGTATCAGAAAGGGTTGTGCCGGTAATAGCAGATAGCGCGATAATTGCAGAGTCGAGCGTGTCACGTGCATCTAAAACATCTGACGTAGCCATGTTCAGTGCCGATTTCGTTTCAGTAACGTCGGTGATCGCCATCTCTCCTGCTACAAATTGCCGCTGGGTCAACGTCTTTTGCGCTTCCAGAGCGTTCATGTGCAGAGTAGCAAGCCTGAGCTTCTGCTGTGCCTCTGTCAGTTCCAGCCAGGCATTCACCAGACGATTCTGAAGATCCATCAGGCTGCTTCGATAACGTTGATCTGATTGCAGTTTTTGCATAATGCCAATGCGATATCGTGCATAAGCTTCATAGTCAAAAAGCGGCTGAGTCAGCATTACAGAGCCTGAATAGCTGTCATATTGCTGATGCTGAATAATGTCAGCCTTTTCCCCTGAAGCCGTTCTCTGACTGTACTGCTGTCTTTGCCAGTTACGTGGCGCCCGCTGATAACTCACACTGACTTTAGGTAACAAGCCGGCTCGCCCTATCGGAATATACTCTTCACCCGCCAGCTGTTCTTTGACGGCGGCAAGATAGACGGGATCGTTATCCAATGCCATAAACCATGCCTGCGCCAGTGTTAACGCACCGGCGGGTAGCGGCAGCAGTAAAATCAGACCACACAGCACCGCTGTTAATCTTCCTGATAGCATGGTTACTCCTCCGTGAATGACCGCGATGCACGATCCGCAATCGGTTTTAACAGATAGTTCAGCAGTGAACGCTCACCATCCCGGATGAAGACCTCCACGGGCATACCCGGTTTTATCTCTTTATTTTTCAGCATCGCCATGCCCTGTGGAGTAACAGCAATCTGTATCTTGTAGTAGGGCTTACGGGTTGAAGGATCGGTCTGACGATCGGCAGATACCAGCGTCACAGCACCCGGAATTTTGGGCGTCTGCTGCTGATTCAGTGCGGTAAACATCAATGTGACAGGCATACCCGCGCTTACCCGGTCGATCATGGCAACATCAAGCTGCGACTCAACAATCAGAGCTGGCGTTTGCGGAACAACCTCCATGAGCTGTTCTCCGGCGCGGACTACCGCCTCTTCATTAACCAGTGCCAGATTCATCACCACGCCATCCTGTGGTGCTGTGATGCGGGTCAGAGCTAAATCAACCTCGGAAAGCGTCAGTTGCTTTTTACTTTCGCTGATTTGCAGGCGCAATGCGTCAAGCTGCGTTTCGATATCCTTACGGTTATCCACCAGACGCTGCTGCACCGTTCGCTGTAACTGTCCGATCTGGTTGTCCAGATCGACAATACGGCTGCGCATTTCACCGATCTCTGCGCTCAGCGAGGCCAGCTGCCGTTCAGCATCAAGGTAACGATTACGGGGATAATAGCCTTCCTGCATCAGCGGCCTGAGATCGGTTAACTGGCGTCTAAGCAGGGACAGACTTTTTTGTTTACTCTGGCTGACTGAAAGCAGTGATTCGCGCTGGCGGATGAGTCCGGCAATGGTTCGTGTGTCATTTTCCTGAGCCTGTTGCAACGCCTGCTGTCGGGCCTGAAGCAACTGATTTTGCCGGAGCAACGTCAGACTCAGGACTTCCCCGGCGTTCTCTGCGTCAGACAGACTTTCCGGCGGCGTCACGCTGGTGTTGCCTGCCAGCTCCGCCTGTAATCGCCGTTCGCTGATGAGCGCAGCAAGATAACGCTGGCGGGCAGCCTCAAGTAAGGCCAGCTGGCTCCGCTGGCTCAGCAGCACCAGGGTGTCGCCTTTCATGACCTGCTGTCCCTCCTTCACCGCTATCTTTGCCACCACACCCTCAGAAGGTGACTGAATGACCTTCCGGTAACCATCAACCATCACCGTTCCTGCTGAGATCACGCCTTTTTCCAGCGGGGCGAATGCCGACCAGAGCAGAAAACTGCCCAGCCCAGCCAGCAGCACAATCCAGCCCAGACGCAGAAAAGGGCGGACATTCATATCCGGCGCGGTCAGATCACGATTATTTGGCATCAGTTACACCGTCCTGGCGTACAGTCGTTTGTTTACCCGGGGCGGCCTGGCGCGATATCTCCTTTAACACCTGAGCCGTCGGGCCAAAGACACGGCAGTTGCCTTCTTCAAGCAGCAGAAGATGTGTCGTCAGCGGTAAAATCCTGGGACGATGCGAGATAATGACCACACTTTTTTTCTGTTGCCGGAGATGATGAATCGTCTGCTGCAACGCCTGCTCACCAACGTCATCAAGGCTGGCGTTTGGCTCATCAAGCACCAGCAACGCCGGATTGCTATACAGTGCGCGTGCGAGTCCGATGCGCTGCTTCTGCCCGCCAGACAGCGTGGAGCCCTGTTCACCAATCAGGGTGTTGTAACCGTCAGACATCCGCAGGATCATCCCGTGAATACCCGCCATTTCAGCCGCGGCGACCACCTTTTTCGCATCAACGTCGCCAAAGTGCCCGATGTTTTCCGCAATGGTGCCGCTGAAAAGTGCGGTATCCTGCGGAAGATAACCGATAGCTGGCCCAGTAGCCTGTCGTGTCCAGTGATAAATATCTGCACCATCCAGTCGGACATCACCTTTTGAAGCGGGCCAGATGCCGCACAGTACCTTAGCCAGTGAGGATTTACCTGAAGCGCTGGCTCCCATAATGCCCAGAACCTCGCCGGGATTAACCTGCAGGCTGATGTTTTTCAATAATGGCTTCTGTCGGTTATCCGGGGAAAATAGCACCAGGTTATCCACGGTCAGCAGCCCTTTAGCGGGTGGCAGAGTAAGGCCAGCTTCCGGCGCGGGAAAATCGGTAAGTAAGCGATTGATACGTTGCCACGCCTGACGCGCTGTCCGGTAGCTGCGCGCGATACCGATAAGCTGTTCAACAGGCGACAGCGCTCTTCCCAGCAATATGGAACCCGCGATCATCATACCTGGTGATATATCGCCTCTTATTGCCAGCCAGCAGCCAAGGCCAAGCATCAGCGACTGAAGCGCCATACGAGCAGATTTAGTGATGGCGGACATCAGGGCAGCCCGTTCACTGGCTGCACTCTGCCGCTGCAAATATTGTTGATGCAGCCGTGACCAGCGTGCCCTGACGTTATCGATCATTCCCAGCGCCCGTAATACATCAGCGCGCTGCAGTGTGTTGCTGGCCTGATGATGAGAGAACATGGCCAGGCTCCCCGCCTCGCTGAGCCACTGCCGGGTAATCTTCTCGTTGATCACTGCCAGCCCAAGCAATAACAGGGCGCCCATCAGAGAGAAGCAACCGAGCCAGGGATTGAAAAGAAAAATGACGCCGATATAAACCGGAAACCAGACTGCATCGAACAGCGCAAACAGCGCCGTGCCGGTCACAAACTGCCGTACGGTCGTTAAATCACCGATCTCCTGACCGGCGTTCAGGCTTTTTTGATGAAGATGACTTTCGCAGGCGGCCGTATAGAGCGCGGGGGATATCGCCTGATCAAACTGATTGCCTAACCGGATCACTACCATGCTTCGCGCATAATCCATTAATGACATGACACTGAACATAAACAGCACCAGTAATGTCAGCATCAGCAGCGTTGTGGTGTTTCCCGAAGTGAGCGCTCTGTCGTAGACTTGCAACATGTAAAGCGAGGGCGAGAGCATCAGCAAATTTATGACCGATGAAAACAGGGCAACCATCGTAAAAACGCGCATATTTTTACGAATAAAGGTATTAATAATATTTCCGGGCGCTTTCATTTCCCTATCCCCGACACAACAAGTACCGCAATTAAATAATGTTAAACCCTGACAGCGCAGCGTGTTATACCCGTAGCTTCAGAGTTAAGATGGCAATGCTATTTTCAACTATGGCCCCGAACCATTAATATACTGAACAGGAAGCTGATAGCCCTTAATTGGCGTAGAAATATATTACAGAAAGCAGCACATTGACAAGTTACTTGCCGCTGTTAGCGCATTAACCTGGCTCAAGGGAATTAACAATTAATCCACTTACAAAGCATAATGAGAACGAATGATAAGGTTGACATTAAAGTCAGTACACTGTCATTTAAAATGATCCATCCTATAATTCAGACGAAGCCAGTAAGGTTTAGCGTTTAAGACAGCCAGAGAGTGTTAAACCAGGGATTATCAGTAAACGTGTCCATAGCTTAAGGTCGCAGAGCCAGAGTGGTGTCAGCTGGTATCCGTTACTGAATTTGCCGCGGGTATGCAACCCAGGATAGCCTGTCAGTTTACTTATCATTCACTGCTGGCAGAGATAACGTTTTCTGAAAAGAATACATGAATACGGCAGCAGGAATTAAAACCTCATAAAAGTCCGCGAGCACCCGGCAAATGAAAAACCGGAGCGGTGACATATTTTTATTCAACATGCATTCCGGGATTACACTTATCTCTGACTCATTAAGCAAAGGAGGATAACCTGCCTTTTAAACCCATTCTTAAAAAAATACGACTTTTTCTTACGTCTGTAGTAAAACGTTCACGATCTGTTATACATGGATTAAGACACTCAGCTTTCTGGATTTACCATTGATAAGCAGAAATGGCTCATTTTTCAGGAACAACAGCGCGCCTTACATCTTTCACTCTTTTGTCAGGCCCAATAAACAATTGCGCATAAAGATGTCATTGTCAGCAATCATTTCAATCCGCAGAGCCAGCCCTATCTTTTATTCCCGCACATGTCATGAATATTGACGACAGGATCTTCAGGTTTGACGCTGCCTGTAACCCACTGGTGAGTACCTGAAAGTAACCGTTTATAACACAGTCATGAAAGCTGTCTGGCGTAATTCAGGTTTAAGCGCCTGACAGGCCAGAACCGCTTTTAAAACCCCTTCAGCGCCTGAATTCAAAAACGGAATAAACCCTGATTTTCCTTCTGCGGAAACCAGGCCAGTACGTACACAGCCAGACATAACCGGGAAAATCTGAGTCTGGCTGGAATGACCCAGCCAGATTTGCTAAACGCTTCAGGTGCCGTTGCCGATCTGCCAGATAAATGTCGGATCGTTGCCGTTTACCTCCCAGTCACCTACATTGCGGATTTTGTAGATCACCGGATTGTGTGACGACACCGTGCGGGCGTTGCGCCAGTGTCGGTCTAGCGCCTTGCTGACGCGGGTATCGGACGCGCCCAGCGCATTAAAGAACTCCGTGGCAGCTCGCGTCACTAACTCCACCGCGACTACCTGCGCCCGGGCGGACTCCACCTCTGCCTGAACGTTCGCCGCGTGAAGCTCCGCTTCAGTGGCTCCGCTCAGTTGCAGTTCAAATGCCCGTTGCAGTGAGTGAGTCGCCCGATCAACGGCGGCTTCAACGGCCCAGGTCCAGCTGCTGATCTGACCGACCACCTGCAGCACCTGCACATCCTGCTTAACCTGGGGTGCATTGCCGTGGCTGTAAATCCGTTTACGCTGCGCGACCCCCTGTGACGCATCACGCACTACGGCCCGGCCTATACCCGCCAGCGTGGCCAATAACACATGCTGATAAAATGCGGTCTGATAGCGAAAGCGCTCACTGAAATCATAAACGTGTGGCTGCTCCACACGGGCATGATGAAAGCGTGTAGTGCCACTGCCGGTCAGCCGCTGTCCGAAACCATCCCAGTCATCATCACGTTCCACCTCATTCTGATGCGTGTTCACCAGCGCGATGACGTCGCGACCGTTGTCCGTGCGCTGCGCATAGACATCAATCCAGTCCGCATAGAGCGTGCCGGTGCTGTAAAACTTCTCACCGCTGATCCGCCATTCTCCCGCATCGGGTGAGACCTGGGTGTTGACCTCACCCAGCTTAACCGCCCCGATTTCACTCCAGCCACTGCCCACCAGCTCGCCATCCACAAAACGGCGGAACCAGCGCCGCCGATCCTCACTCTCCGGCTGGTTCAGACGATCTTCGATAAAGGCAAAGTGCGCGCGCAGTGCCTGCGGCAGATTCGAATCCGCTTCGGCCAGCGCCGTCAGCAGAGAGAAGAGCTGCGGCAGCGAGACGCCGAAGCCACCTTCTTCTGTGGGGATGCGCAGGGTGCCAAACCGCGCCTCTTTCAGCCAGCGGATCGGCTCATGCAGCAGAGTGCGGTTGATTTCACGCGCGGCGGCGCCTTCAGCAATGCGGTTAAAGAGTGGCCGGAACTGTTCGGTCAGCGCGGCAAATTCAGTACGGGTTAATTCAGACATGATCTTCTCCTGTTGCAGGTTGTTCATCAATGTCCTGTCGGGTCGGTTCAAACCGGATAATCAACAGGAAAATAATCGGAATAAGGGCGGCGAGAGAGACGATCCAGAACATGTTGGTGCCATAACGGGCCTGCAGAATGGGCAGGATAAACAGTGCCAGCGCACTGCCGATACCAGAGAGCGAGCGACTGAAGCCAACCCCGGTCGCGCGAATGTGGGTCGGATAAGAAAGCGCCGGATAGATCATCAACTGCGCGCCGGGACCGAACCCTTCGGCAAAAAGCCAGAGTCCCAGCATCAGCACGGCAAACACCACGCCAGCAGTGGCCTGTGGATGACCGATCAGCGCCAGTGAGATCAGCGCAATAAACTGCAGGGCAAAACCCGCAATCGCCACATGTCTGGAAGGGAATTTCCATGCCAGTCGCATCCCCAGCAGGCCGCCAGTAAAGGCGAAAAGCGCGTTCAGCCCCAGTGAGGCGGAGATGGTTTCAAACACGCCCGCGCCCAGGAACTGCGCCAGGATAGAGGGCAGGAAGAAAGCAATGGCGGTGTACTCAAATGCGATACAGACGTTCATTACTGCGCTGACGATCGTGCGTTCGAGGTAAGGCTTCTGAAACAGCACGCGGAAACTCACTTTCGGGGCCGCTTTCACGGTTTCGGTTTTTTCGGGCTGCTCTTCATGCGCAATAATGCCGTAGGAGTCGCGCAGGATACGAACTGCACCGCTCAGGTCTCCCTGATTGGCTGCCCACAGCGGTGACTCATTCATGAACTTGCTGCGCACCGCGATAATGAGCAGAGCCGGTACCGCGCCAAACAGCAGCGAGGCGCGCCATAACCAGTCGATGTGTTCGGCAGGCAGCAGGAAATAGAGCGCAAAAATAATAAAGAAGCAGGCAGATGACGCGGCATACCACATCGGGCACCAGGCCGCGAGACGCGACGCTTTGTTGCCTTTGCCGGAGAATTTAGAGAACTCCGCCAGGTAGGCCATGGCAACCGGTAGATCGATCCCGACCCCGACCCCCATCAGAAAACGCGCGCCAATCAATACCCAGACGTTGGGCGCCAGACCGGCAGCTATCGCAGAGACCACGAAGAACAGCATGTCCGCCATAAACACCGAGTAGCGGCCATATTTGTCGGTGAGCCAGCCGCCAACCAGATTACCAACGATGGTGCCGATCATAATTGAAGAGGTGACCAGTCCGGTCAGCACCGGGGTTAAACCAAACTCTTTCACCACATCGTCAATACCATAGGAGAGCGTGGTGAGATCGTAGGCGTCAAGAAATACACCGCCCAGCGCCAGGAACACAATCCAGCGGGCGTAGCTGTTTTTCTCCGTATTACTGTTGATTAGCCGGGCCACATCACTCACCGAACGAACCGGCGTGGAGTGGGACGGCGAGGCGGTCAGGGTGTTGTCAATCTCTAATGTACTCATCATATCCTCGTTATTATATTCAGCAGGTAACGAGGTTTTTATAGGCATTAGCGGCTCAGTAAACAACCAACAAATATGGATAACTATTCCATATAATTCAATAAGTTAATCTCATTTTCCGGACATGAAAAAGACCGGATGAATGCAGCAATTCATCCGGTTTGGGCCAGCCCAGGCCTGTTGATTATTCTGCGGAAACCGGCACCAGCACGCCTTTCACCAGCGGATCCTGCGTTTCTCTCAGCCACTGCTGTAGCCGGGGGTCGGCGAAGACTTTTTTAAGCCGGACAATATTTTCATCTGCCAGCCAGGGCGTACCTATAACCAGTTGAGAGGCAAAGGTTCGCGGGGCTGGCGGGAATAAAATTCCTTTTTCGCGCGGTACTTTTCCGGCATCAAACTGTGAAACATAGCCGATAGCTGCATCAACTGAATTCAGCGCGCGCGGCATGGTCAACAGATCCAGCTCTTTGAAGTTAAAACCATGAGGATTCTCTTTGATGTCTTTGAGTTTTGCGGTGCGAGGCTCAATCGCCGGATCGAGGCCAATCAGGCCGATATGCTGCAGCAGCCATAAGGCCTGTCCCTGATTAGCGCCATCATTGGGCACGACAATCTCCGCGCCCTGTGGCAGTTCACTGATGGCACGGTAGCGATCTGAATAGATGCCAAACGCCCACTGGAACAGCGGCAGGGTGGCTGTCAGCGGAAATTTATTCGCCTCCACCACCTGTTTCAGCCACCACTGATGCTGATAGACGGTGGCGGCATACTTACCCTCCGCCACTGCGCGATCGGCCTGTACCGGATCCTGCAATCCTTCCGCCTCCAGTTTAATGCCGTAGTCGGGCGCTATATGTTGCGCCACAAACTGAATCAGCCGCTCTTCGCCGGCCATCGCCGGTTCAAAATGAATTTTCAGTGTGGTGCCAAAAGTGACGGTGCGGGCCTTGTGCGCAACCTGATACCAGACCGCAGCGGCAATCACCACCACCACCCCAGCCACTACCCACGGCCATTTTTTCTTCTGTCGGATTTCAAAGTCGTGATGCGTCATGTTGAATGTTTCCCCTGATAGGGTTGCAGCGCCGAAATCAAACGGTCGCCTAAAAACTGAACCAGCTGAATAGTGACGATCAGCACAATGATGGTGGCTACCATGATGTGATTATCAAAACGCTGATAGCCGTAAACCACGGCCAGATAGCCAATCCCCCCGGCACCGATCGTTCCGGCGATAGCGGAATACTCAATCATCGAAATAAGATTCAGCACAATGGCTGCCACTATTGCGGGCAGGGCTTCACTGATCTGGGCGCGGGTAATGATTTGCCACGTGGAACCACCGGACACCAGGCCCACGGCGGTGACATCAGCGGGCAGTTCACGCAACGCATTGCTGACCAGTCGGGCAAAAAAGGGCGTGCCGGCGATGATCATTGGCACCACAGCTGCGGGGATACCAATGGTGGTGCCGGTCAGCCAGAAGGTAAAAGGGATAATGGCGGCCATCAGCACCAGAAAAGGGAGTGAACGACCCATGTTGATGATCCAGCCCAGAATCTGGTGCAACGTCCTGTGCGGAAACAGCCCCTGCCGCGAGGTGTTAAACAGCACCACTCCCAGCAGGCCACCCAGCGTCACCACAAACAGCATCACCACTGCCACCATCAGCCAGGTTTCTCCATAGGCGGGCAGCATCAGCGCCGGGATTTGGTTCCACGGCGTATCCTGACTCAGTACGTCAGCAGGTTTCATACCACCTCCTGCAGGGCCGCACGTTGTTCCAGAATCTCAGCATGAATGCCATAGTGCTGTAGCTGCTCCGTCACCTGCCGGGGCGTGACGCCAGAATGGGAAAAACGAATGGCCACCCGCATCCGTCCCGCCAGCGCATCGCCAACCTGCTCAACATGGGCCGCCAGCAGATCCACCTGCACGGCAAACTGCTGCGTCAGACGGCTGATCCAGTCGATGGCAATCGGGCGATCGCCGTAGGTGAGTTGCAGCAGCAGATCGCCGGACCCGGCGAGTGGCTGGAGTGGGAACAGCTGCTGACCCAGCGACGAATCGGGCGTGGCCAGCAGCTGACGTAAATGGCCCTGTTGCACCAGCCTGCCGTCTGCAATCTGCGCGACGGCGTCGGCTGCGCGCCGCACCACATCCATTTCGTGGGTAATAAAGATGATTGATAGCCCAAACTGATCGCGCAGGGTTTTCAGTAACGTCAGAATGGCGCGGGTGGCATCCGGATCAAGCCCGGACGTGGCCTCGTCAGCCAGCAACACCGAGGGCTTGAGCGCCAGCGCCCGGGCGATACCCACACGCTGGCGCTGGCCGCCCGAGAGCTGAGACGGATAAAAGCCCGCCTTGTCACTCAGACCGACGCTCTCCAGTAGCGTGCCAACATGGCGTTTGATCTCTCCAGGCACCACGCCCAGCCACTCCAGCGGCAGCGCCACATTTTCCCAGGCAGTTTTGCGCTGCAGCAGCGCGGATGACTGGAACACGGTGCCTATCGCCCGACGTTTGTGACGTAAAGTCTCGCCCGTGTAATGTGACAGATCCTCGCCATTGACCCGGATGCTTCCCGATGTTGGTCGCTCCAGCAGACTGATGCACTTTGCCAGCGTCGATTTTCCCGCGCCGCTTGGCCCGACGACCGCCGTAATTGAACCGGCAGGAACGCTGAGCGTAATATCTTTCAGCACCTCAATCTGACGGTTCTGTGGCCCGGCGTACGTTTTACTCAGCCCCGTAATCTCAATCATGAGGCCTCCACACTTTCTGTCCATTGCTCCGCGCCGGAAATACAACGATAACCGGCACCCGGATGCGGCAATGCCAGCCGCGGTCCCTGTCCGAACAACTTTTCACGCAGCGTGCCGGGTTGATAGTCCTGCTTGTAAACGCCGCGCTTTTGCAGTTCCGGCACCAGCAGTTCCACCACGTCAGTAAAGGTTTCATGCGTCACGGCGTAGGCGAGGTTAAACCCGTCAACGTCGGTCTCTTCAACCCATCTCTGCAGTTCATCCGCTACGGTTTCGGCACTGCCCACCAGCAACGGGCCAAAACCGCCAATGCCCACCCAGTCAGCCAGACCCTGCACCGTCCACTGACGATTGGGATCGGCGGTGGAGAAGGTCTCAACCGCCGACTGAATCGCATTGGTATGCAGATGCTTCAGTACCTGATCCGGCTGATACTGCCCGAAATCAATACCGGTCCAGCCCGATATCAGCGCCAGTGCGCCTTCATAACTGACATAGCTTTTGTACTCCTGCCATTTCGCCTGCGCCGCCAGGTCGGTTTCACCCACAATCACCGTCTGCAGATTGAAGATCAGGATGGAACGCGGGTCGCGTCCCGCCTCAGCGGCCCTGCGGCGAATATCTGCCACAGTTTTCTTCAGCAGTTCTTTCGACGGTGCCGCGACAAATACACATTCAGCATGCTCCGCTGCAAAGGCTTTACCGCGGCTGGAGGCACCGGCCTGGTATAGCACCGGCGTGCGCTGCGGTGACGGCTCGCAAAGATGAATGCCCGGCACCTGGAAAAACGTTCCCTGATGGTTAATCGGATGGATTTTATTGGGGTCGCTGAAAATATGACGTTCACGATCACGCAGGACAGCGCCGTCTTCCCAGCTTCCTTCAAGCAGCTTATAGATAACCTGCAGATACTCATCGGCGTAGTCGTAGCGCGCATCGTGGTCGGTCTGAGCCTGATGCCCGATATTGCGTGCGCCACTTTCCAGGTAGGAGGTGACAATATTCCAGCCAATACGGCCTTTGGTCAGATGATCCAGGGTCGAGATCCGACGCGCAAACGGATAAGGATGTTCAAACGACAGCGAGGCGGTCAGGCCAAAGCCCAGGTGTTCCGTCACCATGGCCATCGGCGTGATTAACGCCAGCGGATCGTTTACCGGCACCTGTGTAGCCTGACGGATAGCAGCATGGTTATTACCGTTGAGCACGTCATAGACACCCAGCACATCAGCAATAAACAGCCCATCAAATTTACCGCGCTCCAGCAGGCGCGCTAAATCGGTCCAGTACTCCAGATCTTTATACTGCCATGAGCGGTCGCGGGGATGCGCCCACAAGCCGGGTGACTGATGACCAACACAGTTCATATCGAAAGCATTCAGGCGAATTTCACGTTGCGATGACATAGCGACTCCTGAGCGGATGCGGCAATCGCTTGCCGCCCACTTTTTAATGTGTGTTTTAAAAGGAAGATTCAGTAGGTGAGTGAGCCGGGACATCGCTCGCTGACAGGCAGCGACAGGGCATTCAGCAGTTGCCGTGCAACAGACTCAGCATGTTCCGCCACCTGCGGTAATCCCATCAGCTCGCCAAAGCGACCCCGTGCGGCAGGCCCGGCGACATACAGTCCGGGATTCGCTTCACCATTCACATTCAGCGTCTGAGACAGCGCATTAACCTCGATCCCCAGCGCCAGCGGGTCAGGCTGGATAACGCCATCGCCATGGAGCTGACGCAGCAGCGCATTGCTGTTAAGCAGCGCGTTGTGTGCAGGGCCGGTGGTGACAATGACTTTCTTCACCTCCAGCATGTGTGATTGCCCACCACGCAGGCGCAGCGTCAGCCGGAGCGTTGCGCCATCTGATTCGGCGGCGATAAGGCGCGCCGCCAGCAGAGTCAGCTGACCGCTGGCCTGCTGCTGGCTGAGAACCTGGCTCACCTGCGGCGCAATCCGGTAGCGGTGAACATCCCACCAGGGGCGCAGATGATGCAGAAAGCGTTGCTGTTCGTGCAGCGAGAGGCTCTGCCAGATGCGCTGACCGTTACGACGAATCTCATCCAGCACCAGCTGCCAGGGCAGATTCAGCGCCGCCGCCTGTTTAACTTCCTGACGCACCCGATGTAGCCAGCCGCGCGCGGTGGCGGATTGCGGCTGACCGTAATCCAGCGTGTAGTTCTCAAAACTGCCACTCAGGTTGGCACGCGGCAGCTGGCCACGACGTGAGAAGACGGTAATCTTTCCACGGTGCTGCTGGCGATGCAGCGACGCCACCACATCGGACATCGTCAGGCCAGAACCGATAATCGCGACCCGATCATCAGGGGCGACCTGCGCCAGTGCGTCGCGCTGCCAGGGATTGGCAATCAAACCCGGATGGCCCTTCAGCGGCCTCAGCAGAGCAGGCAGATCCGGCGGGGGATGACTGATCGCCAGCACTACCTGATCGGCATGAATCTGCTGCCCGGAGGCCGTGGTCACCACGCCATTCTTAAAGGCAACCGCACTGTCACGCAGATGGCTCAGTTTCACCGGTGAGTGCTGCTGATAATAAACAAACTGCGCATTGACCCAACGCCCGAACTCACCGCGTTGCGGGTAGACGTTGCCGTCATGCCACAGCGCTTCCGGATCGGCCCTGAAGCCGGGAGAGGCGCGATAGTCGCGATCGAAAACACCCTCTTCATCACCGGCAAGCTGCATTCTGCCAGCCGGCACATTAATGCGGTGGGCCGGATCGGTGGTGCCGTATGCCACACCCTGCGCCAGCTGTGCGCGGGGTTCAATCACCGTCACCTGCAACCCCGCCTGGCCAGCGCGGGCCAGATGGATAGCCAGCGCAGTACCGGTGAACCCGCCGCCAATAATGACAATCTGCTGTTGTGACATAAGCGAGCCTTTTTCTGTTAGCTGACTAGCTGGCGCTGGCCTGTTTAGCCGGACGACGGTCGCCGCCGATGGTTTCACCAAACGGACCGGTGTTGACGCTGCGCTGTTTCTTTTCGGCGTTGGCGGCCAGCGGCAACAACGGCATGACCAGCTCAGCAAAGCGGTGTGCCTCTTCAAGATGCGGATAGCCAGAGAAGATAAAGTTCTCAATGCCCAGTGCCTGATACTCCCGGATGCGGTCGGCAACCTGCTGCGGATTGCCGACCAGCGCCGTTCCTGCACCGCCGCGCACCAGGCCGACGCCTGCCCAGAGATTGGGACCAATGCGCAGGCTCTCCCGCGACCCCTGATGCAGGGCACTCATCCGTGCCTGACCGGCGGAGTCCATGCGGGCAAAGATCTTCTGCGCGGCGGCGATAGTCTCTTCATCCAGATGAGAAATCAGTCGATCGGCGGCCGCCCAGGCTTCCTCTTCCGTTTCACGTACAATGACATGTAAGCGGATGCCATAAGAGAGCGTGCGACCATTCTCCTGCGCCCGCTGACGAACCACCGCCAGCTTCTCCGCGACCTGTTCAACCGGCTCGCCCCACGTCAGATAGGTATCGATCTGATTCGCCGCAACGTCGATAGCGGCCTCAGACGAGCCACCGAAATAGAGTGGCGGACCGTCTTCCTGCACCGGCGGGAAGAGGATCTCGGCGCCTTCCACGCGAATATGTTCACCTTCAAAGTCTACCTTCTCGCCTTTCAGCAGACGGGAGTAAACCTCAAGAAACTCTTTGGTCACCTGATAGCGCTCTTCATGACTCAGGAAGATGCCGTCACCTTTGTTCTCTACCGGATCACCACCCGTAACCACGTTGATCAGCAACCGGCCGCCGGAGAGACGGTCCAGCGTCGCCGCCATCCGCGCCGCCAGGCTGGGCGGTTGCAGGCCGGGACGCACGGCCACTAAATAGCGCAGCTTTTTGGTGATCGGTGCCAGTGCCGAGGCGACCAGCCATGAATCCTCGCAGCTTTTACCGGTCGGGATTAACACACCGTAGTAGCCCAGATTATCTGCCGCCAGCGCAACCTGCTGTAGATAGGATAAATCGACTGCTCTGCCGCCTTCGGTGGTGCCCAGATAGCGCCCGTCGCCGTGAGTAGGCAGAAACCAGAAGAGGTTGAGGTTTTCCTGTGTCGCATGACTCATTAGCAGATTCCTTTATAACGATATTAAAATTTATCACATAGGGTTAATCCCTTTGGTTATATAGCCTCTAGCAGGATGCGTGCCACTGCGATGAAATATTTTTATTATTAAAATTCAGAAAGTTATCTATTTGACGTCAGTCGCTAATTTGCTGCATTCGCAACAGGCATAGTTGCATCCTGCTGCATTGGCAACAATCTGACTCGTTCCGCCTCTCGTTTCGGTGTCAGCGGCGCGGTATGGTCATGGTTTTCCCCTTCATCCGGTAAATGAGATGCAGATATCCAGCCCTGAGTTAATTGACCCCGCATCGCGCGCCTTTAAAAGCGTGCTGGATCAGCTCGCGCCCACCGATGCGACGGTACTAATCATCGGTGAAACCGGCACCGGCAAAGAGGTGATGGCGCGCTATCTGCATCACCATAGCGCCCGCAGCCGGCAGCCTTTTCTGGCGGTTAACTGCGGCGCACTTACCGAGAGCCTGGCGGAGTCGGAGCTGTTTGGTCATGAGAAAGGCGCCTTTACCGGCGCACAGGACAGGCATCGTGGCTGGTTTGAGGCGGCAGAGGGCGGCACGCTGCTGCTGGATGAGATTGGTGAGCTAAGCCCGTCGCTGCAGGTGAAGCTGCTACGCGTGCTGCAGGAGCGTGAGATTACCCGCGTGGGGTCGTCCAGGCCGCTAAAAGTCAATGTGCGGGTCATTGCCGCGACCAACCGGGATCTGGCGGTGGCTATCCGTGAACGGCGATTCCGGGAAGACCTCTATTACCGGCTGAACGTGGCCAGCGTCACACTGCCGCCGCTGCGCCAGCGCTGCGAAGATATCCCGGTGCTGGCCAGTCACTTCCTGCAGATCTATGCGCGCCGTCTTGGTCGTCCTCAGCTTCGCCTCAGTGATGAAGCCATGACGGTGTTGATGAACTACAGCTGGCCGGGCAACATCCGTGAACTGGAGAACACGCTGCACAACGCCGTGCTGCTAAGCAAAACCTCACTGGTTACGCCGCAGCAGCTGCGGCTAAGCCCTCTTGCGGGGAGCGACCTGCCGCAGGGAGAGGAGGCGCTGGATCAGTTTTTACGCCAGCAGATGCAGCAGAGTGATATGCCGATCTATCCCCGGGTGATTGCCGCGCTGGTGAAAAATGCGCTGGAACTCACCCAGGGTAATCAGTTACAGGCGGCCGCGCTGCTGGGTATCAGCCGACATACATTGCGCACGCAGCTGGGACATCTGGGTGTGATTAAACCGCGCCGCGGTTCAGTGCGTCAGCGCGATGCTTCTCCTGGTCTGCAGCCTGAGCGGGAGCGGGAACTGCGTATTGGTTATCAGAAATTTGGCAACCTTGGCATTCTGAAAGCCCGCCAGTCGCTGGAGCAGCAGCTGGCCGGGCAGGGTGTCAGCGTCATGTGGAGTGAATTTCCTGCGGGTCCGCAGCTTCTGCATGCACTGAGCAATAAGGAGATCGATTTCGGTACCACTGGTGAAGTTCCCCCCTTGTTTGCGCAGGCCAGCAACAGTCCGATGGTCTATGTCGCCTGGGAACCTGCCGCCCCGCAGAGCGTGGCGCTGCTGGTGCCGAACAGCAGCCCGGTTCAGCAGATTGGCGATCTCAGGGGCAAACGTATTGCCGTGAATCGCGGCTCCAACGTTCACTATCTGTTGTTGCAGATTCTGGATGAGGCGGGTTTAGCGCTGGATGAGGTGCGCATTGTCTATGCCCCGCCTAAATATCCGCTGACGCCCAGCGATCTCAACGCGGTGGATGCCTGGATGATGTGGGATCCGTTACTCAGCGATGCGGAGAACAGCGGAGAGTTCAGGGTAATTGCGGATGGCACAGGCCGGGTCAATAACCATCAGTTTTACCTGGCTGAGCGCGGATTTGCGACGCAATCTGGCGATCTGTTGCAGGTTCTGCTTGGCGCACTGGAGCAGACCGGTCGCTACATCGATGCGCATCGTGCTGAAGCTGCCGGGCTGCTCTCCACGGAACTCGGTATCTCTGCAACCTCACTGATGCACGCCTTAGCCCGGCGCAGCCATCAGACCCAGAGAATGAACCTGGCCATCATCCGGGAACAGCAGACCATCGCGGACCGCTTCTATGCGCTGGGGTTATTCAGTCGCGCCATTCGCGTACGCGAGTCGGTCTGGCATCCATAGCGTTTTTTTAGCTAAGCATCGAACATTTCATCGCTAAGCGCTTCAACCCGCGTTTGTTATGTTGCGCAGACAACAACCAGACTCAGGAAAGAGAGATGAAAAAAGTTTTACTCAGTGCTTTGATTATTGCCGCCCAGGCGGGTTTCGCGTTCAACACCCAGGCAGCAGAAAAACCCGAGACAGTGAATATCGGTTTTCAGAAAGCCAATATTTTCGCGCTGCTGAAGTATCGCGGCACGCTGGATCAGGAATTTAAAAAGCAGGGTATTGCGGTGCACTGGATTGAGTTCCCGGCCGGACCGCAGATGCTGGAAGGCTTAAACATCGGCAGTATCGATCTGGCCGCTACCGGCGACGCGCCACCGACGTTCGCGCAGGCAGCGCAGGCCGATCTGGTTTATCTGGGACACTCGCCAGCTAACCCTAAAACCGAAGCGATTGTGGTGCCCGCTGACTCCCCGATCAAAAGCGTGGCGGATCTCAAAGGTAAGCGTGTGGCGCTGAACAAAGGCTCTGACGTTAACTATCTGCTGGTCACCGCGCTGGAGCAGGCAGGGCTGACCTATAAAGACATTACGCCGGTCTATCTGCCACCTGCTGATGCGCGCGCCGCTTTCCAGCGCGGCGCGGTGGATGCCTGGGTCATCTGGGATCCCTACTACGCCGAAGTGGAAACTAATGCCCACGCACGGCTGATTAAAAATGCCGAAGGGCTGGTGCCGCACTACACCTTCTATCTTGCCAGCCGTAAGTTCGCGGAGCGCTATCCACAAATTGCTTCTGAGGTGGTGGATGAGCTGGGTTCACTGAGTCAGTGGGCTAATAAAAATCAGGAAGAGGCCGCAAAAATCATGTCCACCTCAACCGGTCTGCCGCAGCCGATCTGGCAGCGTGCGCTGTCAAGGATGCCGTTTGGCGCGGAGCGGATGACGCCAGAAGTCTTCACCCAGCAGCAGGCGCTGGCAGATACCTTTACCCGGATTGGTCTGTTGCCGGTGAAAGTCGATATCCGCAGCGCGACGTGGTCACAGGATAAGAAATAAAGGAAAGGCGGGCGGATGCAGTAGAAAAGACGGGAGCATCCGCTTAGTTTGTGCCCGGCAACTGATCGGGCTTATAGCGGCTATTCAGCACGCTTAAATCCACTTTTTTTGCTGCGCGATCAAGGTCATAGGTCGCCTGTATGCGTAGCCACATTTCAGGCGTACTGCCGATCACAGCAGATAATCTGATGGCCATTTCTGGGGTGACAGCAGTAGTTCCGGAAACCATTCTGGAAACAGTCGAAGGTGCAATTGCCAAAGCACGAGCCAGTTCCCTGATCCCGATACCGAGGTCTTCCATGATATCGGAAATAACTTCACCAGCGTGCGGGGGGTTATGCATTTTCATCAGTGATAATCCTCATAATCCAGAATCCAGGCATCCCCATCTTTAAACTCAAAAGTAATGCGCCAGTTCCCTGTAACCGTGATCGACCAGATACCTTGTCTGTCACCTTTAAGTTGATGCAGCCTGTAGCCGCTGAGGTTCATATCCTCAATATTTTCAGCAAGGTCGATAACCCTTAAGCGAGTACGTAACCGTTTTTCATGGGCTGCATTAATTTTTCTGGTTGAGCCGGTGGTGTAAAAATCTTCAAGACCCTTGTGTAGCCAGGTTTTGATCATCCGTGTTTCCCAGTGTTGCCTGATGTGGAACATCATAGCGCGTGTTGCATGCCATGCAACAGAAGGGTTAACAGACAGCATTTTCTTAAAGAAGATGAGTCATACAGTTATAACACTGATTTAACAGACTTTACAGGTTGATACTCTCTCTTCAATATTCACATCTACGCATCCGCTCCTCACTGATATTCCGGCCTCAGCAGGCAACGACTGCGGAGCTGGAAGGCATAGCCGTAAGAGTGGCCGCCTCACTGATGGATAAAAAACAGTTAAGCGAACTCAAAAAACTTTGCGCGCTTCAGCACAGGAAAAAGCGTGTGGCAGGACGGCGGAGGCTGGCCTGGCCGGCAGGGAGAAAAACGGATTCTAGCGAAGCGGCGCCGATATTTCAAAGAGTTACACCATATTTATTTCACCAGGCTGCGCCATAAGCTGTTCTACACTTACACCTTCAGTCACGCCATTTGACTGAAAAAGCAGCATCACGAAGAGGGTGGTGACGGCAATGCATTACGCTGTCGCCCCCCTCAAAACTGATCATGCAAGAGAGGTGAATATTATGAAAGCAGTTGTCTATAACGGACCTTTTGACGTTTCAGTCAAAGACGTTCCGGATCCGAAAATCGTTCGTCCCACCGATGTCATTGTCCGTATTACCACCACCAATATCTGCGGTTCTGACTTACATATGTACGAAGGACGAACCAGCTTTGAGCAGGGTCGCATCTTCGGCCATGAGAATCTGGGCCAGGTTGTTGAAATTGGTAGCGGTGTAGAGCGGATTAAAGTCGGTGATTATGTCTGCCTGCCCTTTAATGTCGGCTGCGGCTTCTGTGAAAACTGCGAGAAGGGGTTAACCGGTTACTGTCTGACAGCAAATCCGGGTACGGCCGGTGCCGCCTATGGCTTTGCGGAGATGGGCGAATGGGAGGGAGGACAGGCGGAGTTACTTCGTGTTCCTTTTGCTGACTTTAACTGCCTGGTACTGCCGCCGGATGCGTCAGAAAAGGAGGAAGACTACGTTATGCTGTCCGACATCTTCCCCACCGGCTGGCATGCCACTGAGCTGGCAGGCTTGCGCCCTGGCGAGAGTGTTGCCATTTACGGCGCTGGCCCGGTCGGCTTAATGGCGGCACATTCGGCCATGATTAAAGGCGCATCACAGGTCTTTGTGGTCGATACCCATCCAGACAGACTGGCGTTAGCCGAACAGATTGGTGCAGTGGCGATCAATGGCGTGGGCGATGATGCGGTCAATAAAATCCTCGAACTCACCGATGGACGCGGCACGGATTGCGGTTGCGAATGCGTCGGCTACCAATGCTGTAATAAACATGGGCATGAAGATAACTCCGCCACGCTGAACAGTCTTGTCGCGTCAACCAAAGCCACGGGCGGCATTGGTACGGTAGGCGTTTTTGTTCCTCAGGATCCCGGCGGGGCAACCGAACTGGCTAAAGAGGGTAAAGTGCCGTTCGATTTTGGTACGTTCTGGTTTAAAGGTCAGTCAATGAAGACCGGTCAGTGTAACGTGAAAGCCTACAACCGCCAGCTCGCAAGGCTTATCCACCAGGGCAGAGCCAATCCGGCGCAGATCATCTCACATCGTCTTGCACTGGCAGATGCTCCCGAAGGCTATAAGCATTTTGATGACCGGGATAATGGCTGGACAAAAGTCATTCTGAAACCCTGAATCGTGTCGCACAGGACATAAGTCACATTCAGGCTGTGGTGAGAAGGAGATCTAATAGCCTGTCTGTGGTTTGGTGCTTTCAGGGTGTGTGATGAACGTTTCGGGAAAAAGGATAAGTGAAAGTACCCGGGAGTTTTGAAAATTTTACTCAACAGTTTTTCCGTTAACTGAAGTAGCCTTTACCTTCTCGAGCAATTCAACGTTCACTTTAACGGATGCTGTAAATGTGCAATGACTGGTTAACAGGTCTCCACCCTGATACTATAAAGACCTGTTAAGCAGTCCTGGAGGCCTTATGCCACACATCATTTTAAGCGATACCAGCGCCAGTGTAAGCGAACTGAAAAAAAACCCGATGGCCACAGTCAATGCCGGGGACGGTTATCCCGTTGCCATTCTCAACCGCAACCAGCCCGCATTCTATTGCGTGCCGGCTGAGCTTTATGAACAGATGCTTGATGCCCTTGACAATAACGAACTGGCTAAGTTGGTCCATGCACGCAGCAACCAGCCTCTGCTCGATGTCGATCTGGATGCGCTTTTGTGAGTTATACGGTCAAACTCAGAGAAGAGGCTTTTAAAGAGTGGCAGTAGCTGGGCAAATCTCTCAAGCAGTAGTTTGCTAAAAAGTTTAAGAAATGTTGTAACAATCCCCATATCCCCTCGGCAAAACTACATGGGATTTAATACTGCTACAAAATCAAACTTCGGGCGTCCGGTTTTCGGCTGGTTTATCAGGTGATCGACGATCAACTGATCGTTGCCGTAGTGGCTGTCGGTGAGCGTGAGCGCATTGATGTTTAACATCTTGCCAATGAGCGGATGCGGTAGAGAGGCCGGGGCTTGGCAATACATGCATATTTTCGGTGGTGTGTACAAGCTTCCTCAGGATTTACTGCTATTAATAAATTAAATTTTTAGATATAAATATATCTTTCTTGGATATGTTTGGTTTTTTATATCACTTCAAATCTTATATAAACATAATTATATGAAGTTAGGACAACAACCTAAGCGTAATCACTGGCAAGTTATTGTGCGCGGAGGGATGATTAAACATATTTATATAAGGTTGAGATTAAAGATGGGAGTACGTGAATTCTCCTCCTAGCAAATGGAAGTCCAACTATATTAAGTAGGGATTTTTATCTAAAATCCAGTTTCTCTGTTAGGCAGACTTTGGTCTTAAAAAATAGCGTTGTAAACGCCAGGCGCATCCCAATAAAATATATAGAAATTCATTTTAACTATATAAAAACATAAAATCGAGGGATAGGGTGGAAGTGACGGTAGATTATTAACGATAATTATGTTAATTTTCCCATTGGAGCTGGCATAACTAAAATACAACAACTCTTCTAAAATATTAAAATTTAATTTCTTTGTTGAGCGCGAAATTAAACCAACTCTAGCGTTAAAAAAACATAATAAAATCACACAACTTCTGGAAAAAAACTTGTAATAAGATAAAGTTTTTAATAAGTGGCGATGACTATCAAAGAATTAAGGTATAGGAACATAAGAAAGCTTGGTTTTCATGGCAAGCATGGGAAATCACCTTTAACAAATAATTTAATTTCACCCAAGAAAATAAATATAATATCAGGTCCAAACGGAAGAGGTAAATCCACCATACTTGATATAATTCGTTGTACCGACAAAGCGAGCACATTAAAAACCATATCTCGAGAAAATATGCGAGCAGATATCTAGGCTCGCATTGAAATTGACTTTACTGATGATAGGTCTCTTATTGTCATTTTTAATTCTCAAGGCTATGGTCAATCTTATGCTGGAGTTCTGGTAAATTTAAGTAATGAACCATAGGATTATCAAGGGATTATTCACATAGCTAACAAAGGTGATGAAGACTTGTTTGGTTTTGGTTTGTGCATAAAAAGGTTAGGGTTAAAAATATGCTATCGAAACTCACATGATTTATATGATTTATTAATTGAAGACATAATCCCTCACTTAAATAAAGATACCACTTTCTTAGTTGGTATAGCAGCATCAAAACTAAAAGATGATACTTTTTTCTACGAAATCCCAGGCGAAAAAGTCTTTAAAATACATAAAGATAACTACTTATCCCCATCAGTCCATGACTATGAATCTGTTATGATTTGGTTTAATGACGATCAAGTTCAACCCTATCAGGTCAGGCTCGATAATCTCCCTGCAGGATGGAAATGATTTTCTGGTCTTTTAACATGACCTTAATTCAATCCACAGACTCAATATGCATAATTGAAGAACCTGAAACCCATTTGCATCTACACCTACTGAGAGTCTTGATCAAAAGACTAAGAGAAAACTCTCAAAATAGGAGGCAGCAACTATTCCTGAGCACTAACTCTTCAATTTTCTTAGATAATGAAATCTGGGATAAAAAAGAAACTAATCTCTATGTAACAGATGGTTATGGGATCAATGAATTTAACCGGTCAGCAAGCTATCTCTCAATGATGGGATTCAAACCTGGGGGTGTTTTTCAAGCTAATGGGATCACTTGGATCGAAGTAGTAAGTGACAGATTATATAAAGCACTGGTTGAGTTTATTCTGTAAAAAAAATAAAGAAATGAAACTCCAATAGAAAATGTTCATTATGCATTTTTGCCTTATGGTGGTGCCATGATGAAGCATTTTTCCGCGGATGATTCTGATAGTATTAATGTTCTCATGGTAAATAAAAATTCTGTATTCCTTGCCGATAAAGATAATGATTACAAAGGAGACGATCCCCTTAGGCCAACACTTATCAAACCGGGTAGTTACAAAGAAAAATCAGGAGAACTTTAACAACCTGGATTACACAAGGCTATACTTTGGAAAAGTACCTGCGAAAAGCTTTTTTTAATGCCACATTCAAAATCGAAGATGGAGTCACAAAATTAAAATCTGGTCACAGTAAGGTCAAAGCAGCATATAAATTTGAACAGGAAGTCAAAGATTTTTCATGTAGCTATGCTCATGTTTCAAACCTCCTACAGTTAATTGAGTGGTTGAAGAATTTTATTGAATCAGGGATTCTCATGAATATCAATAAAAAATCACACCCTGCATGTTTGTGTAAATATAGGTTAATAGCATACTGACAAGACACTTAATAGCAAGCTTGGTATTTTATTAAACGGCCGTTTGGCCGTTTAATGATGGGAAGCTACTTTCTTCTGGAGGGTAGCAGTTCATCTGCAAGCCACTCGACAACCTGACTCCGGTTTAGACCTGTAGCATTAGCATGGCTGTCTATTTTTCTGATGACTGCCAGGCGTAGTGAAAGTGATACTGGCTTTTTTCCTTCTTTATCCAAATTTACACTACCTGATGAGCTCGCCAAAACTCCGCTTTGCTCACGTGATGCCAAAACATCGCGCATGTAGCTGAAAAGCTTCGGTGTCAGTGAACCTTTATCTGCTAACTGGTACTTGCTTGTTGACTTATTGAATTTGATACCAGCCTGAAATTCTTCCCTCACTTCCCTAAGATCACGCGTAAAAGTTGGTTCGGAGCAGTCCATCTCCTGAAAAAGCGTGTCCTTACGCACAGGTTTTCCTGTACTCAGTAAGACAATAAGTTTGTACTGCCTGTACTGTTTAGGGCTGATGGTCATAGCACACCATATCTCAATAAATTTCATTCCTCACTGACGTGAGGCTAATATGACATTGTCAAACTGCTTAGCGATGCCGCAATACTTTGAGCGCTCCAGTACGGTTGCAGCCCAGTTGCGGTGTGTTGCAGGTTCACACATTGCTCCCTGCGATTTAAATACGGCCTGGGACGAATTGAGTATGCGTAAGGCGTCCTCATAGTCGTCTTTCTCCACCATCAGCCCCTGATGTATCAATGTCAGGTGTGAAGGGTGAATCGCCGTTTTCCCCACCAGGCCGTGCGTAACATCCTGCATCAGTTCGCGCTGCAGCAGCTCTACATTGTCGATTTGCTCGCACACCGGAGCTGTCAGCGAAAATCCTCTTGATGCGAACACAGATACCAGCATTTTTACAACATAGCCCATTGGGCCTTCATAAAGTGTGAGGTCCTTTGGATGGCGCATAGAAATGACACTCATGAGGTCATTGCCACCGATACGTAAAGCGACTATGCGCTCCCGGCAAGGATGGCTTCCAAGCAACTCGGCCAGTTCAGTCATTTCTCTTACGTCATACACCTCACGCGTCTCAAGCGTTGGCATGATAGCGAGATGGGTACCAGAAATGATTTCCCACCATGACGGTAAATTAGTTCGGGTAAACTTTGGCACAACAAAACCATCAATTCCGACAAGATCGCATGTTTCAACGAGTTCCTGCGCCATTTGTTCATGGCGGGGCCGGATAAAGACAAGTGGGCGATTTTCTGTGTTTACATCTGACGCACTGGACTTCAGTTCTGCCAGTAATGCTGAAAGATTAGACAGAGCTATATCGACCTGTTCTTCACTCACCGCATCTTCTAGGCAGATAACCATGGAGCGAAGCTCAGGAATTTTGCCATACAGAATGACCTCAGCCAGATCGGTTCGGGTGGCAGGCATGTAGAGCGTTGCGCCGAGCATAAAGGGAGAAATTACCTTGTTCATTACGCCACCTTTTTGATGATAGTGACCGCACGATATTGTCCCAGAGTTTCACCGACTTCCTCAATTGTGATGCCACGCTGCTCAGCCAGATAAACAAGCAGTTCAACATCCTTGTCATCTTTGCGCTTCACTAAGACGTGCTCGGGCACCCGACGAAGTACGGCACGTGTTGCTTCGGCTATACCGGGCTTAATACGATTAATATTTGTGATGTCATATTTCGCGGCCAGTGACGCGACAACATTCGTGCTGATTGTTCGCTGATCGCTGATTTGGGATGAGTAGGGAACAGCACCTGCCACGTCATAGTGTCGGACTTTATTTCTGAAGTGATCGACCGTGTCCACCAACATCGTGCTGCACTCAAACTCCTGTAAGTGGTCGCATTTTACGCAGCCGTGAAAGCCGTATTCTGTCCAGACTGACCGTGAAACCATCCCCGATACGGGTGCACCCATAATGCCGAACGGGATTAACCAGTCATCATCCGAAGCAGCAAGCCAGGCGCAACCAGCGGGATCGGCCAATACCGCAAGATGGGGAAACTCAGGATACCCTTCACGACCTTTCAGGCTCTCCACCAGCTGTCCTGTAATAGCGCCTTTTCCTGTCCAGCCATCAACGAAGACAATTCCATGGGTACCGTGTTTTGCTTCGATAAACTCCAGCGCATTTAAATCAATCCCTCTGTCCCGGATGATGCTGATCCCATAATGGTGAGATTCATGGCCCATATCGGTAATAGCTCGCTGAAGCATGACGCCCAGAGGGACACCGGCACGTACCAAGCTAACGAGAACTACAGGGCCGTTTACCGTCTGGCTCACCAGCCCCTTCGCAAGACTGATGACATCTGCTGCCAGCCGCGATGCGCCTGCGTCCAGTGCTCGCCCAAACAATTCAAGGTGCGCCGCTGTAGGTGCAGGCTCCTGACTCAGCATGTCGGAATAATGCTTCTGCCCTGACTGGATGAGTTTTTCCTTTTCATCGACGGAGGTCATTTCCATCTCAACAGGGGTCAAAAGGAACTGAACGTCAGTCTCAAGGTAAGAACCGTGAAAGGGTGTTGGTTCGAGAATATTTGTGGTCATAATTATGTTATCCCCTAAAAGACTTTCTGGCTGACTGCATCCGCAAACTGGCTTCTGGACGGCATACCAAACCACTGGCAATGCTTCATGAACGTGTGGTCGCTCAGACTGTCACCAAGACCGATCACCGGAAAAGCCCCACGTTCCTCACGCAGCTTTTTCAGTAACCATTCGACGGCATGGCCTTTCTGGATACAGTTGGGGATCCATGCAACGTTGTTGCCATTCTGATGAATGTAAAAATCCGAGGTATCAAATGCCTTCACTGCTTTTGCATTGAAATCAAAAAGCTCTTGGATCCGTGTACTGTCACGGTGCTTCATGACGAAATACACGGGAGTACCGGCATACTCGTAATTGATGCGGCACCAGGCATCGATACCCGCAGCTTCCAGCTCATCGCTCAGTATCTTCTGATATGAAAGTAACTTTTCCCGCAGCCCCGTCAGTGCCGACTGAACATTGTGCGCCCACTCTTCATTTACCGAGCCGTCAGGATTCGTAATAACGGCCCCATGTGTCATGACCTTCCAGGAGGTAAATGGGATCTGTACGCGAGCGGTTTCTTCAGTGCCACGTGCAGTCACCGGTATCAGTTCGGCGGTCGCAAGCAACCAGTCCACCATCATGGCCTGCGTTTCAGACATATAACTTCGGGGCTGAAGTTCCCTGTCCAGAGCGCCTACGCGAAATGGCTCTTCACCGTATTCAGCAATCATCTTCCGCTTTGTCTGAAACAGGGTGTCATCGAGGTCACACAAAGCCATAGGTTTATTCATAGCTGATGACCTCTACACGCGGAGCGACCTTGCTCAGTGAGGAAAGCAGCTGAGCACACACTGAAGACGCGGGTGTTTCTACACAGACAATGATGCGGTCAAATTGCTGATGGGCGACGTTATAAATGAAGTTAGGGATCTCCAGACCGTAGTTATCAGTGAATGCAATGACTGATTCAATTGCCATTCCTAGGGCGATAGGCGATCGGGTCAGAGAGCCGTATTTGACGTCAGCACCCTCATGTTCCAGACGTTCGGCCAGCAGGAAGGGTTGCCAGATAAATTCACCGGAACCAATCACCAGAATCTTTTCGCCGCGCTCCGTTCTTATCTGATTGCCGAGGCTGGGCTGGCTTTCCTGCATACCCAGTCTTCCCCAGTCCTGACGGGGCGATAACGAAACCGTGCCGCTTGCAGTCACATTTACATGCGGCATAACGGGCACGGGTGCATCCGGACGAGGTTTCCAGTCCCACTCACCTTTAACCAGTGAGACCACGTCGACCGGCAGTGGGCATTTGTCCTGGATAGCACTCTGGCTCCAGTCTGTGAGGGTGACCGTGACCACACGGCTCACATCTGAAAGGCCGGCATCACGCAATGCCTGGAGCAGGTTGATGAACGTTTTGCCTGTGGTTGCCTCGTCATCAATCAGGACCAGCGTTCTGGCTTCCAGTGCACGGCGACGCAGTGTTGCATCTTCTGGCTGATAAATAAGGTGGTCGGTGGCATGGCTATGGTCTTCTTTGAACTCACAGAGCAGCTCGCCGCCAACAGGATGGCGTGTACTGGTTAAAAACACGGGCTCCGCAATGCGTTTGCTCGCTTCCCGAAATACACCTGCTGCAAGGCCTACAGCCGTCTCTGCCATGCCGATAAAAAGCACCGGTTCAGGTAAATCAGCTGGAATTTCAGCAGACAGCTGAACGTAGGATGCTCTCATGACTCCCGGCGAGACAGGGATGTGTCGGCCAAGCACTTTACTGACAAACAGGAAGGCGCGTTTAGGATTATTGCGCTGGGCAATATCGAACAGTAATTCAAGTTTAACCGTGCTGGTTGTTTTAACGGTCAGGGTTCCGCCAGTGAGCTCACGCTGATAAACCTGTTGTTGTGAAGAGGTCATGTCTTCCTGCCTTAGTTATGATTTTGGGAAGTAGGTGATGGAGTGATAGTGCACACCGGCAGTGGCTTAACGGAGTGAGTGGGGATCACTGTAATGGACTCAAATCGCAAAGCGCTTTGTATGACATCATCATCAGAAATAATCCCCAGTTGCCTTAGAGCGTACAGCCCGGGCAAATTTACCCCACTATGGGATGTGTAGCCTATTCCGCCTGAAGGGCGGAGATTGGCTTCCAGGAGAACGGGGAGTCCATTTTCGTCATTGCGTGTCTGAACGTTGATTAATCCATCCGCACCGAGTGCTTTTGCGCAATCAAGAGCAAGCTGATAAGCCGGACCTTCATTCTCAAGCGTCTGCAGTGAACCCACTTTACTTCTGGCTACCGCAGCAAGCACCCGGCCATTTTCAACCAGCATGTCTACAGAGCGTTCTGGTCCGGGAAGATACGGCATGACTATCTGAACTGGTAATTCTTCTCCGGCGAGTTCGGCACGGCGTAGGGACGCAACGGCCACATCGGGATGAATCTGTCGGTAATCAGGAGTGTTATAAAAGCTGAGTGTTTTGGCACTGTGCTTGAGGATCCAGAATCCAAGGCCATAGATGCCTGTTACGGGTTTAATACAAGGCAGGACACCACGAGACTCGAAATCCTCCACTGTACTGGCAAGTTCCTCAGGGCTTTGTACTTTCACTGAAACCACGGATTGCAGACCGTGTGACAACATTCTGACACTGAACTCTGCTTTATTGTCGGCTAGTTCAAAGGTCTCTGGATTTTTTCCACCCGTTGTCAGCTTGACGCCCAGGGCTTCGATTTCAGTACGAAAGCCCTCAAGCAGTTGGCCGCGTTTTCCCGCGTGGATGGCAACAACATTTTTCTCTCTGCAGACGCTGGCAATGAAAGGCAGCAGGTCATTATTTTCAGCAGGCTCAAGATAAGCGATGTCAGCTTCAGAAAGGATTTCCGGACGCTCAGTGCGGTGGGATGCAATGATCCGGAAATTTTTGCCACACTTTGTGCGGGCCATTTTCACTAAGACAAGCATGTCTTTCTGAGACGATACGCCCTCCATAAACCAGATGGATTCAGGTTTAGCCATTCTGAAGTATTCCTTAAAATTGATGCTGAAATGATGATTCGGTGAGTGTAGGCACATCTGATTTTTTAAGCAATCATATTATGATTATTTAATGCTTGCCCTATTTAAACTAAATTTTAGGTTTTATATAATTTGACTTAAATCATATTTTAATTAAATACTCTTATAAACCAATAATATAAATATCATTAAATTATCAATTTATATTTGTATTCTTGCGCGCCTAAAAAGTCATGTTATGATTGTTTTTCTTTGAAATTATCGACGATTTTACTACAGTAATAACACCTATCAGTAAGGGGATATGATGGTATCTTTAAGTAAGAATCAGACAATTTCGTTGGCTAAATCCAGCAGCGCAATTTCACAAATTCAGTTCGGCCTCGGCTGGGACCCTGCCAAAAAGAAAGGATTGTTTGGCAAGTTACTTGGCGGTGGTGACAGCATCGACCTCGATGCAAGCTGTGTCATGTTAGGTACTTCGGGCAACGTTATTGATACCGTCTGGTTCCGCCAGCTGAAGTCTAACGATGGCTCAATTCAGCACAGTGGTGACAACCGTACAGGCGAAGGTGATGGTGACGACGAAACAATCATCGCTGACCTGTCCCGTCTCCCATCAAATGTTGAGCACCTGGTTCTCACAGTCAACAGTTTTACTGGTCAGAGCTTTAATGATGTTGAAAATGCCTTCTGCCGCGTTGTCGATCAGCAGGGCAAAGAGCTGGCTAAATACACGCTCACTGAACAGGGCTCACACACGGCGGTCATCATCGCTTCTCTGAGTCGCTGCGGCGGTGAGTGGAACTTTACCGCTCACGGTAACGCATCGCGTGGCCGCACCATTCAGGACATGATCCCTGATATCCAAGCGGTAACCCGCTAATGAACCTGACGCCGGGGGGCAATGCCCCCGTTCCTAACCAGTCGCTGGTGGTACGTATATCCTCCGGCACACCCGTAGATGTGTCGTCCTTCCGTCTGTATGACAATGGTAAGGTGCGCGGCGATCTGGACATGATTTTTTACGGCCAGCGTGAGAACGATGACAGCACTATCCGTTACTCCTCATCTGGTAATGAAACCATGTTCACGGTCAGTCTGCCGCAACTGCGTCAGGATGTGCAAAAGGTGGCTTTCACCGCAACCTGTGATGCAGGAAAAAATGTTTCACAGACCGAGCGTCTGGCGATTCAGGTTGAAGTGAATGGCAACGTTATCCTGCGCAGCCATGTCGACCTTTCAGGACGCACTGAGGCGGCACTGATTCTGGGTGAGCTCTACCGACGTCATGGGGAATGGAAGTTCCGCTTTGTGTCACAGGGTTTTAATGGCGGACTTAAACCACTGGCTGAGCACTTTGGCGTGGATATCTCTGACGCTCCTGCTGCCAGCCCTACGCCTCCTCCGGCACCACCAGCACCACCAGCACCACCAGCACCACCAGCACCACCAGCAAAAGTTAATCTGAGTAAGGTCAGCCTCACCAAGGAAAAGCCCTCAATCAGCCTAACCAAAAAAGATGATTACGGCCAAATCTGCATCAATCTTAACTGGAACCAGCGCGGAAGCTCAGGCGGCGGAGGTTTCCTGAAAGGGATATTCAACAACAATAAAGGTATCGATCTGGACCTTGCTGCGTTTGTTGAGCTCTCTGACGGGAACCGCACAATTGTTCAGGCTCTGGGAAATCGTTTCGGCAGCTACAGAAATGAACCTTTCGTCGAGCTTCAGGGTGACGACCGTACCGGTGCGGTGAGCGACGGCGAGTGGATCCATATCAACGGTTCTGAATGGAAAAACATCCGGGAAGTATTGGTCTTTGCCTTTATTTACGAAGGAGTGCCGAGCTGGGAAAACACCGATGGTTCCGTAACCATTACAGTACCGGGACAGCCACCCGTTGAAACGTTCATGACTGAGGGTAACAACCGTCAGAACATGTGTGCTATTGCCCGTCTGGTCAATGAAGGTGGCGCAATCCGCGTTGAGCGCATCAACCGTTATTTTGGCGGCCATCAGGAATTAGACCTGGCGTTCGGCTGGGGCTTCAGCTGGAAAGCTGGCTCTAAATAGTTATCAGAGAGGGTTAGAAATGAGTTTTTTCAACAAGCTTAAAGAGTCATTCAATTCCGGTCGCGAAGAACTGACGAAGCAGGTTGGGCGCTACAAAAACCGCGCTTTTCTTGAAGGTACAGTGGCAGTCTGCGCCCGTATTGCGGTCTCAAGCGATGGCGTCAGCTCTGAAGAGAAGATGAAAATGATGGGCTTCCTGCGTGAATCGCCTGAACTGAACATCTTTGACACGACTGAAGTGATCGAGTTTTTCAACAAGCTGGTGACGTCTTTCAATTTCGACATTGAGGTTGGGAAGGGCGAGACCATGAAGTACATCTTGGCACTTAAAAATAAACCAGAGCAGGCGCAGCTGGCTGTCCGTGTGGGCATCGCAGTGGCAAAAAGCGACGGTAATTTTGATGAAACCGAAATGGCAAATGCTCGCGAAATCATTGAAGCCCTTGGCTTCACGACCAGCGAGTTTGGCCTGTAACGGTTACTGACTTTCAATCTCTGGAGCTAAACACATGCAATCCACCCATATCGGGTTCCCGATCGAGACAGTTGCAGTTTTCCTGCTGCTGTCAGTCGGTGCCATTTTTATCGACTTGTTCATGCACCGCCATGACAAGCCAATCTCCCTGAAGAGCGCTGCAGCCTGGTCGGTCTTTTGGATCCTCATGGCGCTGGCATTTGCAGGCTTCCTGTACATCCATCACGGTGCGGAAGTTGCGAGTCTGTTCGTAACAGGTTACGCCCTGGAAAAAGTGCTGTCGGTCGACAACCTGTTTGTCATGATGGCCATTTTCTCATGGTTCGCCATTCCGAATAACTTCCGTCATCGCGTGTTGTACTGGGGGATTATTGGCGCAATCGTGTTCCGTGGCATTTTCGTCGCCATTGGGACCAGTCTGCTGGCACTGGGCCCGTGGGTGGAAGTGGTGTTTGCCGTGATCGTTGGCTGGACTGCAGTTATGATGCTGAAGAGCGGCGATGACGATAACGAAATTGAAGACTACTCACAGCATCTGGCTTACCGTATGGTTAAACGCTTCTATCCTATCTGGCCGAAGCTGAAGGGCAACGCCTTTGTCATCAGCCAGAAGGACGTCGATGCTGAACTGGCTAAACCTGAGAATGCTGATGTGCAGGTTGGACGTATGCCCAAGGCTGCGCGTTACGCAACCCCGATGCTTCTCTGTTTAGCCGTTGTTGAACTTTCAGATGTGATGTTTGCATTCGATTCAGTCCCGGCAGTCATCGCGGTCAGTCGTGAACCTCTAATCGTATACAGTGCCATGATGTTCGCTATCCTTGGCCTGCGTACGCTTTACTTTGTGCTTGAGGGACTGAAGCAGTATCTGGTTCATCTGGAAAAAGCCGTTATCGTTTTACTGTTCTTCATCGCCGTGAAGCTGGGCCTGAACGCAACTGAGCACTTTTTCCATCACGGCTATTCAATCAGTGCGACCATGAGCCTCTATGTGGTTATGGGTGTACTGGCTCTAGGCATCATTGCAAGTCTGATTTTCCCGGATAAAGAAGAGCAGACAAAAGAAGGGCGTGGCTAACCGCGTCGTTAAATACAGCATACCAAGTATGCATCACCACGAATTGAGGAAAACAACATGGCAGTGACTCTCTCTAAAGGCGGCAACGTATCACTTTCTAAAGTGGACCCGACTCTGAAAAACGTGAAAATTGGTCTGGGCTGGGATACCCGCTCTACCGACGGTCAGGACTTTGACCTGGATGCATCCGCTTTCCTGCTGACTGATGCTGGCAAAGTTCGCGGTGATAACGACTTTATCTTCTACAACAATCTGAAATCATCTGACGGTTCTGTTACCCATACCGGTGACAACCGTACCGGCGAAGGTGAAGGTGATGACGAATCGCTGATCATCGAGCTGAACCGCGTACCGCAGGAAGTGACCAAGATTGTGTTCGTGGTCACCATCCATGATGCGACTGCGCGCCGCCAGTCATTTGGTCAGGTTGCAAACGCCTTCATCCGTCTGGTCAACAACGACAGCAACGTTGAAGCAGCTCGCTACGATCTGTCTGAAGATGCAAGCACCGAAACGGCAATGCTATTCGGTGAACTGTACCGCCATGCAGGCGAGTGGAAATTCCGTGCTGTAGGCCAGGGTTATGCTGGTGGCCTGGGTTCCGTTTGTGCCCAGTACGGCATCAACGCTTCTTAATCCGTTCGAAATTAAGCAACAACCATCTGCCCGGTGACCCCGGGCTATATGACTCACGCTAAGAGGAATTAAACATGGCAGTTAATCTGACGAAAGGCGGTAACGTAAACCTGTCCAAAGAAGCCCCTACCATGACCAAAGCGATTGCTGGTCTGGGCTGGGACTCTCGTGTAACTGATGGTCAGGCATTTGACCTCGACGCCTCAGTATTCCTGATTGGTGCAGACGGTAAAGTGCTGAGCGATCAGCATTTCGTTTTCTTCAATAATGCGAAAAGCCCGGACGGCTCCGTCGTTCACCAGGGTGACAATCGTACAGGCGAGGGCGAGGGTGATGATGAGCAGGTGAAAATCTCCCTGGCGACTGTACCGGCTGATGTTCAGAAAGCGGTCTTTGCTGTCACCATCTATGACGCGGAAGCCCGTAAGCAAAACTTCGGCATGGTATCTAACGCATACATCCGCATCGTCAACGAAGATAACAATGCTGAAATCGCGCGTTACGACCTGTCTGAAGACGCCAGCACCGAAACGGCAATGGTCTTCGGCGAACTATATCGCCATAACGGCGAGTGGAAGTTCAAAGCTGTTGGTCAGGGGTTCGCTGGCGGCCTGTCCGCTCTGGCTTCTCAGCACGGTGTCAGCGTCTGATTAAATGTTCTCTCTGAGCCTCTTCAAGTATGAAGGGGCTTTTTTTTGCCTGTGTTGGCAGGTGTAACGTGATTTATGGGGACTAATATGGATCTTTTACCCGGTCAGAATACGGTTATTGGTGCCAGCCAGATTGAGGTTTGCCTCTCTAATACTCAGAAGACCATGTTCCGCAGCGACCTGGATGCGTCTGCTTTTCTCCTCGGAGAAAACGATAAAACGCATGCAGATGAAGACATGCTCTTCTTCAACAATAACAGCAACGCAAATAAAAGCGTCACTATGCGCTCCGAGCAAGGTGATACCGTCTTTAATGTCAATCTGTCGACTCTTCCTTCATCTGTTGCCAAGATTGCCCTCACCGTTGTTATTGACGGGCCGGATACACTGGATGGGCTGGAGCAGCTGAAAATGACCGTCGACGGCAATACTTTTAATGTGCCTCTGCAGGGAAGAAGTGAGAAAGCGCTGATCGTCGCCCACATCTATCGCCACAACGGGCAATTTAAGATTCGAGCTGTAGGTCAGGGATTTGATGGTGGCTTACATCCACTTGCACTGCACTTTGGGGTGAATGTCGCAAGCCCGGAGCCAGTTTCAACTGCAGCTCCTGCTCCAACCGCTAGTACGGCTGTCAGCCTTGAGAAAAAACTGGCGAAAGCACCGGCACTGGTGAGCCTGGCGAAACCCATCCGCGTCAGCCTTGAAAAGCATCGTCTGTCAGACGTAAAAGCCCAGGTTACCTTTGTGCTGGACGCATCCGGGTCCATGACGGGACAGTTCAAGAAAGGCAATGTGCAGAAGGTTTTAGAAAGGATTGCTGCGCTTGCTGTCCAGTTCGATGATGATGGTTCAATGCCTGTTTGGGGTTTTGGCGAAAAACACAAACGGTATGAAGATGTCACCCTAGACAATCTGGATGGTTACATTGAACGGATTCAGAAAGACGGCAAGAAGGGCATGTGGGAAATTCTGCCTGGCCTTGGCGGTACGAACAACGAACCCCCAGTGCTGGCTGATATCATTCGTGAATTCAGAAATTCAACCTTGCCAGTGTATGTCGTTTTCATCACAGATGGCGGCATCAACAAGACCCGTGAAATTAAAGAGAAGATCGTCGAATCCTCTGGTTGCCCGATATTCTTCAAGTTCGTTGGTCTGGGCGGCAACAATTACGGGATTCTGGAGAAGCTCGACAACCTTAGCGGACGTCCGGTCGATAACACCCACTTTTTCCCGATCGATAACTACGATCGCCTGAGCGATGAATACCTCTATGACCAACTGCTGGTTGAGTTCAGGGAGTGGTTAGATGCAGCGCGTAAAGAGGGTATCTGCCGCTAAATAAGCATAACCGGCCATGAGGCCGGTTTTTATTAAGCACTGAACGGCGTGATGGGCTGGAAGAGGTATGTTGAGCTCATGCGTCTTTGTACTTCGAAGCGCTCAAAAGCCTCTACTGGGTTGACGTAATCCAGATTGCTGAAATTCAGCCCCTCAAAATCCCGTCGGTTGATCCTTGCAGAAACAATATACTCATCTTCCAGAAAACCACTTTGCTTGCTTATGCGCTGTGTGAAGCCGCTAATAACTACCTTCTCAAAGGGAAGGGCACAGAATGCCATACCGGCTACTCGCATCAGTATGCCGTGAACGTGTAGCGCGTATCTTTCCCGGACTGCCTTCTGTGAAATTTCCTTTTCCAGAATCTCCGTTCCCTTTGCGTTTAACCGAACCGTCGAAGTAGGCATATCTTCAACTTCTGGGCAGTCGACTTCTATCAGGATGGCAGAGCGTTCTGGTTCAACCTGGAAGGCCACTAACGTTTCACGGGGCCAGTCAGTTGCCTGTAGTACCTCAGTCAGTAAGGATTCGAAATACCCGCTGTCGGCGTCAAAACGGCGGTCGATATCACCAGCTGCATGCTGAATCTTTTTATCGTGTTCTTCAGCGTCACACTGCCAGTGCGAGTATTGTTCTGCCCAGAGCTGACGAGCCGTCTGATATCGCTTCAGAGTTAGCGCATTTTCCTGCTGGCACATTTCGACTTCACGTTGCCATCTTTCCAGATTCAGACGCTGCCGTTCCTGACGTGCGTCTGCAGATTCGAACATCCGGCCAATGAAACCACGGCCATGATCATCACCAGGCTGTGTAGGTTCAGCTAACGGGACGGGTTTATCCGGGCGCATGGGGGCGGGTACTGCGTATGGCTTAAGTGCCAGTTCACGGTAATGATGAAGTAACTCAGAGTATGTATGCCCGTTTCTGGGATCAGGCGTTAGCAAATGGATATTAATGATGGCCTCCACCGCGCTGTTTAACGCCTCGACTTCCCTCTCAAGTTCATTACGCAGGTGTCCATTTGCTTCGGCTTGAAGTGCTCTCTGTCTGCTTGAAGCACTGCCACGATCTAGACGTGTGCGATAGCTAAGTCCAGTGCCTGGAAGGCCAAAATTCGCGTATGTTCCTCTCTTTCCGAACGAAACTGACGCACCACGTGGACCCACACTCATACTTGCACCGGAACCACTCAGGTTGACCCTGACACCCGGCATGATACTGATTGATTTACGAAATCTTAGTCCCATTTCCCTGACCGTATGTGAGTGCGCTTATTTTTAATCTCGGCAACATCGTACACCAGCTTAACTCTCGCCTACAGTATCATTTTTGTTCAGATGTCCTGTTTTATGAGCGGCGAGTTTATTATTATCAGAACAGTGGAAAGCTACTTTTAATGAGGCAAATAAGGCACCAAAATGAATCCTTTTAAAGGCGTTAAGGTCAGTGAGGGATCCTTTTTTTCAGTGAGGAGAAGGGCGCAACAGATGCTTAGTGAAGCTGGATTTGATGAAGCTATTCTTTGTAAAAAATCTTTCAGGACGCTCAGAAGAGGTGGTTGGGTGGAGTTCAGCGATACAAATGGTGAACGTGTTGCATTTAGCCTGAGTGGTTTAGCTACTCTCCGTCTTTTCTGTTCTTCTTACGAACCGGCAGAAGAAAAAACTGAAATTTAATTCAGTTGGAATTTTTAATTATTCCTCTCTATAACACTCGCTGGTTACCTTTTAAATAAATTGAGATCGATTGAGCGCTGCAATTAAAATTACTTATTGCCCTGACTTTGGCTTCGTTAAGTACAGGCTCTTATGCTGAATCACCATGTAGGTCATTGGAAAAAAGTACAACTCTTGATGCACCTTAGTTACCCTTGAAGGCTGACGAAAATATATCCGACAAGTTCTTAAGTATCATGCATAATTCAGAGACTCTATGTTTAGATATGGTTAAAAAGGTTAAGACAGGATTGGGAACTCCCCAACGGATAAACCAAGCACTTGATGAATTGATGTCTAAAGCTCGTAAGGAATATGATGAAGATGGCGATATGGATGTATATGAAAAGCAGAAGTTTGTTGTAAGCATTGTTTGTAAGTCAGTGGAGATCGCAATGCAATAGCATTGCCGGGTTATTATAGCTGGAAATGTATATGACTGTGTACCATTGATACTGATATTATAAAGAGTAATGCAGGTGACGCGATTGATAAAGCGATCAACAAAAGATATTCACAGTTTTCTAAATGGCGTAAACGGGCTTGTTGTTCATTTTTCAGGATGCCCAAAAGGTATAGGTCTCGGGAAAAAATCACTCCCTGAGGACCTAAAAGATGTTCTATCTGGACATGTTACAGGGCAATTATCATGTTCGGTTGTTATTCCGGGGGGTTTTTATTCGGTTGAATCAAAGAAAGGAAATGCAACAGGAACAATAGGCGTAATATTAGATATGGATGGCTCAAACTTATTCGCTCTATCTCATTGTGACGCAGGTAGTTATGTAGATGGTAATAATAATCGAAAAAATGAGGGAAAAGATATTAGAATAAAAGATCTTGGAGATTCATTGTCCAATCGGATTACTTATAATGAGTGGGTCGTGAAGTCATACGATATAAAAGGCATGTTTATATTTAACCCTGACTATATCCTAATAAGAAAAATGATGTCTATACCCGACTTTGAAGGGTTTGTTGAAGATGATTCAGAAATCGGACTTTATGATGTATGTAATATATTTCCTCACATCGAAATATTCGCCTTCAAAGAAGGTAATATTGCCAAGTTAGATCGCGGAACGTACGAATTTATTGTGGAAACAGAAAGATTTTACGGTTAAATTATCGAGGAAGTATGACGTAAACGCGATTTAAAAGCTCTGAAATGGTATAAACCACAGAGCTTCTAAGTATCCTTAATGCAAATTATGATTCGACATTTTTCAGGCCACTTTCATTCAAGAATTTCCGAATTGTTTCGCTGGTTGTTATTTTCGTTTTGTATATTTTAAAAACGTCTATTTCTTGAATGTTCTCCTGGCTGACAACGCCATATACGCAGCTTTTCCTGTCATTCAAGACCGAGCTCCCACTAACACCGCTTTTAAAGAACCCAGTTAGACCATCTGAACCAGTTACACCCTTCCAACTATAAGTCGAGTCCGGAGATAAATATGTATTGGAAAGAGTATTGTACATGCCAGACAGCACCCAAACAGGCTCAGCTGCTACATGTTGTTTATCACAAATAGGAAGATGCCAGTTTTCAGGCGATTTGACTTTATTATTCTTGTCTACTGTAAGTACGGCTAGATCTCGATTACTTGGATTGTCAATTTTCAGAATTTTAGCATCCTGACCTCCCTTTTTATTAATCACCTTCAGAGTAAAATCCTTGTCCACACCAAGCCATAAATGGGATGCAGTTAACACATGAGTGTCATCGATCCATGTTCCGGACCCCGATATAATGGTACTTCCAGATTTAATCTGTATTTTTACTGCTGCATCATAAAGGTCAAGGTCTGACTTTTCTAGGCCAACATCTGTAATATTATTCGCGCATGCAGTTAGCATCATAACTGGCAAAAATGACAAGTTTTTAATCATTGCTAATTTTCCTTAATAAGTTTTGACAAGCTACAAATATTAACGTGGGTGACCATTTTAACTTTAAACCGCAAAAGTGAAATTCCAATAGATCGAAGTTATTTGGTCTATTGGAAGGTTACTGTGTGAAAGGAGGTTAATACCCGTAATCTGTACTTCGTAATCGTGTATATCTTTGAATTGCCGACAGACATTCATCTCTTTTTTGCTTACTAGAAAAACCTATCATTCGCGAGCCAAAAGTGCCATGAATATAAAAATTGACTCCTTTTTCTTTGGTCACTCGATCAATCTGATCTAAGGGTATTTCTTCGACACAACCAGCTTTTCTGATAAATTGAAATGCAAAAAGTTCCGATAAACTACAATTTGCAGTATCAACCGGTATGATCACCTTACGTGCTTGTGGGTCAATAACGACACCAAAGTAAGTACTGGAAAGGCTTAAAGACATTCGATACATGACATAAATCAGTGCAGTTAAGTAAACAGCTCCTAACATTATATTATACGGAGAGGGGGCGCTGGGTATGTAAGATAGAGCATAATAACTAACGACTGCTGTGATACTGAATACAACACCCAAAGCTTTCAAAAAACTCCTTACATCAAACACTCTTTGGGTATTGAAGTTAATGTAGTCTCTAGTAAGTTTTTTAAAGTGCAAAACCATAAACACAATAAACGGAATGAACATAACCATTCCTACTACGCAAAAAATGTAAAAGATCTCGTTGCCACCTTGTTTTTTCCTGTTTGCCACTATCTTTCCTCCATAAGGTTTGACACACAGACGTTATCGGCACAATCCGAAAAATCTTTATGGTCCGAATGCATAAGTCTGCTTTTCCATCACCCATTTATCAGTTCATGAAGAAAATAAAACTATGGGGTGTTACAACCCTAGTTGGTTTACGTGGAGCTAAAGAATATTTAAGCTCGATTAGCAAAACTCAATCTGATGCTTAACTTACTGCATTAAAGTAGAACGACCACAACCAGTCAGAGTTGGGCATAAATCCCGATAACAGTACTAATCGCTACTGCAATAACTACGACGCCTCGAAACAACTTTGCAGCTATGGTGCCATAAAGCATACTCAGGAAGCCAGTATACAAGGCCAATTCCGGTGATAGAATATACGATTACATCTGGGATCTTGATTTGTAATTCTGGCGTTGTCTTAAGCCTTTCCTGCATTACCACAACCGAAACCGCTGCAAGAAGGATAATTAGCCAGCTATTTTCACCTGCGTATTGAACTTGACCACTCCACTCTTGCATATTCACCTCGTAGTTTTATTTTGCAGTAGAAGAGGCCAAAGCAAAGGCTTCTTTAGCCCATATAAAGAGATCAGTTCGGAGAAACGTACTGACTCCCTAAACTTAACATAATTAGTATTATGCGCATTTATTCCTGGCCTGAATTTCGTCTGCTTTTTAGTCTGAGTCCAGACCTGACGCTGCCTCCGTACCTTGAGTAATCCTCCTCAGTGTCCTACCTTCAGACAGCGTCTGACAAAGCCTCACAATCACACCCAATACATCAGCCGGAGGCCCCATGACCCGCATTCATAATCCCGAACCCTATAGCGGCACCCTGTTTTTCGATGTCAATGAAACCCTTCTGGACACCTCTGAACTGAACCAGGCTGTCGCGCAGCGGCTTGGCAACCGGCCGGAGCGCGCCGAGGCCTGGTTTACCTCGCTGTTGCATCATTCATTGGTCGAGTCAGTGACCGGCAGCTGGCACAGCTTTGGTGATATTGCCGAAGCGGTACTGAAGATGACTGCGGCGCGTTACGGCGTCACTCTGCCAGCTGACGCGATGCCGCTGGCTGACATTATCGCCGTCATGCCCGCCCATCCTGACGTTGCCGCAGGACTGACTGCTCTGAAGCAGCAGGGATTTGCGCTGGTTGCGCTGACCAACTCCTCTGCCGCGCTGGCAGAAAAACAACTCAGCTCAGCCGGACTGGTACCGCTGTTCACCCGCATCCTTAGCGTGGAACAGATGCAGGTCTATAAACCCGATCTCAGAGTCTATCAGTGGGCAATGAAAGAGATGGGCAAACCCGCCGCAGAGTGCATGATGGTGGCCGCGCATGGCTGGGATGTGGGCGGCGCAAAACGTGCAGGGATGAAGACCGCCTTTGTCAGCCGTCAGGGACAGGTACCTTATCCGCTGGCACCTGCACCTGATTTGATCGTCAGTGATATCCAGGCGCTGGCCGCACAGCTTAAGCCGCTCGGCTGAGCATAGTGCGCAGTGATTGCCGGTGAAACCCAGGCAGTCAGTCTGCCTGAGTTTCAAACGCCGATCTGACCGCTTCCACGATGCGCCCGGACAGCGTCGCATCGTCCAGCAACGGGAACGTTTTTTTAAGCTTGCCGGAAATCTGCCAGCCATTTTCCTTCAGCGAACGAATAATGCGACTCGCATCCTGATCGGGCATTTCAACGACTTCCTTCAGGCGCTGCTGTGCACGCTGAAATATCACCAGTACGCGCGCTTCATCAGCCATCTCTTTTCGAACGGTGTGCTCAATCACTTTGCAGGTATAGAGCACATGCTCGGTTAGGTCGGGATAACGCCAGGCGAAACGGGCATCCTCATAGTCGCTGAAACTGAAGTTGCTCAGCGTGCCATCTTCATAGGTTTTCAGTTCACCAAACCGATAGCAGCCTGCATAGCGCCGCATCAGCCGTTTCGAGAACACGTCCAGCGTGCGATCGTAGCCAACCCGAAAATCCATCGAGCTGGTGATGGTGGCTGAGACCGGCAGGATGACCCCATCAGGTATCGCCCCGTCACGAATCAGCGTGTCATTGATTAAAAACCGGTGGATGCGACCATTGCCATCACGCATCGGGTGGATATAGACGAAGCCAAACGCAATAACCGCGGCACGGGCCAGTGGCGCGGCACCACGCGTTGCCAGGTCAAAGGCTTTCAGGCCCTGCATGAAGCGAGGAACATCATCATAGTGTGGCGCAATATAGTGGACGATATCTTCACGCATTGTCGACTGTCCGACAAACACGGGTGAGCGGCGCAGGCCCAGTCCCAGTGCGTCCTGGCCGAGAATGCCCTGCTGTATGGTATGCAGACTGCTATCACTGAGCGGATCGTCAAGCTGTCCGCAATACTGCGCAATAACGTGAGCAAAACGCTGAATGCGGTCGCCCTGATCCGATTCTTTCTCAATCAGAAAACTGGCGCGCGACTCTTTAAATGTCAGCCAGCTGGCAGTGCGCAACAGAATGTCTGCGCCAAAGGCGTTATCCAGATCGTTTAAGGCATCATTGAGATCGAACGTAAGCGCCTGCTCAACGGCCGCGGTTCTGCGCACCAGCGGGCAGAAATCCACCGATCCTGGCAGGTTGTCATTGATGCGCCAGCGTTTGACGCGCTTTACTGTCGTTCGGGTCAGAAAGGCTTTGGATGAAATGGCCTCAATATAGCCTCCATTGGTGACATCCGGTACCTGCAGCGTGTTGCCGGTCAGCCATTCATAGAAAAAGCCAGCCCGTCGCGCATACTGTCCGAACGGCTCCTGACGGCACCATGCCTCCAGAGGCTCCGGGCCGACAGCGGTAAACAGGCGGGCAAAAAACTCCAGGTGAATCTCTTCGTACTTAAGACCAAAGGCAAAGTGACCGGCAAAATCATCTTCCGGTTGATAGCCAGGGGGATAATGATTTTCCACCTGCCCCTGACTCTCATGATGAGAGCGGACCGTTCCGATAGCTGACTTAACGCGTAATGGCTGCGCCAGTCTGATAGCATAACGTTCGCGCAGAGCGCTGAAGCCGACCAGCATAGTGAATCCTTTATCCGTTGCCCGAAAACGATAACAAAAGGGATATTTAACACTAAAACGCTAATATGGCTATCGTGGCAGCATTAATTTCTGCACGAAAACGGTAATAAATAGGATTTATGATGCGGAAACGCTAACAATGTTGTTCAGGGCTTAACCACAATGCACAGCAGCCCGATAACAATAATCGCCACGCCCGCCAGACTATGCCAGCTGAACGCCTCATGGAAAACCGGCACGCAGACCGCCACCAGCCAGACCAGCACGTAACTCAGGCTGAGCAGCGGATAGACCCGGTTCAGCGGAAAATAGTGCAGCGCCCGTATCCAGCAAAGCATCGAGACACCATACGCGCACAGCCCGGCCACCAACAGCAAGGCAGGGAGTATGGCAACTGCAGGCAGCGACGTCAGGCTGCTGGCATCGGGCAGCCGCGGCATCGCCCAGCGCATCATCAGCTGTGCCGCTGAGACGAGCAACACGCTGCATCCAACCCATCCATACCCTTTCATAGCTGACTCGCCATCAGCGCCACACCCGTCACCACCAGCAGCGTGCCGGCAATCTGGCGCAGCGTTAACCGCTCACGCCAGAGGATGCGGCCGGCCAGCGCAACGAAAATGAAGTTCAGGCTCAGCATGGGATAGGCCTGACTCACCGGCACCCGCTGCAGTACCAGCAGCCAGAGGAGCATCGCAACGCCTAACAGCAGCACGCTCACCCCAATCCAGCTCAGGCGAATCCGGCGCGATGCCGCATGGGTCGCCTGTTTCTGGCAGAGCTGCGCGCTGCAGCTGAGCAGACTCACCAGCACAATCAGCAGCAGCATTACTTCATCTGACCGTAATAGAGGCAGACCAGCCTGCCCTGACGATAGACCGCATCAGGAACCGGCACATCCTCCCCGATATCGCTGTGCACCGAGTCGACCAGCAACAGCAGTGACACGCTTCCCGTGCGGCGATGATCGGCAAGCCAGCCGCCGAAGTCGGCCTGAGAGACAAAGCGGGACTGCGCATCCGGGTAGCTCAGCCCATATTCCAGCTCGCCTTTGGTATCGTAAAAACCAATATCGCTGCGCTGCAGATGCCAGGCGACGGCAGAGGCCACGCCGGGATTGTCCGCCAGGATAAAGCGGCTGGAGGCCAGACGCGCGCTGATCGTGGCAACAAAGTGCTGCGGCTGTTTAGCATCGCGGATTTTATCCGGGATCGCCGTACCAATAAGCAGTGCGACACCCAGCGGGCAAAGCGCGGCCGCCAGCCAGCGGCGCTGTAAAGATCGGCAGCTGTATGCGCCCACCAGCCCCCAGATGAGAAATGCCAGCGCGCCCAGTACCAGCTTCAGCATCTCGTGCGTGGCGAACAACGGATGATGCGTCACGCTCCAGGGCGCCAGCACCAGCAGCACCGTTGCCAGGGTAAGAATGCCGAAAATCAGGTTAAGCCAGCCATTAACGGTTAATGCGCGCCCTGCCCGCTGCGCGGCGTTCAGCCCATAGTGCGCCATCAGCAGCGACAGCGGCACAAAACAGGGCAGGATATAGGTCGGCAGCTTGCCCTTTGCCAGGCTGAAAAACAGCAGCGGCATGACCGTCCAGCTCAGCAGATAAAGCGCGCCGGGATGGTGCTGACGCTCGCGCCAGCCGGTCATTAACGCACCCGGTAACAGCGCCAGCCACGGCAGCGTGCCCAGCAGCAGAACCGGCAGGTAATACCAGAACGGCGCCTTGTGCTGTGCATTCTCCTCAGCAAAGCGCTGAATATGCTCAATCCAGAAGAAATAGTGCCAGAAATCGGGAGCCTGATGATAGATCGCCAGCGCCCAGGGCGCGCTGATCGCGGCGGCTGAGATCAGCGCCAGCGGCCCGAAGCAGAGCAGCTCCGGAAGTCTCTTGCGCCAGATCGCCCACGGCAGAATAGCCAGCACCGGAACCGCCAGTGCCAGAAAGCCTTTGGTCATAAATCCCATGCCGCAGGCGAGCCCCAGCAGCAGATAGCCGCCCACGCGCCCGGCGCGTCCGGTGGCCTCCGTCGCCAGCCAGAAGCTGCACATCGCCGCCGCCAGCCAGAGCATCAGCATAGGATCGAGCACCGCATAGGTGCCCACGCCGTAGACCAGCAGCGAACTGAGGAAAATCAGGGTGCCGACCGCGGCGGTGCGCGCCGAACCAAACAGCCGGCGGCCAAGCCAGAAGATCAGCGCAGCGGTGATCGCTGTTGAGAATATCGACCCCGCCCGCACGCCAAAATTGTTGTGGCCAAACAGCCACTGACCCAGCGCGTTAATCCAGTAACCCGCAATCGGTTTTTCAAAATAGCGCAGGCCAAAGAAGTGCGGTGTGATCCAGTTACCGGTCGCCAGCATCTCCCGGCTGATCTCCGCATAGCGGGTCTCATCCGGTTGCCAGAGATCGCGGAACACTGGCGGGATAAGGTAATAGAGAATAAAGAAGCTGAAAAAAAGCACCCACTTCGTGTTGTTACGTATCCGCACTAGTTCGCCTCTTCAGTCAGTTGCTGGCAACCCAGCCAACCTTCCCGTCCGGGGATTTCGCCTCTGACGACCCTGCCCACCGGTAAAGTATTCAAATCGTCGGGCAGCAACTCGCCTAACGGACAGAACTGAATGCCGTTACGCTCTGCAGCCTCCAGCAGCCGGTCAAAGTCCGGGTAGCCGATAATTCCCTCGACTTCCGCATGTATGGTGTAAACCGCGCCCTCATCAGACGCGAGCATCTTCGCCAGAATGTAGTCGTTATACCCTTCTGCGCTGACTTCGCGGCCAACCACTTCATCCCATGTGGGCAGCGTCACCGGAATCTGTACCGTGCCGATCTTCCCATCCGGCAGCAGGGGCCGGAACGGGCCGCTGCCGCGACAGTCGCTGTTGTAGTGAAAGCTGAAGTCCTGCTTGGCGGCGATCACCCGGCCATCAGCGCGCCAGCCTGCAACGGCCGAGCAGCTGACCGGGTGACCGAGGATCTCACTCAGCGTTTCGGTGCCGCGCGCTATCTGCTCCACCAGCTTATCCTGCGGCCAGACGCCCGCCCAGGTCTGCCAGGCAAAATGGTCCCAGGCGTGCAGACCAACTTCATGCTGACGAGTGGCGTCCTGCATGATTTGCCGCAGGCCGCGTCCCATCTGCTTTCCCGGCCAGGCCGTGCCGGCGAGCAGGATGTCCCAGCCGTAGAGCGATGCGGCACGGGAACGCAGCATCTTCATGAGAAACGCGGGTTTCACCAGCCGCCAGAGATGGCGGCCCATGTTGTCCGGTCCCACGCTGAAGAAAAAGCTGCCCCGTACCGCATGACGCCGGAACAGCTCAAGCAGCGCCGGCACACCCTGCTTCGTGCCGCGCCAGGTATCTACGTCAATCCGCAGACCGATCTTCTTCATCACTTATCAGCCTGTTGCTCGACGGTGCGCAGGAAGAAGTCGAGCGTGTTGTCGATAGTGACATCCATCGTGACGGTCGGCGTCCAGCCCAGCAAACGACGCGCATTACGGATAGCGGGTTTGCGGTGCTCTACATCCTGATAGCCTTTGCCGTAGTAGCTGCTGCTCTCCACTTCACGGAAACCGGCAAACGGCGGGAACTGGCTGCGCAGCGGATGACGCTCGAAGCTTTCCAGCAGCTGCTCGGCCAGCTCTTTGATACTGGCTTCATTGTCCGGATTACCGATATTGATGATCTGACCATCACAATTCTGCTGCTTGTTTTCGATAATGCGGAACAGCGCTTCCACGCCATCCTGAATATCGGTAAAGCAGCGCTTCTGTTTGCCGCCGTCGATCAGCTTAATCGGCGAACCTTCTACCAGGTTGAGGATCAGCTGAGTGATCGCACGGGAGCTGCCGATGCGCGCCGCATTGAGGTTATCCAGTCGCGGTCCCATCCAGTTGAAGGGGCGGAACAGGGTAAAACGCAGCCCCTCTTTTTCACCGTAGGCCCAGATCACGCGGTCCAGCAGCTGTTTGGATACGGAGTAGATCCAGCGCTGTTTGTTAATCGGCCCGACCACCAGGTTTGAGCAATCCTCATCGAAGCTGGCATCGGTACACATGCCGTAAACTTCTGAAGTGGATGGGAAAATGATGCGCTTCTGATACTTCACGCAGTCGCGAATGATTTTCAGGTTCTCTTCGAAGTCGAGTTCAAACACACGCAGTGGATTGCGGGTGTACTCAATCGGCGTCGCGATCGCCACCAGCGGCAGGATGACGTCACATTTTTTGATGTGATACTCAATCCATTCGGAGTGGATCGCGATATCCCCTTCGACGAAATGGAAGCGCGGATGCTCAAGGAAGCGGCTGATAGCATCTGAACTGATATCCAGGCCGTAGACTTCGAAATGTTCATCCTGTAGCAGCCGCTCGGTGAGATGGTTACCGATAAAGCCGTTAACACCGAGGATTAGCACGCGGGTACGGCGTTGCAGCACCGACTGCGGCTGTGAATAGAGCAGTGCGCCTGGCACCATGCCCAGGCTTTGCGCCAGCTGGCTGCCGTTCATGTAGACGCCATGCTCAGACTGTCCGGTCTGGATTTCCAGTGCGCCCTCGCCGCAGGCGATCAGGAACGGCTGTTTAGAGATGACCGTACCCGGTTTCGCCTGCTGCTGCTGCGGATGAACCCGGCTCTTCCAGACAATAAATTTAACCGAACCGGCAAAGGCGAATGCGCCAGGCCAGGGATCGGTGACCGCTCTGACCAGATTGTGAATTGTCTCAGCAGACTGATTCCAGTCAATGCGGCCATCTTCGGCCGTGCGACCGCCCACGCGGGTTGCCTGGCTCTCATCCTGTGGCCACTCACTGACCTCACCCTGGCGCAGGCGAGGCAATACGTCGCTCAGCAACTGCTCTGCGGCCTGGGTCAGCTTGCGGTGCAGCGTCAGCGCGTTATCCTCATCGTCAATGGCCACTTTCTGCTGCGCCAGAATATTACCGGCATCTGCGCGTTTCACCATGCGATGCAGCGTAACGCCCGTTTCGCGCTCGCCATTGACCAGCGCCCAGTTCAGCGGTGCCCGGCCACGGTATTTTGGCAACAGGGAGCCATGCAGGTTAAAGGCGCCCTTCTGAGCGCATTGCAGGATCTCATCGCTCAGCAGATGACGATAGTAGAACGAGAAGATCATCTCTGGTGCCATAGTACGGATGCGGTCAAGCCAGATCGGATGATTCGCCTCGTCCGGTGCATAAACCGGAATACCGTGCTCTGCCGCCAGGCGGGCTACCGAGCCGAAAAAGTTATTTTCGGTCGCCACGTCGTTGTGCGTGAAAATGGCGGTGATCTCATAGCCTGCATTCAGCAGGGCATTGATGCCGACACAGCCCATGTCGTGATAGGCGAAAACAACGGTCTTCATGATTGAGTATCCTGTACTGAAGGCTCTTCAGGAGCCTGAACAATGCGTTGAACGAAATAGCGCGGACGCGCGCGAACGTCGTTATAAATGCGCCCGATGTACTCCCCGAGCAGTCCCATACCCACAAACTGGGCGCCGATAAACATGAACAGCACGGCGAACAACACGAATACGCCGTCACCCGCCCAGGCCGCACCAAAGAAGAGTCGCAGTACGATCAGCACCAGTGAGAAAGCAAAGCCGGAGAGCGCAATCAGGCTGCCGACCACGCTGAGCAGTCGCAGCGGCGTGGTGGTCAGGCAGGTCACCAGGTCATACATCAGGTTGATCAGGCGCATAAAGCTGTATTTCGAATCGCCAAAAGCCCGTTCGGCGTGGATCACCGGCAGCTCGATGGTGTGACGGGCAAAGGTGTTGGCCAGAATCGGAATAAAGGTGCTGCGTTCGTGGCAGTTGAGCATCGCCTCGACGATGTGGCGACGATAGGCACGCAGCATACAGCCGTAATCCCCCATTGCTTTGCCGGTGACCCGCTGAATCAGGCGGTTGAGCGTGCGCGAGGCCTTGCGACGGAACCAGGTGTCCTGGCGCTGCTGCCGGACGGTGCCCACCACGTCATACCCCTGACGCGCAGCCTCGACCAGCCGCGGGATCTCTTCCGGCGGGTTCTGCAGATCGGCATCAAGGGTAATAATCAGCTCGCCACGGACCTGGCTGAACCCGGCCATGATGGCGGAGTGCTGACCGTAGTTGCGGTTGAGCAGCACGCCGGTTATCCGGCTGCCGGGAACGGTGGCGGCCTGTTCAATCAGTTCGGCAGAGCGGTCACTGCTGCCGTCATCCACCAGCAGAATTTCATATTCAAGGTTGATGGCGTCGCAGGCGGCACTGGTGCGCTGCAGCAGCTCCGGCAAACTCTCCTGCTCGTTATAGACCGGGATCACCACGGACAGCATATTGATCGGTTTGATATCGCGCATCTCAGGCTCCGGCAATGTCATGTAAAGCCTGAATCACGCGTTCAACATCCTGATCCGTCATGGATGGAAACAGTGGAATTGAACACATCTGCTGGCTGTTACGTTCACTGGCGGGCAGACGCAGATCGGGATAGCGCTCGCGGTAATATTTGTGGGTATGCGCTGCACGGAAATGCAGGCCGCTGCCGATGTCCCGCGTCTTCAGCGCCTGCATAAACGCATCACGGGAGAGGCCGCAGCGTTGTTCATCAATGCGGATAATAAACAGGTGCCAGGCATGCTGATGCGGCCACTCTGGCCGTGAAAGTGGTGTAAAGGGCAGCGAGCGCAGCGCCTCAAGATAGCGTTCGGCAATCTCACGGCGGCGGGCAATAAAACCTGGCAGTTTCTGTAACTGCACCAGCGCAATGGCTGCGCTGATATCGGGCAGATTGTATTTGAAGCCCGGCATCATCACTTCCGCCTGCGGCAGACGCCCCTGGGTCTGACGATCAAATGCATCCACAGCAAGGCCATGAAACTTCAGGCTGCGGATACGATCGGCGAGAGCGGCGTCATTGGTCACGACCAGGCCGCCTTCCGCGCAGGTGATGTTTTTGATGGCGTGAAATGAGAAGATTGCCGTGCCGCGATGCCCGACCGGCCTATCGTGATAAGTCGTGCCCACCGCATGAGCCGCATCTTCAATAATGGCAATGCCATGCTGCTCAGCCAGCTGATAGATCGGTGCGATATCGGCGGGCGCACCGGCGTAATGCACCGGAATAATGGCGCGGGTGCGTGGCGTAATGGCCTGAGCTATCCGTTCCGGCGTCACCATCAGGTTGTCCGGATCCACATCAATCATGACGGGCGTGGCACCCAGCAGCGTAATCAGGTTCAGGGTTGAAACCCAGGTCATGGACGGCGTGATCACCTCATCGCCAGGCCCGATCCCCATCGCCATCAGCGTGACATGCATCCCGGCAGTAGCCGAGCTCACTGCAATGGCATGCTGGTTGCCGGTCAGCTGAACAAAGGCCTGCTCCAGTTCGGCGCATTTCGCCCCGGTTGTTATCCATCCGGAGTCGAATACCGCTTTAACAGCAGCCAGCTCCTCATCACCGAATGAAGGGCGGGAAAATGGCAAAAAATCCATGCTAAAACTCCTGCAAATCAAACCCATAAACTGTCGCGCGTTGTTAATCGGATACAACGCCGGAAAAGAACTGGAATAGCGATTTATCAATGTCTGGCAGGCAGATAAGTCATAACAGGTTTCCCGTTATGGAATTAAGGTTACCGGGCTGCTAATACAAGCTAACGTATGAAAGTTAACTGAACATTAAATGAATAGGTTTAAATACAATAAAATCAACAGGGGTTCAGTTAATGGATTCCTGAAAAGTTCACTATTATTTCAATAATATTCCCCCGGCACTCAACTCTTTTTGATTTATTGATATTTTGTTTATAAAACAGCAGACCCGGCCTTTTGTCAGCTCAGACATAGCTCGCCTGACATCAATTCCCGCGCAGAAGAAAAACGTAAATCACTGATTAAAGCAAGCTAATTTCAGATTGTGAATTGCCACCTCAACGTCGTCACCTGATTCCAGTCAGGGTTTCAGTAAAATGACAGATTAATAAAGTCGCCTTAATGTATTCTTAATATTTCTCGTTATTAATGTTCCGCTACCCGGAGTAATTATTACATTTTGGTGAATCTGAGGTGACAGTCAGTTAATATCTTTCAGAGTATCTGTGCCTCTGTGGTAAAAGCAGTGCGAATAAAAGAGAATAAGATCGCGATTTCAGGCGTTAACGTTTGGTCTTTCTGAAAGAGAAAAAGTGATGATACATGCCGCCTGTTTATGCACTCTGTTTGCCCTGATCAGCCCGGTGCTCTGTGCCGCGCCAGTAACCTATGCCATTACCCCCGATAAAACGTCGATTGGCCTTTCGTGGCGCGCCTTTGGACATGACTTTTCGCAGGCCAGACTGCAGGGCGTGACCGGCATGGTTACGCTTAATCCTGATGAAGATCGTGACGATCGTATTGAAGTGAATATTCCGGTGGGAACGCTGGTCGCCTCGAACAGCCTGTTAACCTGGCAACTGAAAAGTGATCTGTTTTTTGATGCAGAGCGCTACCCGCAGATTCATTTCGTCAGCAGTCGCGTGGCTGCGCTGGGTGACGGTAATTACCGGATTTTTGGCACGCTGACGGTTAAAGCTGTCAGCCGGCCTGTGGTGATGCTGGCCTCGCTGGATAGCGGGAAGACCCTCGATCCTGCCTCTCGCTTGCTGGCACTGCATGCTTCCACCGCCATCTCCCGCTCCGCCTTCGGTATGGATCGGCTGGTCGGGGTAGTTGACGATCGGGTAAATATTGCGCTCAAGATTGCAGCGCAGGTCAGAGAGCCGCGCTAACCGTCACCGGTGCGCATGCCGCCGGATTAGGTAAGCGCAGCCTGTAATATTTCAGCGGCAGACACCAGCTGCGCTGAGGGGTTGCGGCCAATCAAAACATATTGATAACCGTCGCGCGTCCACCAGGCCAGCTGCATGCCGTGACGCTGTTCGCGGGCAATCGGGTTCGTGTCGTGCAATGCGGGCGAGATACAAAGCGCCATCGGGCCATAATCCGCGTGCAGCCAGGCGATCTGCGCAATTGACGTCCGTTCGTAGCGCAGGATACGCACCATTTTCAGTTCAGCCCCCGCTATGCGCAGTTGCTGCGGGTGCACCTGCAATCCTAAATCGAGTCGGGTGCGGTCCAGCCCCTTTTGCAGCGAGAGAGCGTCACCGGGCATATCGGCCAGCGTTTCAGCACTGTAGAGCGACATATAACGTGCTTCCAGATCGCGGATGGCCTGGCTTCCATCCTGCTCATCATCTGACGGTCTTGCCAGGAAACCGATACTGCTGCCCACCAGCAAAAAGCTGACTGACGCGGCAATCAGTGCCCGGCGGCTGTATCCTTTGGCCGGCAGGGACTCGGGTGCTGTAATAGCTGACAGCTGCTGTGCCATTCTGGCCTGTGGCGCCTGCTCCAGCAGCGGTGCAAAAGCCTGTTCAAAATCGAGACTGCTTTGCCGGAAATGCGCGGCCCTTGCGGCCAGTTCGGGATCTTCAGCCATCGCTTGCTCAAATTGAGCGCTTTCCTGTGGCGTCATCTCACCATCCAGCCAGGCCACAATCGCCTCATCGCGCCACGGTGGCGTAAAAGTTTCCCTGTTCATTTCCGATTCTCCTGCGGTACGGGCGAGGCCGCTGTCTGCCTGGCCAGCGTGGCACGCGCGGCGGCCAGACGGCTCATAATGGTGCCAATCGGAACGGCCAGCGTTTCTGCTGCTTCCTGATAGGTCAGTCCTTCGACATAAACCAGAAACAACGCATTGCGCTGCGCCTCGGGCAAGGCATTAACCTGTTGCATGATGCGCTGGTAGTGCCGGTTGTCGTCGCTGAAGGCATGATTATCTGCGGCCAGCAGTGCATCGGGATCAACGAATCCCTGGCCCTGTCTCACTTTTCGCGCCCGTAAGTCACTGATCCAGATGGAGTGGAGGATCGAGAAAAGCCATCGGTCAATGCGTGTGCCCGGCGTGAACTGTGCGCTGCGTTCCAGCGCGCGCACACAGGTCGACTGCACCAGCTCTTCTGCCATGTCACGGTTGTGCGACAGCACATAGCCGTAACGCCAGAGGCGCGTCAGATGTTCTGCAAGGTGCTGACGGATGTCACTGTAAGTGATTTTTCGCTCCTCCGTGCCGCATCAGACCTCGGGATGGCCATTAATTGCGGCCTGCAGATCGCGGTACTCCTCGCAATCGGTGCCACAAATCCCGGCAATGGTTTTTAACTGCTCGCGCGCCAGATCGGGGCGCCTTTTGATCATCCAGGCTTCACCCAGATATTCGCGCACTTTAGCGTAACGGGGATCAAGCGCAATGGCGCGCTGATAATAGCCAATACCCTCATCTGTGCGTCCCAGTTTGCGGGTCGCGTAACCACGATAATTCCAGGCTTCGCGGGTATCCGGGTTTTTCAGCGTATCCAGCAGGTTCAGCGCTGACTGATATTCACCTTTTTTCGCCAGATGGTATGCGTAGCGCGTTTTGTCGTCGTCACTCAGCTTGCTGGTCTTCTCCGGTACACAGCTTTTAGTCTGACTGTCATAGACCTGACCTTTGGGGCAGTCAGGCGTCTTTTTATCACTGTCATTGTCGCCCATCGCCATACTCAGCGGCGAGTGCAGCATCAGCAACAGAGCCGGAACGGCAAGCAGAGGAATACCAGAATGTGTCGTCATCATTTATCCTTATCGGGTCGGTGAGGCAGTTGATGAAACCTGCCAGAGGCACTCCGCCAGCGCGGCGCTATAAGGTAAACAGCTCAGCACCGGTTTCTATTCGATAAAAATAAACTTATTTTTTGTCCACCTGCTATGCCGAATCAGATCAGCACGTTTTCCACCTGACAGAAGCGCCTTTCCGTCAGGGAGATCACTGCGGCCTCCGCAATCGCCTGTGCCCTGAGGCCATCCTCCAGACCAGGCAGATCGCCAACCTGCTCCCCGTTCAGCGATCGAATAAATGCATCCAGATGAGCATAATAGGTTGGCTGCACCCGGCTGAACCAGTCTGGCAGCAGCCCAGGCCGCTGAATCTGCGCGCCCTGATAACAACTGACTCCGCGCTTGGGCTGAGAGGCCGATTCAAGCATGCCGTCTGACCCCATTACACTGATGCGTTCGTCATAGCCATAGCCGGTGCGGCGGGCATTATCGAGCTGTGCCAGCGCCCCGCTCTGCAACCGCAGCAGCAGCGTGCTGGTGTCTACGTCGTCGAATTCGCCGATCGAAGGCAGTGCCAGCGCGGCCCCCATCGCCGCCACCTCCGTCACCTCCTCTTCGGTCAGCCAGCGCAGCAGGTCGAAAAAGTGGATAGCCTGATCGCGCATCTGACCGCCGGACGCCTGAAGATAGGCCAGCGGTGGCATGGCCGAAGAACGGCAGACCATCTGAATCAGTTCCGCCGCGCCAATCCGCCCCTGGCGGAGTTGCTGCTTAAGCTGCTGATGGCTGACATCGAAACGGCGATTAAATCCCACCGTAACCGGCACGTTATAAGGCAGGACATGAACCACGGCTTTACGGGCGCGTTTCAGCGACAGATCGACCGGCTTCTCACAGTAGATTGCTTTACCGACGCGGGCAGCGGCTTCCAGCAAATCCGCATGCGTCGGCGTCGCGCTGGCGATAAGCACCATGTCAATTTGCGGATCGTTTATCGCTTCAGTTACGGACGCGGCCCTGGCGGCAAAGCGCGTCGCAAACGCGGCGGCGCGTGCGGGTTCCGCATCGGCTACCCATACCAGTTCAGCCCCGGGATGTGCCTGAAGATTAGCCGCATGAACTTCGCCAATAAAGCCACACCCGAGCAGGGCAACGCGTTGCTTTTTATTCATTATTTGAACTCCATCATAGTCCGGCAGAAAGCTGCACCGGCAGGATAACGCGGCGTTTTACACTGACGGCATGATGTTTTGAGGTGTTTACCTCAGAGGAGAACGGCATGTCGCTGAAAGAGGTCGCCCTGCGGGCAGGTGTAGGGCTGGCAACCGTGGATCGGGTGCTTAATGAACGGGGTGGCGTTGCACCGGAAACGGTTCACAGGGTATTGCAGGCGGCACGCGAAGTCGGGCTCAGGCGAATTCTGCCTGAAGAGCATCGTCATCCGTGGCAGATTGAACTGCTGCTAAGTAGTAACGATTCGTTTTTCTTTAAGCAACTGGCGCAGGATTTTACTGCGGTCGCCTCGCATCTGGGCTACCGCCGGTTGACGCTGCATCGCACTTTTGTACCGGAGGCGCAGCCTGAACGGCTGGCAAAGCTTATCAGGCAAGGCAGTGAATCGCGGGATGGATTAATCGTTTTTGCCCATGAACATCCGGCGATTTATGAGGCGCTTAAGCACTGCGAGGCGTGTGACGTGCCCGTGATCTCGCTGGTTACTGATTTGCCCGGTGCTGCCCGGCTCTGCCATGTGGGGATTAACCAGTTGCAGGCAGGACGCACCGCGGCTCAGCTGCTGGGCAAAATGATGCATCAGCCCGGCGAGGTGTTGATGGTCAGTGGGCACCAGGATTACAGCGCGCATCGTCAGCGTATTGAAGGATTTCGCGAACTGATAACCCGTCGGTTTCCTCATCTGCTGCTGCGCGATGTTCTGGCCGCTCAGGAAAATCGCGACACCCTCAGTAAGTTGCTGGAGAAGCAGCTGGTTCAGAGCGGGAATCTGCGGGGAATTTACAACACCGGGCTGGGGAATACCGAAATCGGACAGGCGCTGGCACGGCATCGTCAGCTGAATCAGTGCGTCTGGGTGACCCATGAACTATACGCCACGACACGCTCGCTGATGGCGCAGCAGATCGTTGCGCTGACGCTGGATCAGAATACCCGGCAGCATGCTCAGCTGGCGGTACAGCTGATGCTGAATTATCTGGAGCAGAAAGTGAAACCCGATGAGTATGCCAGTGGAAAAGTAGACTTCATGATTTATACCGCAGAGAACCTGGTGTGAGCAGATTGTCCGGTCAACGCATGCGCCTGGTGCCGCCGGTTACACGCTAACGTTTTCGCTACAGAAACCCGTCTTCAGTCACTGAAAAGGCGCTGAAAAAACAGGCTGTGAACGTTGATTAGGCATCAGATTTACCGCAACCATTCAGAACCGGCGGGCGCTTCAGAACAGTAGACTGCGCCTCTCGCCAGTTTAAAAAACCACTATAAATCTAAATATTAGAATATAAATCTATATATAATAAAATTACTAATTTAATGTTCCACTGCCATCCACGATTGCTATCATCGCCCCGAATCCGTCAGACGAAGCCATGCAGTCGCGACCAGAGCAATAGGTGAGCTTAGCAGTCAGATAGCTGAACAGGGAAAGCTGATCTGTAAATGTAAATGCGGTGCTGATACGACAGGCAGCTAAACAATAAAAGCCGGTTTCGTATAAGAGTTGATAAATATCAAATCTGCCCGGGTTTTTATCGTCAGAATTTTACTACGTTTCACTTTCTGACGGTGTGGTGCTAAATTCTCATCGATTTAAGGCAGGGTAAGGTGCAGCGACAGAAATATAATCGGCTCTGCCTGACAATTAACCTGAATTTATCCGGCGCCAGTAACGGTGCCTGACTGAATAATGAGAGCCTGGTTTGGAACATGATTTATCTCCGGTGCGAACCACCACAGAAAGAGTAATGCACGCTGTTTTTTTCGAAGTCGTAGCTAATGTTCTGGTCTTTATTATTCTGATTATTTTTGCTTCTGCAGCGCCTGCTCAGTCGGCACTGTTAACCGTGGTTTCATCAACGCTGGCTATGGGATGGAACTATCTGTTCAACCTGATGTTTGACAGCGTACAGTTGCGAACCGGATTTAAAAAGGACTGGCGAATAAGGTGCGTGCATGCTGTGCTGTTTGAGGCGGGCCTGTTATTAGTATTGATACCCTTTGCCGCATGGTGGCTGGATATTACCCTGTTCGACGCGCTGAAACTGGAATGTGGACTGGTACTGTTTTTTCTGATTTATGCCTGGCTCTTCAACCTGATATGGGATTATGGCAGAGTAATGTACATAAACAAATCACATAAAATCAATAAATTACATTAAACCTTCAGAGGGATAGCCTTTCGCTTAGCCGGATCTGTGAGGCGTCAGATGCAACAGGCCGCATCTGATCGCACCGACGCGTAAGGACACACGTATATCTGTTGTCAGGAACAGGCTTATTTACCTGGCAACATTGATATAAGAGCGAGTCAGCTTGGATAAAGTTAAGACTGCGCATAAGCTCATTTTACAGGTTAACGTCAGCAAAATATTATGAACAAAGTCTACTATCTGAATAAGTTAAGGAACTGCCCATCAACCGATATTCTGGATATCGTGACAAGCTATATGCGGAAAAAACTGCCTTCTGACGATATCTCTTCATTTGATGGTGCCTACGATCATCGTAAAGCCGAATTAATCATGAATGAGACTTATAACGAAGTGCCTGCGGAAGTCTGGCGATTAGTTTGCTGAATCTGAAATAAGGAGAAAACATCATCATTATTACATTATCCGCTGAGGATTTACTGTCCTGCAGATTATCCCTTTTCGTCTTAGGGTACGTCGCGCAGACTGATATTTTCCAGCAGGCGTAATGTATCGATAAGTCAGAGCATCACCCCTTCATGCAGTGATGCTCTGATATTATTCAGACACGGATATCAGAAGTGATATGACAGGCCGACAAGGCCACTGTAATCCGTTTTAAATTCACCACCGGAACTGCTCTCTACTTTCGCATTCAGTGAAAGGCCAGGCGCGATAATGCCTTCCAGCCCTACACTGCCACGATAACGGTTATCTGACCAGGCGCTGTATTGCCGGTTTGACTGACGATCGGAGAGCGTGGTTTTGGAGCCATTTTTGCCAGGTGAATACTGATAGGCCAGACTGGCACTGAGGTTAATATTCGGCATTAATGCGCCCAGACCGCGTTTCTGCACCATAAACCCGCTGCTGGTGAAGTAAGGTGTGGATGAACTTAATGAAACTGACGCATCCTCCCCTTTCAGGGTATAGCCGGACATAACACCTGCGGTTACACCAACAAACGGTGAGATAAACAGAGTATCGTCAGCCAGCGCAAACTGATAGCCGGTGCGCAGGCTGCCTGCCAGCATATGGCTGTCCTTTTTCATACCATTAATATTTAAAGCAGGATCCAGTGTTATCTCCTGATTGAGATACATATAACGACTGGCCGCATCAAAGAACCATCCCGCATCAGACTGCCAGGAGTAAAACGCACCGACGGTAGCCAGTCGATGTTTTTCATGGCCCTCCCCTTTTACCTCACCCTGCGTATAGCTGGCACTGATACCTACTTTTTGCGTGTCGCTGTGGGTATCCCAGCCCACATTCAGCGTCTGCTGGTTGACGTCGAGTCCAAGAAAATGCCCTTTTTTCTGCTCAATGGTTGCCCATGATCCGCTGCTTTCTGGCGAAGCACGCAGGCTATCTGTACGGTTATACAGCTGGCTGACTGCTTCACTAAAAATATACTGGCGTGATGCCATCAGGGCGCGCGTATGCTGAATCAGTGGCAGGTTATCGTAAACAGTGAACCAGTCATCCGGATTAAACGCAGGCTCTTTAGCTGCTTCCTCAGTTTCAGCTTCCTTGCTCGCTTTTTCTTCAGCTTCGGCTTTCGCTTTCTCATCTGCTTGTGCTTTCGCCTTCGCTTCTGCCTCAACTTTTTCTGCATCAGCCTGATCGGACGCTGCACTATCCTCTGCCGGGGTTCCAGCTGGGGTTTCTGGCGCAGGCTTAACATCCGGCTCAGGTGTCGGCTCTGGCTCTGGGGTTACGTCCGGCACAGGCGTCGGTTCTGGCTCAGGAGTGACATCCGGCACAGGCGTCGGTTCTGGCTCAGGAGTGACGTCTGGCACAGGCGTTGGATCTGGCTCAGGGGTTACGTCCGGCACAGGCGTTGGATCTGGCTCAGGGGTAACGTCCGGTACAGGCGTTGGATCTGGCGCAGGGGTAACGTCCGGTACAGGAGTCGGATCCGGCTCAGGGGTTACATCGGGGACGGGTGTGGGATCGGGTTCCGGGTCAGCTGACTTGTTACTTTGAAGCACCCACTGTACGCGGTCGTTGTCCTCTTTCACCTCATAATTCGGCGTATAAACGCTAAAACCGCTGTAGCTATCAGCAAATGTAAAATAGCTGTGCGACGTTCCGGATGGCGCGTCTGCCATGACCAGGTCCTGTGTCAGTGCGACCTGTTCATTGCTATCCACTAACAGGCCGACGTCCAGCAGGTTATCACCGCCACTCACCGAGTTTTTAACAATCAATTTGTCGCTTTCCAGCGTTGACGGTCTGACGCCTAACGTCAGGTTCATGCCGGTTGCATCCAGAGAATCAACATTCAGGGTTTTAGCGCTCCAGTTACTCTCAGGAACCATTGTCAGCGTCGAACCGCGCATAGCCTGCAGGGAAGTAACATTGCTGTCACTGGTCATCATCCAGTTCGCGCTGGCATCCAGCGTCATACTGCTAGTGCCGGTTGAGGTCACAGCCCCCTGATAATTCACCTTCCCAAGATACAGAGAGGCATTGTTCGCCAGCTCAACATTCCCCTCCACTTCACTGGCGGGCAGAAGTGCCAGCGCATCCGCGCTGCGTACTGGCTGACTGCAGGAAACATCATCTGAGTAAATTACAGAGTAGCAACGCCAGCTCTTCTCATCAGCCAGTTGACTGTCATTATAACCAAACGAGAGTGTGGCCGACTCAGCAGCGCTAATGCTGGCTTTAACACCGGCATATTCACCCACCTGAAAATGTGCACCTGTACCAACGTTAATCTGGTCGGCTTTAAACAGCGACGTGTTCCAGTCATCATCAATGACCATGCCGCCCGCATGGGGAACCGGCTGACCAGAGAGCACGACTGTGCCGCTATCAACATTGAGATTACCATTGAGATTCATACCGCCGGTCAGCGCAGTAATCGCAGTAGCGTTGCGCGGCAGAATGTTAACGTTCATTACGCCATTAAGTGCACCCTCCAGCGTTTCTCCCAGAAAGCCGCGGAACACCTGAACATTAAGCTGTGTGAGGCGATGGTTGATCGCTTCATCCGCATCGGTTCCAAGATATGTCCAGGTCGACGTCGAGGATTTATCCGTAGGGAAATACCCGTAAGAGGTCGTGTTTAACTGGAAGTACTCCGTATCTTTGGTATAGGGATTTTTATACACATAGATCGAACCCGGTGTGCCTTTCGGGTTACTGCCCGTGAAGGTGTAAAAGGGAACATCGGCAGCGGTATATCCGGTGATATTGAGCGTTGCTGCGGTATCACTGTGGTTAACCAGCGTCGCGCCACCGTCAGTATGATTGATCTTTTTAAAACGGAGCGCATTGCCATTTAAATCTAAACGACCACCGCGATAGCCAAAGAAAATCTGGTCGGTAGCTACCTGATTTTCATCATTAAGCACCACGGTTGGCCGACCACTGACCAGGGTGATGGAAGAGAAAGCCTGTTTATTACCGGAGGCATCAGCTTGCTGGTCGAGAATAACGGTACCCTCTCCTGTATTAAGCGAACCCGGGTTTTTGCCCACGGCATTAATATGCAATGTGCCCGCGCCGATTTTATGTAACGCATCACTGGCCACGCCATTGACCTGCCACAGCACCTCTTTATCTGCATCAACTTCAATGCCGCCCCCTGCCCAGGTCGCATTGACACCGTCAGCAGAGGCGACAGTGTAGTTACTGGAAAACTGAAGTTTGCCTGCGCCCATGTTGATCGGCGTGTTCAGCGTGATCAGTCCGCCATCGCCGTTGAAACGAAGATCTTTGGTGGCATCAAGTTCTGCAAGGGTAGCTGTAGAGGGCGCCGCTGCCGCATAGCTCGCGCCAAGACCAGCCCATGACCAGGAAGTCCCGTATTGCGTTATCGCAGTGTTGTCCCAGAAGATTGTGCCGTTACCTGCTACATCGACGACGTCAGGTGAGGTGTTAGCGGCCAGCACTGAAGCAATAAAATCACCTCGAATATATTCTGCAATTGCACGTTTTTTGTAAAGGCCACTATCAAGGTCATAACCAACATGCACCGCAACCAGTTTCCACTGCTGCTCAATTTCATCCCAGGCAAATACAGGGCTGCCGCTATCTCCGGCATTAGCTCCGATTGAGAGAGGTGTGGTACCAATATCATCAGGGCCCAGATTGTAATAGCGCAGATAGGAGTTATAAGATATGTCTCGAACATTTTCTGCGCTGATAGTTCCACCGGACTTCCAGTCATAAGCACCTATCAGACGGACTCGCTCTGTCTGGTCGTCATTGATCTGCTCCTGAGTTCCCGTTCCAACTCGGGTATACCAGGAATAGCGCGATTTATAATTAGCAATAAAGTCCGACTTGGTCACGTAGCTGTAAGGGGCCGCGTCAGTAACTACTTTACTGAGACGCGGTGCGTGGAAATCCTCTGTACTAAGATCGTTGCGATTAATGAGACTGTAAGTAGTGGCGTATTGAGCTCCATTACCAAATGCCACCGTTTTATAACCGGTATTGTGCTTTACACTGACGATATAGGACGGTGATATGAGCGTTGAATAACCCAGAGAGGATACCCCACCGAAATCAGGCATGGGAAAATCAAGATAGTCTGATAGTGAACCATCTTTTTTATAAACCGGAGCATTGATTACGCCAGGATTATAGTTCCCCAGATTTTCTGCAAAATCGCGATACTCCTGAACGTCAATACCGTTTAGCATGATGCCAGCATACGATTTTGTGCAGATAAAAAAGGTACAGCACAGCGCTACACTTCCAAAGTGTTTCAATAGATTATCCTCATGCAAATATTATTATTTAAGAAGCTTCCGTTAATTAAATAAAGAATATCACCAGGACAATCATGTGTTAAAACTGAGCTTCATCCAGATATTGATCTAAATCAACAAACAGAGTGCAACTCGGGTCAAAAGCATAATAACTTATTGTTTTATCTGGATTTAAAAATAAGAGCCATATCAGGATGGTTATTAATAAATAATGAATTTGTTAACAATAACCAGTAATTAAATGGTAATAAAGCAAGGGTAAATAAAAAAAGAAAACCACAAAAGGATAAAAATTTATATACCAATTATTCACAACACTACCCCAGCGATCATTCGTAAACCTATTTTTAGAATGGCCATCATTTTCTGTTTGAAAATTCGTCATCAAAGAAATAAGGCTCGCTGATTATTTGTACAAAACTAAGTGCAACATTAAAGATAAGCATGTGTCTTGTGGGTGACAAATGGCAACAGGTGCCCGAATGAGAGAGCACCTGAACCGGACAAGCATAGTGAGGGTCCTGAATGCTCTTTATGCATCCTGGCATTGAGTTCAGTTATACGTTTTACTTCCCCGGATACCAGCTAACGGTTTACTGGGGGTGATCCCGATGGTATAGAGCCCATTGCTCAATCTTCTCTCCAGAGGGCAAAAGACAATAGGTGACGGCACCTGATGGTAATCTGTCATTTAACTCCTGTCCTCCACGCTGGAGACACCAGACACTCGCCGGATTGCGCATCGCGAGGCGTTGAGGCTCCTCAGCATGTTGTACACAAGCGGTAAGATTAAGCACTCCCATCATCAGTGAAATTCCAGCCAACCTGTTTACCAAGGTCATAAATGACCCTCCTGATTATTTTAAATAAATTACATGGAACGCGACGACTTAAATGATCTCATGCGCGTCTTACTAAATATAAAAACCCTCCCCATGGGGTAACCATCAGACTATTTAACAAGGCGTTTGTTCATGACATTTAAAGTAAAATCAGAAAATCTTAGTAAGCAGTATAGGATGCCCTGGCTAAACTCGCTCTCAACAAACGGTTTTCAGCACCTGAGGTAAAGCAGCATGGATAACAATCAGTGATTGGTGAGTTTTAAAACCTGCTGCAGGATATTTAACCTTCCATTATCAAAACATAACTGAATTTTACAATGATAATAGAATGGCATTTTGTGAAATTTTAAATCAGAAAAAATCTGGTGTATAAATGAGGTGTTAACCTGTAAATAATCTCAGAAGATCATTGGCAGGATAGCGTGAATATCTTTCAGGGCAAAAGCCCGAATCACTGGGAGAATTCGATGAAAAAAACATTATGGATTCTGGTGCTGCTGGTTTTTGCAGGTTCAGCTTATGCTCGTCAGAGTGTCACTGTTGCCGAAGCAAAAAAAATGCATGACGATAATCATGTATCTCTGACGGGAACTATCAGCGGACGAGCAGATGACGATCACTACTGGTTACGGGATTCAACCGGCAGAATTCGTGTTGATATTGATGATGATGGAGATGATGACGATGATTATCTGATTGGTAAAAAGGTGCGTGTTACCGGAGAGATTGATCGTGATGATGGTCAGACTGAAATTGATGTCGACCATGTTTATATTCTGAATTGACCTGACAGTCATGCCAAGCCAGCTAAACGCTGGCTTTAGCATATAAAATAAAATTATTACAGATAAAATAACCCAGGATAAAAACTTACCCGAAATCTATTATGACCAAATGCCGGTCTTATGGCGGCAACTGTAAAAAACGTTTATTTAAAAGTAACCGGCAAGTTTTCCGTATAGATTGATCCATCGTCCTTCAGAATATTAATTCTGACTTTGTTATTATCAGTTTTGATTTTTTTTGCCGATCTCACGAGACTGAATTCTGACCTGCTATGAGGTTCAATCATCATATCAAGTCCGCTTACGGCTTCAAAAAATCCATCTTTGTCATTAACAAAAATGCTATTGAAAAAGATGTAGTGCCCGGAATTGTTGATGCATGTCAGGGAGGTGCTCCTCCCTGACACGTTGCAGGAAACATTTTTCATCGCAACAGGTAATGTATCTTTAAGGGCAGCGGGTCTGTAGATGATTTTCAGCTGTGTCTTCATCGACATGATGATCTTTTTCTTGTCCGAAGGAACCGACGGTGTAGCAGGCGTTTCATATATATTTATCCAGTACAATGTCTCCCTGTCCGCAGGCAGTGCATGACCGTTGTAAATTATTTTTAGCGATTTAATTTCGCTCTCAGACAGCCGGAAAATGGGGGGAATGATAACGTAAGGGGCATTTTTATCCTGGCTAAGATTTTCCGGATCACCTTTGTCTATCCATGTCTGGACAAGAACTGGATATTTATTGGTATTAACTAAAACTAATGAACGATCTGTATTGTTCTGATTAAAGATAACACGGGTAGCGTTGGCCAGTATGCCAGCATTTGAATAGAAACTGATCAACGATAATATCAGGCATAGCGATTTTTTAATCATGCTTACTGCACCCTCACCCAGACATAGGCTTTCGCATCAACTTTACCCGCGCTGACTGTCTGACCCGGAATTTTTGAAAGCGTCGCAGTCAACGGAACGGTATACATACCGAATCCAGTGGCAACACTTCCCGCAGATACTGAACCATCCAGTACAGAATACCAGCCTGCATCATTACCGGTCGTGCAACCCGATGTGGTGCAGTTGTTCCATCCCAAAAAGTTCATGCTGCTTCCTGTGGTTGTGTTAGCCAGCGAGATACCCACGCCGGTGGCAATGTTTGTATCAGTGCCATAGCCATCTGAGAGAAGATAGCTCACGCCACCGCTGGAGTTAACCAGGCCGAGTGTCTGTGCGGTGACGTAACTGTCATAAGGCACCTGCAGTCCCAGCGCTGTGCCACCTGAAGAAACCCCAGATACCGCAGCATTGTCACACTCAACAGTAATAGTGAACTGACTCTGCACAGAGCTGCCATTTTCTAAAGCCTGAGTACTGATGGTGGGAAACATTACTAACGGGGTGACGTTACGGGCCACACACGTGGCAGTATGCGACAGCGTGGAAACTGGCGCTGTTCCCATACCCATGGCAATCCACCGTCCGGTTCCCCAGGTTGAGTAATTAGTCGCTGAGTCCGAGCCTATAGGGTCAGTTTCAATACCCGGACCTTTGAAAGTGACATAACCGTTTGGCTGGGTGCAGGTATAACTGGCAGTACCTGTTGAAGAAGCCATCCCCGTCAGAGGATTACTGGCGCTGTAGCCACAATAGTTGCTGGAACCCTGCCCAGGAAGCGTACTGATCCGAATAAGACTGGCGCGAATGGCACTAAAGTCTTTTACACGGATTTGAATCTTGCTGCCTGACGTTGCGTAGCTCGTAATGGGATATTGTTGCCAGAAACGCGTAAATTCATTCCCGGAATTAACATGGGTAAGCTTTATACCCACATAAGGGAAGTAAGTGGCAAAATAGTTTTGATAGCCATCTGTGCTGCCAAGATCATAATAACCACCGACCCTGTCATCACCGTTAGTGGCAAAAACCTCGTAGATACTGCCAGCATCAGCCAGATCGCATTCATAAAGAACCAGATCCTCACTACTGTAACGTGAAGCAGAGGTAATTCTGAATACGGAGGTGGCAAGTGGCGTCCCAACAGGTTGCAAATATGTGCTGGTTATATTTACATTACCTAGGCCTATACCGACACCACAACTGTCACAACCCGCATCAGTATAATTAACGCGAGTGCAGGTTGCATGAGCGGGTGCCAGAACCATTGAAATAACAAAAGTAACTGAAAGAACCAGCCTGACTAAAAAATTCATTTGCAGTTTCCTTTAAGCCGTATCAGCGCATCGTTCTGATTAACTTCAGGTATTTTATAGAAAAGATGACAGGCATTTTGAGCACCCCATCTTATGGTCAGCGTATCGCTCGTACTGTCATTGCGGACCCAGGCCTGGTTACCCTGCCCCAACATACCCACAATTTCCTCCCGGGAATTATAAATATTCGCGCCCATGGGGATTTGCTGATTTGCGAGAATATCAATAAGCATAGGGAAGCCTTTTGTTACGCTGAATTTTACCCTCAACATAGCACCGGCATAAGCGGCAACACGTCTGCTGCTATTTTTTATCTCCGCATTGCTATCCATGTTTGATGAATCCAGTGCGATGGTGCTGTATTTGTAAGGTGTTAAGGCCGGTGTTAACGCATATCCAAAGCGATCGACAACAGCATTTTGAGTTCCTACGACTTTTGCGCCTTTTGCGCCCTTCGCTTCAATAAGTGCAAAGGTATCACCGACATAAGGTCCTAGCGTTAATCCACCGCGATGAAGGACAACAGCCCCCTGAATACCAGCAGAACCCTGGGTATAATTTTTTGACTGAGAGACAGAACCCTGCATGGCGCCATAGGCCGTATTAGTCTGGGCTGTAGCACCAAAGGTGTTCAGATTGTCAGAACTGCGTGCATAAGTGATCCCGTAGTTAACAGGCTGGTCTGTGCCTGCAACGCCTGATAAGGTGGACTGAAGCGTACTTCCCTGACCATTCTGGTGATTGATCGTAGTACTCAGCGTATTTCTTCTGTCCATACTAAATGGAATACTCACGCTCAGGGTGCTTAATACCTGACGCTGTGAAGTGTAATACTCCTCCACATAGTTGTTATATCCACTATTGGTATAACTTCTGTTGCTGTAACGTGTTTTAGAAACCGAAGCATTAACAGAAATACCATTTTCAAATTGTTTGCTGTATCCAATCTGATATTGAGTGTCACGTTTTCGGCCATCTCTGTATTGCTGAGAAGACCCTGAGATCCAGACATTACCCCACTCTTTTAAAGACTGATTAAGCGACAACTCAAGCCTTGAAGACTGATTCAGTGTTGAAGATACCCAGCCATCATTGTTGTCTTTATGCGCTTTTCTGATGTTTAAAACATCCGTCAGGTCCCTGTAACCACTGGTAGAATACCTGTAACCAGCTATCGATACCGTTGTATCTGTAGGAGTGAATCGCTTACTGTAGGATAAATTAAACATCCATCCTAAATAATCCTTGTCCGGAAGTGATGCATGTGAAAATGTGGAGCCTATTCCTATAGCACCCAGTTGGCTGGAATAAACGCCACCCACACGACCAGCCTGATAGCCGTCAGCCATTCGGTTGGCTACGTTAACGGTGATGTTGTTGCTGACACCATATTGCAGATTTAACTCACTGAAAGGATCATCGTCACCAACATACCTTGAACGGCCCAGTGTCGCAGAATATTTGATCCGGCCAGGTCTAACTGATTCAGGCACAGCAGAGAAAGGCACTGTATAAATATTTTTGCTGCCATCAGCTTCTGTTACCGTAACTTCCAGATCGCCGGAGTAAACAGTTGGAAAAAGATCGTTAATAACAAAACTACCAGGTGCCACAGTTGTTTCATAAATGACAGCCGTACCCTGGCGAACCGTCACTTTGGCATTACTGCGGGCAATGCCACGAACGACAGGTGCATAACCTCGCTGAGAGTCAGGTAACATCCTTTCATCGGAGCTCAGAGATACGCCTCTGTAGCCCATACCTGAAAAAAAGGAGCCACTGGTATAGCTATCACCAATAAGCAAGGTACTTCTGAAAGGAACAATGGCTCGCTGCATGTAGGCGCGATTGCTGTGCCAGCGAGTACTGCCTGGGTTACTTGCAACAAAAGAACCCTGCTGTCTGAATTGCCACAACCCCAAATTGACGGCATTACTCAGGCCAAGCCAGGTAGAGCTGTAATCACCACTGCTGCTGTTTTTGTAATGTGAATAATATTGATTGAGATTATAATTAGATACCAGCATCGTCTCACCTGAAACCAGCTCTTCAGGAGGAACATAACCTCTTGGTTGTTTAACTAAATCTTCATCTGGCACACTGAGCTTGATGGTCATCATGCTCAAATCAATATTAACGTCTGCATGAGGAACAAGCGCATTTAGTGCCTGACAGCCTTGCGCAGCAGGAATCTTTTTATCACTCTGAAGCGATTTTACCGGAATCCTGTTAAGCTGATCCTGTGTGAAACAGATTTGATCATTCTCTTTAACAATAACATTGTCATGGAAAATCTGGACGCCATTGAGTTCTACATCGACGTTATAATTTCCAGGCCGGACTTTATTTGAACTGAGGTAATTGGCAATGTCATCAACAGGTAGTCCACTTCCCTTCAGAAGACCTTCATCAAATTCGTATTCATTTGTTTTCGGATCGTTATCTGCCAATGACACATCAAGGTTATCAGCCAAAGCCGTGTAAGGTGAGATAATGACCACTACCAAAATCAATAATTTAAATTGAGGTGACATATTGCCTGCTTTAGCTATTTTTTATTAATAACTTTAGAATTGATCACACCGTAATCATTAACATAATTAAGTTTAAGACTTAATGCTGCAGAGTCCTTTAAGCATGTCGTTCTGACTTTTTGGTCACTAAACGGTGCAACCATAGGTATCTTGCTGATAGTGTAATGACTGGGCCCGGCAGTGATTTCACCCGATGTTGAGTTGAGATAATAAGGAGAATTATTTTTTAAAAAAATATCACATGACTTAGTTTCATAACTGAAATTAATGTAATCAAACATCTTTTCCGAAGATATTTTCAGATTATCCGGTCTCAGAAAAATCTTCATCGTATTGGTAACTGCAAGCACTATTTTATTTTCATTTTTGTTACTGCTGCTGACGCCCGGAATCTGAGTAAAATGAAGATAAAATAACTCTTCCCTGTCTGACTGTGTTTTACCACCGGTATACAACATATTCACCAGGTGATCTTCTTTGGCATTTATTTTAAAGACGCCAGGAGAGATGACAAAGGGCGCCTCTTTTTTGTTGTTAAAAACAGCATCACTTTCTTTTGATGTCCATACCTGGGTAATGTAAGGGAATGGATCAGTATTAGTAAACTTGAGTGATTTTACATCCTGTTTCGGATTAAAAATGACGCGCGTACCCTGCATTACCACACTTGAATAAGCGTTGAAAGACAAAAAGCATACGCATAAACACGCTGTTTTTTTTATTTTTTCTTTGAGAAACATAGTTAAACCTCGTTAAGAGAAGGGCATTTTTATGCCCTTCTTAATTTTATTGATTAAACATTACTGATAGCTGATTGCGTACTGTGCAGAGGCAAGAACGGTACCGGCAGTAACGGTTGCTGCTTCAGCAAAATAGCGAGCAGTCAGTTCCTGAGATGCCGTTGTGCTGTCAGCAGCCTTGGTGAAGGCTGAAGTATTTACACTTTGACCACTAACAAATTTCAGCGGTGTTGAAGCATCAGAGTCCAGCAACTGAATGGAAACATTACCTGCTGTTCCGGTATTTCCCAGATTGCCGTTAGAGGTAATGTCATTACCTACAAACACGGTTTTGATTGATGCTGCATCTGCTGCACAGTCAGTAACGTTGACAGTAAATGTTGTTTCTCCGGCAGTACTGCTTGCAGTGGCTAATTTACTTGCCGCGACAGTAGGAAGAAGAACAACCGGGCCAGCGCTGCTTCCATTTATGTTAACTGAACAAGTCTGAGTGCTGACTTCGCCCTGGAAGTGCACAGTATTATCTGACGCTGCGTTTACATAAAAAGAAAAAAGTGCCATAGCGGTGACAAGCGCTTTAAGTTTCATTTGAATCTCCTGATAAATATTTTTTTAATTGAGCGTTTTACTACGCTATCTATTTTCCATATCAGATAAGTTTTTAGCTACTGATTTGTTTATTTTAAGTCATCCTGAAAAACAATAACAATATCAATGGATTATCGAAATTCAGTGAAATCTTATTTTCGTATGCCTTTGTTTTAAATAGAAATTAATAAACGAGCCTTAATAACGAAAAAAAGTATCATTTAATAATGATTGTTTATTTTAAATATTGACGATGCTTGCCAATAAAAATAACCAACCCATTCTAAACACCCTATTTAATATTTTTTAACATAAGGATATTAAGGCGCAAAAAACGAGCGTAAAAGCAAATAAAAATTTATTCATAAACATGAACCTGCGTAAGTAAATAAACACTTATAGTCAACAAACAGTAAACTAAATAAAGATTCCGCTAGTAACTGAAATAATCCCGTAAAGATTATGCCTCTTCTGACATCCTGCCTGTTTACTGATACCCACTTAATAGCCAGACAAAATCACATAACTGACTACTTTCATCTTTAAAGAAGTGTGTATGAGGGAAAGAGAAAATCTTATTAGCCTATTGTTCAGGCAGGCACTCAGGGAGCACTGTAGTGCCTATCGTCGCAGTTATGCTGGTAGCCAGGTAAAGAGTTTCTGAGGTGCAATGCTTTTACAGGTCACATGGGGCTGTACATGTGACCCATCCAGATTAGGTGTAAACAGAGACTTATATAGTTCGTTTATCTTCTCACTAATCCATTGTATCTTAGTGAGTATTTATGTCCGTCTCTCGGTTCACTGCCCTATTCTTTGTACAAAAATCATTCCATGAGGAATGCAATAAGTTAAGGCAGCCACAGTAAAGTACAGACAACTTTTTAAAATCATACTAAAATCAAAGAATCCGTTTAAGGAGCGGTGACTCACCTTTCGTTGATGACGCCATTGTAGAGCTCAAGTAGAGAGAGATCATTAATAAAAGCGTTAAATTCTTTATCACCTTTTAGTGCAAACTTTTTCATTATGTTATATTTATGTGCATAAATAGTTTTACTGGATAAATTCAGCCTTTTGGCCGTCTGTTCTACACCGTAGCCTTTCTTTAGAAAGCTAAGCACCTGAAGCTGTACAACCGTAATATGTGCAAAATTGCAGTTCACGCAATCTGAAGGCAAGTATCCTCTGGTCCTTCCCTCCGTGGTGAGTAAAACCTCTGTTATCTTTTCAGATATAAAGCGCACAGAGTCTTTACGTGAAAACACAATTAAGGATTGATAGCAAACTGGCAACTGACTGGTGATAATTTCATCTTTGCCGTCAACAAAGACGATTATCGCACTACCCGGCTTCCTGCTACGGTATGCCGGATGACACATATACAATCGCCATTGAGAATAATTTATCAGGATAAGATCAGCCTTCTGTAAGCTCTCATTTATTGACCCTGATAAAAATTTCACATTAACATCTGATAACAGAGCGCCCTCAATCATCTTTGAGATGCCCAGTTTAAAGTAATAATTTCCATCAGTACAAAATACGTTTAAATCCATTTTTTCCCTTGGGCATCTCAAAAGTTAAAATTACAGACTATGTAAATTTACCGTTAACCAGCGTAAGCTCACCCTTTTCTTTTAATTCTTTAAGTACTCTACAGATGGAACTTTTTGAAAGGTGCGAGCTATTTTCAATAAGATAAAGTGCAGAAAATCTTTTCTTCAGATGTGATGGCAGTTTTTCCCATCGATTAATCAAAGAAATGACTTCATCGTGAGAGTTACTTTTTGGCAACTGGATATAGTTCATTAAATCAGAATACTTGCCTGACAAAATCGACATAGCATCATTAAACAGATCTTTTTCAAAGATCAGTCGCCATAACACGTCATACTCGATAAAACTAACTTTGCCATAATCGATTCTTTCCAGGTAAACTGGCGGTTCATCCAGTGCCGGTGCTATGCCTACAACGTATGGCGCACACAAGATGTTGAGAACCTTATTCTCACCTTTCAGTTTAAGTAAAAAGTCGCCTTCGAGGATAAACATTACGCGACGTACATTATCTTTTGTTAAATGATAGCGACGCTTACCCCTGGAAATTTCATCTGGATTAGCAATTTGAGCATAACCTGCTAGTGCGTCGATAATCCTTTCATGATTTTTAGTCACTCTATACATATTGATTAACTCAATGTAACTAACACAACGGTTAGTAATTATTAGCAAAATTTGTAAAATCAGTTTGTTATGGTCTTTATTTTCCCTTGGTGTACAGCCGTTCTTTTAGCTCCCCTCCTGTTTAGAGCGTAAGGCACCCTCCAATGTAATTGGGTATAATAAAACGCTTCATATAAAACTCAACACCATAAACAGGTGAAAAGGGAGAATAAAACACCAACAAGCATTATAACAAACAGATATCACGCCAGTAAAAGACCATTTAGTCAGTAGATTAGTTTAGAAACTCAAGCGTTATTGACAGTGTTATAACTTTTTCTATGAAAAAAAATCCCTCATTCTTATTTGGTTTTGCATGTTGTATTTTAAGTTTTGAAAATTATCACTCAACAACAAAAAATGCAAAAAAAATTAATATTGCTAAAAATGAAATTCATTTTGGAGGCCATGTTATCAATTTGGCCATAGGCTATTTTGACGAGCCTCTTTTCGCGAAAACAATTAAAACATGTTATTGTCAATTCGGATATTTAAATTAAAAAATCAATCATATTTAGTTTTTAATGCTGGAAATTAGATATTTTTTAACACATAACTCTAATATATCGATATGCCAGTCTATATTTCTTTTTTGACTTTATAGCTGAAAATTCGGCTGCGAATGTTCGTCTTAACGTGAGGAATCAGTAGTTATTGATTCCTCTTCGCAACAGTTAAAGATTTCTCTTCTTTTTTGCGAAGTTTTCATACCGATCGTTTTCTCAGAAATTTTGTTTTTTGTTAGCCGCATAATGGTTAATAGCACGGCTTCTGGTATGATTTAGCTGGCGACATTCGCCATTAACGCATAAGAGACAGGTTTGCACAGACTGAAATCACGTCTGGAAGCTCAGAAGAAAGCGCATGCCCTTTCGAGCTGCATGCAGTGATAACGTATGGAGTTTGTTACTTACATCCCGCCAGATTAATAAAAAACCCCAACATGAACCAGTCATTTAAGAATGTGTTTTTTAAACATCGCAGAATAAAAAGTCCATTACCTCTGGCCTGGACGATATTTTTACTGTAAGTTTTTTTGCTTTAACAGCCTTACATCTGCAAATTGCCACAGAGCGGTATGATTTTGTCTGTGTTGAGTGTAATAAACAAGAATGCCGTGCGACTCAGAAATGACCGTGAAATCATTCAGCACGCGAAAAAGAGGCCATGAGCAATACATAAAATGAGAGGGTGTTTTGATCGACAATAAAATGGCTCTTTCACAGATCCTCCCTTTTCTTTAAGACTGTAGCTACGTTTTTGCTTAACATGCTGGAATTACAATCGACATAGGGAAGTTAGCTTTATTAAGATAATAATTTTAACAGATGTGCCCAGCCAAATGTGACGTTCTTCCGTGAGATAATTTTCATACCGCACGGTTAGCGTCAGACGTTTATCTGCGGCATTAACAGAACTTCACTTAAACAGGATTAAGAAAGTCACCTGGCAGCAGGTTAATTACTTACTATCGCCCCAGTAAATTCAAAAATAGTAAAGGATTTTTTAGGATGTAGCACATTACATTCTACTGATATAAGGAATTATCAACTCTATGTTACAGAGCAGGAAGCGACTTCGTGTAGGTTTATCTGATGAAAGTCCGTTCATTATTTATACTTTGCAGTCAATCCTTTCAGCCGAGTTTAATCATCTGGAGATTTATACCTACCCACCTGACACAAAGAACCTTTTACTTCGTCTGAGAGAAGATACTCCCGATATATTAATCACAGATTCCTTCTTTAGTTTTGACCGCAATGACTTAAATGGCGTCAGTAAACTTGAGGAGATTCATAAGCAGTCTTCTGACCTGAAGATTCTGGTTTTTACTGCTTCGCGAAGTCTGAACTTCCTGAAAAGAGTATTGCAGGTTCCAGTCAGTGCAGTCGTGAGTAAGCGTGATGACATTCAGGATCTTGTTAAAGCCGTTCACTGGATTTCCTCCTTTCACTCCAGCGTTTATTACTCTGAAAAGATGAAAGACCTGGCACATTTAGCGTCAACTCAACCCACGCAAAATCTTCTGTCTCCATCAGAAATGGAAGTTATACGATTGTTTGCAATGGGTCATAGCTTGTTGGAGATAGCAAAAGTGCGTAGCCGGAGCATAAGCACGGTTGCAACACAAAAATACAATGCCATGCGCAAACTCCATCTCAGCACCAACACAGAACTGATCAAATATGTGTTTGCACACGAACTTATCTAGCCTCCCGCCTCGCTTGCCTACGAAAAATCACATGAAACTTAAAACCACAGCAACGTTACGCCTGATACTGATTTGCTGGCCCTTGTCTGCCTTTGCCACCAGCCTGCAACAGGCTGCACGGTCAGCGCTGACTTATGACACCGCTTTGCAATCCAGCAGGATGAGCAGTGAAGCTGATAAACAGAAATACTGGCAAGGGATGTCAGAACTGTTGCCGACACTGACTCTGGAGGGTAACTGGGACCGTCAGGAGCAGCCCGATAAAAAGTATCAGAGCGGGGTGACCAACCACCGTTACGATCTCAGTGTCCGGCAGCCTTTGTTTGATATCAGCAAATATGCGGGCTGGCGCAAAGGTGTTGCGATTGCCAACACTGCAGAGGCAGAAGCCCGGCTTGCTGAAGAGAAACTCTTGATTGCTGTCAGTGAAGCCTACTTTACGGTGCTTTATCAGCAGGAGGTTTTACAGGCAGCAAAATCAGCCAGCCACAACTTCCAACAGCAACAGCAGAAACTTCAAAGCGGACTGGCTAATGGTCAGAATACGCGTACTGAACTCGATGAAGCTAAAGCCAATTATGCGCTTGCTCAGGCAAAAGAGATTGAATCGGGAAATCAGTTATTACTTGCTGAAGAAAAGTTTTGCCGATTATCAGGTATCAGCCCGGACACGGTCGAGCCCGTAAACTTTCAGTGTCTTAAAAAAGCACCTTATACCTCACTGGCCGATGCGATCAATGCAAGCCAGCAGCGCAACACCGGGGTAAAAATCGCCATATTGCAGAATGATCAGGCCGATGCCGATGTGCTGGCAGCGCAGGGAGCGCATATGCCCGTCGTATCGCTCTATGCCAGGTATGGAAAAAACTGGTGTCGTAATGATGACGCTGACAACGTTCTGTATGACGCCATTTTCGGAACGAGGTCGAAAAGTAGCAACCTCCAGTATGGCGTTAACGTTTCCGTTCCCCTTTTTGCTGGCGGCAGTCAGATGTCGCAATCTGTTGAAGCTGCCTGTCGCCACCGGGCCGCAAAATGTTCAATTACCGAAGCACAGCGTAAAGCAGCAACCGATACGCGTTCTGCATGGCTCAGCCTGACCAGTGACAAAGCCTTAATCCAGGCTCAGAAGAATGCTGTCGACTCCGCCCATGAGAAAGTGGTGTCGGTGCAGTATGGCCGGGAGATGGGTTTTCGTACGGTTAACGATGAACTGGACGCCCAGCAGAAGTATTACAGCGCACTGAAAGACCAGGCAGAAGTCTGGTTAAGTTACCTCAATGCCCTGATCAACCTGGCGCAAAGTACCGGATCGCTCTCACCCGATATGCTGAATTTTTTTCAGTGTCATTAACGCCTCAATCATGAAGAAAATATAAATGGAACAGTCGCTTTTCCGCCAGGAGGCACTTAATGCAGCCAACCGGGGTAATTTGGGCATTGTGGCGCTCTACTGCCCTCCCTATCGCTGGCTGGTTATTTCTGTGGTGATTTTTATTACTGCCGTGACAGCCCTCTTTTTCATATTTGGCAGTTACACCAAATATGAATCCTCGACCGGTGAACTGGTGCCTGAAAATGGCATGTTAATCGTGCCTCCTGCTGTGAGCGCAACCGTCGTTGATATCCCGGTTAAAGAGGGACAGCTGGTCAAAAAAGGTGATGTTCTCATGGTCCTGTCATCGGAAGTTTCAACTCAAATGGGACAGACACGTCAGGTTATCGCTGAAAATCTTGTGGGTCAGCGTGAGCGCCTTCAGCAGGATCTTGTAACTCTGGCTAAGTTACATGACGTCGAACTCAAAGGGTTAACCGACACCATTGCCAGCCTTAAACTGCAGCAGGAGCAGCTGAAGTTACAGCTTACACATCGCCGCAAACAGGTGGCATTAGCCAGACTGCAGCTGGATAAACTCACTGCAATGCATCAGGCGGGATACGCCTCAAACCGTCAACTGGAAGTGCAGGAAGCTGCTCTGCTCGACACCCAGACGCGCTATCAGGAGTATCAGCGTCAACTGCTGGGTACGTCGCAAAAGATTGTGCAGGCAGAGCAGCAACTTCATGAAATGCCACTGGATGAAGAGAAGAAGCGTAACGATATCGAACGCCAGCTGGCAGAAAACCGTCAGTCGATGGCTGAAAATGAAGTGCGTCGGTCTTTCGAGCTGCGCGTGCCTAAAAGCGGTTATGTCGGCATGATCATGGTTAAAAATGGTCAGATGCTCACTGCCGGTCAGTCAGCGGTATCCATTCTTCCCAGTAATTCGAATCTGGTTGCCCGCATCATGGTGAACACCAAATCCATTGGTTTTATTCAGCCGGGCCAGCGAGTTGTCCTGCGCTACAAAGCGTTCCCCTATCAAAAATTCAGACAGCAGTATGGCAGGGTGATCGAGGTATCTCGCACAGCCCTTTCTCCTCAGGAGGTCACCACGCTGACCGGCATCAATAATATTCAGGAACAGCAGTATCGCGTACTGGTTTCGCTGGATAACCAGACGATTACTGCCTATGCGCGTGATGAAAAGCTGAAACCGGGTATGGCGCTGGAGGCCGATTTTATTGTTGACCAGCGTCGTCTCTATGAATGGGTGCTGGAGCCGATTTTCGCGCTGGGACAAAAAATTTCCATTTAATTTATAAGGTCTGTTCTGTGCTGCTATTAGAGAAACTTAATTTTAAATGGTTTAACCGCCTGCCGATGATTCGCCAGTCTCAGGCTGCGGAATGCGGTCTGGCGTGCCTGGGTATGATTGCCAACTACCATGGCCATGAGATCGACATGATCACGCTGCGCCGTCAGTATGCCACATCGCTTAAAGGTGCCACGCTGACTGCTCTTATCGCGATGGCACAACAGCTCAATATGAGTTCACGTGCGCTGCGTGTCGACATGGAAGAGCTGTCAAAATTACGAATGCCCTGCATTCTTCACTGGGAACTGAATCATTTCGTCGTACTGAAGAGAATACGCGGCAATAAAATGACGATTCACGATCCTGCACGCGGTGTGCGCGAACTGACATTCAAAGAGGCTTCGACTGCCTTCACCGGCGTAGCGCTGGAGCTGGTTCCCTCGTCCAGTTTTGAAGTCAAAGAGGAAAAAGAAAGCATCTCAATGATGAAGCTGGTGGGAAGCGTAACCGGGGTGAAATCTGCGTTTGCCCAGGTGCTCATCCTGTCGGTCGCCCTGGAATTCTTTGGCGTATTGACCCCCTTCTTAATGCAGTGGGTAATGGATATGGTGCTGGTCTCCGCCGACTACTCATTACTGACGTTGCTTGGGGTCGGTTTTATCATGATTGCGATATTCCAGACTATTGTGACCGCTTTACGATCGTGGGTGATGAGCTGGTTTTCAAGTCAGCTAAGTGTGCAATGGACGGTTAACGTCTGTCATCACATGTTAAAGCTGCCGCTGGAGTGGTTTGAATCCCGTCATGTGGGGGACGTTCTCTCCCGTTACGGCCCGCTCAACACCATTCAGAGTACGCTGACCACCCGCTTCATCAGTACAGTATTGGATGGCGTCATGTCGATAGTGACGGTTGTGATGCTCTTCATCTATAACGCACAGCTTGCCTGGCTGGTCATCGGGTTTTTCATCGCCTATGCGTTGCTGCGCTTTGTGGCTTACGATCCGGTTCGGCGCGCTAATGAAGAGCAAATCATCAGTTCAGCCCGTACGCAGTCTTCACTACTGGAAACGTTACGCGGTATTCAGGCGGTTAAAACTAATAACAAACAGGTTCCCCGCCTCGCGGCTTATATGAACTTTCTGGTGGACTCCACCAACAAAGGCATCGTCATACAGAAGCTGAATATTCTGTTTGGTTCAGCTCAGGGACTGCTGACCTCAGTAGGCCGGGTCATATTAGTCTGGCTGGCCGCGCTTCAGGTGCTGGATGGCAATTTCTCCGCGGGGATGCTCACCGCTTTTATCAGTTTCTCCGATCAGTTTCTGAGCCGGGGTGCAGGCCTGATAAACGCTATTATCGACTTCAGAATACTGCGTATGCACGGAGAGCGTCTGGCCGACATTGTCCTGTCAGGGACGGAAGCCAGCTCAGAAATGCATGCCGGTCTGATAAGCAATGAAATGCACGAAGATGTGGATACGCCTCAGGATATCCGACTGACAAACATTTATTTTAGATATGCCCCGACCGAACCCTGGGTTGTCGCGGATGCCAGTCTGGAAATTAAAGCCGGTGAGAGCCTGGCGATTGTTGGCCCTTCCGGTCAGGGAAAAACGACGCTGGCTAAAATCATTCTGGGTCTGCTGCACCCGGAAAGCGGCACTATCACCGTAGGTGGCATGGATATCACCCAGACCGGACTTGAACATCATCGTAACCGTATCGGCTGTGTGATGCAGGAAGACATTCTGTTTTCAGGTTCCATCAGTGAGAACATCAGCTTTTTTGATAACGAACCCGATCACGCAAAAATCACCCGCGTTGCACGCCTGGCACAAATTCATGCCGACATTATGAAAATGCCGATGAACTATCAAAGTCTGGTGGGCGATATGAGGTCTTTTCTGTCGGGTGGTCAGCTGCAACGAATTCTGCTGGCGCGCGCGCTGTATCGCGAACCTCAGATTCTGGTTCTGGACGAGGCGACCAGTCATCTTGATATCTATAACGAAGCGCGAATTAATAATGCAATCCGGCAGATGAAGATCATCAGAATCATCATCGCGCACCGCCCGGAAACGATCCGCAGTGCAGATAAAATCGTCCTGTTAAATAACGGCGTACTCAGCGAGATTACAGCTGAGCAGCTATTTGGTCAGGCAGCACGGAACGATAACGCGGAGACGACACAGGAATAATGGGTCAGTAAAGGCATGATCCTTTTTTCGGTTTCATGCCTGCTGGATCTGCTGAGTCAGTATCTCTGACAGGTAAACAGATAGGAGAGCGGTCCGCCGATCAGATACGTCTTGTTATCAACCTGCATGATATCCAGCTGCAGATAAGTGGGATCGAGCGTGATTTCTGTCAGCAGCAGATTAAACAGCGCATCCGGTGTCGTATCGTTTGTTGAAGTAATGATCGCTCTGATTTTATAGCGATAGGTATCACTATCAATTTTATGGCCTTCGCTCAGCGCAATGCGTCGATTCAGCGTTGTAACCTCATCAGCAGAAGTCACCTGCCCGTTCAGCAACATATATCCTGAGTTCAGGTCGATAAAGCGCAGATCCTGAGAAACAGTAAACTCTGTTCTTTTACCATCGTGCCGACTGAGATCGTAGCGACTAAACGCTGAACAGCGAAATGGGAGATCGTTCGCCTGATGCCTGAAATAATTAATGCCGGAAAAAACAACCAGCAACAGTGTAGCCAGCATTATCGTCAGAGTAAGGATGGCACGCCGTTTCAATTCATTCTCCAGTCAAAATAATAGAAGTTATCGCAGGAAACGGCATGGCCACTGCTGTTAAGGTTACAGGCGGAGAGAATTGTCCTGCCATAACTGGTGTTGGTCAACGAAGGGTTTTTATCAAAATAGATGCGTCGTCCGGGTGTGCAGGGTTGATTATTCTCTTTCAGAATTTCAAGAATTTGATTATTCAGTGACTTTTGCTCAAAAACATCCAGCCCCTGAATAATCACCGCCTCGCAGCCGCCTTCTGGTTTGAAAATACTCATCGTGGAACTTTTTTCAGCAAAATCACGTGCAATGAAGTACCAGAAAGCCGTTCCCAGCAACATCAGGGTGACAATGACCGATATGGCCTGCCTGATGGTGAATGAGGGCGTTACAGCCATCTTATCTGCAACGGCAGGTTCGGGCTGAATGGCCTGGTTATTCTGTCCGGAAGCCGCACACTCTTCTGATATCTCATCTGACTGATCCGCCGCAGCAACAAAAATCGGGGTAGCTTCGCGTTCAATTTTGATTTCGGTATTGAGCCGGATACCGATTTTCGGAATCGTGATGATGAGATTTTCACAACCATAAGCCGAAAGCGCTCTGCGCAGAATACTCAGATACTGGTTCAGATTGCTGTTTGATCCGCGCAAGCCATATTTATCCCAGACTTCAGTCAGCAGGGTTTCGCGCGCCAGTATTTCTCCCTGGGAATTCAGTAACTGCTCAAACAGCCGACCCGATGAAATACTCAGACTCAGCGTGTCCTGAGTAGGAATATGGCTCAGCGTACAATCATCCGAATTGTAGGTAACCTGGTCATCGATAATGTAAATCATTAAGAAATCACTGAATTTGCGCTCATTTCTGACAGTATAATTCAGCTGATCTAAAGAAGCACGAAGGAGTCCTGAATCTGCCAGCGTATAGAGGTGACGTTTAACTGGCATTAAAATGCGACAGGCGTGAGGAACTGCAGCCTGCCGCACCGTTCTCGTGATTAATTCCGGCTTTCAGGGCTGATTCTCTGCGGCAAACGCCAGGTAATTAGCCTGCGTGATGGTCTTGTAGGGGATCCAGTTCAACGGGTCGACTTTCTGCTTATCCAGCAACGCCTTAGCGATCTTAACCGCTCCCGTCGCCTGCCCCTTAGCATCCTGGAAAATTGTCAGCGTCATCTTTCCATTTTTGACAAACTGCTGACCGTCAGGCGTACCATCAATTCCGGCAACCAGAATGTGACTGTTTTTCGCCTGACTCAGCGCCATGATCGCGCCGATGGCCATTTCATCATTATTAGCGGCAATCGCATCAATGGGTCGCTGATTAAGCAGCCATCCCGACACCACGTCTACCGCTTCATTGCGCTGCCAGCGTGCGGTCTGTTTTTCGATCACGGCCATCTGTTTATATTTAGCGATCACGGCTTCAACAGCGCGTGTCCGTTCGCGCGCTTCTTCGTTCGATAATGCCCCCATTAAAATGGCGACATTGCCATGGTAGTTCATCTGTTTTGCCAGCGCCTCCATCTGCATCTCACCTCCCAGAGCAGAGTCCGAACCGACATAGGCCATATTGACCGGCAGTTTCACCTCCGGTTTGCGGTTAACAAACACCAGCGGAATGCCTGCGGCCTCTGCCGCTTTCACCATCGGCAGCACGCCCTGCGTATCGACCGGATTAAGAATAATTGCATCCACGCCCTGATTGATAAAATCCTCCACCTGCTGAACCTGAAGCGCAACATCACCTTTGGCATCGACAAACTGCCCCTCCATATTCAGCGCCTTTATCTCACCCACCATCTGAGTTCGCAAAATCGAGACGAAATTAAGGTCGAAATTCGCCAGTGCAACCCCGATTTTCGGTGTTTTCGCCCAGGCAGTAACGCTAATCAGCAGGCTGAGCAGCAGTGCTAACATTCTGGTTTTCATTGTGTATTCCTGTAGGGTAATTTTTATTGAGTAAACCGCCGGGCAACAGGCAAATACCCGGTGGAATCGCTTATAACGTAAAATGATCGCGGAACTGCGCCAGCGCGGTTTCGCTGTCACCTGAGGCCCAGCCTTCCAGCGCAACAACGCCGCTGTAGCCCATATGATCAAGCGCACGGGCGATGGCACGATAGTTAATTTCTCCGGTGCCCGGCTGCATCCGGCCCGGCACATCGGCTACCTGAATCTCTCCGATGGCGTCACCACAGCGACGGATAAGCTCGATCAGATTTCCCTCTCCAATCTGCGCATGATAGAGGTCAAGGTTCATCTTCAGAGCCGGGCTGCTGACCGCTTCGACCAGAGCCAGCGTATCGGCAGCTCGCGCAAATGGCGTACCCGGATGATCGACCGCCAGATTGAGGTTTTCGAGGGTAAAAACCCGACCGGCCTGTTCGCCCAGTGCAGCCACACGGCGCAGGGTATCGGCCGCTTTAAGCCACATCTCGCCGGTCACTACCTCAACCGGACGAACCGCCTGGCCGCTGGCATCCAGTCCGGTGCCGTGCAGATTCAGGCGCGGGCAGTTCAGACGTTCTGCAACCGCCAGTGAGGTTTCCGCGCTTTGCAGTAGCTGCGCAATCTCATCGTCATCGGTCAGGTTTCCGCTGAGGTAGCCTGTCATGGAGGTAAAACGCGCGCCTGTTGCCACCAGCGCGTCGATATCTTTATTAGCCCAGTTCCAGATCTCCACCCCAAATCCCAGCGCATGGATCTTTTCCACGCGCGCGATAATGGGCAGATCGAGAAACACCATCTCGGCACAGACTGACAGCTGATAACCGGCCATTAGCGTGCTCCCAGCAAAATGGGTTTACGTTGTCTGACTGATTCAATGCAGGCCAGCGCAATTTCCAGCGCGTTGCGTGCATCCGTGCCGGTCGCACGCGATTTATCACCGTGCAGAATTGCGCGCGCAAACTCTGTCATTTCAGCAACATATGCCTCACGCAGCAAGTCGGTATCCAGCCGGGAGGTCGCTATTGCAATACCGTCGGCATAATAGCGTACGCAGTTATCCTGATTAATATTGCCTGTCTGCAGCATGCCTTTGCTGCCAAACACTTCGCCGCGAACGTCATAGCCGTAAACGGCCTGGAAGCTGGCTTCCGCCGTGGCTATCGCTCCGTTATCAAAGCGTATTGTCACCACCGAGGTATCAAGTAACCCCTTATCTTTAAAATCAGGCCGTACCAGTGCATCAGCCAGCGCATAGACTTCGACAGGTCGCGCCCCCGGATTAAAGTGCAGCAGAGTGTCAAAATCATGGATCAGGGTTTCAAGAAAGATGGTCCATTGCGGGATCGGGGCCGGATCGCGCAGGCCTGGATCGCGGGTCACAGAGCGGCTTAACTGGGTGGTGCCATTGTTGCCCGCCCTGATCGCTTCAATGGCTGCGGCGAAGCCCGTACTGAACCGACGATTGAAACCGACCTGCAACACGACGCCCGCGTCCTCAGCGGCAGTGATAGCCCGATCGGCTTCCTGCAGCGTCACCGCCATCGGTTTTTCGCAGAAAATATGTTTGCCCGCCTGCGCAGCGGCGATCACCAGTTCAGCATGCGTGCGGGCGGGGGTAGCGATAGCAACCGCATCTATTTCACTGTCATTAAGCAACGCCTGGATATCGGTATAGGCTTTCTCCACTCCCAGCCGATCCGCCAGTTGCTGCGCTGCGCCAGGCTGCAGATCGGCAACGGCTGTCAGCCGGGCGCCGGGCACCCGTAGCGCCAGGTTTTCTGCATGAAAAGTGCCCATGCGGCCAGCGCCAATCAATCCCACTCGTACCGTTTTAAGACTCATAACTGCTCCTGTCATTTATTGTCAGCCCGTCAGAGCTGGGTAGGGTTCGGAGTTCGCCTGCACTTCAGCAGCAAAACGACCAGATTCTGAACACATCATTGGCTCAGCATGTTTCGGCAAAATGCGCCATCCATTTTGCCGGCTCGTCAGTGCCGGATGTTTCGTTCAGGACTCAGTGACGCCGGACAACATCGGGATGTCAGAGCCGGATATCACGCCGTTCCGTGAGGCCGTAAGTCAGATAAACAGCAGTAACTTCAGATTTTGTTCACGCATAACCGCTTAACTTTAAGGTTGTTTTTAACCGGTGAGCGTTATCAACAGCTTTGCAAAGCGGATGCCAGTTTTTAAGCAGGTGTTTCTGTGAACGCGCTCGCAGAAGCCTCTTCATGACTGAAAGTAAAATGTACATGTCAACTTAACATGTCATTAAAATGGACATTTCATCGACGCCGGGAGAGTGAGATGCAATCGCTGCATGATTTATTGCCAAATAAAGAAGAGAGCGACGCCATATTCAGCCTGCCGGACGGCAGTGACGCGGCAAAGTGGGAAACACAGCTGGTGCGCGGCTGGCAGGCGTTTATCCAGGGTGAAAAGCCACACTGGATCCGCCGTAGTATTCTGCAATCCTGGGCACGCTCCCGCGAGCATCACATTGATCCGACGCACTTCTGCTACACCCCGGTCGCCCCGTCAGAGCTGGCCGCTATCCTGAGTCATAACAGCGAGCTGATCGCCGTGGCTCATAGCGTGATGGAGAATCTGCTGGCCTATAATCCCGATGGACACATTAATCTGACCGATGCTAAGGGCGTTGTGCTGAGCTTCTGCGGCAGCGACCTGACGCCGGTTGGCAGCGTTCTGCGTGAGGAAATCCTGGGCACGAACTGCACCGCGCGCTGCCTGCGCGAGCAGCGGCTGGTATACGTGCTGAGTGGCGAAAACTGGAAAATCGCACTGCGTAAACGTAACCGGCAGTGTGCCGCAGCACCCATCCGGGATGCCAGCGGTCAGATGACTGGCGTGCTGACGCTGACGGCCACTCCTGACAACTTCAATGCTCATACGCTGGGAACGGTACAGGCCGCCGCAGAAGCGATCGGCCAGCAGCTGACGCTGCGCCGCCTGCTGGCCGAACAACAGTCGATACTGGAAAACCTGAATGAAGGCGTGTTGGTCTGTGACCGCGAGGGACGTATAAAAACGCTGAATCGCTATGCGCGTCAGATCTTTGCCGGTATTGATGCCGGTAATGCTTCGATTGACCAGCTGCTGCAACCTCAGTCTGGTTCGCTGCTTACCCTGCCCTGCTGCAATGACCGTGAGATGGTTTTCCGCCCTGATGGCAGGCACAGCGTCTCCTGTCTGGTCTCGCTGATGCCGGCCCCGGACGGCGGGCGTATTCTCTCGCTTCGGGAAAACCAGCGCATTCGCGCCATTACGCGACGGGTTCTCGGCGTCAGCGCCAGTTATACCTTTGATATGATACGCGGTCAGGCCCCCACGCTTCAGCAGGCACTTCAGGATGCCCGCGCCAGCAGTCGCAGTGACAGCACCGTTCTGCTGACCGGTGAAAGCGGAACCGGCAAAGAACTGTTTGCCCAGGCGATCCACAACGCCAGTAGCCGGGCACATGAGTCCTTTGTCGCCGTCAACTGCGGCGCGCTGCCGCGTGATCTGGTACAGAGCGAGCTGTTCGGCTACGTCGATGGCGCCTTTACCGGTTCACGGCGCGGTGGGTCGGCAGGTAAGTTTGAACTGGCCGACGGGGGCACACTGTTTCTGGACGAGATTGGCGAAATGCCGCTGGAGGCGCAGACCAGCCTGCTACGCGTGCTGCAGGAAAGTGAGGTACTGCGCATAGGGGCGGCGCATCCGGTAAAAGTGGATGTCCGTATTATCGCGGCGACCCACTGCGATCTGCAAAGCGCGGTCGAACAGGGTGCATTCCGGCGTGACCTGTTCTATCGCCTGAATGTCATTTCGCTGACCATCCCCGCCCTGCGTGAACGCCAAATCGATATTCCCGATCTGGTGAATACCTTTATCCGCACGCTGTGTCAGCGGCTGAATAAATTGCCTCCGCAGGTCAGTCCTGAAGCAATGAATGCTCTTGAGGCCTGGCACTGGCCTGGCAACGTGCGTGAGCTGGAAAATCTGGTGGAGCGAATCGTCAATCTTTGCCAGAGCCACATTATCGACCTCGCCGATTTGCCGCCTGCAATGGTGACCCGCAGTGAGGCTGAAAACCATACGCCTGCCAGCAGTCTGCTGCAGGATAATGAGCGAGCCTGCATCCTGCAGACACTGCGCGCTCAGGGCGGAAATATGCGTCAGTCCGCTAAGCTACTGGGTATTTCACGTACGGCGCTCTACAACAAGCTCAATCAATGGAACATCGCCATCGACACACTGCGTCAGTAAATTAATCTTAAAACGCAGTAACTGGCCTGGCGGCCTGCAAGAACAATTCTTACGCGGCAATTCATAGCTTTTCGCCGCAGCAGGACTTAAAATGTGACCACCCATAACAGTGGTCACTGAATTTATCACCCACCTTCAATTTGTCAGGCTATCACAATGACCCAATCCGTAACGGACAGTGGAACGCGCGGTCCTGCTGATCACAATGTGCGTGACCAGATTGTCGAGGCTGCCATGCAGCACTTTGCGCATTACGGCTACGAAAAAACCACCGTCTCCGATCTTGCCCGGGCTATTGGTTTTTCCAAAGCCTATATCTACAAGTTTTTTGAATCGAAACAGGCGATTGGCGAAGTCATTTGTTCAAACCGGCTGGCGATGATCATGGCGCGTGCTGAAACCGCGATCGCCGATGCTCCAGGCGCATCAGAACAACTGCGGCGGCTGTTTCAGACGCTTTCCGCCACCAGTACTGAGCTATTTTTTCACGAACGTAAACTCTATGACATTGCCGCTGTGGCATCGCGCGACCGCTGGCCCTCTGCCATGGCTTACGAAAAGCGGATTCTGAATCTGATTCAGCAGATCCTGCGCAGGGGTCGTGAAATGGGTGAGTTTGAGCGTAAAACGCCGGCTGACGACGCGGCAGAAGCAATCTATCGGGTAATCAGACCCTATGTCAGCCCTGTGCTACTGCAGTACAGCCTCGATGAGGCTGAGGCCGCTTCCATGCAACTGGCCGCACTGGTATTACGCAGTCTTGCGCCCTGAATGAGGTGACTATTGACTTAATTGGTCACAAAGGCAAAGATAACGGCCTGTCTGATTATTGCTCAGGATCCTGATGCTGCTAAGCTTATCTCTGTCTGTTCACTTTCATACCTGCATTCGCACATCGCACCCTTCTGCTAAGGGTCTCGCTAATCGCGCTTCAGGCGCGCATCAATTTTCTGAGGCAGTACTTTATTCGCTGTCCGGACTGACTACGGGAGCAACCGCATGAGTCATTCAACCTCATCACAACGCATCGTCATCACCGGCGCAGGTATTGTCTCGCCGCTGGGTTGTGGCGTTGAAGCCGTCTGGCAGCGATTAACGGCGGGTGAATCGGGTATTCGCGTTCTGCCCGATACGCTCACCGCAGGAACCGGTATTTCAGTGGGGGGCAGCGTGCCCGGCATCGAAGACGATCCGCTGGCCGGTTATGACCCGGAGTCCTTCATTGCGCCAAA